>Ga0164295_10000604_pt1 | contig 30191 bp, 36 predicted proteins | sample GEODES006metaG_FD_111798 | JGI IMG/M metagenome (GOLD analysis project Ga0164295, IMG submission 111798) | Oligotrophic lake water microbial communities from Sparkling Lake, Wisconsin, USA - GEODES006 metaG | ecosystem: Environmental > Aquatic > Freshwater > Lake | place: USA: Sparkling Lake... | reverse complement strand
CATGCGCCTTCCCGCAATGACCTGCCCACCATCAGCGACGAAGGGCTCGAGAAACTGCGCAGCCACGACTGGCCGGGCAATGTTCGCGAACTCGAAAACGTCGTGCAGCGCGCGTTGCTCTTGTCCGACGGCGGGCTGATTGATGTGGAACACATTCTGTTTGATACCCCGGAAAGCCCGGTGGTGTTTCAGACGGTGGGTCAGCCGCTGTCGTCAGTGGCGTGAGGAGAGAGGCCATGGCGATCGATTTCATGACCGGCGCAGCCAGCCACCTGCAGCGCTTCTCGCAGGCCGAAGCGCGGTTCAAGGCCGTAGAAGCAGGCGGGGCGCCACGGCCCGCGGGCCAGGTGCTGGAGTCCTTCAAGCTTGCGCTGGATAAGGTCGCCGCCACCGAAGCGCAGGCGGGCGAGCTTTCTACCGCCTATGAAATGGGCACCGAGACCGATGTGGCCAAAGTCATGATGGCGCGCCAGAAAGCCTCTCTGGCGTTCGAGGCCACCCTGCAAATTCGCAACAAGTTGCTGTCTGCCTACAAAGACATCATGTCGATGCCGGTGTAACGGACGGGACCTGCGCGTAGCGAGAGGAATTCTTTATGGCTGAAGTAATGAACGGTGGCGCGCTGACGGTGGTCACCACCAACCCGATGGCGGTCGCGCAGCGGCGAGTGCTGGAATTTGTGCAACAGCCGGCGGTGCGGCGCTCCTTGCCTTTGATCGCGCTGATGCTGGTCACGGTGCTTGGCTTCGTGATCTACAGCTTCGTGAAGACGCCGCCCATGCGCGAACTGTTTCCGCAGCTGGCTGATGGCGATAAGGCCGCGGTGTTGGACACCCTCAAAAAGCAGGGCATGAACGTTGAGATCGACAGCCAAACCGGCCTGCTCCGCGTGCCAGAAAGCGATTTCTATCGCGCCAAAGTACTGCTGGCCCAAGCCGGCCTGCCCAAGACCACCACCTCGGGCTATGAGCTGCTGTCGCAGATGCCGATGGGCGTCTCCCAGCCGGTTGAACAAGCCCGGCTCCGTCAGACGCAGGAAACCGAGCTCGCGCGGACCATTGCAGAAATCGACCCGATTGAATCGGCCCGAGTACATCTGGCCATTGCGCCGCGTTCCGCGCTGGTTCGCGAAACGCCCGAGGCGCGCGCGTCGGTAGTCTTGAAAGTTGCTTCGGGACGCTCGCTCGGCGAAGGCCAGGTGGCGGCCATCATTCACATGGTGAGCAGCTCGATTCCGTATCTGCCGAGCGCCAACGTGACGGTGGTGGATCAGTCCGGCAAGTTGCTGTCGTCCTCTGCCTCCAGCGCGGAGATGCAGCTCTCGGATGACCAGATGCAGCATCAAACTCAGGTAGAGCGTCGCTACCGCGAGCGGGTGCTGGCCCTGTTAAGCCCCATCGTGGGTTATCAGAACCTGTCGACCGAAGTCACCGCCCAGCTCGACTTCACCAAGGTGGAGTCCACCAAGGAATCTTTTGACGATCCGGTGCAGGTCCGCTCGGAACAGACCAACACGTCTGAACGCACGGATGGAGGCGCGCGCGGCGTGCCCGGCACTTTGTCGAATACGCCACCCTCCGAGCCTGCGCTGAGCAATGCTGACAAGCCGGCCGCCGACGCCAAACCCGCCGATGCGGCCGCGGCGCCGCTGCCGCCGGCGAGCAAAACCTCATCCAGCACCCGCAACTTTGAAATTGGTCGCGAAGTGAAGACGGTGCAGGGCCAAAGCGCCTTCCTGAAGAAATTGAGCGTTGCGGTGATTATCCGCGAGAGTCCGGAAGCCACCGCTGCGCGCGCTGAAAGTGCGTCCAAGGCGAAAGGCAAACCAGACGCCAAGGCCGAGGCCGCCGCCACCCAGATTGCGCAGATCGAAAAGCTCGTCAAAGACGCGGTGGGTTTTGATGAAAAGCGCGGCGACTCGGTATCGGTTACCGCGCTGCCGTTCGCCGAACCCGTCACCGTTGCTGGCAAACATTGGTATGAGGCGCCCTGGGTCGCGGACTCCGCCAAGTCTCTGGTGGGCGCCTTACTGATCGGTGTGCTTGCCTTCGGCATTCTCAAACCGCTGGCGCCGCGCCTGTTCCAGTCGCCGGTCGAACTCGCGGCGGCCGACCACGCTTCGCTGCGGGACGAGGCGGCACAGATGGACTCCATCACGCTGGCCCCGGGTGAGAGCCTGGAAGACCTCAAAGCCAAGCTCAAACCGAAGAAAAAAGGGATCTCCGCGGAGTTGCTCGACACCGCCAACACCTACGACGACAAGGTTGCCGTGGTGCGCATGCTGGTGGGCGAAGACGCGGCGCGAGTGACCAATGTGTTCAAGCAGTTGATGCGCTCCGAGATGATTAACTGAGGATGCACGCTCATGGCTGAAGAAAATGCGCTGGAACTCGCCGCCACCGAAGAGGTGCCCGAACGGCATCTGTCGAACTCCCAGAAGTGCGCGATCCTCATGCTGCTGCTGGGGGAGGAAGAGGCCTCGGAGGTCCTGCGGCGCCTGAGCCCGATGGAGGTTCAGCACCTTGGGGCAGCCATGTTCTCGGTGGCCAATGTCGATCAGACCACGGTCAATCGCGTGCTCGACGAGTTCATCAACATCATTCGCGGCGAGACCAGCCTGGGCCTCGCGTCCGGCGAATACATCCGCAACGTGATGGCCCGAGCGCTGGGTGAAGACCGCGCAACCTCGGTGCTCTCGCGCATTACGCCCAGCACCAGCAGCAAGGGGATCGACCTGCTGCAATGGATGGATTCGCGCTCCATCGCCGAGATGATCGTGACCGAACATCCGCAGGTGGTGGCGCTGGTGCTGTCGTATCTCGACTACTCCGTGGCGGCCGACGTGCTGTCGATGTTGCCCGCGCAAGTGCAGCCCGAGGTCATCAAGCGTATCGCGACGCTGGACATGGTCTCGCCCGAAGCCGTGAAAGAGCTGGAGAACATCATGCAGACCCAGTTCAGCACCAATGCCTCGCTGCGCGCCTCATCGATCGGCGGCATCAAGGTGGCGGCAAAGATCATGAACTTCACCAAACAGGATCTGGAGCAGCGCGTGGTGAAGCAGTTGTTCAAGGAAGACAAGACGCTCATCACGAACATCCAGGACAACATGTTCACCTTCGAGAACCTCATCATGGTGGACGAGAAGAGCCTTGGCGTGCTGTTGCGAAACGTGGAGACCGATCTGCTGGTGACGGCCGTCAAGGGCGCCGACGACCGCCTGAAAGAAAAAATCTTCGGGTGTATGTCGTCGCGCGCGGCCGCCAACATCCTCGACGAACTTGAAGCCAAAGGCCCCATGCGCGTCACCGACGTGCAGGAGGCTCAGAAGCAGGTGATCGCGATCGCGAGAAAGCTTTCCGACGCCGGCAGCATGATGCTGGCGGGTCGCGGTGACGACTTCGTATGAGTACGCATAGCGACCGCGCAGCCAAGGCGAGCAGCGACGCCTTCGTCGAGCAATTTATCGGTTTGCCGGCCGGCCGCTCGCGGGAATTTGAACCGCGCGAGGGCAGCGTTCACACCGACAGTCAGGATTTCCGGAAGTGGACGCCGCCGGCCGCGCTCAACGCAGAAGAGTTGCTGGCGCGCATGCCACCGGTGGCGCCAGAGCCAGAACCAGAAGCAGCGTCAGCCGCCGCGCCAGCAGTGGTGCCGGTGGAAATTCCCGAGCGACAGATCGAGCTTTCACCGCCGCCCGCACCGCCACCGCCGATGGTGGTGTCAGAGCCTTGTCCGGTATGTCCTTCGCAAACGCAGACCATCGCCGAGTTGCAACAGGAGCTCGCCGGCGTGCGCGCCGACAATCAGGCGCTGGCACGACTCGTCGCCCAGATGTCGACGCTCGAACCCGGCGCGATCAAAGGCTTGCACGAGGAACTGCAGCGCGCCGCGGTGTTGATCGCGGAATCCATCATGGGGCGCGCGGTGGAAGTGGACAGCAGCTGGCTCAGTCAGCAGATCACACAGTGCTTGAGTCAGGTAGAGCACGCGCTGGGCGCGGTGCGGGTGATGGTCAATCCGGCCGACTTTGCGGCGCTGGAATCATCGTGGGAAGCACTGCACAGCGAGGCCCGGCTGGTCGCCGATCCGCGTCTGCAGCGCGGCGGATTTCTGATCGAGAGCCCTGAGTTTGCCGTGGATGCCGGGCTTGGTCGTCGGCTGCAATGGGCAGGCTCCGAGGAGAAGGCGCTATGAGCACGCGCGGCCTCAATGCCTTGAGCGCCCTGCGCCTGAATCCGCGCGTGGGCCCGGTGGTAAGGGCCGGGCGCGTGGTGCGCTTTGATGGCGCCATTGCTGGCGTGGTGGGCTGCAACGCGCCGGTAGGCTCGTCCTGTGAAATCGAAACCACGGATGGTCACGGTGGCTGTGGCGAAGTGATTGGCTTTCGTGAACAGGAAACCGTGATTGCGCTGACCGATGGCTCGATGCGGATCGCCGCTGGCGCGCTGGTGCGCGTGGTCGGCGCGGCCGACGAGGTGCCGGTAGGCGCGGGTTTGCTAGGGCGGGTGTGGGATGCCGATGGCAAACCCCTCGACGGCTTGCCGCCGCTGGTCGCCGAAGGCTCGGTCGCTTTGCGCGGCCAGCAGGTCAATCCCTTGTCTCGCGCCGAAGTGAGCGAACCGCTGGATGTCGGCGTCAGGGCCATCAACGGGCTGCTGTCGGTGGGGCGCGGTCAACGCATCGGACTCATTGCGGGTTCCGGGGTGGGCAAGAGCGTGCTGTTGTCCATGTTATGCCGGGGCACGCAGGCCGATGTCGTGGTGGCTGCCCTGATTGGCGAACGGGCCCGCGAAGTGAGCGGCTTTGTACAAAGCGTGCTCACGGAAGAATCCAGAGCGCGCACGGTGGTGGTGGCCGTCACGGCCGAGCAATCGCCGATTCTGCGCATCAGAGGCGCGCATCGGGCCTCGGCCATCGCCGACTACTTCCGCAGCCAGGGCAAGCAGGTGCTGTTGATTGTGGATTCGCTGACGCGGGTAGGCCACGCGCAGCGTGAAATTGGACTCGCGCTAGGCGAGCAGCCCACCGCCAAAGGCTATCCGCCCTCGGTGGTGTCGCTGATTCCGCGACTGGTGGAGCGTGCCGGGCGCGATCGCGAAAGCGGCGGCTCCATTACCGCCTTCTATACGGTGTTGGCCGACGGCGATGACGTTAACGATCCGGTGGTGGATGCGGCGCGCGCGATTACCGATGGCCATATCGTGCTGTCGCGGTCGCTCGCCGAGCAGGGGGTTTATCCGGCCATCGATGTGGCGGCTTCGGTGAGTCGTGTCTCCACGCACATCTGTAGCAAAAGCCATCTCGACGCGGCCCGCGTGTTTCGTCGCCGGTATTCGCTGTATCAGGAGAACAAGGATCTCGCCTTGATGGGCGGCTATCAGGCCGGCATCGACCGTGAGATCGATCTCGCGCTTAGCCGCCATCCGCAAATGATGAATTTCATCACCCAGCCGGTGGACCTGCGGTGTAGCTGGGATGAAGCGCAGAGCGCGCTCGCCAAGGTGGTGAGCGATGGCTGATTTCAAACGACGTCTGCGCCGCTTGCAGATCCTGCGACTGCGCTTCGATGAGCGGCAACGCCGTGAAGCGCACACCTTGGCCGGTTTGCTCAGCGCCGTGGTGGACGCCGAGCGCTTGCTGGATGAACTGCAGAAACTTCGCCTCCACTACGCAGATCTGGAAGCTATCCAGGGCATGTCGGCGCTCACGCTCAGCGGGATCCGTCGCAAGCTGGGTGAATTGGCCCAAGCCCGTACCGAACAAACGCGACAGGTGGAGTGGCTGCACGAGGAGCGCACGCGCGCTATGACCCTGGTGCAAACCCTGCGCCTGCGCGTTGAGCACATCGATCAGCTCATCTCCGAGACCAAAGTCGCCTCGCGGGTCGCGCTTGAGCGTGCCCAGGAACAGGCCTTATCCCCGCGTTGGCGGCAATAAATGGCACATCAATTGCAATTTTCGAGTGGGCTCGTGCAGCCATTTTTTCCGAACCACTCCCAGCACAGGTGCGCCACGGTATGAGCGTTCTCAATCTGCTTCCCATCGCCCCTCCGGCGACATCAAGCCCACGCGAGCCAGCGGTAGCCGCGGTGCCCCATGGCCGAAGGGAAGGCAAAACCTTCGAATTGCCTGCCCCCGCAGCGTCCGACACCGAGACGGTGAGTGCGGTCGCTGGCGTCACCGAATTGGAGGCTTCTTCGCTGGCGTCGGGCCAGGGCAAAGCAGAATCATCGGCGAGCCCGCAGACGGTCGCCTGCGATTTATCCGACCCCGCTGCCACGTTGGCAGCGACACAGCCCTTAGCCGAGGAGGCTCCCGTTAATCAGGACTCACGGCTCAATCGCCTGCGCAATGGCGACAAACTCCCTGACCCTGCGAAGTCGGGACTTGCCGCATTGTTGCCTTTCACGGGCACGGCGCTCACGACCGCGCTCGCCCCGCAGCCCGCGATGCTTGCCGCTGCCGCTGAGGTAGCCGACGACACCAGCACGCTGAGTGGCGCGGCGGATGACAGCGCAGAATCCGGCGAGCCCGCCGCCGGCGTCAGTAGCCAGACCGTTCAAAACGATCAAACCGCGCTGCTCGCCGTGCCGCCTGTACCGGTGGCGCCAGCGCCGCTGGCCCCGCAGGCCACGCGCTCGGCTGAGCACGCGACAAGCATCCTCGACACCCCGGTAGAACAGACCGACGAGGCCATTGCCAAGCCTGCGCTGCCGCTGTCGGCGGCTGAAATTGTCCCGGTCAGCGCCGGGTCCGGGGCGCGCGAACTGCCGATGGCGAAGCCCTTGGTGGCCAATGCCGCGAAGCCTACGCCTGTCGCAACGCCCCCTCAGACGCCGGCGCCAGCGGTGGCCGCGATCATGCCGTCTGCCGCAGTGCCTCTGCCCATGGTCGCCGCAGGCGTGACGACCGCGCATCAGGAAGGGGCCGCATCCAGGTCGCCAGAGGATGAGCGTCTGCCCGCGGGAGACGAACGCCCGGCAGATGCCGCCGCCGTTCCGATGCCGGAAGGCAGCGCTGTGGCAAACCATGGCGGTCAGGGTGCCGGGAACAAAAACGCCGCCTCCAAAAAGGGCTCTGGCGCCACGCTCGACTTCAAAGCAAAAGACTCGGCGGAGATGAGCCCGCATGCCGCAGCCTTGTCCTCCCCACCGGCGAGCGCGGTGTCGCCCATCGCTGAATTGCCCACCACGCTTTCACCCGGCCTGGTGATAGAGGCGGCTGCTTTGCCGCCGGTGGCGCCAGCGCCGAGCTTGCAGCCCGCACCGGTACCGACCGAATCGATGAGCACAGCGGCGAGCGGCGAGCACAGTGCCGCGCCCTCCCGCGACGCCGAGAACCTGCATCCCTCCACGCCCCGAGCGCTCGATGTCCGCAGTCAGGCCTGGCGGGAAAATCTGCTTGAAACCGCGCGCCTGCGCATGCCCGCTCTGGGCGCGGCGGGGACGCTGCAAACCATCACCCTGCAGCTGCAACCTCGTTTGATGGGCACCGTCACCATGACCCTCGCACTCACGGCCAGCGGGGGCGTGCAACTTCGACTGAGCGCCTCCAGCGAGCGCACGCGGCGGTTTTTTACGGCTGAAGCGCCGGCCATCGCCGCCAGTTTTGCGCGCGGCGGCCTGAACGTTTCGCGTATCGAAATCCTCGAAAGTCAGTCCGACCCTGCGGCGGCCTGAGACTCCCCACACCGTAATTCTGGAGCACCAGGCCCATGGCCGATAAAGCAGACAAAGCCGATAAGAACGCCGCCGCCGCTGACACCGGCGCGCCCAGGAAATCCACGGTAAAGATGATCCTGATGATCGTGGGCGCCTTGCTCCTGATCGTCGCGAGCGCTGCGGGCGGTTTTTTTGCCAACAAAATGCTGTCCCCGCCGCAAGACGAATTTGCGGGGCTGCTCCATCCGGCGGCGGGTACGGAGCAAAAAGAGGAACACTCAGAACACGATAAGGAAGCGGCTGCTGAAGAAGACTGTGTGCCGGTGGAAGCCAACGCGGGCGCTGAGAAAGAGGGCGGCGGTGGCGAGCATGGCGGCGGTGGCGGTGAGCACGGCGCGAAGAAAGAAGAAGAGGGTGGCAAGCCACCCTGCGGCCCCAAGAAGAAAAAGGTGGAAGTGGAGGCTGAGTTTGCGACCACCTACTACGACTTCCCGGGCACGTTCACGGCGAACCTGAAAAATTCGCGGCACTTCATTCAGGTCACGATCGCGCTGTCCACCCAGTACGACGATCAGGTCATCACTAATGTCAAAACCCATGAGCCGGCCCTTAAAGGCGCGGTAATCGCGACGCTGGCCGATTTCACCGATCAGGAGATCGTGGGCTTCGAGGCCAAGCAGACCATTGCGGAGCGGATTCGCGACGCCATCAACAACGTGCTGGTCAAGAAGACTCGCTTCGGCGGCATCGAAGAAGTCGTTTTCACCTCCTTCGTCACGCAATAAGACCGCCGGTATGGGATCTGTCAAAACCTTAAGCGAGCAGGAAGTCTCCGCCCTGCTCGCGAGTCTGTCCGGCAGCGACGCCGCGCCGCGGGTGGGCGTGTCGGATGCGGTAGAAGTGTTGCCCTTCAACTTCGCCGGCGACGACATGTCGCTGATGGGCGATCTGCATGCCTTGAACGCCATCGACGACCGCCTGGGTCGCGCGATGCGCAATGTCTTTCAAAGCTTTTTGCGTTTCCAGCCGCGTATCACCGCCTTTCCGCCCGAAGCGAAGACGCTGGATGAATACCTGGAATCCTTGCCGCCCTTCGTCAGTCTCAACACGCTGAAACTCGAGCAGCTCAAAGGCACCGCCTTGCTCACCTTCCGGCCGGATTTCATCAGCCTGCTGGTGAACCGGTATTTCGGCGGCACTGGCCCTGCGTCCACCACCCGGCAAAACGAATTTACGCCCACCGAAGAACGGGTGGCGCGGATGATCACCGAAAAAATTGCCGGCCAGATCAAGCTGGCGTGGCGCGACACCATGACGCTGGACGTGAACATCGTTGGCACCGAAACCAATCCGGCCTTCATCGCGTTTTGCGAAGGCTCCGACATGATTCTGGTGAACAGCTTCGCGGTGCAGGTGCCAACGCTCGACCCTTTCGTGATCGACCTTTGCTACACCCTGCAGACGCTCAAACCCATCGCGCCGCTGCTGCGCTCGAAGTTGAGCTCGAACATGGCCGAGGAAGATCTCACCTGGCGCGAGCGGCTCTACGAAGCCGTGCTCAATATCGGTCTGACCGTGCGGCCGCGAATCGCCGAGCCCGATATCACCCTTTCGCAACTGCTCGATCTGGAGCCCGGCATGGTGGTGAACATCCCTTCGGTCGAGGGGGTCACGCTCTACATTGAAAAGCAACGCTATGCAGCCGGCACGCTGGGCGACGTAGGCGGCAACGCTGCCGTAAAAATCACCGAAATTTTCGAGGAATAAACCGCGATGGACTCCCAGGAACTGACCAATGCCAACCGCCGACGCGGCGACAATCTCCGCCTGCTTGAAAACATCGACGTCAAACTGACGGTCGAGGTGGGCGCTACCACGCTAAAAATCCGTGACCTCATCCGGCTCAATGAAGGCTCGGTGATTGAACTCAATCGCCTGGCCGGCGAACAGCTCGATATTTTCGTGAACGGCGCCAGCATCGCGAAGGGCGAAATCGTGATGGTGGGCGAACGACTTGGGGTGCGATTTACCGAAATCGTGACGCCTGAAAAGCGTCTGCTCGATCTGTGAACAGCCCAACGCTGATGGAACGCGCGGCTCAAGTCATGGGCCCTTTGACGCTCATCGTGTTGCTGCTGGTGCTGTTGTGGGGCCTGGCTTTGTTGCTGCGTCGTCAGGGTCTTAACCTGCAGGGCCGCATGAGCAAAGGCCGCCGCCTGCAGGTGGTAGAGGTGGTCTGGTTTCGACCGGGCAGCGGCTGTGCGCTCATTGAGATTGACCAACGCCCGTTTGTGGTGGCGATTGGCGACGCCAAAGCACCGCGCCCGTTGCCGGTTAAACCCGCATCGGAGCAAGCCCATGCACACTAAGTGGTGCGCGGGCTTTGGCCTGGCCTTGGCCCTGATCGGTGTTGACGCTTTCGCGGCCCCGCTCGATCTCACAGTCTTGCAGGCCGCGCCACAGAGCGGGGGTGGGGTGAGCTACTCGGTGCCCCTGCAGTTGCTGCTGCTGATGTCGGCGCTCACCATTCTGCCGTCGCTGTTGCTGATGGCGACCTCCTTTACCCGCATCATCATCGTGCTGTCGATTTTGCGTCAGGCGCTCGGCACCGCGCAGACGCCGCCCAATCAGGTGATGATCGGTATCGCACTGGTCGCGACCATTCTGGTGATGCAGCCGACCTACGAGAAACTGAATCAGCAAGCCATTGCGCCGTATCTGGCGGGTGAGATGGCGGGCGACGTTGCCATCGAGCAGGGCCTGACGGTGGTCAAGCGCTTTATGTTGGCCAACACCAAGGAGGCGGACCTTATCGCCTTCGCCGATTTGGTGGGCGGGAAAACCTTCAAGCGGATCGATGACGTGCCCATCACCATCGCCGCCCCGGCCTTCGTCGCCAGTGAAATGCGCACCGGTTTCGAGATGGGCTTCATGCTGTTCATTCCCTTCCTGGTGATCGACCTGGTCATCGCCAGCATTCTGATGTCGCTCGGCATGATGATGGTCTCGCCGATGCTGGTGTCGCTGCCGTTCAAGCTGCTGCTGTTTGTGAGCGTTGACGGCTGGGCGATGACCATTGGTTCGCTCGTGCAGAGCTACGGCAAATAGGAGCGGCACCCATGCCCGAGTACATCTCGCTCATTGGACGGGAAGCCTCCTGGACGCTGTTCTACCTGATGGCGCCGCCGATTATGGCCGCACTGGTGGTTGGCCTGGTGGTCGGTGTGGTCCAGGCGGCGACTTCGGTCAACGAAATGACCTTGTCGTTCGTGCCCAAAATTATCGCGGTGTTTCTGGTGATGGGCTTGCTCGGGCCCATGATGCTCGACCGCTGTCGCGTGCTGTTTTCGCTGGTGTTTGAGCGCATCGCCGGGATGGCATTTTGACCACGCTCCAACACGCCGCCGTATTTGAGTGGCTGTATCAGGTCGCGTTCTTTCACCTGCGCATCTCGGCGTTTTTTCTGGTGGCGCCGATCCTGAGCGCCAACCCACTCAATCTTCAGGTGCGCTTGGCCATTGTGTCCTTGGTCGCGATGCTGGTCGCCGGCCAAGTGCAGGCGCCCTTGCCGGCGGCAGAAGACATGTGGCCGCGAGTGGTGTTGGCGGTGCGCGAAGTGATCCTCGGCTCATCCCTCGGCTTGTTTCTGCGGGTGCTCTTCAACGCCGCCGCCGCCGCGGGGGAAGTCATCGCCGCCACCATGGGCCTCAGTTTCGCGGCGATGGTGGATCCGTCCAGCGGTGAAGGGAATCCAATCGTCGCGCAACTCCTCAATCAGCTCATGCTGATCGGCTTTCTGAGTGTGCAGGGGCCGATGCTGATATTGGGCCTGCTGGTACGTTCCTATACCACTTGGCCGCCGGCGAATGCCGGTCTGCCGGTCGGTATGTTGGCGGAAGTGGGTGCCTCGGTGGGGCCGATGCTGGTGCAGGCCATGGTGCTGATGTCGCCGGTGGTCTTCGTGGTGGTGTTGATGAATATCGGTACCGGGATCCTCAACCGGCTCGCACCCCAGATGAATATGTTTTCCATCGGCACGCCGCTTGCGCTGCTTATCGGCGGTGCCGCCTTGGTGGTGTTCATGCCAGATATGAGCGTGAAACTGGTCGCGTTGGTCAATGACGCGCTGACGGCCACCGATGCGCTCCTGTCTACCCATCCCGTGAAGTAAGACCGCCATGGCCGAGCAGCAAGACGACAGTCAGGAGAAAACGGAGGAACCCTCCGAGCAAAAGAAACGTCGCGCCCAGGAAGAAGGCCGCACGATTCACTCGAAGGACCTGCTCTCGTTGGCGGCGCTCGCCGCGGCCTTCGGTGCGCTGGCGGTGCAGGGGCAGGCGATGGTGAGTTCGCTAACGTCCCTGTTGCGGCAGGCTTTGCTGCTGCAGAGCTCGCCGGAGGGAGACGCCGAGTTGTTAAACCAAATCGGCAACGCGGGTATTCAAACCTTGGGGCTGGTGTTAACCGTGGCCGTGCCGGTGGCGGTGGCGGTGCTGTTGTTCCAGTTCGGTGTGGGCGGCTTCAATTTCTCCTGGCAGGCGCTCGAACCAAAATTCAAGCGACTCAATCCGCTGAGCGGGCTCGCCAGATTGTTCGGCAAACAGGCGCTGTATGAACTGGTGAAAACCATGGGCAAGTCGGCGCTGGTGCTGGCGGTGATGTATTGGGTGTTTCGCGACCAGTGGACGCCGCTCGGCGGTCTGATTCACACCAGCCTGCCGGGCGTGACCACGGTGGTGACCAGCGAAATATGGCGGCTGGTGAGGGCCTTGCTCGGCGTTGCGCTGCTCTTCGCGCTGATCGACCTGACCTATCAGTGGTGGCAGCACCGGCAGTCGATGATGATGACCAAGCAAGAGGCGCGCGATGAGCATCGGCAGAGCGAAGGCTCGCCCGAATTGCGCGCCCGCATTCGCCGCCTGCAGCGCGAAATGACCATGGGCCGTGCGTCGGGTGGCGTGCGGGATGCGACCGTCGTGCTGGTCAATCCTACGCACTTTCTGATCGCGCTCAGCTATCAGGCGGGCGAGGATCAGCCGCCCACCGTGTGCGCCAAGGCGCAGGGCAAACCCGCGCTCAAACTGCAGGATGAAGCGCGTGCGCTGGGCATTCCGGTGCATCGGCAGCCCGACCTTACCCGCGCGATTTTTTTCACCAGCGACGTGGGGCACTCGATACGAGAAGAGTTGTTTCAGGCGGTCGCGGTCATTCTGGCGCACGTGTTGAACGGTGCCGAAGGCGAGCCGCCGACCGCGGCGCCGCCGACCGAGTTTTTGTTCGATGAAACCGGGCGCCGCCTGCGGAGTGGCGCATGAATCAAGCCGCGCCAGTGCCCGCCCGTCAGTGTCGCGGCTGCCCGCACTATTACGTGACCTATCAAGCCAGAACCCCGCACGGGTGCCGACGATTTGGCTTTGTCAGTGCCATCCTGCCGGCACAACTCGTGCAAACGTATACCCGATCGCCCTGTGCTGAGGGCGCTGTTAGCCGCGAATCCCGAGGAGAGAAAAGATGAGTGAACCCCTGCTGGAAGAAATTCAGAAGAGCATCTACATCGCGCTCGAAAGCGCCGATGCGGCAACCGATGCCATCAAGGAGATCGGCCGGATCAAGCATGACGTGGTGGAGCGCGGTGAGCGCATGGTTAACGGCATGAAGATGGTTCACAAGCGCATGATGGTGACCGTAGGCGCGCTGGCCGCACTGGGGGTGGTCTCGCTCCTGATTGCCTTGACCCTCATGTTCTCCACCCGCAGTGAATTCGAGCGGATAAGCGAGGTCTCCCGCGAAGCGCTGAAGACCTACATCGGCGACGTGAACACGCTGACCGCGGCGATCAAGGAATCGGGTTCCCCCAAGGCGCAACTCGAGGCGCTGACCGCGGCCCTCGGTGCGCAGCAGCGGGAGGCGGCGGATGCGCTCGCCTTACAGAAAGAAATGTTTGAAGGCCTGACCAAGGAAGTGAAAAGCCATCAGGAAGCGGTGACCGCGATTCTTAGCAAGCCGGCCGCCGCCACCGCGCCGCGCGTCAGCGCGCCAGCGAAAGCGGCAGAATCTGATGCGGTCGAACTGGCCGCGATCAATCAGCGCCTGCGGGTGCTGCAGCAGTTGGTTGAGCGGATGCCGCGCACGTCCGCCGCGCCGGTGTCGGCGCCGCGCGGCACGAGCGACGCGGAAGCCAGAATTCTTGCCCAGCAGAAGGAAATTCTGGCCGCCCTGAGCAATTTGATTAAATCGCAAAATAGCGCGCTGCAGATGATCCAGAAGCAGAAAGGCAGCCTGAGCTATCCATGAACATTCCGGTCGAAGCGACCGCCGAGGAAGACATCCCGGCGCTGGCCTATCAGGTCATTCAAATAGACCCTGAATGCGTTGAGCGGCATTTCTACCGCGTGGAGGATGTGCTGATTTTTAGAGGCGAGGCGCTTGCCGAGATTCGCTCGGCCGCGGCCAGCGCGGAGGAGTTGCTGGCGAATCCCGGTCGAAAAGGGCGTTTCCTGCTACTGCAGCGAGGCGACGCCTTGGTGGAAATGCGGATGGAACGTGGCGCCGCAGGCTTGCTGCTCGAGGCTTGTCTGGTGCCGGATGAAATCCCCGAAATTGCCCGTGAGTTGCCGTGGACCGATATCTTCAAAGATGAACGGCGCTTCTATCCTTTGTTGGCCGAGGGCAAGTCTTTCCTCGCGCTGGCCTTCCCGGTGATTTATTTCCTGATCGCTGGCGCCTGGCGCCAGTTGGCGATCTTCGGCTGCTTCTATGCGGTGGCGGCCCTTGTGAGTCCACTGTTTGTCGTCGTGACCTACGCGCTGCTGAGCTACCTGGCTTACGCCTCGGGGCCCGAGTTAGTGGCGGCGGATTATCGTTATTACGAGCGGAAAATCTGGGCTCGGCTGCGGGCAGCCGATCCGGCATCGATCAAGCTTTTGACGGACCCGTTGCTCCAGGGGCCGGCGGCGGCGCCGAAGCCGGCCGGGGTGCCTGCGGCGTAGTCGTTTTCGGTCGGTGCAATTTGGCGAGCAGGGCAATGGTGTCGCCATCAACGCCGGTGCGCTGCATGACTTCCGCGTCGCCCACGCCGCTCTTGATCAGACGCAGGGCGTGATCGAAAGGATGGGGAGGGTCGGAGGACACACTCTCGGTGGCGGCGGCGGCGGCGCGGGGCGCGGAGCCCCGTTCGTTGGATGCGCTGACCGCGAGTTTGAGCGCATTCAATTCCGAGCGTCCGCCAGCGACCTCATGGCTTAGGAGGGCCAGGGCGTCGTTGACGGTCTGTAGCGCAGTCTCCTGCTGCTGGGCGCGCGCCAGATTCTCCCCTTGCTGGCGGCGCAGCTGCCGATGCTGGTAGCGCGCCGCGAGCCAGCCAAGCAGTAAGGCCATCACGGCCCCCAGCAGCGAGAACTGCTCCGGCGTCAGGACCAGTTCAAGGGAGGGCAAACTGAATACTCCCCTCAAGTGGCCGGGACAGCGCGGCCCGGACATGCGTTTTCACGCTTTCCAGAAACGCCGCGTTGCTGACCACAATGGCATCTTCGAGCGCTGTGCGGCGCTGTGGGGTGATTTCCACATTGCCGCACAGGCGTTGGTGAAGGGAGAGCTGACGCAGCGTGGCGCTAAGTTGCTCCACTTGCGCCTGCACGCGGTGGTGCTGGCGATTCTCGATGCAATGCACGAGCTCGCGAAGCGCCGCACACGCGTCCAGTACCGCGTCAGCGTCCCCTGGTTGTGACGTTGCAGACATTGGATCAGGAGTTACCGCGTTGGGGCGGCAGGTCGAGTTCCACCATCTTGCGCGCAATCTTGGCGAGGTCGATGGGATAACGACCTTCTTCGATCAGGCCCTTGATGCGGTTGACCGCTTCCATATCCACCTGCGCCGGCTCGCTAGTCGCCGAGGTGCGGGTGTCTGCATACAGTTCACGACTGACTTCGCGAGTGTTCGCAGGGGGCGTTTCCGCGACGCGCGCAGCCTCCGCAGGGCTACGCTCCGTTCGCGTCTGGCGCGTCTGCTGATTCGCGATGGCGTTGGCGCCGACAGAATCAATTTTGTCTACCATAAGTTTTAGCCTCTATCCGATTGGGGCAAATGTACCCTTACGAGAGCGCTAGACGGCATGCGTCTCTGCTCTTTTAGCTCTTTTTTAAAATTTCTCGATCACGCCCCGGCCGGGACCTTCGGCCCGCGCTTTCATCTCTTGTCCGGTGCTGGGATTGCGGGCCTTGAACGGCGCGCCGGTGGCGGCATCTTCCAGCGCGATAACCTCCGTGCTGATCGCAAATCCCCGGCCTTTGATGAGCAAGGTGACCGTTTCGCCACGCGCGATGACCGCCGCGGGTCGCACCAGATGGGTCGTGAGTACCGTACCACGGGCGACATTGGTGACCGCGGAGAAACTCGCCAGATTGGTGGCTTCGGTGAGCGCGTCCTGATGCTTCGCGGCCGGCACGTCAACCGCTTCGAGTGCTGCCGGGTCGAGGCTCTCGCCGCGGCGTAAGGGGGCGGTCGTTCGCCACACGCGCACGCTGGCCGGCGCGGCGGTGGCAACGGAAACGGCCACCGGCGCGAGCGTGGGAAGCGGCGTTGCAGCGGCGGATGGCGCGTTCGCCGACTGCTCTGCGCTATCGCGCCCGGCCCATTGCGCGCCATTTGGCGGAAAGCGGAAGCGTCGGCGCCAACCGCCTTCAGGACAAGACAGCTCCACCTGCAAGCCGCTCTTGTCGACCGGCTGCACCGACAACGGCGAGGCGCAGGTCGGCACCCGGAGACGCGGGTCGATCGCCGGCAGGCTATGCGTAAACGACAGGCCGCGAATCTCGAGGTAACGCTGGAGCGGCGCCCGCAAGGGGTCAACGGCATCCACAGCGGCCTGCGAGGCTTGCAGGCCCAGCAGGCTCGCCACCCATAGGACGCATGCGGCGCGTTTAGTGGCCGTAGTAATAAATGGGGGCACGAGGCTGCTCCGGTGTGTTCGGGATAGTCGGGGTGATTGCGGCCGGTGGTCGCGCGACCTCGGGCCGTGCCAGCAGGGCACCAGTGACCAGCCGGTGCGGGTTGCCACCCTTGAACGCGGACGGATTCTGCGCCACCACGATGGCGCGCCATTGCTTCAACGCGGCCGGCGCAAGGCGAAATTCTTTGAGCAGAATCTGGTCGAGGGAGTCTCCGCGCCGCACGCGATACGCAGGCGGAGCACTGGCGCTGGTGGCGGGCGCTGGTGCCATGACGGCGTTCGGCAAGAGCACCGGCGGCAAGGCTGGCTCGGCGTGGACCGGCCAGCAGCAGGAAACACCAAAGAGCAGGACGGCCGTCAACCGCCGGGAGTGTGGGAGATTCATGTGCCAGTACTCAGGAGGGTCACCTGCGTCACGCTGTCCGGTGCCGGGGTTGGCCCCAGCGGTTGCAGCACGGCGCGCAGCGGTTCGATTTTGGATGCGGTGAAAAACAACTGCTCGCCGCGCGCCGTTCGCGCCTCAAGCAAGGCCCCCGCACTCAGGCCATGCGCACTGCCAGCGGCGATCGCGAACGTCTCGCCATCGCGCTCCAGGCTGAGACGGGGTGGCGCACACAGCGTCATTTGCAGTTGTTCTGCCAGTAGTAAGGGGAAGCGTGGCGCAGGCATCTGGCCTTGCGCGTCGATCGCGAGCGCTTCGCGAATGGGCGGCAGCTGGAGGGTTTCTCCGGAGAAGCCATCTTCAAACGTCGCATCGGTGGTGAGCATGAGCGTGCGCTCCACCGCGCGGCGGCGGGTTGATGACTGGGCGTTGAGCGTTACCGCAACCCGCAGGCTGCCGCGCGGGGCGCGTGATTCACGCTCCGGGACGGTCAGCTGCTGGTAGGCGCTGGTCACGGGCTTGCGAAAAACCAACGGGGTGCCGTTGGCACTGCTGTTCAGCGCATCAAACACGCGCCGCTCAAGCATGGCCTCGTAAGCGCTGGTCCCGCGGACCCCAGCGGCATCCAGCGGAATGCCTTTGCTACCGGTGGCCACCGAAACGGCAATCGCGCCGCCCAGGCGATGCCTGACGCAGGCCCTTGTGCCCTCATCGAAAACCGCAGCGATGCTGGTCTCGGCGACGCCGTCGGTCACGTTGGCGCTAATGACCTCGTAGTTCAGCATCTTCTGCGTGCTATGCACGACAGTTCGCTCTTCCAGACCGCCTTGTTCGGTAACGACGCTGGACGCGTTGATGACGGCACCTTGTTTAACACTGGCATCCCGCAGGGCCTCGGCCAGCGCCGCGCGTTGCGCCGCTCCCACGTCCTGCTCGAGCACCAAAGCCCGGCCCTCGCCGCGCACGCGTTCCAGCGCTTGCGCATTGATTGCCAGCGGCAACACACAGCAAGCGATCACGGCCTTGCGTCGCAGTGCAGACATCCGCTCAGACTCCGCCAGTGCGTGCGCTTTGGAGTGCGCGCACGACATCACGCCCGTTCAACTTGAGCACCACTTCGTAGCTGTCGTCGCCCACCGGATTGATCCGCTCCGTTGTCGCGCCGCGCACCACACCCTCTACCGATAAGCGCACCTGGTCATTGCGCACCATCACCTCGGTGACGGTGGTGTCGCCTTCTATCTTCGCGCCGTAGATCTGCTCGGCCAGATCGCGTAGCGCGGAGATGCGTGCCGCCCGAATGGCGAGCAGTCGTTGTTGTTCGGGATTTTTGCCGGGCTGCGATTGCACAACGGCATGTCCCACGCCTTTCAATTCCTTCGCTGCGAGATCGGAAAGATCTGCGGGCGGCAATGCCGGATTGGGCGGCGGCGTGTGAGCGCACGCGGCGATCAAAAAAAGGCTTGTGGCCAGGAACAGTTGTTTCATCCGTCGAATCTCCAGTGCCGCAGCAGGAAGCGCTGCGCCGAGTAATTTGCAATTCAAGTGCCATCACGGCACGAGCTCAAAGCGGCCGGATTGTCTGAGTTACTGGCACCGAATTTGCGTTAGGGGTGTGCGGACGGCGTCGGACCCGAGCTTGTCTGGCAATTCAGTGACAATAACTGTGGAAGGTGTGACAAGTGGAAAGTGTCCTGTCATTTTTTGGACAGTCTCAAAGTCGCGGCGGCATCGCCGGCGCGGCGATGCCGCTGCTGATCGTCGCGCTGATCGTGATGATGGTGGTGCCGCTGCCGACCATCCTGCTCGATGTGTTTTTCACCGCCAATATCATGCTGGCGGTGCTGGTCGCGATGGTGAGTGTCAACACGCATCGTCCGCTCGATTTCTCAGCGTTCCCTTCCGTGCTGCTGATCGCCACCGTGTTGCGCCTTGCGCTCAACGTGGCCTCCACCCGGGTGGTGCTCGCCGAAGGTCATAACGGCCCCGATGCCGCAGGCCACGTCATTGAAGCCTTTGGCGAGTTTGTGATCGGCGGTAACTACACCATCGGCATTCTGGTGTTCATTATTCTTGTGGTGATCAATCTCGCGGTGATTACCAAGGGCGCGGGCCGCGTGTCGGAAGTCACCGCGCGCTTCACGCTCGACGCTATGCCTGGCAAACAAATGGCGATCGACGCCGACCTCAACGCCGGCTTGCTCACCAATGAAGAAGCGAAAATTCGTCGTGCCGATGTGGCGCGCGAAGCCGATTTCTACGGCGCGATGGATGGCGCGAGCAAGTTTGTGAAGGGCGACGCCATCGCCGGCATCATCATTCTGCTGATCAACATCTTTGGCGGTTTGCTGATCGGCACCGTCTCACACGGCCTGACGCTTGCGGCGGCGGCCGAAACCTATATCAAGCTCACCATTGGCGACGGACTGGTTGCGCAGATCCCTTCGCTGCTGCTCTCGATTGCCACGGCCATCATCATCACGCGGACCTCGGAACCTCAGGAACTGGGTGGCCAAATTGCGGGCCAGATGGCGCTACCGCACGCCTGGGGGCCGGCGTCCGCAATCATGGGCTTGATTGGCCTGATGCCCGGTATGCCCGGATGGCTGTTCCTGCCAGCCGCCGCGATGGGGGGCTACGCCGCGCACCGGATGCTTCGTCGCGTCGCGAACGCCGAGGCGCCGGCCACCGCGCCGGTGGTGGAACTCCTGCCCCGTGATAACAGCAACATTGAAGTTAGCGACATCAGTGAATCGTCGCGGGTGAAACTGGAGGTCGGCTATTCGCTGGCCTCGCTCGCCGATCAGGGCGAAGACTCACCGCTGGTCGCGCGCATCAACGGTATTCGCAAGCAGCTTTCGCGTGAGCTGGGCATTGTGGTGCCTGTGGTGCGGATCACCGACAACCTCAGCCTCGAACCGCATGCCTATCGCATTCTTCTCGGCGGCATGATCGTCGGTGAAGACCGGGTGGAGCCGGATCGCTTGCTGGCCATTAATGCCGGTCAGGCAGCATTCGATCTGCCTGGGCCGAAGGTGGTCGACCCGTGCTTCGGACTGGAAGCGATCTGGGTGGACCATCTTGACCGCGAGCGCGCACGCGCTGCCGGCTACACCATCGTGGACGCCAGCACCGTCATTGCAACGCACTTGCAGTCCTTGCTCCAGCGCCATGCCGCAGAGCTGCTCGATCAGGACGACGTGCAGTCGCTGCTCGACAACCTTGGCCGCTCGAGCCCCAATCTGGTGGCGAACGTCGTGCCGAAAATTGTGCCCCTGCATACCCTCACCACGGTGCTGCGGCATTTGTTGGGAGAGCGCGTGCCGATCGTTGACCTGCGCCGCGTGCTCGACGCCATCGCAGCGACGCCGGTCAAAGGCAAGGAGCCGCGAGATCTGGCCGAGAGCATTCGGCCGGCGCTTGGCACCATCCTCATTCAGCGCATCAGTGCGGTCCGCGACCCCTTACGGGTCGTGACCATCGAGAGCGATCTTGAACAACTGCTGCATCAGTCGCTGAAACAGGCGGGTGGCGATCCGCTGGGTATCGAGCCCGGCCTGATCCGCAAACTCGGCGAGATTCTCGCCACCGAGTCCGACCGGGCGGCGGGATCCGACCGACCCTTGGTGTTGGTGACGACCCCCGCCCTTCGTTATCCCTTGTCTTTAATTTTCCGCGGGCATGTCACCGATTTGACGGTGCTGGCCTACAACGAAATCCCCTCATCGAAGACGGTTGACGTTGTCACCGTGCTTGGCAAATAGGAACTACAGGAGTCGCTCGCATGCGTAAGACCGTGGTATTCGCCGAAGACAGCAAGGAAGCGCTGGAAATCATCGCCCGGGAACTCGGGCCCACCGCGTTGATTCTGGAAACCCGCCGCGTGAAAGATGGGGTGGAAGTGGTGGCGGGCATTACCGATGTGCCCAGCGCCTCCGCGCAGCGCGAGAATTTCAATCGCGTGTTGAATGAGGTACGCACGAATCAGACGTTTCTGAACAAGGGGCCGGAGCCTGCGGCGACCAGGCCCGCCGCGCCGGCCGCCGCGCAAGCGCCGAGCGCAGGATCACCGGATCGCCTGAATCACATTCTGCAGCGTCTCGACGACATCACTGCGCTACTGCGCGCGCCAGACAAGCCGCGCCGCGACGATGTGCCCGACGCGCGCCTGCGCGAACTCGCGGCCTGGGGGCTCAATACCCAGTTGCTCGGGGAGCCCGGCGCGCTGCAGGGCGATGCGTTGTCCTTACTCCACCAGCGTCTCTGCGCACCGGACTTCGACCGCCGCCTCGCCGAGGCCGATGTGATCTTCGTGCACGGCGCTTCAGGTTGCGGTAAGTCCTCCACCATCGCGCGGATCGCCGCGCAACTTAAAGCCGCGCAGCCCACCCGCAAGCTGGTGTTGGCCGCGACCGACCGCCGCAAGCTGGGGGCGTTGGAATACATGCGCCAGATTGGTCGCCTGCTCGATATCCCGGTGCTCTCCCTGACGCCTGATTATCAGGGCTTCGACAACATGGTGGCGCGCGGCTTTACGGTGTGTCTGGACATGCCGTCCGACCTGCAAACAAGTTTGGCCGCCGCCCGTACCTTGGTGAGCACCATTGGGGAGAAACATCGCTTGATGCCACTGGTGGCGTTGGAAGCCGCGATGAGCGATCAGGCGTGCAAAGTGATTCTGGCGGGCGCGGCCGAATTCTGCCGCGAGGTGATCCTTACCAAGATGGACGAGGTTAAACCCACGGGGAACTTGCTGACCGGTATTCTTGGCCAAGGGGCCCGGATTTCTGCCTGCGCCGATGGCGCGCAGAGTCTGGCGCGACTTGGTGAATTCTCGGCATCGATGTTGAAAGACTGGTTTGAACAGCCGCAGTGGGCAGCGTGCGCGGCATGAAGAACGGCAGTAGCGAAATGGCACCAGGTAATTTGACGGTGGCCGTGGTGAGCGGCAAGGGTGGGGTGGGTAAAACCACGCTGTCGGTCAATTTGGCGATTGCGATGGCCAACGCCTCACCGCGCAAAATTCTGCTGTTCGACGGCGACAGCGGGCTGGCGAATGCGCACATCCTGATGGGCGTAAAACCTGCGCGCACCTTGGCCAATCTGGTGTCCGGGGAGATGCCGCTCGCGGACGTCGTGGAACAAACGCCCTGGAAGGTCGACATGGTCGCCGGCTCCAACGGATCGCACGAACTGCTGGCGGACGGCGATCAACATCGCCAGCGCGCCGCGGCGGAACTGGCGGAGTTGCTCGAGCGCTATGACATCGTGGTGATCGACTGCCCAGCCGGGGCCGACGACACCGCCTTGCACTACGCGCATTCAGCGGATGTGGTGCTGGTGGTATTGACCGGCGAGCCGACGTCCTTTCTCGACGCTTATTCAACGGTCAAAGAACTGAATGCGACGTACAAACGGCAACGCTTCGATCTGGTCGTGAACGTGGTGGCGTCGGAAGCGGAAGGCAAACAGCTCTTTGCCCGTTTTCAATCGGTGACCTCGCGCTTTCTGGACGTCGAACTGCGTTATCTGGGCGCGGTGCGTCGCGACACGGCGGTGAACGATGCTATCCGGCGCTGCGTGCCAGTGGTGCGTCACGATCCGGCGAGCCGGGCGTCGCGCGATATCGCCGCGGTGGCGGCGAGATTGGCGCGCTATACGGAAACCGCGCGCGACCCCCACGCCATCCCCACCCGCAATGAACTGGCAGCAGAACTCGCGATGGGAGGACACCCGTGAATTATCCAGGAGCGGCACTCGACACGGCGGCTCTGCAGACACGAATTAAACAGACCATGCCCATGGTCAAAAAAATTGCCTGGCATATTCATGGTCGGGTGGGGCGGGCGGTCGAGATCGACGACCTGATTCAAGCCGGCATGGTCGGCTTGGTGGAAGCAGGCAATCGCAGTCATCAGGTGCCCGATGAAGAATTCTCGATTTACGCCTCGCAGCGGATTCGCGGCGCGATGATCGATTTCGTGCGGCGACACGCGCAGCTATCGCGGGTCGTGGTCCAACGCAAAAAGCAGCTGCGCGAGGCCCGTCGCAGCCTGTTCGAATCCCAACAGCGCGAACCTACCAAGGCTGAAATGGCCAGCCACCTGAATATCCACGAAGCAGAGTTAAGAGCGTGGGAGGAGGACAACGCGGGCCGCAAGATGGAGTCGCTCGATGAATTAACCGAAACCTACGGCATGTGGTTTGTAGATTCCGCGCCTTCGCCGGATGCCGAAATCGAACGCGAGCAGCTGGCAGAAAAGCTGGCGGTGGCGCTGGCAAGTCTCGACCAACGCCTGCAACTCGTGATGCAGCTTTACTACGTGGAAGAACTCAATCTGCGCGAAATCGCGGAGGTGATGGGCGTGAGCGTAGGCCGCGTGAGCCAACTCAAAACAGAAGCCGCTCAGCAAATTCACCGCAAACTCAGCAAGGACTTTGCGCTGAATTGATCTGCCGATGACTTAGGGCGCTTCCAGGGTCCTGGTGGGCTGGCGATTGAGACTGACCAGAAACTTGTCCGCGCGGCCGGTGACCACGGCGTGTTTGATGGTCGCCAGAATTTCTTCCAGTTCGGCGAGCGTGGCCGCCGTCAGCACAATTTCATCGCGGCCGTCGCTGGTCAGCGGTAGATAGCCTCCCGCGTAAGGGATTCTGATGATGAGACCTTCCGGGGCGCGACTAATCAGCGGTTCGCTCTGTGTCCACACGCCGGTGACGTAACACGGGATGGGCGCGGCAGGATCTTCAACGGCCGAGTAGTCGTCTGGATTGCGATAGAAAATCCAGAACTCATCGATGAGTTCAACAACCGCCCGCCGCCCGGCAAGGACGCTGGCTTCATCATGCGGAATCCGGCGCGCTTTGGCGCCGAGTCTTGTGATGAGTTTTGAACTTAATACCATGGCATTCGTGCGGGGTTCGATGGCACAGATAGTGCAATCTTCCGGGTCCTTACCTTTAAGCGTGTAACGATGATCAATCGAATCGCAGTCAGCGGGCTCAACGGCTCGAATCATATCCTCAGAACCCTGCAGGACAACATCAGCAACGTGCGCACCACCGCGTTCAAAGGTGAACGTGCAGCCACGCTCGATGCCTGGCAGATGGCCTACAACGGCGGCGGTGCGAGGCCTGAAGCGGTCACTCGCAACCTCACGCAGGGTCCTCTTCAACGCACCGGTAACGTGCTCGACCTTGCGCTGGAAGGTCCGGGTTATTTCGCTGCGCGCGATGGCGAGAGTCAGGTGTTTACGCGCGCAGGGAGTTTTTCGGTGGGTGCCGAAGGACAGATTTTGACTGATACAGGCCATGCACTATTGGGTTACCCAGGACTCGCGGCGGACAAGGTGGAAGGCGATGCGCCCGGCGTGTTGAAGCTACCCCTGCCGCTCGCCAACGATGCCTCGCTCACCATCGACACCAAAGGTCAGGTGCTGCTGGAAGACCCGCGGGGAGCCACCTTGATTGGCACGCTCGCGGTGGCGAAGTTCCAATCCGAGAGCGACCTTGAACCCTTGTCGATGTCTGACTTCGGCGCGACCGAGGGCAGCGGGGCGCCGATATTCGGGGCCGCAGACGGCAATCGAACCGGCATGTATCAGCAGCAACTGGAGCAGGCAAACGTGAACTTGATGGAACAGCTCACGGCGCTGATCTCGGTGCAGAACGCGTTCTCCGCCCAGGCCAAATCGCTGAGCACCTACGATGACATGATCAAGACCAGTCTGAGCGATATGCGTTAGCGGTTCACATCGCCATCCTGCGCTCAGGACGGCGTCATTTCTTCGGCAGCCGAACCGTCCGCGACCAACGCGACGGTGGCGGCTTCCGCGAGTTCAGCAGCGTCTTCGTCTGCTGCGCCGTGCGTGTTGTCGCTGGACTCAGCAGCCCGCGCCGGGGCGCTAAAGTTCTCCGGGGTGACCACTGTCGCCGCGCCCGTTTCGACCAACTCATCCGCGCGGGTCGCCGGCACCTGCACGATGACGCCGGCCGGAAACGGCACGCCGTCTACTTCAACACTCGTTAACAAACGCACCCAGAGATGGACAAATTCGCCGTCCATTGCAGGCGCTGCAGTGTCGGCGTCGTCGGCTGGGGTTTCTGTGGTGTTGACGCTGCGAGGCATCGCATCCAGCAAGGGATTGAGCGCAGGCTCGCGTCCATCACTAATCGCTTCAAGCCGCCGTTTGCTGAGCGAGAGCCACTCTTTCAGCAAGCTAAGGCGCTGCTTGAGGCTCTCCATCCGCTGGCGGTCGGTGCGGGTGGCCAGAAACTCCTGCTTGAGGGCCTCTATGCGCTCCTGCAGTGGGTCCAGCGCGCCGCTCGAAGGTTCGGGTAAGGACACGCGCTTGAAAGCGGCTTAAGGCATACGGGCTTAGTGCAGCCCGGCCACGCGGCGAAAACAGGCAGCAGCCTGATGCGCGTCGGCGTCGAGTTCAAGCTCGGCGCCGGCAGCGTTCGCCAAACGTTCGAGAAACAAGCATTCGGTCTGCGAGAGGCCCGCCGGCGCGGCGGCCAGTGCGTCCGCAATCAACAGGACAACGCCGGCTTCGCGCAGTTCATGGCAGAGCGGCATGGGGCCGTGGCCGAGGCGTACGGCGAGTTTCACTTCGGAGCCGTTCGCGCGCGCCAGCACGCTACGGACGTTCGCGGCAGACTTCAGGAGACAGTCGTGCTCAATCTCAATCAAAAGCCGCGGCAGCGCCGCAGCGTGGGCGCTGAAGAGTTCGCTGATCGACGGCAGGAACGCGGGTTCGTACCAGCACCGCGCACTCACCTGCACACAAATGCGCTTGTGCCGGCGGCCGCGCGCTTCCAGCCACTCCAGCGCGAAGCGCAAGGCGTCGAGGGTGAAACGCGCCTGGGTGCCGAATCCGTCCGGTTGCGCCAGTTCAACCCGCCACAGCGTCGCTTGGCTGGTTGGCATTCTGCGCACTTTGCGCCGCGGACTGAGATGGGTGACTTCGGTCGGATACATCGTTGCGCGCCTTTATTGCTGCGGTAGTCGCGCGCCACGCGGCGCGTTAAGAGAGCCGATTTAGCTTCAGGCAGAACAGGCAAACAAGCAGCTATGTATCCAGAATGGATACGTTTTCAGGCTGCTGGGTTGCGCGCGGCGAGAAGCGCTTCGGTGGCGGACAGCGAAAGCGGCACACCAAGATGAAAGCCCTGGCCAAGATCAAAGCCAGCGTCTACGGCGATGGCCAGCATCTCCGGCGAGGAAATGCCTTCCACCACGCTCACCAGGCCGAGGTTCTTGATCATCAGATTCATGCTCTCGAGCAGGCGGCGCGCGTCCTGATCGTGCACCGCATGCTCGAGGAACATACGGTCCACTTTGACTTCTGAGAGCGGCAGCAACAGCAAGCGTTCGAGATTGGCGGCATGGCATCCGAAGTCATCCAGCGACACGCCGCTGCCCATCAGTCGGGCCTGCGTTAGCACGCGATGCCAGGCGCTGACATCGTTCGACAAGGTGCCTTCGGGCACCTCGATGATGAGGCTGGCGGGATCAAGGCCGACCGCCTCCACGTGCTTGCGTAGCCACTGCGGATTGTCCTGAATGGGCAGATCGCCGGTGACGTTGACGGCATAGGTCCAGTCGCCCGCAGGGTTGTACTGCGCCAGTCGTTTCAGGCTCTGGGCAGTCCCTTGCAGCATCCGGTGGGTGAGCGCGGGGCCGGCGCCATTGGCGAGCAAAGCGTCGAGGAAGCGGGCCGGCGTGAGGACTCCCAGTTCGGGATGGTTCATGCGGACCAGCGCTTCGAAACCCACAATTTCAAGGTCTTTCAGCCGAAATTTCGGCTGCAGGAAGGTTTCCGCAGCGCCAGCAGCCAGCAGGTTCAGGATCTCGGCCGCGGCCAGTGGTTTGGGGGCAGGGCGGGGCGGCGCGGCGGGGGGCGCGTGTTCTTCTTGCTCAAGACGGCCAGTCACCAGCGCAACGAGCAGCGCGGGGTCGGCCGGTTTTAGCAGCGTGCCGATGACGTCGATGCCGACCGATTTGGCATTCGCCGCGAAGCTCCGCAGTACCGATGCGCCGTGTGCGCTTAGCAGCACCAGCCCCGGACTCGGTGAGAGGCGGCGGAGCATGGGAATCACCGTGCAGACATCGATATCGCCCGGCGCGATATCCAGCACCAGCACCTGCGGGGTCGAGCGTTCGAGGTACGCGTCAAGTGAGTGGAGATACTCGGTCGCGATGCCGGCAGCGTTCAGGGCCTGCGCGCAGTCCCAGCCGTGAGACAGCTCGGATCCCAGCACCACGACCGGCGCGACCGCCGGGGCGCTACGGGGATTGCGGGCCGTAAACTTGCCGACGAACTTGACGACGTTCAATTCGGTTCGCCTTCGATAAGGCGCACGAGTGGCGGGGTGTGCAGATTCAACATGCGGCGGACTATAGAGATCTGCTGGCGCAGACCCGAACACGCATTCCTCCAATTTGGAACAAATTGGCGCCAGCCCGGATAGCCTCCTGCGGGGTCCTCAGTCCCGCAGGCATGCCGCAAGCGTGACCGCCGGTCGCCCCAGCCGTCGTGACTCGCTACGCTGGCGGCCATCACCCGTGATGACACAGAGAGGAACCCGCTATGGATCTTGGCTTGAACGGCAAACGCGCGATTGTGACTGGCGGCACGCGCGGCATCGGGCGGGCGATCGCTGAAACCCTGGCGCGCGAAGGCTGCGCGGTGGCGATCTGCGCCCGCAATGCGAACGACGTCGCCGAGGCGGTTGCCGCCATGCAGTCCGCGGGCAAGGTAATCGGCGGTGCGGCCGACGTGGCGAGCACCGAGGCCGTCAACGCGTGGATGGCGGGCGCGGCAGCGGCAATGGGCGGGATCGACATCGTGATTGCCAACGTGAGCGCGCTGGCCGCCGTGCCCAATGAAGACCAATGGCGAGTCGCGCTGGAGGTGGACATGCTGGGCACGCTGCGCACGGTTGAGGCCGCCATGCCTCATCTCGAGCAATCCAACTGCGCGTCGATTGTGGCCATTGCCAGCACCTCGGCGCTGGAGGCTTTTGGCGGCCCACGCCCCTACAACGCGCTGAAGGCGGCGCTCATCAACTACATGTCGAATCTCGCGACGCAGATGGCGCCGAAGCACATCCGGGCCAATACGGTGTCGCCCGGCACCATTTATTTCGACGACGGCGTATGGGGTAAGCGCAAGCGCGAGAACCCCGATTCTTACAACGCCGCGCTGGCCCACAACCCGATGGGCCGCATGGGCACGCCAGAAGAGGTCGCCAAAGCCGTGGCGTTTATCGCGAGCCCCGCGGCCAGTTTCATCACCGGGGCCAATCTGGTGGTGGACGGCGGATTTACGCGGCGCATTCAGTTTTAGACGCTGACCCGCGCCAAGGCTTGCACCGGCCTTTATTCGCTCGGCACCATGCGGCAAGCGCGCGGCGCCGAGCTCAAGAACCCCAGAACAATTTGAACAGGAGAGATGTTAATGACCGTTCCCGCCTTAACCCCCGAACAACTGCTGGCCGCTGCCGATCGCATTGGCCTGTCGCTCACCGACGCCGATGTGGATTCGTATCTTGGGCTCCTTGCCCCCTACATCGCCGCCTACAACGTGGTAGACGCGCTGCCCGACAATCTCCCCGAAGTGAAATACCCGCGCACGCCGGGTCACATGCCGCTACCGGCCGAGAACCCGCGCAACGCCTGGTACGTGAAGACCGCCATCAAAGGCGCGCCTACCGGCAAGCTGGCCGGCAAGCGCATCGCGGTGAAAGACAACGTCATGGTCGCCGGCGTGCCGATGATGAACGGCAACGCGATCCTGGAAGGCTATGTGCCGGACATCGACGCCACCATCATCACCCGCATTCTCGACGCGGGCGGCGAAATTGCTGGTAAGACCCACTGCGAGAACTACTGCATTTCTGGCGGCAGCCACACCAACGCCAAAGGCCCGGTGCACAACCCCTACAAAATGGGCTACTCCTCGGGCGGGTCGTCGTCCGGCAGCGGCGTGGTGGTGGCGTTGGGTGAAGTCGACATGGCCATCGGCGGCGATCAGGGCGGCTCGATTCGTATGCCCGCGTCCTGGTGCGGCATCGTCGGCATGAAGCCCACCCACGGCCTCGTGCCCTACAGCGGCATCATGCCGATTGAGATCATGGTCGATCACACCGGCCCCATGACCGCCAACGTCAAAGACAACGCGCTCCTGCTGGAAGTGCTGGCCGGGGTCGACGGTTACGACCCGCGCCAGTTCCACGAAAAGCAGCCCGGCACGCTGGACTACACCGCCGGCATTGAAGGCGGTGTGAAAGGCATGCGCATCGGCGTGCTGAAGGAAGGCTTCACGCATCCCAACTCCGAAGCCGACGTCGACGCCTGCGTGCGCGCCGCCGCCGAGCAGTTCCGCAAACTGGGCGCGGTGGTGGAAGAAGTCTCGATTCCCGAGCACCTGCTGGCGCCCGCGCTGTGGGTGCCCATCGGCACCGAGGGCATCGTGCACACCATGATGCAGGGCGACGGCTACGGCGCCTCGCGCCGCGACCTGTACGTCACGAGCCTGATGGACAAACTCCACGGCTGGGAGCTGCGCGCCGATCAGCTTTCCGAAACCACCAAGCTGCTCACCGTGCTTGGCGTGCACATGAAGAAACACTACGGCACGCGCTTCTACGGCAAGGCCACCAACCTTACCCGTCGCGTGACCGCCGCCTATGACGCCGCGCTGGCGAACTACGACGCGCTGCTCCTGCCCACCATGGTGATGAAGGCCACGCCGATTCCGCCGGCGGACGCCCCGCGCGAGCTCTACGTCAAGCGCGCGCTCGAGATGATTGGCAACACCGTACCCTTCGATATCACCCATCACCCCGCGCTCACCGTGCCCTGCGGCCTGTCCGACGGCTTGCCGGTGGGCATGATGCTGGTGGGCCGACACTTCGATGAAGCGAAGCTGTATCAGGTGGGCTACGCCTTCGAGCAGTCTGGCGACTGGAAGCAGCGCGGCCCGGTGAAGAAGGCCGCGCCGAAAGCGGCCAAGCCGGCGGCGCGTAAACGCGGCGCGTAGAGCGCACACACCGGCCGGGGCAGCGTACGCCCCGGCCGGGTTTTGAGAACGGCGCTGCCGTCGAGGCCCGCCCCTGAATTCCTCAAGCCCATCGTCACGCGCTGCTGCTCAGCAACCTGGCGGCTGCCCGCAGCGATCATCGCGGGCAAGT
>Ga0164295_10000603_pt1 | contig 30247 bp, 28 predicted proteins | sample GEODES006metaG_FD_111798 | JGI IMG/M metagenome (GOLD analysis project Ga0164295, IMG submission 111798) | Oligotrophic lake water microbial communities from Sparkling Lake, Wisconsin, USA - GEODES006 metaG | ecosystem: Environmental > Aquatic > Freshwater > Lake | place: USA: Sparkling Lake... | reverse complement strand
CCCCTGCGGAAAAACTTGTCAAAACCACCCCAAAGAACCAAAACCAAACCAAACGCCGGGTGTCATGAATCCTGGCGCAACGACTTAACTCCTCCGGTGTCATTTATCATTGGCGCAATACGGCACCAACAATTCTCCATCTTTTCAAGACTATAGGGTCGGTAACAAAATCGACTGTCCAAGTCCTTTGGTGTTTTTTCAATTTGCCTGGGATGATGAATTCCCACTCCGATTCTTCAGGGCCAAGGGCCCGGTCCATGCCAGCCTAGGGCAACGCCCTTGGAAGAGATTCCCCGATGATTCCGAGCCCTGATGGGGCGCTCTAACGGGTGGATTGACCGACCAAAGATGTGCCGCCCCTTCAGGGCTCAATGTCTTATCACAATCTAACCGAGGGCGATGCCCTGGGCTGGGATGTTTCACCCCGTTGGGGCTGGAGATTTGGCGATTCTTGTTCATTCGTCCTTCGGATTTCGTCACCGTTTGAGCTTCCGGATCACGGAATCGAGTTCGAACGATGCCCCATTTTCATTTTGTCTGGGAAATCGAAATTGTACGGCCATCCGAGAAGCCAACGCCCGCGCAGACGTTAAGGCGGTGGCCGTCGTGCTCCGGGATCGGCTCCGATGCCATAATCCTCTAATCATCAATAGGTTTGCTGGGAGATCGCAGTAAACTGGAGCAAAAGCGGAGCAAATTGCTTCTCGATCGCCCCAAAAAGCTCCGTGAGTGTGCCAAATTGGCGCGTTCACGGAGCTTTTTGCTGCTCGAATGCGCCAAATTGGCGAGATGATGGAGCTTTTTGCTGCGATGACGGAGCTTTTTGCTGCGATGACGGAGCTTTTTGCTGCGATGGCGGAGCGATTTGCTGGAATGACGGAGCTTTTTGCTGCGATGGCGGAGCGATTTGCTGGAATGACGGAGCTTTTTGCTGCGATGGCGGAGCGATTTGCGAGGGTTGATGTGCTCTCACCATGGGTCAAATCGCTCAAAGCCTGAAAAGGCGAAAGCCGCTGAATTCCTCAGAATTCAACGGCTTTCATTGGTTGCGGGAAGAGGATTTGAACCTCTGACCTTCAGGTTATGAGCCTGACGAGCTACCTGGCTGCTCCATCCCGCGATTTTGACCATGCACCTTTCGGCGTGGGGGTGAATGATTACGGGTGGAGGCTTGAAGATGCAAGGGAAATTTTGCCAGCGGCCGAAGTTCATGCTTTTCTTGTGCCGCCATGATTCCCGAGCCACCACGATTGTTCCTCTCAATGACTGCATGGAGGGAGCTTGCGGATCGACACTTCGCGCGGGCCACCCACCACACTGCGCCTACACGCAGACGGCGAGATCATGGGGAACCTCATCCCGTCGAGGACTTTTTATTCCAGTACTATCCCTATTCATTTACTTTGTTAGAAAATTGGCATCCTGGCTGCGGCGTGGCCTTGGAGTGGTCCGACTCCCCTGCCCTGCCTGAACGATTTACGGATCGGCATTATGCGATCGAAGCCGGCCGCCTGTTTCTCGATCCCTCGCGGCTCGCACCCAAGGAACGTGAGCGGTTGATGTGGATTCATGACTTGCTCGTGGCCACGCGGGATCGGGCGCCCAACTTCGCCTGCCACGGCCTGCACGAATGGGCGATGGTGTACCGTGGCAAGGAGGTGCGGCATGAGAAGACCACCCCATTGCGCCTGCCCCAAGCGGAGATCGATGCACTGGTGGAGTCCCGCGCGATTTGCTGCTCGCATCACGATGCGTTTCGCTTTTTCGCCCAAGAGGCGCGCCCGATGAACCGGATTCAGCCGACACTCGAGCGCCGGGTGGAACTCGAACAACCGGGCTGCATCCACGCAAACATGGATCTCTACAAATGGGCTGCAAAGGCCATGCCGTGGGTCGGTTCTGAGCTCTTGTTGGATTGCTTCGAGTTGGCCACCGAGCTGCGGGATCTGGACATGCGGGCGAGTCCGTACGATTTGTCCGCTTGGGGGAGAGAGCCGGTTCGGATCGAGACGCCGGAGGGTCGGCGGATGTATGAGGGCGAACAGCGGCGGCTGGCACTGAAGGCGGCGCCCCTGCGGGAGAGGCTCATCCTCGGATTGGGCATGGCCACCGGATGAGCCGGGCATCACCGCGCGCGGCTAGACTCCCTGCCAGTGCAGTTTTTTCCGAAGTGCATCGTAAAACGTGCGACCTTCGAGCAGCAGCAAATGAAACGAAAACGAGGCTTTCTGCACCTCGACCCAGTCGCCATGGCCGATGTGGATGCTATCGCGCCCATCCACCGTGAAGATCATCGGCCCGCTTTGGGGGTCCTTCGACGAGAGTTCCACGATTGAATCGTCCGACAGCACCAGCGAGCGTTGGCTGAGACTGTGCGGGCAAATCGGCGTGATTACGAACACCGCGGCATCGGGAGCGATCAGCGGCCCACCGGCGGAGAGCGAGTAGGCCGTGGACCCGGTGGGGGTCGCGACGATCAAGCCGTCGGCGCGGTAGTCGTTGAGAAGCTCTCCATTCACGCGGGCGCGCAGTGCGACGAGGCGGCCGGTATCGCCCCGAGCAAGGGTAACCTCGTTGAGGGCGATGAAAGATTCCTCGGGCAGGCCTGGGCGGTGGATGATCGCCTTGAGGAGCGTGCGGGTGCTGGTTGAAAAGCGGCCGTCTGCGATCGCCGCTGCGAAGACGTCGAGTTCATCGTCCTTGCAACTCGTGAGAAACCCGAGGGTTCCGATGTTGATTCCGGCGACCGGTTTTTCAAATTTCCCGAGGCGAGAGAGAGCGTGGAGCATTGTGCCATCGCCACCGAGCACGGCCGCGATGTCGACGTGATTCGCGAACTCCGACGCGGGAATCCCACCGGATTGGCCGGCGTGTCGGGCGGTTTCCTCATCCAGCACGATCGAGCAACCCCGCGCTTCTAGGACGGTCTTGAGCGCCTCCAGCGTCGGGAGCGAGCCTGGCTTGTGAGGATTGACGAGGATTCCGACTTTCACGTTTGAGAAGCGAGTGGATCAGATAGCCGGCAGGCAGGCTGCTGGGACGGATGCGTGCGAAGTTACTACAGTCCCGATGCGGACGCCACCATCATCTTTTGGATCGTCGGAATCAATTCGTCCAGTTCCTCCACCACCGTGAATTCGCCGTCGTAGCACCAGATTTCGAGCATCTCGATGAGTGGCCCCCAGAACGATGCACCCTGCGCGTCCTTGCGGTTGAAAATGACGACGGGTTTTTGAGCCATCGAGGGATGCCCTTGTTGTTTGAAAATCATCAGCGCGAGCATTTCCTGCACCGTGCCCGAGCCGCCGGGAAAAATCACGAACGCATCGGAATTCTCGATCATCACCTCCATCCGAGTGTAGATGTCTGGCTTCAGCCAGAAGCTCGACAAGCCCGTGGGAAGTCCTTCGAGTTCGATGATGTGCGGCACATTTGAGCCGCCGGTCCACCCGCCGGCCTCGACCGAGCCGCGAACGACCTCGCCCATGATGCCTGAGTTTCCTGCGCCGGAAACGCAACCGAGCTGGTTCTCCGCGAGCAATTTACCGAATCGGTATCCGTCGCTCAAATACGCCGGGTCCTCGATCGAAGCAGAGCAAAACACACAGACGCTCCCCGCATGATTTCCCGGCAGTGCCGTCTCGAAGGACGTCGTGGAGCTCACCCCGGTTTTCTCGCGGCCCGCATCGGGGAGGCCTCGGCGGCGTGCCTCTTCTAGCAAATCCAGCACATCCTCCGCCGACTGAGCGGTGAGCAGATACTCCGAGTGGTTCTGTTTCACCGTGCCGAGGCGGTTGAGGTGGCTGAGCAGCGCGAAGAGCCGATCCCATGAGCCATCCGAGTTCAATAAGACCGTCGGCTTGCCCGCAAGGTTCGCGTCGAGCGTCTGGTAACCCACGAAGACCGACACCGCCTTAAACAAATCCTCAAGGGTCGCGCCGGGCGTGAACACAAAGGCGTCCGCTTGGATGATTTTCCGCTCGATGTTCGAGAGGGTGATGCGTTGGTCGCCATTTGAATTGTGGATGTCCCAGCCCTTGCTAAACAAACGATAGAGCAGACGGGCCCGTACCTCGCGGTTGGGGTCTTTTTCTCCGCGGACGGTTCCTGCGAGACGAACTTTTGGCATGATTTTGAGAGGTGGGTGGCCTGCGGCGTAATTTCCGTGCCGTTTGGCAAAAACAATCGACGGCTCAAGCGACTGGACCCATATTGAGCGGGATGGATCGCTTCATGCAAGCAGCAGTTGAGGAAGCACGGGCGGGCTTGGCCGAGGGCGGCATCCCGATTGGTAGCGTGCTCGTGCACCGAGGAGAAATCATCGGCCGCGGCCACAACCAGCGGGTCCAAAAAGGCAGCACGACCCTCCATGGGGAAATGGATGCACTGGAAAACGCTGGGCGTCAGAGCGCGGCGGTTTATCGCGAGTGCGTCATTTACACCACCCTGTCGCCCTGCCCGATGTGCAGCGGCGCCATCCTCCTTTATGGAATCCAGAAGGTGGTGATCGGCGAAAACCAAACTTTTCTTGGCGACGAAGCCCACTTGCGAGCGCACGGTGTTTCACTCGTGGTCATGAACGACCCCGAATGCATCGAGCTCATGACCCGATTCATCGCGGAAAAACCCGCGCTCTGGAACGAAGACATTGGCGAAACCGAATGATTTACCCGTATGGACCTACTCACTGAAATTCTCAAACACCCGTTCACCTGGGGGCTTCTGCTCGGATTGCTGATCGCCGGATTTATCTGGAAATCCGGATTCAGCGCTCGCCGACATCTGGCGCGCGAACTCAAGCGCGTGGAGGCCGAATTGAAGAACCTCCAAGGCCACTTGAACACGCAATTGAAGATCACCGCCACCGGGCACGAGTCGTTGCAATCGGAGCTGGCATCCCTGAAGCAGCAAAACGAGAACCTCCGGGTGAACCACGCGGCACTCCAGCAAAAACCCGGACGCGCCGAACAGCGGCTTTTGCAAATTCAAGAAATCGCGATTCGCACGATGCGCGAGCAAGCGCCTGGGTTTGCCGCTGCATGGGAAAATGCCATCCGCCAAGGCGAAGCCGAGGTGGACGCCGCCGAGTCGGGCATCAAGAAGCTCGTCCGCCGCGTGATCCCGGGCTATGGCAATCCTGCATCACCGCCGGCGCGGATCACGACCGACGACAACCTGCACTCCTAACCGCTCAGCGGAGGTAGGGATTGGAATTGGCCTCCTTGCCAATCGTCGTGCCCGGGCCATGACCCGGCAGCACCCGTGTCTCTTCAGGTAGGCTCATGAGGTGCCGCTCAATCCCCGCCAGCAGCTGATCTGTGCTGCCCTGAGGAAGATCGGTCCGCCCGACCGAACCCGCGAAAATCGTGTCACCCGAAAACACCACCGCCTCATCGGCTAGATAAAAGGTCACGCTGTCGGTCGAGTGCCCCGGAATGTGAGCGAGCAAAATCCACATCCCAGCAAGCTGCAGCGGCTTATCCATTTCAAAACGCTGGTCGATTTGATAAGGGGTGACTTGAATCGGCATCCCCCACCCACGCGCGGCGGATTCCAAGGTGAGATCCGTCGAGTGGTCGGCGAACGCATGCAGCCGCGCACCCATCGCCTGCAACTTGGCGGCATCCATCACGTGGTCGTAGTGCTGGTGCGTGAGAAGCACCTCATCGACCCGCACGCCACGGCTCGCGATCCACTCCGCGATCCCCTCCGGCGCATCGACGAGGAAATTACCATCTGGTGTTTCGACCAAGTAGCCATTCGTTTGAACCATGCCACCGGTGTAGAGGGAAATTTTCACAAGTGCGATGAGTCGACCTCAGGATTTTTTAGCGCGTTTGGCGAAGTAATACATGACGAGCCCGAAGACCAGCAGCAAGATCCCCCATGAGATATTGACGTTGATGCCGAGCGATTTCTCGTAAATCTTGCTCCCCTTAGTGATTAACCCATATCCGATTAGGATCAGGCCGTAGAGGGTGAAGATGATGCCGATTGGAAGTCGAAGGTCCATGGAGGTAGTAGGTTGTTGGAGTTACCAGAAGATAATATTGAGAGCGATCGCGGCGATCATGACGATGGTCCCAAGCACGCTTGGCCGCATGATCCATGCTTCCTGTCCGGATCGCTGTTGGGGTGTGAGTGAATACACTAAGCCGGCAAGTTCTTCATCCGTCTTGTTGCGCCCGGAAGCGAACGAGAGACCAGCGTTGATGATGAAAGTAACGCTGAAGGCGACAATGGCCACCATGAAGCTTTGCGAGAGGTCCTTCGGATACTCGAAAACTTGAGAAATCCAAGCGCCTTTGACGCCCGGCGCGTTGCCGGTGACCCATGAAAGACCGTGGAAAGCCACCGCAGTGCTGGTGCCGATCAACAAGCCCCAGAACGCACCTGCATTGTTTGAGCGCTTGGTGAACATTCCCAGCAGGAATGTCGCGAACAACGGTGCGTTTACGAAGCCGAAGACCAACTGCAGAATCGCCATGATGTTGTTGTACTTGGCCGCAATCAGCGCGCAGCCCATGGCTAGAATGATACCGGCGATGGTGGCGACTTTACCCATGTTCAAAAGCTGCTGGTCGGTCTTCTTGCCGCCCGTCATCTGCGAGTAGAGGTCATAGGTCCACACGGTATTGAAGGCGGTTACGTTCGCCGCCATTCCAGACATGAAGGATGCCATCAACGCGGTAAGCGCCAGTCCCAACAACCCATTTGGGAAATAGTTGAGAATCATCGAGGGCAGCACTTGGTTGTAATTCATGACGGCGCGTCCCGTGCTATCGAGCATCGCCAACCCGTTAGCATCGAGCTTGACCGGAATCGAGTACCCGCTTCCGGGGCCGTCCATCGTGAGTGCGTAAGCGATCATGCCGGGAAGGATCACGATGGCGGGGAACAACATTTTTGGGATCGCCCCGACGATCGGAGTGCGGCGGGCGGCACCCATTGAATTCGCGGCCAACGCGCGCTGCACTTCCGCGAAATTCGTGGTCCAGTAACCGAACGAGAGCACGAAGCCGAGGCCGAAGATGATACCATACCATGGCACGCCCATCGGGTTGTCACCCGTAGCGGTTTGCGCCCACGAATGAATGGATCCATCACCAAGCGGGGATGCCTGAAGCTTGGTGACGAGCCCGTCCCAGCCTCCGACATTTTTCAAGGCAAGATAGGCCAGCGGTGCGATGCCGAAGACAATCATGAAGAATTGCAGAACCTCGTTGTAAATCGCCGAGCTCAAGCCGCCCTTCAATACATAAGCGAGAACGATGACCGAAGTGACCACGAGCCAGCCGTAGTAGTTCCATCCGATTAGGGTGGTGAGCAAATCAGCGAGTGCGTGCATCGAAATGCCTGACGAAAAGATCGTCATGAAAGCGAACGAGACCGAATTGAAAACGCGGGTGCGCTCGTCGTAGCGCATTTTCAAATACTCGGGCACCGATTTGGCCTTGGACCCGTAGTACATCGGCATCATGAAAATGCCGAGAAACACCATCGCCGGAATCGCCCCCACCCAATAGAAGTGCGAGGTCATGATGCCATACTCGGCACCGGACGCCGCCATGCCGATGAGCTCTTGCGCCCCGAGATTTGCGGAAATGAAAGCAAGACCCGTAATCCACCCAGGGATCGAACGACCGGAAAGCAGGAAGTCCTCCGCCGTTTTGCTCTGGCGTTTCAACGCGAAGCCGATGCCGATGACAAACACCAAATAGATGGCGAGGATCACCCAATCAACCAGTTCGAGATCGAACTTGAGGCCGGTTCCCATGCTGCCCCCTCCGCTGCCACTGACTGAGGCGATCAAAGGAATAACGAATGAATTCAACATATTTGTATCAGGTTTCTAATTAGGGTTTGGAAGGAGACAGAGAGCGTTGCAGGGCGATGAATACGCAATGTTACAACTTGAAGGGTTTTGGTAAATTGAGCACTGGAAGACCAAGTTAGTCAGCGGAAAACTTATGGATCATCGTATGTTTGTAGGTCTCGCCAGGACGGAGCACTGCAGATGGGAACGTGGGGTGGTTCGGAGCATCTGGGAAGCCTTCAGTTTCGAGACAGAGTGCCGTGCGGAAGGCGTAGGCGACACCGCCTTTGCCGATCGCCTTGCCATCGAGGAAATTGCCCCCATAGAACTGGATCGCAGGTTGGTTCGTGGAGATCTCCATCACCCGGCCACTCTTGGGGTCCTTCAATTTCGCCGCCAAATGAACGCCATCAGCCTTGCGTAACACCCATGCGTGGTCGTACCCACCGCCAAATTTCAACGCCTCAAATGCAGCACCCACCCGCTCGCCAATGGCCGTCGGTTTCGTGAAATCCATCGGCGTCGATGCCACAGGATCGATTTTCCCCGTTGGGATCAACCCCGCATCGGTCGGCAGATAACCATCCGCATTGAGCGTAAGAATGTGATCGTTGATGCTCGTCTTGGGATCACCGGAGAGATTCCAATACGAATGGTGCACGAGATTGAGCACCGTCGGCGCATCGGTGCTTGCCTGAGCGTCCCACGTCAACTCGTTCTGGTCATTGAGCGAATAGGTAACCTTGACGGCTAGATTTCCGGGGTAGCCCTCCTCACCGTCTTTCGCGGTGTACGTGAACTCGACCGCGTTGTCGGCGGTGACCTTGCCGACCCAGACGACTTTATCAAATCCCTTGAGTCCGCCATGCAGCGCACAAGGAATCCCACCGGGATCATTGTTTTTGGCGAGGGTGTAGTCCTTCCCATCGAGCGAGAATTTTCCGTCCTTAATGCGGTTGCCGAATCGGCCGACCGTGGATCCAAAGTAGGAGGTGTTCGTCAGCCAGCCTTCCAAGTTGTCGTAGCCGTGGGTGAGATCCGCCAACTTACCGGACTTGTCGGGGGTCTCCATCGAAACAAGAATTGCTCCGTATTCGGTGACCTTTGCCTTCAGGCCGTTTTTGTTGGTGAGCGAAAAAATTTTGACCGGCCGCCCGTCGGGCATCTTGCCAAAGTTTTGTTCCGTGACTTTCGTGTGGATTTCCATCGCTTGAGTTTCTTGGCAAAGTAGGATGCTAGAGACGAGCGCTGGTAGCAGGGTCAGGGCTACGTTCATTGCCAACAAGGGTCTGGCCAATATTTCATGGCTTGCCAAGCTCCAATTCATCCAAGATTCGGGGAGTGACGCGCTGGCAGATCGATGGTAAGACGAGCCCCATGCATGATTCGTCCACGTGGAGTCCACTATTGGCCAAGATCCTAGAACAATTTGGCTGCCAGACGGGAACGCTCCACCAGAGCACCCAAGATGGAAAAACGCTCGTCCTCCTCGCCCAGGCGGGAGTGCCGGATTTTTTGTTGGATAAAATTTCCTCGATCCCCGTCGGCAAGGGGATTGCAGGAGCCGCCGCCGAACGCCGGGAACCGGTGGAACTCTGCAATCTCCAAGAGGACTTGGGCGGGGTCGCTAAGCCAGATGCCCAAAAAACCGGTGTCGCCGGCTCACTCGCCGTGCCGATTTTTTCGAAATCCTCCGGCGCGGTGATCGGCACGCTGGGAATCGGGAAATTCGTCCCCTACGAATTCAGCGACGACGAGAAAACGCTACTGGGGGCCTGCGCCGCAAACCTTGCCGACCTTTTTGAAAACAATCCCACCTGCGGTGGTTGACCCGGCTACGGATCTGGCTAGGCTCAAATCATGACAACGGTGGAATCCGCAACCAAGATCCTCGACACGATGCTCGGACACCTGGGGTTCATCGCAACGATCGAGGTGCACGAGACCGACGACGGGGCATGCCTACAAATCCACTCGAGCGACAGCGAGGCGATCATCGGCCACGAGGGCGACCGCCTCGATGACATCCAGTACCTGGTGAACCGCATCCTCCGCCGCCACTCTCCCACCGCCGAGCGGATCAAGGTGGACTGCGAGTTTTTCCGCTCGATCCAAGAGGACCAACTCAAAGAAGAAGTCACTCGCGTCGCAGAGCGCGTCAGCGTAACGGGGAACCCCTTTCAACTGCGCCCGCTCAATGCCTACTACCGCCGCTTGGTGCACCACATCCTCGCAGAGGATTCACGGGTCACCTCCCATTCTCCTCAAGGCGAGGACCGACTCAAGCGCATCACCATCTCCGCAAAACCCAAAACCAACGCAACCCCATGAAAAAATTCTTCTTCGACTGCGGAACCCGCGATGCGGTCGCCTCGCTCGCCATCCTCTCGCTCCGGTCTATGATCGGCTTGATGATGCTCATCGGCCACGGCATTCCGAAAATTCAAGCGTTCTCCGCCATTCTCAAAAAAGGATTCTATCAGTCAAACGTCTTCCCGCTCAGCCTGATGTCCCCGCAGGTCGGCTTAGTCATGGCGATCGGCGCTGAAGTGGTGGCCTCAGCGATGATCGTACTCGGACTGATGACGCGGCCCGCTGCATTTGTGTTAGGCTTCACCATGGTAGTGGCGGCCTTCGGCGCGCTTGGTGCCGCCCCATGGTTCGCCAGCGGCGCAGGCCCCGCAAAGGAATCCGCACTGATGTATTTGATCCCAGCCATCGCGCTAATTCTATCAGGTGCTGGCAACTACTCGCTCGATGCCGTCCTTTACAAGGAGACCAAGCGCCGCCGCTGGTGACCTCATGGAAACGCACCGTCTTGTCCTTCCCGGCGACCTGAACCACTATGGTTTTCTGTTCGGAGGCCGACTTCTGGCATGGATCGATGAAGCATCCTGGATCGCCGCAAGCCTCGACTATCCGCATTGCCAATTCGTCACCGTGGCGATGGACACCGTCGAGTTCCACCACAGCGTCCGCGATGGCACGATCCTCAAAATTTCCTGCAGCCTTGACCGCGAGGGAAATACCAGTGCGACCTACGAGGTAAAAGTCACCGATGAACGCGCTAGCCCCGCCCCGATCTTTTCCACCCGCGTGACCTTCGTCAGCGTGGATGATGCCGGCCACAAGCGCAGCATCCGTGGCTAATTCGAACCAATCACCCGCCATGGAACCGCTCATCGAAACCGTCGACATCGTCCTCCCCTTGGAAAAATCCGAGGACGACAGCGCGCGCAGACAAGCGGCGGCCATCAAGCTCGGCATCCCCGTCAGTCGCATCGGCGGCATCAAACTGCGCAAGCACTCGATCGATGCACGCCAACGCGCTGTCAAGGTCCAACTCCGGTTAGACGTATCCCTCGACGCCGCATTTCCAGCAGAGGAAACGCCCACGTGGTCAGTCCCAGTACTTCCCACCCACGCGCGATCGGTCATCATCGTCGGTTGCGGACCCGCTGGACTTTTCGCCGCGCTGCGTTGCCTTGAAAACGGCCTGAAACCCATCCTTTTAGAACGTGGTAAGGATGCCAGCGCTCGCCGCTTCGACCTCGCACCCCTCCTCCGTGAAGGCCGCGTGATCGAGGAATCGAACTATTGCTTTGGCGAGGGCGGCGCCGGCACTTTTTCTGACGGCAAACTCTACACTCGCGCCACCAAACGGGGCCCAGTCGCAAAAGTCTACCAGGTTCTCGTGGCTCATGGCGCACCCGAACAAATTCTAACAGACGCTCACCCGCACATCGGCTCGAACCTCTTGCCAAACGTCGTCAAGGCGATCCGCAACTCGATCATCGCCGCGGGAGGGGAAGTCCGGTTCCAAACGAAGGTCATCGATTTTCTCACCAGCGGTGACCGCATCCGTGGCGTCCTAACCGGTTCAGGCGATGAAATCCTTGCGGACTCGGTGATCCTTGCCACCGGTCACTCGGCACGCGACATCTACCGCCTGCTCGAATCGAAAAAAATCCTATTGGAGCCCAAGCCCTTTGCCGTCGGATTCCGGATCGAGCATCCGCAACCCTTCATCGACCGCACCCAGTATCACCTCGACCGCGATCAAGAGCGCCCGCGACTGCTTCCGGCAGCACGCTACCGGCTGGCTACCAAAATCCGTGACCGCGGCGTGCATTCGTTCTGCATGTGCCCCGGTGGCTGGATTGTCCCCGCATCGACCGAGAATGACGAGGTGGTCGTCAATGGCATGAGCCTCTCGCGCCGCGACTCACCCTTTGCAAATTCCGGCATGGTCTCGACCGTCGAGCCCGAGGATCTAAAGCCGCTCGTCAGGGAACACGGTGTCCTCGCTGGACTGGTTTTCCAAAAGGAACTGGAGCGATCCGCCAAGGTCGCGGGTGGCGGCGGTCAAGTGGCTCCTGGCCAACGAGTCACCGATTTCATCGCGGGCAAGATCTCCGCGAGCTTGCCGGATACCAGCTACTTTCCGGGCGCGCGATCCACCGCATTGCACGAGCTGCTCCCGCAGTGGATCACCAGCAGGATGCGGGAAGGCCTCAGACTTTTTGGCCGCCAAGTGCATGGCTACATTTCCGAAGAGGCATTGCTGTTAGGGTTTGAAACTCGCACCAGTTCGCCCGTGCGAATCCCTCGGCGGGACGACACGCTGGAGCACCCTGAACTCAGGGGACTTTTCCCTTGCGGCGAGGGCGCAGGCTACGCGGGCGGCATCGTGAGCGCCGCCATGGATGGCTTGCGCATCGCCGACGCCGTTTACACCCCATGAACGCCGCGATCGACGGGCCTCAGAACTGCGTACTGAGCGAGAAGTTGAACTGCCCACCATTGTCTGCCTGTTCGTCAGGCGAAGCCACTGGAAACGCATAGTCGAGCGACAGCGGTAATGGACTGATCGGAAGTTTCAAACGAACACCGAAGCCCACGTCTCCATAGACATCCTTGGGACTTGGATCCCAACTGTCGGTGTTCACGAAACCCACATCGGAAAAGACAGCAGCACGCACCGTTTCAACGATCGGCACGGTGTATTCGAACGAAACGTAGCCCAGCGAATTTCCACCATAGACCTCACCGGTGTAGTCAGTGTCACGCGGCCCCACATCGCGGAACTTGAACCCGCGCAGCGTCTGACCACCGCCAAGGAACATCCGCTCGAAGACGGGAATCTCATCGTTGTTCAGGCTGTCCACGAATGCGAGCTCACCATTGATCGAGAAAATCGAGTCCCAAAGGAGATTCCAATGCTGTTGCCCTCGGGCCGAAATGGAAGCGATGTTCACATCCCCACCAGCGCCAGCCACACTCACGCCAAAGTCCAGCTTATGTCCCATGCGAGGCTGCATGGGACTGTCACGACTGTCATTGATAAAGTTCATCGCCAACGCACTGCGCAGGAAGTCACCACCGATCGCGCGCTCTGACAGCTGCGAGTTGTCTCCGTTGTCGCCCACGAAGTTTTTGTCAATGTAATCGCTCGCATCCACCTCCGATTTGATCTTCACCTTTTCGACGCGGTACTCACCCCGGAGTGCGCTCTTGTTGCCGATTGGCTTTCTCAATGAAATGGCGGCACCGGCATTCGTTTGCTCGTAGAAATCGCTGAAATACGTCGACTGCTTGACGAACAACTCGCCGCCCAACGCCAACTGTTGGTCGAGGAACCAAGGCTCCGTGAGCGAGATACTGGCCTCGGATCGCTTGGAACCCCCACGAAGATTCATGCCAAAGCGCTGACCACCACCCGTGAAATTCCATGGGTTGAACAAGTCAAAATTCGATTGCTCCAAGTTGACAAAGCCGACCACGCTATCGATCGAACTGAAGCCCATCCCCACCCCTGCGGATCCGGTCGGCTTCTCTTCAACCAGAAGGTTCACATCACGGACGCCTGATCCGCCGGGCGCACCCGTCGCTTGCACATCGCTGAAGTACTGGAGATTTTCTAAGCGCGACTTCGTGGTATCAAGCTCGACCGAATTGAACATGTCGCCTGGCTTGAGTGGCACTTCGCGGCGGATCACCTTGTCTTTGGTCTTGGTGTTCCCCGCGATGTTAACGCGTCCGACACGGAAGCGGGAGCCCTCCGTCACCTCATAGGTGATGCTCACCCGGTTAGGCCCTGCATCGCGAATCTCCGGCGTCACCGCAGCATCCGCGTAACCACGGGATCCATAGTAGCTGCGGATCATGGTGATGTCTGCCCGCATTTTTTTCGAAGAATACGATGACTCGCCAGTTAGAGTGAGTGCTGGGAAAAGCTCCTCAGGCTTGAAAACACTCATCGCGCCGAAGCCGACACCCGCGACGGTGTATTTCTCGCCTTCGCTGATGGGGATGATCAAGTCCACCCTGCCGTCACGGACGGGCACGCGGCGGATTCCGGTGCTGCTCGCACGCAGATACCCTTTGCTGCGGTAGTAATCCAAAATTGCATCAACATCTGCATCCAGTTGCCCCGACTGGAATTGACCCGACTTGGTGATCCATGAGAACCAACCTTTTTCCTTCACTTTCATTTCCTTGCGGAGCTCGGGACCGGTAAAGGCGTAAACTCCCTCGAAACGGATCTTGCGCACCTCATTCTTCGAGCCCTCATCGATCACAAAAACAATGTCGGAAAGCCCCGGCTGCGAGGATGCCTGCGATCGATGCGTCACGAGGATATCCGGATAGCCGCTATCTTGGTAAAATTTTTCGATATTCCGACGCGCTTCGAGGATCTGCTCATCGCTCATCGAACCGCCCGCCTTGATCTTCGACTCCTTCGCAAGTTTCTGATCGGTGAAGGCCAAGTTCCCCACAAACGCAACGCCGCCAAGCGCTGGACGCGTGGAAACCTCAGCGACCAGTTTGATTTGGTCTCCGACCGGCTCTGCAAGAAATCGAACGTCGTCGACCAATCCCGACTGATAAAGCGACTTGATGTCATTATCGAGGCTCTCCGCATGATAAACCGTGCCGGATTGTGAGGCCATCAGGTTGCGCAAACGCGCCTCATCCACTGTCTTCGTACCACGGAAGCGAATCGTGAGTTCAGAGATCGTTTTCCCCTCATAGTCTTGAGCGTGCACAGTACCCGCAAGGGCGACAAACGCGAGTGAGGTGAGTGCGGCGAATTGGCCCATGCGGCGAAGCATGAGTTTTGAGGGCTCGGTTGGTAAACGCATGAGGGTATTTAATGAGCTCTATAAAGGCTGGCAGACCCCGTCTCGGTCAAGACCAATTACTCGGCTCGCTAGGACGCGTGCTGCGCAGCTCAGGCTGACGCTGCTCGACCGTTAGATTGGCAGCTCTCAAAATTGAGAGATCGACTTGGGCGCCACTTGGCTAACCCATCGATGTTCGGCAAGGTGTAAAAAATACACCCGAAGGGACTCGAACCCCTAACCTTCTGATTCGTAGTCAGACGCTCTATCCAATTGAGCTACGGGTGCCTTGCGGCTTGCGCGGGGCCGAAAGAAGCCGACTTTTGGCCGCCATGTCAAGAATTTCAGCAGGAAAATCTGAAGTTCTTTAAGCGAGGTTGGTGAAAACTGCCTGCACGTCATCGTCATCCTCGATTTTATCGAGGATCGCCTCAACTTCTTCCATCTGGTCCTCGGTCAATTCAATGGGCTGGGTGGGCAGACGCTGAAGGCTCGACTTGGTCGGAACAATGCCAAGCGACTCGACGGCATGACTCAAATTCGCAAAGGCCGTGTACTCACCAATCACCGAGACGATCCCTTCATCCACCGAAAGCTCTTCAAGCCCAGCGTCAATCAACTCAAGCTCGAGCTCTTCGAGGTCGCGACCTTCCGGCACGGGGAACTCGATGACCGACTTGCGGTTGAACATGAAGTCCAGCTGCCCGGCATTGACGAGCTGGCCGCCATTTTTGTTAAAGATGATTTTCAGGTTGCCCACCGTTCGGTTGGAATTGTCGGTGGCGCACTCGACGATGAAAAGTGATCCATGCGGCCCCTTGCCTTCGTAGGTGATTTCCGAAATATCGGCGGCATCCTTGCCAGCGGCACGCTTGATGGCGTTCTCGATGTTTTCGCGCGAGAGGTTTTGTGCCTTCGCGTTGTTGATGGCCACTCGGAGCGGCGCGTTTGACTCGGGATCTGGGCCGCCATTCTTGGCAGCCATGGTGATGGACTTGGCAAGTTTTGGAAACACCTTGGACATCGTAGCCCATCGTGATTCCTTGGCTCGGCGGCGGCATTCAAAAGCTCTTCCCATGGATTTGGTTTGGTTCGTTGGTCTCGGTGCGGTACCGGTGCCCACATTGAATCATGCCGGCGCAAAGATGCAAGTGAACTGCCAGCGCGTTCAACGAAGGCCTCGAATCACGGCAACCGCCCTGCTGCACATCGGTCCACCGTGGTGAATACAAAAAAGCCGGACAGGCGAACCTGTCCGGCTTTTGAATGTTTGGCTCCTTGCAATAAAGAGCCGCCCGAGGATCAATCCTCTTGGCCCGGGCTCCAGTCTTCGGAAGCAGCAGCGGCGAGGTTGAACGCCTGCTCGAGACCGACCATCTCGGAAGATGGGCGAAGGCTCTCGAAGCTTGCGCTCTCCTTTTTCAACTGATCTTCGGTGTAGCCCACCGCCTTGACGGAAAGTCCGATGCGGCGCTCGACCTTGTCGACCTTGATGACGCGCGCTTCGATCTCCTCACCGACCTTGATGATGTCTTTGACCTTCTCCACGTGGTCTTCGCTGAGTTGCGAAATGTGGATGAGACCATCGATGTCACCCTCGAGGCTGATAAATGCACCGAACGATGCGATCTTGGCAACGGTGCCTTTGACGATGTCGCCCACCTTGAAGCGGCTGTCGATGAGGCTCCATGGATCGCTCTCGGTTTGCTTGATGCCGAGCGAGACGCGTTGGTTGGCCTTGTCGATGGCGAGCACGACAGCTTCCACTTCGTCGTTCTTTTTGAGAACTTCCGATGGGTGGTTAATCTTGCGGGTCCAGGACATGTCCGAAACGTGGATCATGCCATCGATGCCTTCTTCCAGTTCCACGAACGCACCGTAGGCGGTGAGGTTGCGGACAGGGCCCTTGATGGTGGCGCCCACTGGGTAGCGGAGTTCGATTTCGTCCCATGGGTTCGAATCCAACTGACGGACACCGAGCGAGATTTTTTGCTCCTCGATGCTGATGCCAAGGACGACCGCCGAGATTTCTTGGCCGATCTCCAGCACGTCGCTCGGGCGAGTGATGCGCTTGACCCATGAAAGTTCGGAAACGTGAACCAGACCTTCGACACCGCGCTCGATCTCGATGAATGCACCGTAAGGGAGCAACTTGGTGACGCGACCTTTGACGTTGTGACCGATTGGGTACTTCCGCTCGATGTCTTCCCATGGGTTCTCCGACATTTGCTTTAGGCCGAGCGAAACACGCTCTTTCTCGCGGTCCACGTCGAGGATGACCACATCCACCAACTGGGCGATGTGAAGCAACTCGGAAGGATGGTTGATGCGGCCCCACGACATGTCCGTGATGTGGAGAAGTCCGTCCATGCCAGCAAGATCGACGAATGCACCGAAGTCGGTGATGTTCTTGATCGCACCGGTGACCTTGTCGCCGATTTTGACGGATTGGAGGAAGGTCTGGCGTTGCTCGGAGCGCTCGGCCTCGATGACTTCGCGGCGGGAGATGACGATGTTTTTGCGCTCGTCGTTGATTTTAACGATTTTGAATTCGTAAACGTTGCCGACGAATTCGTTGAGATCCTTCGGTGGGATAATGTCCACTTGCGATCCTGGCAGGAATGCTTCCACGCCGACGTTGACGGTGAGTCCGCCTTTGACGACCGACTTGACCTTGCCGCGGACGAGACCGCCGTCTTGGAAAACTTTGACGATTTTTTCCCAGTTCTGTTTGTGGGCAGCCTTTTCTTTCGAAAGCACGACCATGCCTTCGTCATTTTCAAGGCGCTCGAGGAGCACTTCGATTTCGTCGCCGATTTCGATTTCCTCGTCTTCGAACTCGTTGGATGGGATCGCTCCCTCGGACTTGTAGCCGATGTCCACAAGAACGACTTGAGGACGGATTTCCAGGATGGTGCCCTTGACGATCGATCCTTCGCGGAATTCGCGGAATTTCGAGTCGATCAAGTCGCTCAGTGCCTGATTGGTTGGTTCCGCTGGTGCGTAAGCCATAGTGTTGTTTGGTTTGGGGTTGTGTTGTTGGTTCGTTTTCTTACTTCAAGTGCCTCGAGAAATGATACTGACCGACACCGAGGCGCCAACCGTCTGCCAGTAGAAAGAAAAACGGACGCCGAACCTAGGCCACTGGGCCGACATGGCAAGACCAAAGCAACCAAGTTTTGATAAAATCGGGTTCTTCGTGAAAATTTCGCAAAAGACACACGTTTCGCCTTGCTACTGGGGAAGGGCGCTTGATCTGGAACAACGGCTACTTGCCAAACGGAGGCTGAGTGGCATGACTTTTCTATGCGATTACACATCCAGATCGATCCAACAACGCGGTGACGCGTCCAAGAGCTGATCTGCTCGGGCATTCGACTGAAAGTACCGTGGCATTTTCTAACGACGAGCTTCCAGAAGCCGATCGACGTATTTCGCGAGCATGTCGGTTTCGAGGTTCACCCTTTGCCCCAGTGCCGCAGCGTGAAGGTGGGTGTGCTCCCACGTGTGCGGGGTGATCCAGAAAACCGCGCCGCTGGGTGTCAATTCGGCGATCGTGAGCGAAATTCCATCGATCGTAAGCGAGCCCTTATCGATGCAAAGCCGCTGCACCTCCGGCGGCAAGCTCACCCCCAAGACATGATCTTGGCCGACCGCATCGAGCTGGGTGATCTTCCCGACGCCATCGACATGCCCTTGCACGAAATGGCCGCCAAAGCGGTCGCCGACGAGCATCGCGCGCTCCAGATTCACTGTTAGACCCGCTGCGAGGCCCGCGAACGAAGTGACCCGCAGCGTCTGGGCGAGTAGGTCAAACGAAGCACAACCCGGAGCGATGGCCGCAACCGTCAGACAGCAACCGTTGATCGCCACCGAATCGCCAAGGGCAAGCTCAGCCGCAAACGGGATTTCAAGAGTCAGGCACGCCTGTTCGCCCCTGGATTCAAGGCTGAGAACAACACCAATGGCTTCAACAAGTCCGGTAAACATGAGATTTCAGGGAACGGAGTTCGCGTGAATCGCGGATTCCGGAGGCGGGGCAAACATGGCATCGATTCCTCGGTCGGGAAATAGCAACATGCACAACGCAACAATCAGCGTGGGCAGCAGGGCCGCGAGGGCCAGCTTGAGCGGAGAAACTCCATCGCCGAAAAACCGCCCTAACAATGCCTGTCCCGCTGGATTTGGCGCATTGGCAATGACCGTGAGCCCGCCACCGGTCACAGCGCCCGCAAGCACCGTATACTTCAACTGCGGGGACAACCCATCGACTTGGCTGGCAAGAAAGGTGATGGCCGCGTTGTCGTTAAACGATGTAAGAAAAGTCGCCCCGAGGAACAGCGGCAATTTCCCGAGATTCGAGATCACCGGCGCGAGCCACCAGCCTTGGAGCCCCCCGTGAAGCACGAGACTTGCGAGGAAGAATCCGACAAGAATCGGACCACGCAGGCTGATTTGGTGCTGATGACTCGCAGTTGCTTGAGAGAACGCGAGGAAGAAAAGAAAGCCACCCATGAACAACGGCGGGTAGTGAGCAAACACCACCGTCCACGCTATAAAGCCAAGGTGCGCGAGTGTCACCCATCGCGGCACCCGGCGCTCACGCTGGATCAAATCCCCCACGCCATCGCCATCGTGGTCCCCTACCCGCTCACCCATGGCCACCAATTCCTTGCGAAAGCAGAAAAAGTAAACTGCACTCGAGACCAGCACCGAAACCACCGCCTTGTCCCCATAGTTGAACAACATCTCGGCATTGGTTAGACCCCATTTCGCGGCCACCATCAGCACCGGAGGAGCCGCGAAGTTCGTCAGTACCCCACCGACTGACACATTCACGAACAACAAGCCAAGCGTGGCGTATGCAAACTGAGGCGATGGCTTGAGCGGATAGAATTTTTTAGCAAGAAGCATCGCAGCAATCGTCATGGCACCCGGCTCGGTGATGATCGAACCTAACAGTGGAGCCACCGACATAATGACAAACCACCACGCCGCCGGAGTTTGTTTTCCAAGTCGGGCGAAGAAGCCCAAGCACGCCTCCGCAAAGCGCAAGATCGGCCGAGTGGACGCAAGCGCCATGATGATCACCACGAACATCGGCTCGGTGAAATTCACGCTCATGACGTAATTTTTCACCGTGGTTAGATCGTAGAAGGCAAACATCGCACCCAGCGTCACCAGTGCCCAAATTCCAAAAACCGCTTCCACCTCGCCGCAGAAATGCAACACGGTCGCCTTGAAACTCACTTGGTCCGCCGCTTGAGTAGCTGGCCCATGCGCTGCGTGCAAGCTGCTGATCTTCGCCTCGTGATCCCGTTGCACTCGGTGTGAGAGGCGAGTGATCGGCACCGCAAGAAACGTGTGGCCGATGGCAGCGAGAAAGATCAACGATGCCACCAACAAGAAGGGTTGTTGCTTCGCCCGAAATGCTAGCTTTTCGGCGATTCCATCGATCTTGAGTGCCTGTTCTCGGTTAGCAAAATTTGCCATCTCCGTGACGAAGGTCGGCGCCTGGGACGAAGCATCGCCCGCAAAGGCACCACCCGAGGCCAGCAAGAGAATCGCAGTGATCAGCAAAACGAGAGATTTCATCGTGGCAAGGTTTGGATTCTGGAGGGGATTCATAGGGCCTAACGAAATGGGGGGCAAGGTAAACTCGGACGATGCGGCAAGCGTCAGATTTTTGACGCACCGCCACCAAACAAAAAGAGAGGGCGCACACTCATGCGACCTCTCTTTTCAATCATGAATCCCTTCATGAAACCAGGGGATCTCTACCCTCGACAAGTAAGAAGATGCAGCATGACCCGGATTTTGTCATGTCCCTATAATTTGGGACACGGCGGCGCCCGCTTATAGGCGCCTGCCGATCACGATAAATCCAAGAATCCACGGCGGATCGCCTCGCTCACGGCGGCGGGCAGGTTGCGGACGTGGAGCTTTTCAAAACTGCGCTTGATGTACTCCGTGACCGAGTGCGGGCTGAGATTCAGCTCATCCGCGATCTCTTGGCGGGTCAGCCCTTTGGCGGAAAGCTGCAGCACCTCGCACTCCCGCCCGGAAAGTGACTCGGCATCGGGGATCGGACTGAGCTGCCGGAAGGTTTGCAGGATCATGCCGGCGATCTTCGGGTCGAGCGGAGTGCCGCCAGCGAGTACTTCTTCCAGCGTTTCCATCAGGCGAATCGCGCTGCCCGCTTTGACCAAATACCCGTGCGCCCCCGATTCCAAGGCCGCGAAGACCTTGGCCTTGTCGGTGAATGCGGTGAGCACCAAAACCCTCGCATCCGGCAACAACTCCCGAATTTTGCGAATCCCCGCGATGCCACTCATCCCCGGCAACCCAAGGTCCGACAGGACCAGATCCGCTACCAAGCCGCCACGAATCGCTTCAAGCGCGTCTTCCATCGTCGAAAAGCCGCCCACGCATTGGTACCCGCCACGCTCTTCCAAAACCATCGAGACCGACTCGCGGAAGTCAGCGTGGTCCTCGACTAAAATCAAACGAATGGATTTCTCCTTCACTGTGGGTGATTTGGCCATGGGTGGAGAGGATATGCGATTTAGGGTGATTCGAAAAGCGAAGGTTTATGCCGTGCCTGCTGCGGGTGCAGCACCTCGGGATTTCTTAGAACGCTTGGGCACCATGGGCACGGTCAGCATGATCCGCGTGCCTTGCCCCAATGAAGTCTCAACCCCCAGTTGCGCACCCAAGGCCTCGCAGCGCTGACGCAACGCGCGCAGCGTCGCTGGTCGCTCTAACCGCTCAGGCGCGATCCCCACGCCATCATCGGTGATCGTGATGCGGAAGTCGTCGGTGGTTCTCTCGGCATGGACGCTCACCTTCGTGGCCTGAGCGTGACGCATGACGTTGTGCAAGGCCTCTCGGAAAAACAAAAACAAATGGCGCGTGGGTTCCTCAGGAAGCTCGGTTTGCCATGCCGCTTCATTGGCCGTGAATTTCCAGTCCAACGTTTCTAACATGATCGAGCTGGTTTCCCGCAGGTGCTCGACCGTGCCGATCCGGTGGTCTCCCTCCGGCCTGAGCAACCAAACAATGTCGCGCACCGCGCTCACGGTTTCTGCGGCGATTCGCTGGATGCGCTTCAACTCGTTCGACGGACCCGAACGACCCTCGGCAAGATCTGCAATCATCTGAATGCTGCCCAAGTTGCTTCCCACCTCATCGTGAAGATCACCCGCGATCCTCTCACGAACCATGAGCAGCTCACGGCTCGCCTTCATCCGATATCGGATCGGCAATGCGACGATGAGAAAAGCACCAAGCAACCCGAGAACCGCAAAAATGGTTTGCCCAACCCGCCGCGACTGGCTGACCAACCGATCACTCTCAGCACGCAAGTCATATCCCCGAGTTTCCAAACGGAGGCGCTCGTCTAACAACATCATCCACTTGCGGGTCGAAACCAGTCTTCCGTCAGGGCCAAATCCATCGCTAAGAGCGGCTGCACTCCAGAAACGTCCGCCTTGAGCAATCATGTTCGGCATCCCATCGAGCGAGCGAATCACCTTGCCCAATGCCAGATTTTGCCCGCCCACAAGAACCTCGACCTCGCTCAGAGCAAAGAAAGCCGGGTAGTTTTCAAAGTCCTTCCAAAGCTCCTTCGCTTCGATTCGGACATAACGTCCGCGTGCCGAATCCGCTTGAATGACGACGGGGTTGTGGCCCGGATTCCGCATCTCGCACTCGGCGATGACTGACCCCTGGCTCGATTCCTCGGACTCTACCGAGTCGGAAATCGAAACGACCATTTTCCGAGGAAATCCGAAGCCGCTCGGCAAGTCGGACGTGGGCTTCTTCGCGGGAACTAGGCGCACCGCATCAAATGCAGCGACCTCACCCAGATCAACCGTGATGGCGGCCGGATCATTTGCCTGATCATGAGACTGCGACAACCAGCCGATGTTGCCATGCTCCCCGGCGGGGATTTCCGGCAAACCCAACGGCGTTTGGCCATCCACAAGAAACTCAGCACTCCAATGCCAGGGCGCCGGAGGAAGAGCACCGCCAAGAAATTCGACATCTCTGCCTCGTGCGATGTTTTGCTCGCCCTCAAACGCGAAAACCTCGGCCCATGCTTGAACAAACACTCCCTCACCCTCTGCATCGGAAGGCAAAAGCCCTGCGGAAATCCGAAGCCCCGCAGCTTCCACCGGCGGCGAAACCTCATAGACGAAAGGGTGCCCGCGCCGCACCGGATGTGCACGGGCATTTCGTTCTTGGCCGATGCGCCGGATCACCTGTCCCTGCAAATCTAACAGTTCAACAGTGAAACGATCAGGCATGCCGTATTGGGCATCCAAGCCTCGCGCGTCATAGCGCCGCGCCGGCACCAACGCGACGAGATCGATCCTTGCACTTTTCGGCCAACGGACATCGATGGCGCACGAGGATTCGGCAGAGGGAACGGCCTTACCATAGTTCGCGGCAAATCCTCCGGTACCACCTTGGTCATCGATAGGAATGACGGGCAATGCCACCAACTTCGGCCCCAAGGTTTCGAGTTCATGATGAATCTCCCCGAGTCGCCCGGAAAATGCGCCCGCCAAGCGCTCGTCCCAGTCCGCATCATCCGCACAAACGACTCTCACCATCAGCAGGGCCATGGCGAGAAATCGCGGGATTCGAAAAATTCGGCTCATCGTTAAGAAGGGTTTACCGCATGTCTGAACCGGATGGGAGCATCAATTTGAACGACTCACCGCCGAACTTCTGTGAGCCATTTTTCTCTCCGGAACCATGTTTCCTGACGTTTTGCATATTGGCGGGTGGCGGCATTGATCAACTCCTCGCACGTCGCACGATTGATCCTACCGGCGATGAGGTCACGGATTTCACGAAACCCAATCGCTTTTTCAAAGTTATTAGAAATTTCTATGAGTGAACCAACCTCATCAAGCGCGCCGCCATCGAGCATCGCCCGAGTCCGCTGGGCAATCCGTGCGTGGAGTTCTGGACGGCTTCGTTGGATGACGACGCCCCGCAGGCGGGTGGTAATTTCGGCGGTTTTGGACTCCCACTGATCTCGGAGCGCGGATGCCTTTTGCCCGCTGAGCAGGCAGATTTCCAAAGCCCGTGAAACGAAGCGGCGGTTCTGCAATGCCGTGCGCGATGCCTCCAGCGGATCCAGCCGAGCGAGCTCCGCAACCAGATCCTCCAACGGCCGCGCATCAAGTGCGACTCGCAGTGCCGCATCTGCCGTAGGCAAAGGAGCAGCACCATGAGTGAGAAATTTGAGATAGAGACCCGAGCCACCCGTGACCACCGGGGTTTTCCCGCGAGACTGAATCTCCGCAATCACCGGTTTGGCAAGGTCCACGTATCGCTGCGCATCGGCCGAATCGGTGGGTTCTAACACCCCATAAAGATGGTGCGGCAACTGTTCCAACTCGGTGGACGATGGCGCGGCGCTAACGATCTCAAGCCCGCGGTAAAGCTGGAAGGCATCCGCGTTCACGATTTCCCCACCGAGCTTTTCTGCCATTTCCAACGCGAGCGAGGATTTCCCCGATGCCGTCGGACCGCAGATGTAAAATGGCTCAGGGATCATTCTCAGAACGGGAACTTGCCACCGCCAAGACCCTTCATGAGGTCCTTCATGCCACCGGCACCACCCATCTGCTTCATCATGGCGTTCATTTTGTTAGGCGACTTCATCATCTTGCGCATCTCGCCGAACTGCTTGATGAGCTGATTGACTTCCATGATCGAGGTGCCCGAACCCGCAGCAATCCGCTGGCGCCGTGAGCCCTTGATGATTTCCGGGCGACGACGCTCGGTTAGGGTCATCGAAAGCACAATCGCCTCGGTGCGTTTGATCTTCTTGGTGTCGAACGCGCCGGCGGGCAGTTGCTTTTTGATCTTGCTGAAACCGGGCATCATCCCGAGTAGCCCTTCAAGCGGGCCAAGATTCTGAATCATTTTCATTTGATCCAAAAAGTCGGTGAAATCAAACTTCCCGTCCTGCATCCGCTGCATCGAACGCATCGCGTCGGCCTCATTCACCTTGTCGGCCACCTGCTCGACCATCCCGACGATGTCGCCCATGCCGAGGATCCGGTCAGCCATGCGGTCCGGATGAAACTCGAACAATTGATCTAACTTTTCGCCCTCGCCGACATACTTGATTGGCTTGCCAGTGACTGCCCGCATCGAAAGCGCCGCGCCTCCCCGTGCGTCGCCATCCAGTTTGGTCAGCACAATGCCCGTGATGCCGACCGCTTTGTCGAAGTGTTCGGCGACCGAAACCGCTTGCTGGCCCGTGGCAGAATCCGCGACCAGCAGCGTCTCCTTGGGTGCGAGAAAATCATGGAGGCGCTTGAGCTCGGCGACGAGGCGCTCGTCAATTTCCTGGCGGCCAGCGGTGTCGAAGATGAGCACGGTGCCTTGCTGCATCTCAGCCCAAGCCAGCGCGTCTTTCGCGACCTTGATGACATCGGTCTCACCGGCATCCGGCGTGTAGCATGGGACTTCGATCTGCTTCGCCAGCATGGCCAACTGATCGATGGCGGCCGGCCGATAGAGATCGCAGGCGATCAAGAGCGGACGCCGACCTTCTTTTTTGAGGCGGTTGGCAAGCTTGGCCGAGGTGGTGGTCTTACCCGCACCATTGAGGCCGCAAATCAAAATACGGGCCGGTGGGTTAAGATCGAGCGGTGTCTGATCGCCTCCTAACAACGCTTCCAGTTCGTCGTGGAAAATCTTGATGATTTGCTCACCCGGCTTGATCGACTTCAGCACATCTTCGCCAAGCGATTTCTCCTTCACCTTCGCGATGAATTCCTTGGCCACACCGAATTCGACATCTGCCTCTAACAGCGCGATTCGAATTTCGCGGAGGGCATCTGCGATGTTACTTTCCGAGATGCGGCCCACACCACGGAGGTTACGGAAGGTTTTGTCGAGGCTGTCGGTGAGTGATGAGAACATGAAGGTAACGAGTGGATTCTATTCGCCGTCAGGAAGATAGGCGGATTCGCGGTCGATCTTGAATGACCAACGAAGCGGCACATCAAGCACTTTGCCAAGCGTATCTTTCCAAGTGATCGCCACTTGGCAACTGGCTTGCCGGAGGCTGCGATTGACCTGCCACGAGAACTTTTTGGTTTCGGGAGCGTAGCTTGCAGGGACTTCGCCGAATCCCGAGACCTTCATCGAGAGCGTCGCAGGGTCTAGATTCTCAACGGTCGAAAGATCCGCAGAAATTGCCGGCAGTCGCGAATTGATCACGGCTCCGGCCTCGGGGGTCACTGGAAATGCGGTTTTCATAAGTGCTCCAGCGATCGCGCCCCCCGCCTCACCATCGCTCACACCATCGCCAAATCGGGTCGCGAGTTCGAAAATCTTATCATGGTTTCCAAGGACAATGTAGCGGGGCAGCGTTTCGTGAGGCGACGATCGCTTGATCTTGCCCGGCAGCACCGTGAACAAATTCAAGTAGCCCAGTTCATTACCAAGCTTGGGCATCTCTTCCGTGTAAAATCCACCCGGATAGGCGTAACTGGTGACCTTGGTGGCGAACTTGGATTCGAGAAACGATTTAGACACCCCCATTTCTTTACGGAGGAATGCGTCGTATTCCGCTGGGCCTTTTTTGCGAAAACTCTTCACGACGATCGGAAATGGATGACTCACCGAGTGGCTGCCAATCGTCGCACCGGCCTTGGCCATTTCTTGAATCATCGGGGTGGTTAGCGCTTTACCGCCTCCATCGACGTAGTCTTTGTAGAGGAAAATGGTGAACGGGAATCCAAACTCCTTCAAAATCGGGAAGGCGTCGGTGTAAACGGATTTCCAGCCATCGTCGAAGGTGAGGACGATCGATTGCGCGGGGATTTCGTGCTCGCCTTTTTTCCATGCGCTGAAGTCGTCGAGGGTGATCACCTTGAGCCCGAGTTGATGGATGGTTTCCATCTGTTTGCGGAACTTTGAGGTGCGCAGTCTCATGGCAGTTTCGGGCAAATGCTCGGAGAGATCGTGGTAGCCAAGGATGGAAACGCGCACCCCGTCATCTGCCAATACCGGTGCCTCCGGTGCGGGTGGACCCAATGGCTCGGGGGCCGGCGCATCTTGCGCCCACAGGCACGCTCCGGCAAAAAAGCTGAACAACAGCGCGAACTTCATCATCTCTGCCGCAAACTAGCCGCGCACACCAGATTTTGAAAGCCCCAAGACGGCGAAGTGGTGGATTCCTGCGCTTGAATGCTCCGAGCCTCCTCCCTCCAAGCGTCACCGCAATCCTTGCAAATGAGTCGAATCCCTGCGTATCGTGTCGCCATGAAACTCGCGATGCTTCTTTGGTCGGCGCTGCTCGCCATAGCTCCGGCCGGAAGTCTGGAGTTCGACGGATTACTCAAGGAAGTCGATGCTGCTGCCGACGCGACGACGGTCACCGCTGAATTTGGCTTTACGAATCAAAGCGGCAAGCCCGTCACCATCAGCAAGACCGACCCCGGCTGCTCATGCCTCACGGTCGAGGTAACAAACGGCAAACTTCAATACGCACCCGGTGAATCCGGAACCGTCCGCGCCACCTTCGAAATGGGAAATCTCGCAGGAACCGTCGATAAAATGGTGGCTCTCTGGATCGATGATGACCCGCTCGAAAAACCCTCCGTGCAACTCAATATCCGGGTTCACATTCCGGTTCTTGTCGAACTGGAACCGAAAACCGTGAAGTGGGAAATCGGCGGGGAGACTCAATCCCAAGCCATCCACATCCGGATGGCTGGAGATCAGCCGATCCACGTCACGAAGGTGACCCCGTCCTCCGATGCCTTCTCCTGCGAACTCAAGACATTGGAAAAAGGGCGGAAATACGACCTCATCGTGACACCCAAGTTCCCCGACGCCCCCGCGCTCGCGATCATCCGTATCGAAAACGATTGCGCGATCGCCAAGCATCGCACCCAGCAAGCGTTCGCCGTGATGCGCAAAGCCCATCCGCCGGAAACGACCGCAAAACCGTGAACACGATCGCACAACTCGCCACGATCGCCTGCATCTCACTCGGGGCTGCCGCGGGCACGTTTTGGATCAAGGGCCCACCACAACGGCGGTTTGCCTGCAATCCCGCCATGCTTCGCCCCGGCGAGGTCTGCCTTGAACAAATCCCGCCCGACGCCAAAATCCTTTGGGTCGACGCCCGCTCGAGAAGCCAATGGCAACACAACGGCCTCCCTGGCTCAGTGCTTTGGAGCCTCGATCACACCGAAAACCTGCAGGCATTCGAAGCCGAAGTCGCCGCACGCATCATCGAGACGCCACGCGTGATCGTTTACTGCGGCGATGAAAATTGCGGGCTCAGCCACCAAGTCGCCGCGCAGATCGAAGCGTTGCAACTCGACGCAGAAATCTCCGTCTTGCACGGCGGATGGCGCGCCTTGGAAGACGCTGGGAAAATCCCTCACGCCGGGACCAAAAACACCGCGCCGCCCGCTCCTCACGGAGTCACCAAGTGATTCGAGCCCCGGACACGCCTCAGGCCGCTTGGCGCAAAAGGGCGACGAGAACGCCTTGAATGATCAACTCACGTGCCGGGATCAAATCCGGAAAATCCACGTTTTCCGCACGCAGGAATGGCTTCCCGTTTTCCACCACGTAGCGCTTCAACGTCGTTTCCCCGTCGATCAGCGCCGCAACGATGTCACCCTTGCGCGGCTCACGGAACTCAAGAATGACCGTGTCACCACTGCAAATGTGGGCATCAATCATCGAGTCACCACGAACTTTCAACGCGAAGGTCCTCGCATTGCGGGGAATCCCCAACGCAGAGATATCCATGGAAATGCACCCTTGGCGCTCCTGCTCGACGTCCTGCGCCATGCCGGCCGCGATGTGCCCGTAAACAGGGATGTCGACGATCTCGCCACGATCCAGCTCCTCCGGAAACACCACCGCCCGCGCCTTGCCCGGTATCCGCTGGATCACGCCTTTTCGCTCGAGCGCGCGGAGGTGGCTCATCGCGGCCGTCTGGCTCGCAAAACCGAAAAAGTGCTGCAACTCGCGCGTCGACGGCATGATGCCCGTCTGGCGCTGCGACTTGCGCAAGTATTCAAGGATTTCCTTTTGGCGGAGGGTCAGTGTGGGCTGCATAGCTTTGTGATTTCGAACAGTGTTCTAAAGAACAAATACCAGCCCCGGAAAACGAGCAAGGGGAAACTTCAGAAAATCGACAGCACTCGCACAAAACAAAAAAGCGGCCCAACTGATCATCTCCCCGGAAAACCCATTAACCGGGAGGCATCTCAGTCGGACCGCCTGGAGCGTCGCGACAAAAGTAAAATAGCACTAGCCGTGCCAAGTTACTGAACAAAAATCATTTTTATAGAAAACCATTTCATCGCCAAACCACTGCGGGGCTTGGTTGAACTTGCGCTTCGCGGTGAACTCGGTTCGAAGCCAGAGCATACTAAGCAGACAAGACTCAAAACGAATCGGTAAGGGCCTTCTCGAAACTGTGAAATGGTCGCAAGACATGGAACGGCAGGAAACATTCAGCAATTAGAACGTAGTGTAACCGACATAGCTCTTAGTGGTATCCCTCGTGCCCCAATTGATTTGATTCGGATTGACGAGTTCCACATGGCCATCAACAAAACCAACGTTCATCTTCCCTCCGTGACGGCCGATGGCACAGACGCCATCGTTCGTATGACCTCGGATGAAACAACTGCCGGAGTTTGGCAGGTCGGCACGTTTCTTCCATTCACCCGTCACTTCCGCCGCGGCATCTGTGAACCAAACGACTTTACTCTGATCCGGCACGGAGGAAAGACGGGTCCTAGTAAAGGATGCATCACCGTCTTGGGACGAGCCTGAAATCGGAGCCATGCTGGGATAATTGATACCGATGCCAAGAGCGACTCTCTTACTAGGGGCTCCTCCCGATCCTTTGGTTGCCGGTCCTTTGACTTTGGGGCATGAAAAATAGGATGAGCCCTCGGCGTAGGTGGTAAGCTGATCCGGCCACCAACTTACATTTGCGTTGTTGACGATTCGGTCGTTTTCAGGGAGTGGATCTTTGCCCGTATGGCTTCGCATCATCGAATTCTGGATATGAAGTCGTGGTAGACAGCCGTTTTGCTCTGATGCAAACAGATTACCCATGACAACGCATTGTCGGATATTGGCGGCACAAGTGGTGGCGGCAGCACCATCTTTCATCCTAAAAAGGAAAATGGCCGTGTTCGTGGAGCGCCTCTGAGCGAGGCGTTTGATTTCGAGGGCGGGTGGTCACTAGCGAGTCTATTTTCACCCGCTGAGGAGGAGCGAGGCTTCTTCT
>Ga0164295_10000602_pt1 | contig 30266 bp, 31 predicted proteins | sample GEODES006metaG_FD_111798 | JGI IMG/M metagenome (GOLD analysis project Ga0164295, IMG submission 111798) | Oligotrophic lake water microbial communities from Sparkling Lake, Wisconsin, USA - GEODES006 metaG | ecosystem: Environmental > Aquatic > Freshwater > Lake | place: USA: Sparkling Lake... | reverse complement strand
CCGCGCTCGGAGCCCCAGCTCGCGCCTCCGCGCTCGGAGTTCCGCACCGACCGCTCGGAGATCGCCCCCATAACCGAGGCGTACCCCAGTGAGCTGCCGGATCTGTCCGGTGCTGTGCCGAAGCCGGCGCTGCCCCGCGACGCCGCGTCAGATCCGATGCGGGCCCGGACTCCGCTTCCACGGCTGTCGGTGGGAGCCCGTTCCCGGGGACCGGTTCGGGCCACCATGCAGATTCGGCGCATCGATCCGTGGAGCGCGTTGAAGGTGTCGCTGCTGTTGAACGCGGCGCTGTTCTTCGTATGGATGATCGCGGTGGCATTCCTATACCTTGTGCTCGGTGCCATGGGTGTGTGGGGCAAGCTCAACAACAATGTCGGTGACTTGCTGACCAGCGGCAACGGCGGTGGTGGCGACCTGGTGTCGGCGGGCTCGATCTTCGGCAGTGCGGCGCTGATCGGCCTGGTGAACATTGTGCTGTTGACCGCGATGGCCACCGCAGGGGCCTACATCTACAACCTGAGCACCGATATCGTCGGCGGCGTCGAGGTCACGCTGGCCGATTTGGACTAGTCCGCCGGTGGTGGGTGCAATGGGCGTTTGGGCAGGATGGCCGCGGGTGCGGTAACCTCGTGCCTCGTCCGTGTTCGTTTCCGGGCCTATAGCTCAGGTGGTTAGAGCGCTTCGCTGATAACGAAGAGGTCGGAGGTTCGAGTCCTCCTAGGCCCACGATGTCCTGGTCGTCAACGGGCGGTACGCCACACCCTCCACGACCAGAACAGCGAGACGGGGCCTTAGCTCAGTTGGTAGAGCGCTGCCTTTGCAAGGCAGATGTCAGGAGTTCGAATCTCCTAGGCTCCACAATCCCCGCGGATGCGCTACTGTCTGCGGCGTGAATACGCCGACATCAGATCCGGGAATGGCAAACCTGACCGCCGAGGCCCGGTACTACGACTACGCCTCGACCGCCAATCCGATCTTCGCCGGTCTGATTCCGCCGGTCCCTTACCGCTCCTTCTCGCCGGATTTCTTTCAGCAGAAGTCCAGCGGCATTCTGCCCTTGGACGTCAGCGACCAGATGCAGGTTCCCGGCCCGGCCACCAGCCCTGCGCTGCTTGCCAATTTCGTCCGGATCGTCAACGGAAGTATCAGCACCAGCGCACTGGCGACCAGTCAACTGTTCTTCGTATTCCAGGGATCGGGACGAACGGAGGCCTGCGGGAAGCAAATCGACTGGAGCGAAGGCGATTTCATGGTTTTCCCCGCCCACGGTGAAGCGGTGCATCACACCGACGGTGAAGCCGGTATGTATTGGGTACACGACGCGCCACTGCTCCGCTATCTCGGCGTCACCGCTACGGAGGAGCGTTTCCAACCGACGGTCTTCCAGCATGCCAAGGCGGCCGCCAAACTCGAGCAGATCGCCAACGATCCGGTCACCAGTCAGGCCAATCGCGTCAGCGTTCTGCTCGCCAACTCCAATTTCCCCCAGACCCGGACCATCACGCACACCCTGTGGGCCATGTTCGGCCTGCTACCCAAAGGCAAGGTCCAGTACCCTCACCGCCATGAGTCCGTCGCGCTGGACTTCGTCATCAGCTGTAAACCGGGGTGCTACACGATGATCGGCACCGAATTGGATTCAGACGGCATGATCAAAAACGGCCACCGGGAAGACTGGAAGTCGGGCGCCTCCTTCATCACCCCGGCGGGCTACTGGCACTCGCATCACAACGAATCAGGCGAGGATGCTCACGTTCTGCCGATCCAAGACGCCGGCCTGCACACGTATCTGCGGACGCTCGACATCCTCTACAGCCATCCCGGCCATGACCGGGCGTCGTATATCTCCCAGCAGCCCTGACCGGAACCGCCGACGGGTAGCCCCGGCCACACCCCTCCGATGTCGCGGATGGCACACTGTTGTCCCGTGAGCACAAGCCCGATCCAAACCGCGACCGCGACCCTGCACACCAACCGCGGCGACATCAAGATCGCCCTCTTCGGCAACCACGCACCCAAGACCGTCGCCAACTTTGTTGGGCTGTCGGAGGGCACCAAGGACTACTCGACACAGAACGCATCCGGCGGAAGTTCCGGACCGTTCTACGACGGCGCGGTCTTCCACCGCGTCATCGACGGGTTCATGATCCAGGGCGGCGATCCGACCGGCACCGGCCGCGGCGACGCAGGATATAAGTTCGCCGACGAGTTCCACCCCGAGTTGCAGTTCGACCGGCCCTACCTGCTGGCGATGGCCAATGCCGGTCCGGGAACCAACGGATGCCAGTTCTTCGTCACGGTGGGCAAGACCCCGCACCTCAATCGCAAGCACACCATCTTCGGTGAAGTTGTCGATCCTGAGTCGCAGAAAGTCGTCGACGCCATCGCCGGCACCCCGGTCGATCGCAACGACCGCCCCAACGACGCCGTCGTGATCGAGTCGGTCACGATCTCCCCGTAGCCGCCAACGCGGGGCGCATCAGCGCCGTGCGTACCCGGCTTCAGTCAGTTCGTCGAGGACAATCAACGGGTCGCAGCCGAGGTCCCAGCGGCTGAGGACGATCAGCGTCGCCTCAGTGTCGGGACCGGTCGTGTCGATCTCCAGCAACCGCACCTTGCGGCCGAATCGACGGAACTCGGTAATCCGGATCAGCTCGATATCGGCGCGCCGTAGAGTCGCCACGCGGAACCATCCCCGGTACACCAGCCCGTCGAGGGTGACCGCGAGCCTCGGCCGGGCGCGCCAGCTGCCGGCGGCGAATACCAGGAGACCGGTGGCTGCGATTCCGGTGAGGATCCGGCCCGGCGGGTCGGAGGCGACCGTCGCACAGCCCACCGCCATCACGATCCCAGCCAGACCCACGAACGCGATAGCCGCTGGTCGGGGACCCCACTCGCGGTTATCCACAGAAGCTATCCACAGTGGGGATAGAATCACACCGTTGTCATTGCCGTCGCTGCTTCGGTCATCGCCACCGCATGGTCAACAACAAACCGGCGATCATGAACCCGAACGCGATCGCGTAATTCCACGGGCCTAGGTCAGACATCCACTGCAGTGCTGCCGGAGTGTCCAGCCCGGAGGCCGCCAATTGGAAGACCAGCAACCACACCAGCCCGATCAGCATCAGGCCGATGAACAGCACGACAAACCACATGCTGGACGGACCGGCCTTGATCTTCACCGGCGTGCGGCTGACCGAGTTGGCGGTGAAGTCGTTCTTCTTGCGGGCCTTGGACTTGGGCATGGATACCTTCACTGGAGACTAGGGGTCTTACGAGATTATCCCAGCGGCACCGCGGGTAGCGTGTCAGGCGTGCAGGTACTGGTCGTCGACAACTACGACAGCTTCGTGTTCAACCTTGTCCAGTACCTGGGCCAGCTCGGCGTCGACGCGCAGGTCTGGCGCAATGACGACCCTCGCCTGGCCGGCCCCGCCGAGATCGCAGCGGCGGCGCAGGAATTCGGCGGCGTGTTACTCAGCCCCGGACCGGGTACGCCCGAACGGGCCGGCGCCTCCATCGGGTTGGTGCGCGCGTGCGCTGCGCAGCGCACGCCCGTGTTGGGCGTCTGCCTTGGCCATCAGGCCATCGGAGTGGCATTCGGCGCAACCGTCGACCGCGCGCCGGAACTTCTTCATGGCAAGACCAGCACCGTGCTCCACACCGATGCCGGCGTACTGCATGGCCTCCCGAATCCCTTTACCGCGACTCGCTATCACTCGCTGACGATCCTCCCGGACACCGTGCCGCCGGAATTGGAAGTCACCGCACACACCGAGGGTGGGGTGATCATGGCGGTTCGCCACGTCGAGTTGCCCATCCACGGCGTGCAGTTCCACCCGGAGTCGATCCTCACCGAAGGTGGCCATCGGGTATTGGCGAACTGGCTGGGCTACTGCGGCAGTTCCCCGGCCGAGTCACTTGTTCGGCGACTGGAGCAGGAGGTCGCCGACACCGTTCGCAGCGCGACCGCCGCCGATCCGTCCCGGGTGACTAGGACGCAAAGCTCAGCGTAAGCGGGCCGTCGAAGGTCGATCCCGAGCCCGCCGGCGGGCTCTGGATGACGACCGCATTAGCTCGCTGACCGCTATTGGGCACGTCTGGACCCTTCACCAACACTCCGGTCCACCCGAGTGCCCGCAGGTTCGGCTCGGCATCAACCCAGAACTGCCCCACCAGGTTTGGCATGACGAACTGATTTCCCTTCGACACCTTCAGGGTGATCGGGCTGTCCAGGGGGGCAGCGGCGCCGATCGGCGGCTCGGTTGCCAGTACCTGCCCGGCCGGTTCGGGGCTGTCCACCGTTGCGGTGAGGACGGTCGGAAAACCGAGCGTGTTGAGGTTTCTGGTGGCCAGGTCGGCAGTCTGCCCGACGACGTCGGGAATCTCCCGGGCCTCTGGACCGGAGCCCACGACGACCGTGATTTCGTTGGTGATCGCCGAGGTCTGATTGGCCGGCGGAACCGTGTTGAGGACCTTGTCCTTCTGCTCGGGAGCCGACGGACCATCGGCCTGTTTGAACTTGCCGAAACCGGCCGCGGTGAGTTTCTTGACCGCGTCGGCGTAACTGAGCCCCGACACGTCGGGCACCTCGCGCTGCTCGGGTCCGGTTGACACGCTGATCAGAATCTCGTCACCGGCGTCGACCGACGTATTACCCGGGGGATCGGTCTTGATGACATGGTCCGGCGGCACGGTGTTATCCGGCTTCTGCTGGGTGCGGATTGTGAAGCCCTTGTTCTGCAACGTCGCTATCGCGTCGGCCGAAACCTGGCCACGGACGTCGGGCACCCCCAGCTCGCGCGGCTTGCCGCCGACCATGTTGATCGCCAGGGTCACGACCACGGTCAGGATGGCCAGAATCGCCCCGGCTCCCAGCCAGCGGCCAATCGATCCGCCTCCACGCCCAGACCGGCCGGGGTAGTTGAAGGCCGCGGTTCTTCTGGCATCCGCGCGCGCGTTCGACCGCGACGGCGCCATCATCATGGTGCGCTCGGCATAGGTCAGCACCTTGGGCGCCTCGGGCTTCTCACCGCTGTGCACCCGGACCAGATCGGCGCGCATCTCCGCGGCAGTCTGATAGCGGTTATCGGGATTTTTGGTCAGCGCCTTGAGTACGACGGCGTCAAGTTCAGGGGAGATGCCCGGGTGCCGTTGAGAAGGCGGGACCGGGTCCTCCCGCACATGCTGGTAGGCGACTGCGACCGGGGAGTCGCCGACGAAAGGCGGTTCGCCGGTGAGCATTTCGTAGAGAACGCAACCCAGTGAGTACACGTCGGAGCGCGCGTCGACACGTTCTCCCCGCGCCTGTTCCGGTGAGAGATATTGGGCGGTGCCGATTACTGCCGCTGTCCGAGTAACGCTGTTGCTGCTATCGGCGAGCGCACGGGCGATCCCGAAGTCCATCACCTTCACCGCACCGGCCTTGGAGATCATGATGTTGGCCGGCTTGACATCGCGGTGGATGATCCCGTGCTGATGGCTGAAGTTGAGCGCCTGGCATGCGTCGGCGATCACCTCCAGAGCCCGCCGGGGCGGCATCGGTCCGTCGGTGTGGACGATGTCGCGCAGCGTGACCCCGTCGACGTACTCCATCACGATGTAGGGCAGCGGTCCGCCGGCAGTCTCGGCTTCCCCGGTGTCGTACACGGCGACGATCGCGGGGTGGTTCAGTGCGGCGGCGTTCTGCGCCTCGCGGCGAAACCTCAGATAGAAGCTGGGGTCGCGGGCCAGATCCGCACGCAACACCTTTACCGCGACATCGCGATGCAGTCGGAGATCGCGGGCCAGGTGCACCTCGGACATCCCGCCGAAGCCGAGGATCTCCCCCAGCTCGTAGCGATCGGAAAGGTGCTGCGGCGACGTCATCGTGATGCCTCGCTGCTGAACGCGGTGACGGGTGGCACCACCGGGCTAGCGACGGCGAAACGGATCCGGCTCAGATGCGCATCGGGGGTCAGCTCAACGGTCCACCCCGATGGTTCCGCCGGCGGCGGCCCATCCGGCGCACCCGGTGTGACCGTGTCGGTGACGGTCTGCTCGACCGGGGTGTTGGCCCGTCGGTCCCGGTCGGCCAGCACGATAAGGATCGCGCTGATGATCGCCAGGCTGCCCAGTACGCCGGCGGCCCAGAGCAGGGCGCGCTGCCCCGAGGAGAACGCTCGCCGCGGCGGTGCCGGTGACCGGTGACCGGCACCGGTGCGTGGTCGCGAGGGCGGGGTGGGCCGCACCTCCGGTGCTGTCCGTTTGGAACCCGGGATCGCGGCCGGGTTGGCCTTGACGATGGGTGCTGAGTTCGGCCGTGGCGCTCGCCGCCCGGAGCGAACCGCGGAGACAGCGTCTGCGAACTGCCCTCCGTTGCGATACCGCATACCGGGGTTCTTCACCAGGGTGATCTCGATGAGTTCCCGGACATTGGGTGGTAGGTCCGCGGGAAGTGGAGCCGGCGTCTCCTTGATGTGCTTCATCGCAACCGTCAAAGCACCCTCGCCGACGAAGGGCCGCTTGCCCGAAACTGCTTCGTAGCCAACAACTCCCAGTGAATACACGTCACTGGCTGCAGTGGCGTCCTCACCCAGCGCCTGTTCGGGTGCGATGTATTGCGCAGTGCCCATGACCATGCCGGTCTGGGTCACCGGTACAGCGTCGACAGCTTTGGCGATACCGAAATCGGTGAGCTTCACCTGACCACTCGGCGTGATGAGGATGTTCCCGGGCTTGACGTCGCGATGCACCAAGCCCGCGGTGTGGGCGACCTGAAGTGCGCGCCCAGTCTGCTCGAGCATGTCCAGGGAGTGTCGCAGCGACAACCGGCCCGTCCGCCTGATCACCGAGTTGAGCGGCTCGCCGTTCACCAATTCCATCACCAGATATGCGGTACGACCCTCGCCGTCCATATCCGTCTCGCCGTAATCGTGCACGGCCGCGATCCCCGGGTGGTTGAGCATGGCGACGATGCGCGCCTCGGCACGGAAGCGCTCCAGGAACTCAGGATCGGCGGAGAACTCCTGTTTGAGTACCTTGACTGCGACCCGACGCCCCAACCGGCTGTCGACGGCTTCCCAGACCTGGCCCATACCGCCGGTCGCGATGAGTCGTTGCAGCCGGTAGCGCCCCGACAGCGTCACGCCGACGCGGGGGCTCATTGCTTGCCTCGCTTCGCTCGACTGCGGGGACTCATTGCTTGCCTCGCTGTGCTCGGCTGCGGGGGCTCATTGCGCCTCCTGCAACGCTGCCGCGATGGCCGCCCGCCCGATCGGCGCCGCCAATTCGCCTCCGGTGGCCGAAAGCCGATCCCCGCCGTTCTCGACGAGCACCGCCACCGCGATCCTGGGGTTCTGTGCGGGAGCGAAGGCGATGTACCAGGCGTGTGGCGGGGTTGCTCGCGGATCGGTGCCGTGTTCGGCGGTTCCGGTCTTAGATGCGATCTGCACGCCGGGAATCGCCCCCTTCTGTTGGGTGAACCGCTCAGCGCCGATCATCAAATTCGTTAGCTTAGCCGCGACCTGCGCCGAAACCGCCCGTCGCTGCTGCTGTGGCGCCGTCGTGCTGATGTTGGAAAGGTCGGGCCCATCAAGGCTGTCCACCAGGTATGGCTGCATCACCACACCGGCATTGGCTATCGCCGCGGCCACCATCGCGTTTTGCAGCGGAGTCACGGCCACGTCCTTCTGTCCCATGCTGGACATCCCGACCGCGGCAGCATCGGCCATCGGCCCCATGGTCGATTCGGCGACCTGCAGCGGGATGGCCGCCGGCGGGCTGTCGAACCCGAACGCGTCCGCTGTGCTGCGCAGGGCGTCGGCGCCGATCCGCATCCCCAGTTCCACGAACGCGGTGTTGCAGGATCGCTCGAAGGCCTCCCGCAGGGGTGCCGTCGGGGCGGTTCCGCAGGGCGTACCGCCGTAGTTCTCCAGCGTTGCGGTGCTGTTGGGCAACGGGATCGAGCCGGCGGCGGTCAGCGGCTCGTCCTCGGTGATGCCAGCCTGCAGGGCAGCCGCGGTCGTGATCACCTTGAATGTTGATCCCGGCGGGTACCGCTCGGCGATGGCGCGATTGGTCAGCGGTGAGCCGGTGTCGTCCCCCAGCTGCTGCCAGGCCTTGCCCTGCGCCTCGGTGTCATGCGTGGCCAGCATGTTGGGGTCGTACGAGGGTGAGGAGACCATCGCCAGGATCTTCCCGGTGGAAGGCTCCAGGGCCACCACCGAGCCCCTGCACGGTCCGTTGCAACCTTGCTGCAGCGCCGCCCACGCGGCCTGCTGTATCCGCGGGACGAGGGTGGTGTCCACGTTGCCGCCGCGCGGGTCCCGGCCGGTGAAGAAATCCGCCAGCCTCCTCCCGAACAGCCGCTCATCGGAGCCGTTGAGGATCAGGTCCTCGGCCCGCTCGAGGCCGTTGCTCGAGAATCGCAGCGAGTAGAACCCGGTCACCGGCGCGTACACGTAGGGCTCGGGGTACACCCGAAGGAATCGGTAGCGGCCGGTCGTCGACAGCGAATAGGCCAGCAATTGCCCACCGGCGGTGATCTGACCCCGCTGACGCGAGTACTCGTCGAGTAGCACGCGCTGGTTTCGTGGGTCCGACCGCAGCGCATCAGCGCGGAAGACCTGCGTGACTGTGGCATTGAGCAACAGCAGCACGGTCAACGCCATGACCATCAAGGAGATTCGACGCACCGAGGTGTTCATGATCGGGCGATCACCTCGGTGCGGGCCGCTGCAAGGGGCGTGTGCTGGCTGGTCTGGATCGGCCGACGGGCCGCGTGCGAAATCCGCACCAGGATGGCCAGCAGCAGATAATTGGCCACCAGCGAGGACCCGCCGTAGGACATCCACGGTGTGGTCAGACCGGTGAGCGGGATCAGGCCGGTGACGCCACCGACCACGATGAACAGCTGGATCGCCAACGTCGACGCCAGGCCGGCGGCGAGGAGCTTGCCGAAGCTGTCGCGGACCGCCACTGCGGTGCGCAGGCCTCGCACGATCACGATGGTGTAGAGCATCAGCACGCCGGCCAACCCGACAAGCCCCAACTCCTCCCCCACTACCGAGATGATGAAATCCGTGGAGGCGGCCGGGACGGTGTCGGGTTGGCCATTGCCCAGACCGGTGCCGAAGACGCCGCCGGTGGCGAAGCTGAATTGCGACTGCACCATCTGGTAGCCCCAACCCTCAGGGTCGGCGAAGGGGTCTATCCAGGTCTCAATCCGCCCCCGGACGTGGCCGAAGAGATGGTATGCGACAACGCTTCCCGCGCCGAACAGGCTCAGGCCGATCACGACCCAACTGAATCGCTCGGTGGCGATGTAGACCATCACCAGGAATGAGGCATAGAGCAGCAGCGAGGTGCCCAGGTCCTTCTCGAAGACCATCACTCCGACTGAGATGATCCACGCCGCGAGCAGCGGGGCCAGATCGCGCGGCCGCGGCAGGTCCAGGCCGAGGAAATGCTGACCGGCACTGGTGAAGAGATTGCGCTTGGTGACCAGGACTGCTGCGAAGAAGATCAGCAGCAGGATCTTGGAGAACTCCGCGGGCTGAATACTGAAGCCCGGCAAGCGAATCCAGATCTTTGCGCCATTGGTCTCCGAGAGGCTGGTCGGCAGCAGTGCGGGTATGGCCAGCAGCACCAGCCCGGCCACTCCGCAGGTGTAGTCGTAGCGTGCCAGCATCCGGTGGTCGGTGAGAAAGACGACGACCAGTGCGAAGCCGATAACGCCGACAAGGGTCCACAGCATCTGCCGGCCGGCTGCGTGGCTGTCGGATTGCATTCCCTCGGCGAGATCGAGACGGTGGATGAGCACCAGACCCAGACCATTAAGCAACGCGACGACGGGAAGTAACAGCGGGTCGGCATAGGGCGCGAAACGCCGGATCGCCAGGTGTGCGCTGACGAACAGGGTCAGGAACGCCAGGGTGTAGCTCACGAGGTCCCAGCTGATGCCCTGCTCCTGGTTTGCCTCAACGATCATCAGGGCGACACCGGTGATCGCAGTGGCGAAGCAGACCAGTGCCAGTTCGGCGTTGCGGCGGGTCGGTAGCGGCGGGATGATCGCGACCGGCTGCTGCGGTGCGGTCGTCATAGGCGGGCCGGCCTGCTGCCGCCGCGTGCTGGCCGGCCGATCATGCCGCCGCCCGGCAGTCGGTGCCCGGCGTCTGCTGTGGCGCAGGCAGCGGCGCCGCGGAAGGTTGCGGTGACTTCACCGATGGACTCGGGGACTTCGTCGGTGTCGGAGCGGCCGGTGTCGCGGACCCGCTTCGCGGGGCCGACGAGGGCACGGTGTTGTTGGGCACGGTGTTGTTGGGCACGGTGTTGTTGGGCACGGGTTTGATCGACACGGGCGGCGCGCATAGCGGAAGCAGCGAGTTGTGGGCCAGCTCCCGCAGCTGACCGATTGCGTCATCGAGACTTCCGGCTGGAAGCCCGGCCGTCACCTGGGTCCGCCCGGAGGGCCGCAGATCGCCGAGCCGCATCAGGCGGCAGCCCAGATTGCCGGTCTCCTGGCCGTAGCTGATCTGCGACAGCTCGCTGCGGTCATTGATGCAGCCGAGCAGATACGGCTGCTGCAATCTGACACCGAGGATCGAGCCCTGGATGCCGCGCATGATCGCGACGGTGTCCCCGGAGGCGCTGACGTAGTAGTAGTTGCGGATTACCTTGTATCCGATGCCTATGCCGGCCAACGCCAGCAGTGCCACCAGAGCTGCGACGATGAAGGCCCGCCGCCGAGCCGGTGGTGTGGGCAGCGGATCCGGTTCGGGTACAACCGCTTTGACGACCGGAGGTCGTGGTGCCATTGCCGAGGCGCGGCCCGCCGCCGTATTGGGTGGCGCGAGGCTGTCGTCGCTGCCGGAGACCGCGCCGGCCAGGATCGGCTGGGTCTGATCGGCGTAGTCGTGGTCAACGACATCGGCGACGACCACCGTGACATTGTCCGGGCCACCGCCGCGTAAGGCGAGTTCAATCAGCCGGTCTGCACTTTCGGTGACACCCGGGAGCTTGAGCGCCTCGAGGATGGTTTCCTGGCTGACCGGATCCGACAGTCCGTCGGAGCACAACAGGTAGCGGTCGCCTTCGCGGGCCTCGCGCATGATCAGCGTCGGCTCCACCTCGTGGCCGGTGAGCGCCCGCATGATGAGTGAGCGCTGGGGATGGCTGTGGGCCTCGTCGGCGGTGATCCGGCCCTCGTCGACGAGGGTCTGCACGAAAGTGTCGTCCTTGGTGATCTGTGTCAGCTCGCCATCGCGCAACAGGTAGCCTCGGGAGTCGCCGATGTGAACGAGGCCGAGTCGGTCGCCCGCGAACAGGATCGCGGTGAGCGTAGTTCCCATACCGTCGAGATCCGGGTCTAGGTCCACCTGCTCGGCGATCGCCGAATTACCTTCGTGGACAGCGGTTTCCAGCTTGTTGAGCAGATCACCGCCGGGCTCGTCGTAATCGAGATGCGCCAGTGCGGCGATCACCAATTGGGAGGCTACTTCGCCGGCGGCGTGGCCGCCCATACCGTCGGCCAGGGCCAGCAGCCGTGCGCCCGCGTACACCGAGTCCTCGTTGTTGGCGCGTACGAGACCACGGTCGCTGCGGGCGGCGTAGCGGAGGGCCAGGGTCATGGGCGCAGCTCGATCACTGTTTTGCCCACATGCACCGGCGTGCCGATGGGAACCCGGACCGCGGTCGTGACCTTCGACCGATCGAGGTAGGTCCCATTGGTCGAGCCGAGGTCCTCGACATACCAGTCCGGACCCCGCTGCGACAGCCGGGCATGGCGGGTGGAGGCGTAATCATCGGTGAGCACCAGGGTGGAGTCGTCGGCGCGCCCGATGAGCACCGGCTGGGTGCCGAGAGTGATCCGGGTTCCGGCCAACGCGCCATCGGTGACCACCAGGTAGCGGGCTGCGGTCCGATGCTGACGTTCCGGCGACCGCGGGCCCCGCAGGGCCAGCCCCCGCCGAACCATGACCGCACCGGTGGGCGCGTAGATATCGTTGCGCAGGATGCGCAGCACCGACCAGATGAACAGCCAGAGAAGAAGCAGGAAACCGGCGCGGGTCAGCTGCAGAACTAATCCCTGCATCCGTCGGCCCTCCGTTCTCCTGCCGTGGTCGCAGCCTCAGGGACACCGGGCCACCCGGGCCGACTTCGGCAACGTCACAGGATACTTGGGCGCCGGACTGCGCGAGGGCGAAGCCGCCCAGCGCCGCCCGAGCCCAAGGCCCCGGCGACCTCAGTGAACGCGAACGATGATCTCGGAGTGGCCGACCCGGATGACGTCGCCATCGGCGAGTTGCCACTCCTGCACCGGGGCGTTGTTGACCGTGGTCCCGTTGGTCGAGTTCAGATCGGACAGCAACGCCACCTGGCCGTCCCAGCGGACCTCCACATGGCGTCGTGACACGCCGGTGTCGGGCAGCCGGAATTGCGCATCCTGGCCGCGGCCGATCACGTTCGCGCCGTCACGCAGTTGGTAGGTGCGTCCGCTGCCGTCATCGAGTTGAAGCGTGACGGCGGGTCCGGGAGCCGGATACTCCGGCGGGGCCGGGGGAGCGTAGGAGCCGTAGCCGCCCTGCGGCTCTTGGTTGTAGCCGTAGTCAGGTGCCGGGGGCGGCGGCGGGTAACCGCCCTGCTCATAGCGGCCGTAGTCTGGCTGGCCGTACTCAGGCCGACCGTAGGGCGCGCCGTAGCCGGGCTGCGGGTAGCCGGGCTGCTCGGGGTAGGGGGGTCGAGGCTGCTCGTAGCGTCCGTAGCCGGGATCCTCCTGACGACCCGCAGGCGGGCGACCGTAGTCGTAATCCGCTGGCGGGGGCGGGTACCCGCTTCCCGGCGGGGGGCCGTACTGCGGCGGCCCGCCGTATCCGGGAGGCGCCTGCCGGTAGCCCTGGTCATAACCAGGGGCGCCGTAGCCGGCCGGGGGCCGCTGCTCGTAACCCTGGCCGTAGCCCTGTTCGGGGTAGCCCGGCCTGGGCGGATAGCCCTGGTCGTAAGGCGGTGCATAGCCTGGCTCCGGGGGTGCGTAACCCTGCTCCGGGGGCGCGTAGCCCTGTTCCGGCGGGTAGGGCGGCCGCTGCGGTTCCGGTGCTGCGGCGCGGGGATCCTCCTCGGGCCGTCCGTACTGATCGTCGCGTCCGTACTGATCGTCGTAGTACTCGTCGCCGGGACGCCCCTGGCTTTGGCCGCCGCGGTACTGGTTGTCGGTCATCGCTGGCACTCCTGGTTCTGCGTTGTTCGCATGGTTCGATTCTGCTGTGGCGGGTGGGGCGGCGTCGGGGTTGACGACGGCTCGGGCGCGGTACTGGCCGGTGTGCAGGCCCCCGGACTCCTCGAAGCGGAGGACCACTTCACCATAGGTTTGCCACTCCTGCTCCTGAATATATCCCGCCAGGTGCTTGGCGAACGCTTCCGCGGTCAGTTCTCGGTCAGCGCTTATCTTCTGGAAATCGGACACACTGAGGGTAATGACATAGTCGTTGGGAGCCAAGAACACCTCGCCGGGCAGAGTCTGCACCCCGTCGAAAGCCTCCCGACGCAGCAGGGCCTCGACTTCCTGCGGAACGACCGACCCCCCGAAGACTCGGGCGAACGCATCGCCCAACCTGTCCTCTAATCTGCGTTCGATGCGTTGAACCAGACCCCTCTGGTTAGCCATCGGACCGCCCTACGTCGAGTCCGTCGCCCTGTTGCGACGCTGCACCGCACCGATCATGGTATCGGCCGAGGTCCAAGGACGGTCACCGGGAAAACCCGGAGAACCCGATTCCCGCAGTTCAGAGTGGGCGTACCCGGTCAATTCGCCCTGCCGCAGGGCCGCAGCATGGGTTGGGGATCCACGCTCGCACCGTGTTACGCTCCCCCGGTTGTTTTGGGCGAGTGGCGGAATGGCAGACGCGCTGGCTTCAGGTGCCAGTGTCCTTCGGGACGTGGGGGTTCAAGTCCCCCTTCGCCCACCAGAGTGATTGAAAGAGCGGCAAGCCGGCCCGCCGGTGACGGATTCCCGGGCCAGCGGCCGGGTCTGGGCCGCCCGAGAGTTCGCCCGGTGTTCAACCAAGCGCACAGCGGCTATCGAACATGCCAACTAGTGTCACCTCACCAACGTCGTTCAGGAGCCACCATGCAGAAAACGTCCGCAGCACAGTTCTCGGTGCTGGCAATCATCGGTATCACCGCGTTGTCGACCGTCGCGTGCGGATCCTCCACCAAGAGTTCGTCGAGTGAATCCGCGTCCCCCGCGACCTCGACGTCCGTCGCCGCACCGGCGTCCGAGACCCCGGTCAAGGCCGACGGCGAACTAGAAGTGGGCGGCTCGATCGCATCGGTGTCGGGCATGAGGATCGAGGTGAGCTCACCGAAGGGCGCGGCGTCGGTGGCCTTCTCCGAGTCGACCAAGGTCATGGAGTTGACCCCCGCCACACTCGCCGGAATTACCCCCGGCCTCTGTGTCACCATCCGGCACGCGAGCGGAGCGGAAGGCGGCACTGTCGTGGCCGACGCGGTCGTGGTCGGCGCGTCCAGTGGCGGTGAGTGCAAGAAGACCAATGGTCAGGACAACGCCGGGCTTCCGCGCAGTCCGTTGGGCGGCTTCCGGGGCACCGTCGATTCCGTCACCGGGACCACGATCGCCCTCACGACATACGGGCCCGACGGAAGCAAAATCAACACCACAGTCGAGACCAACGACCTGACCCTGTTCGCCGATCGGCACCGGGTGAAGGCTGACGCCATTGTCGAGGGCAAGTGCATCATTGCCCGCGGAAACAATGACGCCGGCGGTGTGCTGCAGACGGATACGATCAACCTGCCGTTGGTCGTCAATGGCGCGTGCCCGCTGCCCAAGGCGAGCTGACGCGCGGGTCGCGTCGGCCCAGTTTGCTACATTCATCATGGCTGGTTAGCTGAATCAGCCGCGATGGATTGGAATGGCACCATGTGCCGAGTAGTCCGACTGACTCGATGACCGCGCGCTGTCCGGCATCGGCGTATCCATCACCAGGGGTACCGGTGCATGTGGAAGCCGGCCACTCGGGGGGTTTCGTGGTTCGCTTCGGGCAGCGCGTCTGCTTCGCCGTGATGGTGTGGCTTGCCGCCATTGTGGTGGTCGTTGCGCAGATGAATTCGACGGCCACGGATGCCCGGTCAACGTTGCGGATCGGATACCCGGATGGCATAAGCCTCCTTGCGTCGCAGGCTGCCCTGATCATGAACGGAACCTTCGCCCCGGTGATCACCCCGGAATGGATCAGCCAGGTGATGCAGGAACTGGTGGCACCAACACGGGGTGGGGGGTACGTCGGAACGGCGATGACCACACCCGAGGATTTCTGGCCGGTGACCGGATTATTCAGCCTGACTTTCAACGACTCCGTTAAATCCGGTCACGACCTACTTGATGCGCAGGTTCGCCAGAACCTGCAGGCGGATCCCGGCACCCCGCTGGCCGTGTTCGGGTACTCCCAGAGCGCGATGATCGCCACCGTGCAAAAGCGTTCGCTGGCAGCCCAATACGCAGACGGCCAGGACGTTCCGCCGGTGTCGTTCGTCGTGATCGGTAACCCGTACCGCCCCAACGGCGGGTTCCTTGCCCGGTTTCCCATGCTGGCCAATCTTCTGACGCCGTCGACTCAGACGAACGTCACGCCGACGGACACCGGGTTTGCGACCTACGACATCGCGCGCCAGTACGACATGTGGGCGGACTTTCCCACGTATCCGCTTAACCTGCTCGCCGACATCAACGCGTTGTTCGGCTTGATGAACCATTGGTATCTGCCGGAGTCGATCACTCTGCCGCTCGGCAACCTGATCTCGACCGTATCGCTGGATCCGGCCAGCCCGGACTACAACCCCGACACGGTGGTGCAGCACTACGGGGACACCACCTATCACACGATCCCGGCACAGCACCTGCCGATGCTGTACCCGCTGCGCTGGATTGGATTGGGTCCGCTGACCGACATCGTGGAGCCGACATTGCGGGTGCTGATCGAACTCGGCTACGACCGGACTGCCTCGCCGGGACAGGTTGTCCGGGCCGGGCTGTTCCCGAACGTCGATCCCGCACAACTTGCCGCTGATCTCGGTGCGGCTTTCGCCGAGGGTGCCGCGGCGTTCCAGGACCTCTTCAGGCCGAGTGCCGCGCAACCCGCCAGCGCACGTCCGGTCGGGCTGCCCTCCCCCGCGGCCGAACAGAATCCGGTGGCGACTCCGCGGGTGAATGGACCTCGCGGGCGCATCCGCCCGAGTGCGGACGCAGTCTCGCTCGACGGGTCACCGCAGCCACAGCTCGCGCCCAACGCATCGCGTCAACCGAGTCGGGCTGCCGTGCGTCACCCGTCCGCGAAGATCGCCACCGCACGGGTCCATCCCGCCGATGCGGCGTGAATCTTCACCGGGAAGCAGGAGACCTCGAAACCCTCGGCGGGCAGTGACTCGAGATTGTGCAGTTTCTCGATATGGCAGTAGCCGATGGTCCGCCCCGCGCGATGCCCCTCCCAGATGATCGAAGGATCATGGTCCTGCGCGTAGCGCTGTGCGGTGTAGGAGAACGGCGCGTCCCAACTCCAGGCATCGGTTCCGGTTAGCCGCACACCGCGTTCCAACAGATACAGCGTCGCCTCCCGGCCCATACCGCAGCCTTTGCCGACATAGTCGGGCTGCCCGTAATGCGTTCCAGCGCTGGTGTTTACCAGCACAATCTCCAGGGCAGACAGGGTGTGGCCGATCCGGTCCAGTTCCTGTTCGACATCGGCGGCGGTCACCACGTATCCGTCGTCGAAGTGCCGGAAGTCCAGCTTCACCGCGGGCTGCAGACACCACTCGAGCGGCACCTCATCGATCGTGATCGCCCGCTCACCGCCGTCCATCGTCGAGGCGTAGTGATACGGCGCGTCGAGGTGGGTTCCGTTATGGGTGGTGATCCGGACCCGTTCGATTGCCCAGCCCTCCCCGTCAGGGAGATCAGCGACGGTTGCGCCCGGGAAGAACGACACCACCTCGGCGGCGGTCTGTCGATGGTCGAAGTAGTCGATCTCGGGCAGGTGTCCGGGTGGGTCGGAGGCGATACCGGCTTGCAACGGAACCGATAGGTCGACGAACCTGCGCTTCGTCATGGCGCCCAATCGTAGCGCGGTAGTTCGGCCGCAACCGCACACCAGAACGTGCTGTAATCGCCGCCATGGGCTCAGGCGAACAGACAGCGATTCCCGGCGGCCCGGACCAGGTGACGGCGCACTGGCTGTCGGGCATCTTGAGCGCAGGCGGCCACCATGTCGACGTCGACAGCGTCGAGGTCAGCGGGATCGGAACCGGTCAGACGGGCGCGACCTATCGGGTCGCGGTCCGCTACGCCGGAGGCGGGCAAGGCCTGCCGGACTCCTTCGTCGTCAAGCTGCCCGCGCAGGACGAGGCGGTCCGGGATCGGGTAGCCCTGAGCTATCGCTCGGAACACGCCTTCTACACCGAGGTCGCCGACACGGTCGCGGTTCCACTCCCCCGCTGCTATCACTGTGCGATCGCCGATGACGGTGCCCAGTTCGTTCTGCTGCTGGCCGATATGGCGCCGGCGGTTCAAGGCGATCAGATCCGCGGCTGCAGCGTGACCGAGGCGCGGCTGGCGGCCACCGCATTGGCGGGACTCCACGGCCCCCGCTGGTGCGATCCGGCCTGGCTGGATTTCACCGGCACGGTGATGCCCCGCCCCGACGAAGCCGGCGCCCGTGGGCTGGGCGATATCACCAAGCTGGCGACGCAGATCACCATCGACAAGCTCGGCCCGCGGATGAGCCCGGCCGATCAGCAGACGGTGCTGGAGTCGGCGGAGTTGATGGCCGACTGGTTGCTGCACTCCCCCGACCGATTCAGCCTGCTGCACGGTGACTACCGGATCGACAACCTGCTCTTCGACCCCGACCGGACCCGCGTGACGGCCGTGGACTGGCAGACATTGGCGGTCGGTTTGCCGGCGCGGGACCTGTCCTACTTCATCGCGACGAGCCTGCAGCCCACCGAGCGCGCCGCCCACGAGCGCGAACTTGTCGACGCCTATCACGGTGCACTGGCCGTGCACGGCGTTACCGGTTATGACGCTGAAACCTGTTGGCAGGATTACCGTTTCGGCATGTTGCAGGTACCGCTGATCTGCACCCTGGGCTTTGCGTTCTCGGCGGAGACCGAACGCGGCGGTGACATGATGCTGGCAATGCTGCACCGCGGCAGCCAGGCAATCCGGGACCTCGGAACCCTCGAACTGATCACTACCTAATCGGCCCGCGCATCTGATGACGGTCCATGGGGATCGGTGGACAGGTCGGGGGAGAAGTCATCGGGTGTGAGTGACGCCTCGGACGCCTCGAGTAGGGGCCTTTCGTTTGAGACCGATCCGGAGCGGATCCCGCCGCCTGTGCGGTCACCGTGCCAGTCGCGCAACAGCAGGACGATGCCGGCAATGGCGAGTGTGATCACCACGGCGGCGGCCCATGCGCTGCCGGTGCTTACCGCGACAATCAGCGCAATCAATCCCGCGACGGCCAGCAGTGCGACGACCCGCATCGCTACAGTCTGCTACCGGCCACCCACATTCCCCGGTCACCACCGCGCGACGCGCCTGACCGGATGCCCGGACGCGGGGGAGTGGCGGGCCGTCATGCTGCGGTCTGGGGTTGCCTGCCGAGATGCACATGGACGACCCGCGGAGCAGTGGCGGGCGGCGCCTCGCTGCGGGAGAGCAACTCCACGCTCTCGGGCAGTTCCCGAGGGTTGATCACCCCGGCGGCGATATCCCGCAATACCTCATGTGCGCGAGCCAGTTGATGGCGCTTGCGGTACTGGCCGCCGGGTAGTTTCACACCGGCCCATACCCCGTATTCCTCACCGACATCGATGGCCTGGCGCGCGCAAGCCCGCTGCTGAGCCAGCGGGCACTGGCGCAAACAGATGGTCCGAGCTTTGGTGGCGGATTGTTCGTAGACGCGAGCCTTGGCGGCGCCGTCACTGGTGTCATCGTCGGCGTAGCCGAACCACAGTTCTGGCTCTGTCGAACACGGTCGGTAGTTCATCGCAGCCTCCTGATCGAGTTTCGGAGACAGAAGCGTATACGCTAGGCTCCGCCCGTGCAATCAAAACATAAACAGAAACGTATACATCCACTCCGCTGTGTACGATTCAGACATGGTGGGATCCGGACGGTGAGCCGGGAGACGGCGGGTGCGGCAATTCGGGCACTCCGGGAGTCGCGGGACTGGTCGCTGGCGGACTTGGCGGCCGCCACCGGAGTGAGCACCATGGGCCTCAGCTACCTCGAGCGCGGAACCCGAAAACCGCAAAAAGCCACAGTTCAGAAGGTTGAAAACGGTCTGGGACTACCACCGGGCACGTACTCGCGCCTGGTGGTCGCCGACGATGCAGATGCCGAACTCGCCCAGCTGCTGGCCAGCCCGTCAACCGGGCCGGCGCCCGGCACAGTGGGTGCCGGCGGCATCGTCCTCAGCAAGCACAATGTCGCCGAAGTGCTCGAAGCGAGCGCCGAGGCTCAGCTCGAAACCCTCAATTCGTTGATGGAGCGCCTGCCACAGGAGGCCTCGAACGAATACGAAATCGTTATTCGATCTGCGATCTCGCAGTGCGTGAAAGCCGAGCAACTGGCCGCCAACTCCTGGCGGGTCGCGGTCGCCACCGACCCGGGACCATCCACCGGCCGGCTGATGGCCCACCTCAAAGCCATGGAAGCAATTCGCTGCGATCTGCTCGACCGGTTGCCCGGCAGCATCAGCACCCGGTTCGACCGTGCCTGCGCTCGCTCCGGATTGCCCGACCCGGTGATCGCGACACTTCTCGGGATCAGCGCTGAGGAGATGTGGGATATCCGGACCTGCGGCGTGATTTCGCCGGCCGCACTGCCCAGGGTGAGTGCGTTCGCCGCGGGGGAGTCGTGACGGTTTGCGAGGTGGACATCCTGCGCCGCGCCCACGCGCTGTTCGCGGTCGTCGGCGACCACCGGTCGGTCGACGTTGTCACCGCGGGATCGACACCGCTACCCGGCGGCACAGGCAGGACCGCCGCGGCCCATCGTCATGCCGAGGCGCTACGGCGATTCGAACTGATGGCGTCGCGCGACACTGATACCGAACTGTCGCAGATCATCGCCGAGGCCGACCGTGACCATCGCGAAGCCCACCACAACACCGCAGCCGTGCTGGCCGCTGCCCGGGCCGATGTGGAACCGGTGCCAACCAACCCGATGGCTGCACGAGAACTGATGCGTCGCAGAGTCATTCGTCTGCGGACCCAGCGGAGGCATGTCCTGGCCGCCCGCCGGCGGGCGCGTCGTCACCGGGTTGCACTGCGGGCCCTGCGGTACCGGCGCCACCAAGGCCGCACACCGAGCAATGATCGCCGTGCCGATACCGCGGTGCGCGCCGCGCTGAGCAGACTGGGTTGTCCGTACGTGTGGGGAGCCGAGGGCCCGGACCGATTCGACTGCTCGGGTCTGGTTCAGTGGGCCTATGAGCGGGCAGGAATTCGGTTGCACCGCACCACCTATGACCAGATCAACGATGGCATGCCCATTTCGCCCGCACAGGTCCGTCCCGGCGATCTGGTCTTTCCGCACGCCGGCCACGTCCAACTGGCGATTGGTGACAACCTCGTCGTTGAGGCCCCGTACCCGGGCGCGACGGTACAGATCAGCCAGTTGGGACCGAACGTGGCGATCCGGCGGCCGGTCTAGTTCCACCGGTCAACAGGGTGAATTGTCCACTGCCGCCGGCCTCCCTAAAGTCACCGCCATGAGAGGCTCGCGGTGGCGGATTACCAAGACCTGCTCGACGCGATAACCCGCATCCGGCACGCCACCGGTGACGACGGCGCCTGGATGGCGGGGTTGTCCGCCGGTGATATCGCGGCCGCGGCTAACCCGGTCAGTTCGCCGGCGGCCATCGCGGCGGTATTGGCCAAGCTCAGGGCAGCACATACCGATATGTTCCCTTCGGGCTCGGTGTCGGGACTGTGGCCGCAGGCACCCGACCAATCCGAAGGTGCCGCTGCGGAAGCCATCCGTACTGCCGAAACTGCACTGGCTCAACAGAATTCACAGACAGCGCAGCTGGATCTGCAGGTGGTGACTGCGGTACTCAACGCCCATACCAATCACGCCGAGGGTGTGGCGGCTCTGGATCGGCTACAGAGTGAGATCGAGGCGGCCGTTGTGAGCCGTACCGATCTGGATACCCCGGCCGGCGCCCGTTCCTTTCAGCGATATCTGATGGACAAACTGCGCGACATACGGTCCGTCGTGGAGACCGCCGACGTGGACTCGACGTCCAAGGCGTCGCTGGCGGCGGCATTGGCCTCGCTGTACGCGTCCTCGGCATCCGCCGACGTCGCACAGCCGAGCGATCCTCCGCATCCTGCGAATGAGCTGCCGCCAGCAGCGCCCGCAACGCCGGCGGTGGCCTCTGGCCGAACCGAGCCGCGCACTCCCGGTCCTCTCGATTCCGGAATACCGGTCGATCTCGGCCTCGACCCGTTACCGCCGCCGAGCGACACCGCCGCCTATCTGCCCATGGATTACCCAGCTCCACCGACGGGCATGCCGCCGCCCGCTGCAGCGCCGATCGGGTGGGGCGGCGGCGCTCCGGGGGCGGGCATGCCATTCAGCGGGGGACTGCCAACGCTGCCGGGCTTCTCGACCGACCCCGCCCTCGACGTGCCGCAGTCCGACGCCAAAGACACGCCGTCTGCGGCCAACGACTCGCCCGACCAGCCGCTGCCTGATGATCCGAACGGCGCCGATATGCCCGGCTCCGACATGCCCGGACCGATCGGGACCGCCCCGAGCCCACAGCTCGCCGCTGTGATCGCCGCCGCGGTCGCCGGAACGCCCATCCAAGAAGCGTTCAGCGCGCAGGGCATCACCATTCCCGCGCTGGGGTCGGCGATCGCCGCCCCGATTGACCCGACCCAGGTGGTGGCCGGCGATATCGGCGTGCTCACCGATCGGCATGCCCTGGCACTCGGCGGCGGCAAAGCGCTCCTCGACCAGCAGATCCAACCCCTGGACGCCGTCTCGGGTCCGGGCTTCATCGGCTGGCAGCATCCGCCGGAACCGATTCCGCCGGGTACGGCAGCGACAGGATAGGGAGAATCAATGGCGCATCGCATCACCGTGCTACCCGAGGAGTTACGTCGGGCCGCCCGCGCGCACCGTGAGACAGCGGACTATCTCAGCACAGTCCCGTCGAACAACGCCGCAGTGCTGGCGACGCTGGAATCGCTGGGTCCGGTCTTCGCGGACCTGCGTGACGCCGGATCAGAACTTCTCGACCAACGCCGGGTGTGTTACGAGCGTCAGGCCGCCGCGCATTCGGATCTTGCCGACCAACTGAGCTACGCCGCGGAAGTCTGGGAACGCCACGACACCCACGCTGCACGCGACCTCAGGGTGGTCACCGAGGGCGACGTATGAACGAAGCGGATCCCGCATTCGATGCGGTGCACCCCAGTGGGCAGTTGATGTTTCGGTCCTCCCGGGGCGGTTGCCTGCACAGTGTGGTGCTGTCGGAAGCCGCGATGGAAGCCGACGCCGACAACCTCGCCAGGGCGGTGCTGTTGGCCGCCGACGTATCCCATCTACATGCCGTGATGCAGATCCGCGAGGAGATCATCGCGGCCGGGTACACCCCGACGGCGGAAATTCCCGGAGCATGCGACCTCGAGGCCGCCGAGGGTGCGCTGCTGCGACACCGGCTGCGATCGGACTAGTTGGCCGAGCCAGGATCCACGGTGGGCAAGATGACGTCCGGTGGTGACACCGGCTGCGGTCCGAACAGTTCTCGCGCCTGGTGCAACAGCGCACGAACCTCGTCGAGCTGTTTTTGCAGCAGCGACTCACTCATGCCGCTCACGCTAACGAGGTGTGGGGGAGCGCACAATTCACCCTCGGGGTATCTCGGCGTTGATCCGGTCCAGCACAGCGCCGTAGCGGCCGGCTTCGGGGTGGCCGCCGGGTTTACCGCTGCTGATCAGACCCGCCGCCAGTCTCCGTGAGGGATCGGCCCAGATCACCACGTTGGTCAATCCGGTGTGGCCGAACGCGGCAGCCGCGTCCCTACCGAACGGGCCGAATCGCTTGGAGCCCAGCATGAAACCGGTTCCCCAGCGCATCGGCGCCAGGCCCGTCGCGACATCGGGTCGCAGCCGGCGGCACTGGGTTACCGCCGCCTGCAGTGTCTCCGGGCGCAGTACGCGCACCCCGTCCAGCTCACCGCCACGGCGCAGGATCTCGGCGAACCGGGACAACTCGTCGGCCGTCGACACGGTGTTCGATGACGGCACCACACTGGTCAGGAACAGCGGGGTGTTCGAGAAGGGGATGATCTGCGTCATGGAGCCGCCGAGTGCGATCTTCAACCCGGCCGCCAGCGGAGCAGGCAGTGGCTTTCCGGTCACATGACTGGGTGCCACCAGCGCCACATCAGCGTCGGCGACACCGTAATTCGTCCATCGAAACCCCAGTGGGTCGAGAATCTCGGTGCCCAGGATCTCCCGGATGTCGCGTCCGGTGGCGGCCGAGACGATCTCTCGGATCAGCGGCCCCCAGGTCAAGCCGTGGTAGATGTGCATCAGTCCCGGGCGGTGGATCGGTTTGAGGTCGCCGAGTTGCGCTCTGGCGTAGTCGCTGTCGTTCATCCGGCGCAGATCCGGGCGTCCCGTCGCGAAGGGCACACCGGCGCTGTGCGTGATCACGTGGCGGATCGTGGTGCGCTCTTTGCCATGTCCGGTGTAGGTGGGCAGGTAGTCGCAGACCCGGTCGTCGAGCGAGAAGGATCCGCGTTCGACGAGCATGTGCACCACCGTCGTGCTGATCGCCTTGGCTGCCGAATACACACAGAACGGCGTCTCGGTGCTCACCGGTATCTGCTCGGCGTCGGGCGGATCGGTGGGGCCGTTCCCCCAGCCGTGCCCGATTGCCCGGTTAAGCACCACCTTTCCGTTGTGCCGCAGGCACAGTTGGATCGCGGGGTGCATCCCCGCGCGATACCAGTGCCGGGCGGCATCCCAGATCCGGTCGAGCGCGGCGGGATCCAGACCACCCGGATCCTCATCGCCGACGGCGGTGACGGCATCGAGGTCGGCCGGCACGCGGATCCTGCCGTCAGCAGTCACGACTGCCGATACAGGGTTGCACTCAAATGGTGCTGCAGCGGAAGACCCACCGCGGCCATCTGCAGGGTGTAGCTCAACTCATCGCCATCCAGACAGATCGAACGGGCTACCGCGACCACCTCTTTGGCCGATGCGCTACCTGCCACGGCTGTCGAGTACACATCGAGCACAAGACCGCGACCGGTAAAAGCCACCGAACCCTCGTCGATCTCGGTGATCCCGGTCGGATGGGCGATGACGAACTCGACGCAGTCGGCCGACGGCATCCTGATGTAGCCGGTCTCGGCGTGCAGCGGTGAGCCGTCATCGGATTTGGTCCGCTGCGAATACGTCAGAAACGGCTTTCCGGTGTGACCGATGCTGACTTCCTCGGTATAGCCGAACGCTTCGATGGTGGGGTACTCACCGGAACCTCGACCGACCCAATTACCCAGCAGGGGAGCTAGTTTCGCGATACCGGGATGAAGGCCGGCGATGCCCGTCACTGCAGAACGGCTCAGAGCGGCCCGACGAGTTCCACCCAGTTGCCATCCGGGTCGGCAACGAACATCCAGCCCATTCCGGGAACGGGGGCGAACTCGGCGAGCGGCTGCGCGAAGGAGTATCCGGCAGCGTCGACCTGACGGGCCACCTCGGTCGCGTTGGAGACAACCAGGGTGAGGTAGCGAATGCCGGCCTGCGCCGGTCCGCCACCGGGCGCCACCGGCGCGGCAGGTGGCTCGTCCAACGTCACCAGCTTCAGGACGTTGTTGCCGATCGAGTACCGCTTCATGGTTCCGCCGGGGAAGTCGAGATCACCCTGGTAGGGAAGGCCGAGGAAGTTCTCGTAGAAATCCACCATTGCGTCACGGTTGGTGGTCACCACCCCGATCTCGACGCTTTGGGCGAGCAGTTCCACGGACATTGCTGATCCTCTCCCGATGGTGCTTGACCTGCGCAGGATAACCGTTGAGGAGACGCCTACGGTGTGGTGCCCATGGTTATCAGGTCAAACACGCCACGCGTCCACAGTGGCCGCCGGACCGGGTGCTGTTCGGTGACGGTGAACCCGGCGGCTTCGAACAGGCCGCGCATTTCTGCCGATGACCGGCGCAGCGGGGCCGGCACCGGCGGACTGATGGTGGCAACTACCGCCAGACCCCCTGGGACCAGCACGCGATGGAACTCACGCATGGCCGCGGGTTGGTCAAAGAAGTGGAATGCCGAAGTGGTGACCACGGCGTCAAGGGATCCGTCGGCGAAGGGAAGTTGTTCGGCGGGGCCCCTGCGCCACTGAACCACCGCCGACCGGGCCCTCGCCTGTTCGAGCATGCCGTCGGACATGTCCACCCCGTACACCTCGTCGGGTTGAAGCTCGTTCTGGATCCGGGCGGCCAGAATCCCGGTGCCGCAGGCGATGTCGGCAATCCGCCGAGCTCCGCGCGAGTGCAGTTCGGCAACGACTTCATCCTGGGCGGGCTGATACACCCAACGTTGGAGAAACGGAAAATCGTAGATCGGCGCCGCCAGGGTCCAGAACCGCGTCACGGCGTCAGTGAACTGCCGACCCGGTGTACTCACCACGACCTCCTGTGGCGACTGTACTGCCGGGATCGAAGGACCCTGGGCGATCTCGCTTCCGGTGAGACCCCCATGCCATTAATCTGACGACGGGGCACCTTCGAGGAGGCAGCATGTACGACCTGACGATCACCGGTGGCACCGTCGTGGACGGCACCGGTGGACAGCCGTTTCGGGCCGATATCGGCATCTCCGACGGTGTGATCGTCGAGGTCCGCCGGCGCGAGGGCGACGACCGCGGTCTCGAGGGAGAGTCGGCGCAGAGCATCGATGCCTCCGGCCGGATCGTGACGCCAGGGTTCGTCGACGTCCACACCCATTACGACGGACAGGTCAGCTGGGACGGGCTGCTCGAACCGTCGAGTCTGCACGGGGTGACCACGGTGGTCAGCGGCAACTGTGGTGTCGGGTTCGCACCTGTGGCACCCGGCCGTGAGCAGTGGCTCATCGAACTGATGGAAGGCGTCGAGGATATCCCCGGTTCGGCGCTGGCCGAGGGCATCACCTGGGAGTGGGAGAGCTTCCCCGAATACCTTGATGCGGTCGAAAAGCAAAGTCTGGCAGTCGATTACGGTACCCAGATCGCCCATGGCCCGGTCCGTGGCTATGTGATGGGTGAGCGCGGGGCGCGCAACGAGGCGGCGAATGCTGACGACATCGCAGGCATGGCCCGAATCGTGCAGGAGGCGATTGAGGCCGGCGCGCTGGGCTTCTCGACCTCGCGCACCGAAGCCCACCGCGCCATCGACGGTGAGCCCGTGCCGGGAACGTACGCCGCCGAGGACGAGTTGTTCGCGCTCGGTCGCGCGATGGCAGCCGGTGGCCAGGCCGTGTTCGAGGTGGCACCGGACGGCACCGCGGGGGAGAACGTGGACGGGCCGATGCGCGAACTCGACTGGATGGTCCGGCTGGCCGCCGAGATCGACCGGCCGGTGTCGTTCGCCATGGTGCAGACGCAATCGGCACCCGACCTGTGGCGCAAGCAACTCGATATCGCCGGACGAGCGTTCGACGACGGGATCCGGGTGCATCCGCAGTTCGCCTCCCGGCCGTTCGGCATGCTGTTCGGATTCGAGGGGTATCACGCCTTCACCCACCGCCCGTCGTTCCGCAAGCTGAAGGCCGAACTCGCCCCCGCCGACCTGCGCGAGCGACTCGCCGATCCGGCCGTGCGCGCGGCGATACTTGCCGAGGCCGATCTGCCGGCCCAGCCCACGCCGTTGTTCGACTCGCTGTTCGCGTTCATCCAGCACAGTGCGGCAAGCATGTACGCCATCGGTGACCCGCCGGATTACGAACCGACACCTGACCGCACCGTGGCGGCAATCGCGGCCGCGCGCGGGCAGGACCCGCTGGCCACCATGTACGACCTGATGTTGGAGTCCGACGGCGCAGCGATGCTGATGCTGCCGTTCTTCAATTATGTCGAGGGTAATCACGATGCGATCTACGAGATGATGTCGCACCGGGCCGCGATCTCGGGCCTGTCTGACGGCGGAGCGCACTGCGGCTTGATCTGCGATGCGTCGCTGCCCACATTCATGTTGACGCACTGGGTGCGGGACCGCAGCCGCGGTCCGCGCTTCTCCCTGGAATATGTCGTCCGCAAGCAGACCCTCGATACCGCAACCCTTTTCGGCCTGACCGACCGCGGTGTGCTGGCAGTCGGTAAGAAGGCCGACGTCAACGTCATCGACCTCGATGCCCTCCGCCTGGGGGTGCCGCGGATGGCCTACGACCTGCCTGCCGGTGGGCGCCGACTCCTGCAGGGCGCCAGCGGATACGACGCAACCGTGGTCAGCGGTGTGCTGACCCGTCGTCACGGTGTCGACACCGGCGCGCGGCCGGGGAAGTTGCTGCGCGGCGTGCGCTGAGGAGCGGCACAGTATTCTCGGCAGCACTATGACCAACCCCTACTCGCCGTACCCGCCGACCGGCGCGCCCGGCTGCTACCGCCATCCGGATCGGCAGACCCTGGTCAGTTGCACACGCTGCGGGCGGCCCGTGTGCCCGGACTGTATGCGCAGCGCCTCCGTCGGCCACCAGTGCGTGGACTGCGTTGCGGCGGCAGCGCACACCGTCCGAGCGCCGAAGACCACATTCGGCGGCGTGCAACGCGGCGCAACCCCGGTGCTGACCTACTTCCTCATCGCGGTGAACGTCGTGGTGTTCGTGCTGCAGGCGGTCTCGCCGGGACTGCAGGCCAAGCTGGCCCTCTGGCCGCCCATGGTCGCCGGTGGCGACACGTACCGCCTGGTGACATCAGCCTTCATCCACTACGGACTGCTGCATCTGCTGTTCAACATGGGCGCGCTGTATGTGGTCGGACCCCCGCTGGAACGCCATCTGGGCAGGCTGCGCTTCGGCGCCCTGTACGCGTTGAGTGCACTCGGTGGATCGGTACTCGTCTACCTCTTCTCACCGCTGAGCGCCGCTACCGGCGGGGCCTCCGGTGCCGTCTTCGGTCTCTTCGGTGCCACTTTCGTGCTGGCCAAGCGGCTCAACCTCGATGTTCGCGGGGTCGTGACCTTGATCGTGATCAACCTGGCGATGACCTTTGCCATCCCGGGCATCAGCTGGCAGGGCCACATCGGCGGACTTGTCACCGGTGGGCTGATCGCGGCGGTGTACATGTATGCCCCTCGAGCGCAGCGCAACCTGATCCACGCCGGGGCGACCGTCGGCTTGCTGGCGGTGTTCGTAGCGCTGATCGCGTGGCGCACAACGAGTCTGGTTGCCCAGTACGGGCCGATGCTCACCCACCGGTGAGCCGATCGAACTACAGACGCACCAGGCTGAACGGATAGGTGAAGGTTCCGCCGGGTGCGTTATCGCAGCCGACCGCGAAGGACGATGCCAACGTTCCGCTCAGGGTCACGGCATCCCAGGTGTACACGTCGCGGGTCGGGATGATCGGCCCGTAGTAGACGTCGCCGCACCGCAGACCGTCCGGAATGTCCACGGTCATGGTGTAGCTGCCATTCACCCGCTGTGCCTGGCCGTACCACTCGTACGCCTTGGCGATCGGCTGTGGGATGGCCGACACCACCGCGCACTGGGTGACACCGTCGGGGGGATTGCACGACGCGATCGTCCAGATCCAGGTGTGGAAGTCGTAGCGGCCCTCGATGATGAGGTTGTAGTGGCCGATCGTCATCGCGGCGTTGGCCACCGGCGCCAGGGCCATCGCGGCCGGCACGAGTGCGGCGCTGAGCACGCCCGCCAGTAATCTTCGCACCCGCGGCCTCCCTCTTCCTGTCGTCGCGTACGCCGAATCTATGCGCTACGGCGCCGATACACAGGTGATTCGGGGCAATCCGTCACCCCCACCTGGCTCCACTACTCGATGGCGCCGCGGCGCAGCTGGGCGAAGCGGTTGAGGGCGACACCGGACCAGATCAGCTCAACAACACCGAAAGGCCATGCACCCGAGAGGAACCCATAGGCGCTCGACAGCAGGCAGCCGACCGCGAAGAGGGCGACGAAGATGTGCCCGCGCTTCTCAAGGGCGTACATCACCATCATGAACGTGACGGCAGCGGCGCCGTAGAGGGTGAGGGCGTCCATGGTCATGCCGACACTGTAAGCCGAGGGAAATCGGCCTGACCCGCCACCGTGTGTCTACGGGAGGGGTGTCCGACGGGAAAGGTCCGTGACTACTATTCAGCCATCGTCAGCGGTGATAGCGCCGTGTACCCGGAACAAGGACGGCCCGTGCCCGCAGATTCGTCGGTGTCGACGCCCACGGCTGCGCTGCCGCTACGCGCCGGCCTGGTGGTGGGCGCACTCGGGGTGGTATTCGGTGATATCGGAACAAGCCCGATATACACCTTGCAAACCGTGTTCAACCCCGCCGATCCTCACCCGGTACCCATCAACATCGGCAATGTCTACGGAGTGGTGTCACTGATCTTCTGGTCGGTGATGGCCATCGTCACGCTGAACTACCTCATGCTGGTGATGCGGGCCGACAATGACGGCGAGGGCGGGGTGATGGCGTTGATCACCCTGGTCCGCCGGTTCGCGGACAAGTCCAGTCCCCGCATCGTTGCCGCGCTGTCCACTCTCGGAATCCTCGGTGCCGCACTGTTTTTCGGTGACAGCATGATCACTCCGGCGATCTCCGTGCTCTCCGCCGTCGAGGGCCTCAAGGTCATCGATCCGGGACTGGCCGAACTGGTGGTGCCCATCACCGTGGCCATCATCATCGGACTGTTCGCGGTGCAACGCCAAGGCACGGCGACGGTGGGCCGGTTCTTCGGCCCGGTGATGATCCTGTGGTTCCTCGTCATCGGGTTCTCGGGCGTACGCGGCATCATGGGCCATCCGCAGATCCTGCGCGCACTATCGCCGCTGTACGCCCTGGAGTTCATGGCCGGCCACTTCCACATCGCCTTCTTCGCCCTGGCGGCCGTCGTGTTGTCGGTGACCGGAGCCGAGGCGCTGTACGCGGATATGGGCCACTTCGGCCGGACGCCGATCACCCTCGCGTGGCTGGGCCTGGTGTTGCCGGCCCTGGTGCTGAACTACTTCGGGCAGGGCGCGTTACTCAT
>Ga0164295_10000601_pt1 | contig 30300 bp, 18 predicted proteins | sample GEODES006metaG_FD_111798 | JGI IMG/M metagenome (GOLD analysis project Ga0164295, IMG submission 111798) | Oligotrophic lake water microbial communities from Sparkling Lake, Wisconsin, USA - GEODES006 metaG | ecosystem: Environmental > Aquatic > Freshwater > Lake | place: USA: Sparkling Lake... | reverse complement strand
TATGGAGGTTCGTCTATTGGGGCGTCTTATACCAGTCCCGGTAATGGAGGTTCGGGCGGAGGAGGCGATGGATGGTTTGGAGGTGTGTCTGGAACTCTTACTCCGACTTCTACGAGCACTATCACAGCGATTGGTGTAACCAATGGAGGAACAGTGTCTGTATATGGAAATAGAGGGGGATCCGGTATGTCGTTTGGCGCTGGTGGCGGAGGTGGCGGAGCTACCAGTGTAGGTGGTAATTCGAATTCTACCGGAGGAGGCGCAGGCGGCGGATCCTATTCCTTTGTAGTAAATGGATACACAGTAGGGAATTATGGAGGCGGAGGAGGCGGAGGTGGAGATGGAACAGGATACGGTACTTGGATACCGACAAACGCGTATACAAACAAAGGTGCCGGTGGCGGAACAAATTGCGGAGGAGCCGGCGCGGGAGGAGTGGCAGTAACACCAATAACTGGCGTAGTAAATAGTGTAACTGCAGCAGTAGCGGGTACTAAAAATACAGGAGGTGGAGGAGGGGGCGGATCTGGAATTGCCGGGTATTTGAATGGAGGTAATGGAGCAAGTGGAGTTGTTATAATTGGTGTTAATATACCCATTACTACACCAACTATTGTAAATGCAGTATTTACATTTAATTATCCGGCTCCCCTCACGGTTACTTATTCAACTCCCTATATTGAGGCTGGCACTTCAATTACCTCTTGTAATTACTCACTCGATGGCGGATCTACTTATAGTACAACCAATTCTGTATCAACAAATACCATTATAATTAACGCTGGCCCGGCAATATATGGAAAGACACTATCCCTAGTGATCCAGCTTATAAATAATAATGGTTATACGTCTTTTTCTTCCAACACATTTTCCATTACTATTCCATCGTACCCCTGTTTCGCCAAAGGATCCCAGATCCTCACGGACGGTGGTTACATTCCCGTTGAAACATTGCATCCAGGCGACCTGATTCAAACCAAGGATCACGGGTTCGTGCCTATCTGGAAGCTCGGAATGAAGACCATTTATCATCCTGCGTCGAAAGACCGGCTCCCCCATCAATTGTACCGGCTAAGCCCCGATCGGTACCCCGCGTTGACCGAGCCGCTTGTGATCACTGGCTGCCATTCCATCCTCGTCGAAGAATGGTCTGATGAAAACGAACAAGAACGTGCTTCGCACGTCCACAAAGGCGAGGTCTATATAACCGACGACCGTTACCGCCTCCCTGCTTGTGCGGATGAAAAAGCGGAGGTACATGAACCTGCCGGGGAATACACCATTTACCATGTTGCACTTGAAAACGACGATTACTTTATGAATTACGGTATTTATGCGAATGGACTCTTGGTGGAGTCCTGTTCAAAACGGTATTTAGCCGAACTATCCGGGATGAAACTACTGAAATAACTGGGATGTACACCCATTCGAAACGTTATTCCTTTTACGCCTTTGGACATTCTAAACGCCGACCTTTGGGTCGGCGTTTAGAATGCACCTAGGCAACTGTTACTTTGAGACCGATAAATCCCCTTTTATATATCAAATAATTCCGCAAAGCGGAATTATTGAATATAAATCGGCGATTGAAAGGTCCAAAGGTGTAAATAATATACCCGTAGTTTAAATACAAAGTTGACTGATGTCTTTTCCGGCGCCATGGGGAGCATATATAGCAGGACACGCAAATAACACAACAACATCATTATACGATTTTACCGGAAATGGTCGTAATGCGACGATTGGTGGAAGTGGCGTGAATATAGGAAATAACGCAAGTGGTAATGGCGCTACTGCATCCATCCCATATATAACTGGTACGTCGAGCACAACCATTACTTGGCCGACTGGTAGTAATTCAACCTCCTTTACTATTTTGGCAATGACTCGTTATACTACTGCTCCATATTCACGTATTTTACAGGCAACCTTGTTAGATTTTATCGTTGGGCATTATAATTCAGGTGCAAGTCCATATTCAAGTCCTGGGTGGGTGGGGGTTGAATATCATCAACAAGCGATGACTCAATTTAGTGCAAGTTCGCCCAACGTATCGTCAGCCACAAATTGGTTGGTTATGTGCTCAACGAACGGAGGGACCACGCCGGATAATGTTTTAGTGAATGGGGTCGGTAATGGCACGTCAACCGGAGGTGTTACTAATGCTAGTAGTGCTTTTACCATAAATACGGGGTATGCCGCTGGTCAAAATTCAAACTTTGCATTTCAACAACTTCTTATTTGGAATACTTCGCTACCTGCTGCGCAAATGAAGACGATTTCCAACCTAGTCATGAATTACATGTCGACAGGTAGCATCACATATCCTTGGACCGGAGGCCCGACATTTCCAACGCCTACGTTAGGAACCGCCCCGGTTATCACGAGTATAATAACTTCTAGTAACTCATTAAATGTGTATTTTAACCCATCAACGGGAGGATCCCCTGCGCCAACCACCTATTATTATTCACTGAACGGAGGAACGACGTATACAAATGCGAATACGACCATTTCCCCGATAACAATATCTGGTGTCAACACATCCACTACCTATAATGTAGCCCTTATTGCAAATAATTTGGCAGGAAATACGGCAGCATCAAATATCGTGGTCGCGTCCACATCGTACCCCTGTTTCGCCAAAGGATCCCAGATCCTCACCGACGGTGGTTACACTCCTGTTGAAACATTGCATCCAGGCGACCTGATTCAAACCAAGGATCACGGTTTCGTGCCTATTTGGAAACTCGGAATGAAGACCATCTACCATCCCGCAGTAAAAGACCGACTTCCCCATCAATTGTACCGGCTAAGCCCCGATCGGTATCCCTCATTGACCGAGCCGCTTGTGATCACTGGCTGCCATTCCATCCTTGTCGAAGAATGGTCCAGCGACCAAGAAAAGGAGCGCGCTTCGCACGTCCACAAAGGCGAAGTGTATATAACCGACGACCGTTACCGCCTCCCTGCTTGTGCGGATGAAAAAGCGGAGGTCCATGAACCTGCCGGGGAATACACCATTTACCATGTCTCACTTGAAAACGAGGATTACTTTATGAATTACGGTATTTATGCGAATGGACTCTTGGTGGAGTCCTGTTCAAAACGGTATTTAGTCGAACTATCCGGGATGAAATTATTTACGCCTTTGGACATGAATGCACCTAGGCAACTGTTACTTTGAGACCTATAAATCGCAAAGCCTCGGCTCGCCCGAGGCGAGCCTTTGGGCGATTGAAAGGTCCAAAGGTGTAAATAACCGGCAAGCGCAATAATGTGCCAATATCCTATATGAATCGCTCGGATTTGCTCATTTACGCCATATTTGTTTTGGTGCTAGGAGCATGTGCCTACGTGTATTTCCAAGACGACATGTTTCAATTAAAATGCATTGTATCGACCGTGGATGGAAACAAGTATTGCGTACGCGAGCGAGAGAAAGTCCAAGAAGCGGCGGATCTCTTGGCCAGTGTCACGGAACAATGCAAGGCTTTAGTAGAATATTGCGGGAAAACATATCCCGAAAAAGAAAACGTCAAAAGATTGGTGACCGGGTTCAATCCCCAAAAAATCATGGAAACGCTACCGACGAGTGAATACACGGCGTACAGCGAGAACAAGGGAGAGAAATTGGCCTTTTGCTTGAACCGGACGAAAAAGGGGGAGGACCACATGATCGACGAACACACCCTCATGTTTGTGGCAATCCACGAACTCTCTCACATTGCGACCAAATCGATCGGCCATAAGAGTGAATTCTGGGAGAATTTCAAGTTTTTGCTGGAGTGTGCCAAAGAGTCGGGAATTCATGAACCCGCGGATTACAAGAAGGCGCCGAAAGAGTATTGCGGGATGAACATACACGATAGCCCGTATTATGACATTTGAACCATGGTTGTATTATAAAAAATGCATTTAGTATATAATGTCGTCATTAACTTGACCTGGATTGTCCCAACCGTACGGTATTTGTAGCGACGGAACTTATCTGTTTGTAACAAACAATGGGTCGAGCAGCGTATCCAGATTTCGTCTGTCAGATGGATCCTACAACAATTCGTTTATACCGAGTGTGGGCTACGCCGTCGCGACAGACAACACATATGTCTATGTAACACCTACCGCGGCAGGTGCTTCCCCTACGATTATCAATCGTTATACTTTGGACGGAGTCGCCGCGGGAAACCCGTGGGCGACCATGAATGTGCGAAATGTCACCACATCCATGGCGGCCGATTCGGGTAATTTATACGTCAATATTTCGGGCGGGTTATATTCCGTCAATTTGCAAACCCCCACGATACAAAATCTCATTTATAGCCCGACTGGACCTTATCTGGCAACTTATGTATATAACGGTAATGTCTATGTGCCTGCATCTCCTGTACCGTTAAGTCCCAATATGGGGTATATTGTCTCCATCAATACCAGTACACTCACAGTTACAAATACTCAGTCCTATAATGGAACATGGTCAAATTTTAACGGGATAGCGGTGAATAATTACTATATGTACTCGACTGCGTATGCAAACCATACGATTGGACAAAACTTGCGTACGGGACTACCTTATAATTCAAATAAGTTTTCGACCACCTCTAGCAGCTTAAATAACCCGCAAGGGATTGTATTGGTAAATGGTAATGCGTATATAACATGTTTCGGTAGTAATTCGGTTTACACCAATCGACTCGCTCCTTCCCCTCCCACCAGTACATCTACCTTGGTTCCGACGAATTCGAGATCCATTTCCGTATCGTTCACTGCTGGAATAGGAGGTGTCGAACCGCTGTATGGGTATGCCTATAGCGTCAATGGGGGGCAATCGGTTTCTCCCTTGGTCGTACAAACCACTTCCCCCTTGGTGATTAGTGGGCTGAATTATGGCGGAAACTATAACGTGACTCTTTACAGCGCATCTCGAGGATCTCAGTCTACCGCATCGAATATCGTCAATGTAACTATTCCGTATTTTCCCTGTTTCAAGAAGGGGACACTTATTTGTACCCAGACCGGATATGTTCCCATCCAGCGCCTGCAACCGGGCGACCTCGTGAAAACCTTGAAACATGGATTCCAGCCAGTGGTCCGCATCGGCAAACGCGAAATAGCGCATGCATCCAGCGAATCCCGTGTTCCCGAGCAATTGTATGTCTGTGACCCGGAAACCTACCCCGATTTGTTCCGGCCTCTCGTTTTAACCGGCTGCCATTCCATTCTTGTTTCGGAATTCCCCTCCGAAGAAGCGAGAGAGAAAACACGCCGAATCAATGGCGACACGTATGTCACCGACGGACTTTGGAGACTACCGGCCTGCGCGGATCCAAAAACACGTGTATACGGGCATCCGGGGGATTACACCATTTACCATGTGGCTTTGAAACATGCCAACCCAGACATGAATTATGGGATTTATGCCAACGGTCTCTTGGTGGAATCCTGTTCCGAAAATCACATGAACGAGAGATTCTAACCTCGTGAATTTCATACGAAATACCATTTTGTATGAAAACCGCCTATTTATGTTGTAGAATCGAGCCCATTCGACAAGTCAAAGGTCTTACTACAGGGTAAGGTTTCGCTGGAGTTACCGGAATAGGTTTCGCTGGAGTTACCGGTTTCGCTGGAGTTACCGACATAGGTTTTACTACCGGCAACGCCAAAGGTTTCGCTGGAGTTACCGACATAGGTTTCACTGGAGTTACCGACATAGGTTTCACTGGAGTTACCGAAAACGTCATTGGTTTCACAGGTGCAGGTGCAGGTGCAGGTGCAGGCGCAGGCACCGGTGCAGGCGCAGGCACCGGACTCAAAGCGAATCGATAGACGAAACTGGACGAAGAAGACGACAACACTGGTATTTGGGAAAACCCGCGATTCTTCAAGCACAAGCATACCAACACATACAGCATCTTGGTATCCAGCGCATAGTTATACGCCTTCAATGTGTCCAATAATGCATCCGTGAATGCGCCTTCGTATTCTCTCGAGTCGATGTCATACGCATCCGCACTGGTCTGCCCGTCTTTGCACCCACTCATCATCCATATGTTGGGGTTCGCAATCGCTTTAAAGGGGTTGTGCACCGGCGTACACTCCCCATTGTTGAAATGGATGCTGTATTCCAAATCGCACACCGACCCGCTCGAACAACTATCGAAAAAGAGCCAGAGTTTGCATTTGGCCAAAGCAATCATGTCGCGCAATTCATTGTCCAAAATGAACCCCGCCTTCGTGAAATCACAAGGGACAATGACTTCGTCTAGCAGGCCGTCCTGTCCACGCACCTGCGATCCATGACCGCTATAATGCACCCAGACTTCATCTTCGGCGCCGGATACGGCGATGACGGCATTCAACGCGGACAATATGTTCGCCCGAGTGGGGTGTTTAGCCGGATCCGGACCATCATCGCGCAAAACGACAATGTTGGACTCGGGGTATTTGTACACAGAGAGAAGCATATTTCGCACATTGACAATGTCGTCAATGCATCCGCGCAACAAGCTCGCGGGAGTCGCAGTATAATTGGAGCCAATCAAGAGAGCACGCTTCACCATGATATATCGTAAACGTCTATTTTGTAAAACCCAGGATTTTTCACTCTGCGCTTTGGCGACAAAATATACAACTAGACCTTATATAAGATGTTTCCCACCTACAAAGTGGTCATTGTAGATAAAGAACCCGTTACACTCACTTTCGGCAAAGAGAACCCGATTCATCCAGACGATTCGTTGCGCACCGTAAAACAAAAGATCCTGCTCGAATTACACGAAAGCAAAAAGGGGTATGCCTTCAAACCCCACTACGAAAACATGTATTTATACGCCTATGTGAGCGAGTCGACCACGCTCACGCAACTCTTTGAATCGGCAGAGGGAGATCTAAAACGGTCCGTGGTCGAGCAATTGTTGGACGGACATCCCGAAAAGGAGGCGATTCTAGGCAAATTGCCCGACGACCCCGTGCAATACGCCGACTTGGCCGTCCTTCTCTCCGACACGAAACAAATCATCTCGCGAAAAACGGCACTCGGTGTCCGATTCCAAGACCGTACGTTTGAAGTCGACCCCTTCTTGGTGGATCGATACAAAGCATACCAGACGGAACACTACGATATGGTGCATGTGGATACGCAGCTCCTTCTAAACTACGGGAACATTGTGGAAAACACACTCTATCTCTGTTTGTCGGACCGCGTCCTTTCTTCCACATCCAACGAGCAGGCGAGAGAATACATCTCTCGCTACTATTTCCCCCTCTTGCAAACGACGGGCAAAAAAGACGCCATCAAGGACATTGTCGGCAAAAAACACCTGTTTGATTCCATCCGTACCTTCTACGAACTATCGGCCGCCGTGGACGCCGACTCCCCGGTCCAGTATTCCGTCCGAGGCATCCAGTCCGCCGTACTTCGCGTGGCCAATTCCATAAAAAACCTGGAAATGGTCTTTAAACTCATTCATGCGTCGAAAGACGCGCCCTTCATCAAGTACAATCCGGGGTCGCGACGAGAGAATTTGTACCGTCTTTATTTCGACCGTGTCAGTCGCAACGGGAAAAAGACGCCCTACTTGTCGAAAACACATCTCTCGAAATTGGCGAAAGAAACGGGGAAATCGCAACACTTGTCCATCGCCATAGAAACACCCCATTTTGCCCATTTGTATTTGCATCTGGAACCCACGGGGGGAATGCTGATTGACTGCGCTATGCGGTCGCCCATAACGGAGAAAGAACTCCACGAGCTCATCTTGTCGGAAGTGAATCCCCGGCTAGAGACGTGGAACCTGGATGGGGTCAAGATCGCCCCCTACACGGATATGCGCGAGACGGAAGTGGTGGCGATGGAATATGTCTTGCGCGCCGTCGACGCCAAGTCGCAAGTGGATTTGGCGAAAATCCCCTGCATTTATTCCGTGTGTACGTTGAACGTGGAGACACCGGGGAAACCCCCCGTTGCTAGGATGAAACGGGTAGAGAATTTCCGCGACATGGATGCGGCGAACATTCTGATATCGGAACTCTACGGGGAAGTCCAGTATGGGGAATTGGAAATTGGCGATATCGTGGACGCCCTTGTCCACCGGAAATTGATGACGACGAGGGAAGATGCCATGATGGCCCTGACGGAGTACTTGAATCGCCGGGAACAAGTGTCTCTCGAGAAACCCGGGTTTCTCTTGACGGTCCAGGTCGATCCCGCCGAAAAAACGGTCGAATACCGGGTTTCTGGCATCACGTCCATCTATTATCTAGACTCCCTCTTTGTCTATTTGGACGCATTCACCAAACTCACACAAACCAAGACGGCGGGCATCAAACACTATACCAAACAGTTGAAGGCCTATTGTGCGAAAATAAAACCGAGAGATTTGTCGACGGAAGAATCGGGGATTACCGTCGCCATCTCTCGTCCTCTGCGTCCTTCGACCCAAGTGGATCTCGACTTTTTTGCCAATTTAGGCATCGAGGACGAAGATGCGGAACCGGTGGGTGCCAATACGTACAAGGAATTTGATACGGAGTTGGAGCCGCCAGAGTCGGATCCCAAAGCGGTGGATGAATTGCTGACAGAGTTTCACAAGAGCCCCGCGAAAGGGCCCATCTTGTATAGCGACTCGGAAGACGACGAGGCACCGGTAAAAGAGAAAGAGGCACCGGCGAAAGGCCCCATCTTGTATAGCGACTCGGAAGACGAACCTGACTTGACGGGTGGAGCTGAGGAGGAAGAGGAGGTGTCTGCGCCCCTGTTGCCCGATGGCCAGCCTCTCAAGAATCCCAGCCCCTTCCTGCTCCGTCTCCAGAAACGCGACCCCGCCCTCTTTTTCACAAACCCCAAGGGGAAATTCTCCGGGTTTTCCACGGCTTGCCAGCCCGTCTCTCGACACCCCGTTATTTTAAACCAAGAAGAGATGGACAAGATGCCGAAAGACGCCTATTCCCACGCCATCAAGTACGGTTCCGATCCGGAAAAACCCCATTATTTCGTCTGTCCCCGTTTCTGGTGTTTCTTGACCAACTCGGCCATTTCGGAGGAGGACGTGAAGGCGGGGAAATGCGGGAAAATCATCCCCAAAGGATCCAAAACCATACCGAAAGGGGCCTATGTCTACGAGCTCTCGGAGAAAGACCAAATTCCGTCTTACCAATTGGACGCGCATCCCGACGGACACTGTCTCCCCTGTTGCTTCAAGAAATCGTGGGATTCCAAACCCCAACGCGATATGCGCGCCGTTTGCGACGCCAAGATGTCGAACCCTACGGGGGCCGTAGTGGCGGAAAAACGGGCAATGGCACAAAAGACGTCGCAATACATCATCAGTCTCGACACCTATCCCGTTCCGGAAAAGCGCTGGGGGTACTTGCCTCTCCCCGTCCAGCTCTTTCTCAACATGGATTACTCGAAATCGGTGGACCCCAACAACCATGCCATGGTGATAAAAGGCGTGCCCGTTCTCTTGCGTTATGGTGTCGAACATTTCCCCAAACAGTCTTTTCTCGGACTCTTTGCCGACGTGATGGCGAGAGAACGGGGCGAATCCGCCCTTTCCGTCGCCGAATTCCGCGACTTGCTAACAAGCAAAATAACCCTCGATGTCTTTGCCCAAGCGAATAACGCGTCTCTTCTCTCGGAATTCATGCCGAAAAAGAGACCCGCCACGCATCCCTCTACGAAAAAATACGAGACGACCATGTTTGCCCAAGGCCTCGATACGAAGAAGGACGCACAACGCGCCTATTTGATCGACGCCATTCTCGCCTACGAATCCTTTCTCTCGTTTTTGCGCGACAAGACCGTTCCCATTGACCACACCTATCTCTGGGATATATTCACCAGCGGTGTCTTGTTTCGCGAAGTCAATTTAGTCATGATGGAGATCAAATCGAACGACATGCTCGAGAGAATCGAACTCGTTTGTCCCAACATCACCTTCTCTTCGCGTCTCTTTGATCAGGAGAAAGACACGATCTTGGTCTTGAAACACGGCGAATTCTACGAACCCATCTTTTCGTATGAATCGGCCGAAAAGTCCGGCGCGCCCACCATCGTACACACCTTTTCGGCAAATTCTCTCCACAAAAACATAAAAGACGTCTTGAAAAACGTGGAACGCATGACACAGAAATTCTGCCCCGCTTTGCCCAGTTTGCCCCGGATTTATACCTTCCGCGACCCCCTCCCTTTAAAACGGGTGGTAGAACAAGCGGAGAGTCTGGGCGCCAAAGTGGAAAAACAGGTGCTCAATTACCAGGGAAAAACGATTGCGGTTTTGGCGAAAATGTCCGCCTCCGATGCGGCCATTTGGCTGCCTTGCGCGCCTTCGGCGCGAAGAAAAGGACTGGCCGTCGACTACATGGACAACGAGGAGCTCTGGCAAAGTTACGAGACCACCGTCCGGCTCTTGTCCCAATTCCAGACGAAACTCCCCGTCAAACCCCAATGGAAAATCCGCGAAGACGGGCTCGTGGTCGGGTTTTTGACGGAAACCAACCAGTTTGTTCCCATTCAGCCGAATCAAGACATTGTCATGGACGACATTCGGTTGTACGAGGGGGTCAGCGCCATTTCGATCGACAAGGCCTTTTCTTCGGGGAAAGGGGCAGATAAGACACGCCGAGAGAAAGCGAAACACATCCAATTGGAAACGGAGTTTTATCATGTTTTCCGCAACAAACTCCGCGATTTGACGAACCATCTCTCGAATGTGGCCGTCAAGACACGGATGCAAGCCCTCGCGTCCGCCGCCGAAATAGAGCCCCTCTTGAAATCGTTGGCGAAAGGCCATGTCGTCTTTGTGGATATCGGGGAAGACGTCTTGCTCGACCTCTCCGAAGTGAATGAGTGTGTGGGGAAAGAGACGCCCTATTGCATTGTGAAGGAAAACGGTGCATCGCAGCTGGCGTTGCCCAAAACCCATCTCTTGTCCAAGTTGGATAACGAAGTGGTGTATTACGGCCGATTGGCCGACGAATTGGCGAGAAACGAGAGAGTGAAGGCGTTTTTCTATGATGTGAAAACACGGATATCGGCAAAGTCGGTGGACTATTCCATCCGCGCCGACGAATTCGTCTTGCCGCAATCGGCGTTTACGGCCGAATATTTCGCCGAACTGGACCCCCCCTCTCTCAACCCGTATGTCCAACAGACAGACCGCGATTCGGCCATGCCCTCCATTTACGAATCGGGGTACTTGAACGAGACGGTGCCTTTGGAAGAACAGTATACGGAGGCCGCGCCCATTTTGTCGGAATTCCCGCCCGAATGCGTGAGCCGCGTTTCCAAAGTGATTGGGAATGCGCAGCAAATATGGAAACGGATTTTCCCCGCGGACACGACGAAAGAAGTGGTCTTTCATGCCACGCCGGAATGCACGTTTGTGCCCTTTGCCTCCATTCTCTCGGGGAAACTGGGGAAACCGTTCGATACGAACGAAGTGAAGAGGTATCTGTGCATCGCGTATGCCAAGTATTCGGTACAGGACTTGGGGAAAATGTGTAGCATTATGCGTGTCCAGGGGAAATCGCGCATGTTTGAATCTCTCGTCAAGAGAAAAGACCGGCTTTCCATGGAATTGCTGGAAGAGATCATCATGAGCGACACGTATTTCATGACGGATATGGATGTCTGGGTATTAGCGACGGAATACGTGTTGCCGATCGTCTTGTTTAACCCGAACGGGCTGAAGGGATTTGTCCGGAAAAACGTGAATTGGCTGAAAATGGGAGGGGGAGAAGACTACTATTTTGTGCGGTCGAACATAGGGAGCGTGGCGAACAAGGTGTATCCGTATCACTTGATATTGCCGGCGACGAAATTGTCGGGGTTGAAGGAATTTTATGCGCAGGTGTTGGAATCGATGAAACATAGAACGGAATCGACGTGGTCGCTGAAGACCATGATGGAGTCGACGGTGTTTGTTTGAAATTGAACGAATATTATTTTGCAAAATAATATTTGTTTGTTGGGAAACGTTTATATTTCCGAACCATTGCCAACATCAAAATCTCGTTTAGTTACTTCATGTGAGGGGGGGGGGGGCGTTTTTAATTGCGTAAGGGCATCGTTTACTGCGGTCAATCTGTCGTTTGCTTGGGTAATTTTATCCTGATCGTCTTCTGCTTCGGCAACCTTGACTTCTGCTTCGGCAACCTTGACTTCTGCTTCGGCAACCTTGACTTCTGCTTCGGCAACCTTGACTTTTGCGTTGGTCAAGGTAGCATTATCTGGATTTTCTTGGGCAGAAATTAATTGTTCTTCTTTTTTGGCAGCATCGAGTTCTGCTTTGGCAGCATCGAGTTCTGCTTTGGCATCTTCGAGGTAACCACCACCCCGGTACTTGCGAGTGCGGCGGCTACTTCTCTTGCCCTTTCTCTTGCCCGTCTTTTTCCCCATCTTCTTGCCCTTTCTCTTGCCCGTCTTCTTCGGACCCTTGAAGATCTTGCCCACGCGTTTCCCAATCGTCTTGGAATACACCTTCTTGGCATCGCGCATAGCATCCCCCAATCGGTAGGCGGGGTTGCTTTTCTTGTTTCGGTCAAACGTATTCTTCACCAACAAATTCCACGCCGTAGTCATGAAAGTATAATATAAACGCAGAAAAAATTGAACACTCCCTTTTTCTAAATATCCATCCAGACAAAACCACCATGAACGGCGATCTCATTCTTCTCTACTCCTTTCTAACCATATTTGGGATGGCAGGCATTTGTCTTGTATCCAGTGCCATATACCGCCTAATATACGGCATCCCACAAATCCGGTATCACGACCCAATCGAACCCGTCCGGGCGGTCATTCTCGTCGAGGGCAGTCCCGCCATAAACGTATCCAATCGCACCATCGAAATTGTTCCCTACCGAAACAACAATATCACGAACCATGTTTTGCTAGATAACGAATTCATTGTCCCCATTGGCCCCGAAGAACCGAACATTTATCCCGTGGTAACGGCCATCATGATGTAAGTAACTGAGAATCAATAAAAAAGATGTTTTTTATTGATTTTATTGATTCGATTCGATTAGAATCCACCGTCGTAATTATCCGTGCACAAACCTGTTTCCACGCGCTTCATGTAGCTAATGTTGTTCTTCACCGCAATCTTGCTCCGAGGGCACTGATCCGAGTTCCGGTCATTCAATTCCGAAAACGCCTGATGGATCTGTTCCGTCTTGGCCTCCAGTTCCACCATCTGGTCTTCCAGCCGATTCATCTCGTTCATGTCCAAGACCAACTGGAACGCGTTCGTTCCATAAAACCCATTCTGGCCACACATCACGTTGGCGGATACGCCGCGCATGTGATCAAACTCGCCATACCTGGCCGCATCCAGCAAGACCTCCGTATGCACCTCAAACGTCGCTTTCGCAATGGGGCCAATATCATCGTTAAACAACCCAGTTCGGAAGATCGACACCATATCCTTATTCGTCGTCATGCGGTCGCAAAGCAGGCCCACATGATGGTAGTTGATATAGACACCGCTAAACTCCATCACTTCCACCAATTCGTTGTGGATGACTTGTCTCGCCGCTTCGAGCCCAAGCACATCAAATATTTCCTTGATATCGTTGCTATAGGTACGAGTGGCGTCAATGTACTCGAGACCGAGCGCCTGCATGAGATTGGTGCCAGTCGTGTCCAGAATCCACGTGTCCTTCTTCTCGTACTTGCCGTCATTCTTCGTGACCAGGTTTTGCAACTTACGCGGAATCACGTTCTCGATATGATGGATCCCGCGCAAGACGGTATTTGCGAGCAAATCGTCTTGGAATTTCTTGAGCAGATAGATTTCATCTGACTGATCGAGCGGCTCGGCGGAGCGCTTCTTCTTGTTCGAAACCCGGTCGACCATCCTCACGCGAAACACCAATTTGTCGGAATTGTAGTCGGAATAAACACACTCCACTTCTTGTCCGTACGATCCCTGTTTAATAGCAAAGTGGATGTCGTCCATCGTAATGTTTTTATCGAGCAGCATTTCCGTGTCCATTTCCATGCGAACAATCCACTTGGATTTCTGATGGGTGGGTTCTTCCGACGCGCCATTGCATTCCTCCACCAAGCGCGTGAACTCGTAGAATTGTTCCATGAGAATGCGGTCTTCCTCGATCTTGGTGTTGTATTCATCGGGGTCGAAACAGATTTGGAGCGACTTGACCACATCGGAAAGGCGGGTATGTTCGAGCATGTTCGCGAACTTTTTCGCCTTTTCTTGGCTGTCTTCGTCGAGCGGTTTTAGGTGGACCGTCAAGGACGGATTCTTGGGGTGTTTGGTAAGACGGAGGATTTCCTCGATACGAGGCACACCACGCGTGACGTTGGATTTGCTCGCTACACCAGCATTATGAAATGTATCAAAATTGGTCACACCATTTCTGCAGTCAAATGTTCGCGTGTCTTCCACGGTTAGGTCATATGCGTAAGGGGTCGTATTCGGTATTTCCTCTATGCTCACAACTTGTTCAAATGCCAAGTCCATCATCTGACCATCTCTGGGTTGCATTTCGATAATCCCGTCGATTTTGTTTGGGAGGAACATGTCTTTTCTAGACGTCATTAAATCAAAGTGATGCTCTCGGAGTAATTCAACCCCATTTTGTTTATATCCAATCTTCAGATTCAACATATTTGCAAGTATTTTACATGATTGATTCGTAACGCGTAATTCGTAAAGTTGATGAATGTTTTCGGGCAACGTTCCTCGGCTATTATGATCGGGTTTCTTGTTTTTCGCCATTTTAGAAGAGACGCCAAGCAAACGCATGATAAGTTGCACATCGCCCAACATTCTGAACGATACTGAACTAGCGGTGATGCAGTAGGTTTTCGATGTTTGCACGCATCCGTCACCCCCGATATAGGCATCCAAGAATCCATGCAAACACTCCTTGTTCGAGAATATGATGTGGTCCGAGACGAATTTATTATGGCTCAGCTTGCCCGCGAGTTTTTCGACGATGCGACACATGATCGTGCTGTAAATTCGTAAATCCGAGCTGGTCCATAAATTCGGGTCTTCCGATTCCTTTACACGTTTTCCCGTTTCAGAGTCGATCTTATGTACATAATACTTGGTTGTCAAGACAAACTTCTTGCATAAGCGTTCGATTGGCTCGAAATATGCCGGGTCGTTATTTGCTATGGAAATTTGGTGATCTGTCATGCAACCTTCCGCACAATAGGCGCCAATGAAATACCCGAAATCGTAGTCGAGTTCTATCTTTTCCGGAACACGGTAATTGCAGATGGAATTCTTCAACGTATATACGAAACCCGGCTCATAATGCACGCGTTCCTTGCTCGGTTTCTTTGGATCACCTCCCTTGATAGAACAATAAGCAGTGTCACTTCGTCGGTAAGGCAAGACAAACGTCTTGTTTGCGTGTTTCGACCACCACTGATGTTCATCCACCACTGATTTCGCTTTTGCATACTCGCTTCCATAGACATATTCCTTCGGGTCCAAGATCTTCATCATATCGAGCGACAAATTCGGGGTGAAGTCGAGTGGTTTTCTGGATACTGGCAGATAATCTCCCACGCGCAAATCCTCGCCATTCACCCCCTGGATTTTCCCGTCCACCAGCTGCAACAATGACTTGGCTTTCGTCACAATGACTTCGCGCAGCCCTTCCGTCGTCACTCGCAACATGGTGTTGGTTCCGTCCTTGTTGATAACGGGATGTTTCGTGACTGCCTCGATCCGGCGCCAGACCGTCTGACCGTCCTCGGTAGCAGAGGGCACTTCGTAATACTCCGACAACTCCGCATACGTGGTGTCTTTCTCCTTCATGTACTCGATTTTCGAAGACGTCTCGATACCCCACTTGGTAAAGTCGCCAATTTGCACCGTCTTTATGACACCCTCTTTGTTGCGAACCAGCAATTCCGTCTCGTAGGTGACCGAGTTCAGCGTGAGCTGGGTAGTTGGTTCCCCTATGGACTGGCCCGCCACCACACCCACCATTTCACCCGGGTGGACAAGCGCCTGCTTGTATTTCAAGACAATCGTCTCGAGTAACACAATGAGCCCCTTCCGATGAAACCGTTTCGCGACCAAGAGTTCTTTGGGGCTCAAGTAGAAGAAGTAGAGGGTTTCAAAGAGCGCAGTGGGCGGAGCGTAATAGAGCGATTTAATTTTCTCGTAATACTCCTCTATCAGCTGGAATGCTTCCAAGGGCGTAATGTCCACGACGGAATTTGCCGCCAGACCGAGTTGGCCCTGGATGTTGTTGATGATGTGCTGGAACGCGACGGGCACAAAGACGGTGTTGTCGTCCTTGCTCTTAAAGACGTAATTCACCAAGTGGTCGCGGGACTGGATCATGTGATCGATCCACTTCTTGCACATGGTCTTTAACTGCGCCTGCTGCTTCTTATGGCGAGTGACGGTGCCTTTCATAAAGACGGAATTCGACTCATTCATGTCGTAATGGAGGTAGATGTCTTGTGTCGTCATGCTCACGAGGGGAATGGACTGGTTTTCCACGCGCATGGGATCGAAGCCGTCATCGCCGTATGCAAATTGGACGATTTTTCCCTTGCTGTTTCGGACGGTCATGTCGTACTCGACCTTCAAATCCTCGAGGCCCTTGATCAAACGGCGCTGGATATATCCGGTCTGACTCGTATCGCGAACCTGCAAGCCGTTAGCTAGACCGAAATTGAGGGTAGTCGGGATCGTCAAATCGTACACCTTGGGATGTTTTTCCACACTCACTAGATTTATTTCCACGATCGGGTCCAACACCACATCATTGTGAGTTTTGAAGTTTGAATGAAATTCTCTCCACTTAATCAATGACAATTTTCGCTGTTTATTCGGTTCCAGAAGAGCAATCTTTTCGGAAAATACCTTACCCCATTGAGCGCGAATGGATATGCGATAAGAGGGTAATATGTGTTTGGTACCAAAGTTGTTTGTCTTCAATTGTGTCCGGAATACCTTGCCGAATATGCCAAGACGACTGCACATCATGTTGATTCCTTCGATTAATCTAGAGGATGCCGAAGATGCTTCGATCGAGTTCTTCGATACTGTTCCGTCGCCGGAGAAATACCCATTGAGCAATCCTTTTACGAATTCCAGATTGGCAATATAGGCTTCACTTGGAATATGTTTTTTTGCTGCTCCACTACCGACAAATCGCGTTAAGAATGTCGCAAGAATCGCCGAGTTTGCAGAAATGGTTGTAGATACGCCACCTGCATTATTCACACGTTCTTTCAGTGTAAACTGTATCGATCGTTTAGTAAACCAAGCCTTTACAAACTCTTGTACCTCTTTATTATTTTTAGTAATGTGAACATGTTCTCCGTGTACATTTCCATCTGCCAAGAACAATCCGATGAAGATGCCGTTTTCTTCACTAAGATCAAACGTTTCCGACACAAACGATTCGATACGTTTTGCGTGGTACGGATAAACTCCCCCCCCTTGGATAGCTCCAACATTTGATCTCGAAACGGTTCGTTGCAAAGAAGATTTTTTAGAATACGGAAGAGTAAATTCGGTTCCGTTATGTTCTTCCCACCAACCCGCGGGAATTTTCTTTCGAGATTCCATGGCAGACTGCATCATATTAACCGCTTTGTTAAAATCGGTTCCGTATAAATATTCAGATTTGGGTAAATAATCGGGCAATAACACCGAATCGAGAACCACCGGAGGTTCGCATAGAGAAGAAGTTACTGGTACACAATCCCCGACTTTTATTTCAGGAGTAGGTTTTTCGAAGAATCCATTCTTAGCGTCGTCCCAAATCAAAAGTGACTTGCTTTCGGTTACAATGACACTTCTACCACCCAGAGATTTGATCTCATACAACACGTCACCCGGATCGTGACGAGTGATGGCGGTAATCTCTTCCCAAGTAACATGTCCATTCTCACAAGTTGTAGGAACAAACACATTCCCATCCGTCAAATTTAATAATTCCATGTTTCTCTCTTTGAAATGTTGAACGCTCGATTTATTATGTTCCGCATCCAATTGGCTATCTATCCATTTTCCAATCTCTGTGTAAATTGGTTTCTTGTCTACCAACACCACAATGGGCGTTTCCCAAGTAACCGATTTGACCGCGGTATCAATCAGACCAATACGCCCACCCATAGCATGAAAGAACAACTCCGGCGCGGTGAGCCCATTGATATAGGAATTCTCAATAAACCCTCTCGCATTGGGCGAGTCGTCGTATTTGCAGAAATGGGGCAACGACCGGCTATCAAAGCCATAAGGAACGCGTTTCCCGTCCACATTCACCTGACCCAAACACGAAATCATGTGCGAAATGTTGATGAGCGAACCTTTGGATCCCGAGTTCACAATCATCAAGAATCGGTTGTTCGGGTTCAGACTCTTCCTGCTGATCTTGTCCGTCTCCTTCGTCGCGTCGTTCAAAATGTTGTTCACTTGCGTCTCAAACTCCATCTTGTTCGAATGGGACGTGTTGTTCTCGAAAATGCCCGTGTGGACCTTTTGAATCAACGTACCGACATCCAGTTTCTTGTCTTTGATGACCTGGATAATCTGGCTAGACGTCTCTCGATTCGACATCAAATCACTGACACCGACACTATACGAACTCGTCTTCATGTACTCCGTCACGATGTTCTGTAAATTATCAATGAAATCGGACGCGGCCATGTTTCCAAAGTCGTTGCAAACTCTGTGCACCAACCCCTTCGTACTACTACCGACCACCGATTTCTCGATTTGACCGCGAATGTACTGACCGTTCTTGATTTCCAAAATGTCGTTGGAAATAGCGGGGTCGTCCTTCTTGTCCGCGTCCCACAACTTCGTCTTGTACTTGATGGTAAGGGGCGGCATGATTTGCGACAAGACGTCGAAATTGGTCACGCGCTGTCCATTGGCAAAGAGAGTCTTGGGGTCGACATTGGGATACATCATCAGCAAATTCATCGCGTGGCGAGGTGTCAAGACCATCTCCGATCGTGTGAACCGGTACGACCCAAGAAGATTGTCTTGATAAATGCCGATAATCGGCGCGTTATTCGCTGGACTAATTAATTGGAAAGGGATGGCTGCCAAATTGCGCAGCTCCGTTTCCGCCGCTGCATTCTGCGGCATGTGCATATTCATCTCCAAGGAATCGAACGATTCCAAGCCAATATCTTTCGAATACTGGAGCGGACTATACCTTGAGCCGTATCCGGTTGATAAAACCTTCACTTACGACCCGTAACCATCTAGTCTCTGAACCTTACCCACCACTCTTATCTATATCGAGCGCGGGTCTTGGCTGCGGATTGTCCAATCTCTCGACGTTATTACCATTGTGTTCGGTCATTACCCGAGTTCCTCTGCAACGTTTCCGTTACAGAGTGGTAGTCGAAAGCTCTAAGGAGTTTCCCGCAATTTGGTCACGTTGCCATGTAATAATATCATGACTATACGGTTATATTAGAGACACATCCTATGCAGTAAAATGCATCTCTAGTAGGAATTACACTGTTTTCCCGACTGAGTTTTTCCTACAACTCAGTTGGCAGCCGCATGTTGGGAACAAGATTTATCCCCATCAAAATCAGCATTGTAAGGCCGGGTCACAGCAACATTCATGCGAAATGTGTCGCCGCGCTTCATGACTACCACCTCGTGACACATCATACTCGGTCGATGCAAACTCGGTTGTCTATTAAACAAAACATGGTCGCCATTCATCATGTGTCGGTGCACAATATCTCCATCATGGAGAACAATGGAAGCGCGGTCCACATAGCGCAAGGAAATATGCTCGCCGCTCTTTCTCTCGAGAATCTTCGCCCCCGGGTGTACATCGGGTCCATTCTGCACCAGTTTCGTGCAGAATTCGCGATTCAAGTCGTTCACCACGAGAGGTTTCGTCAAATTTTTGGCGATTTTCATCGGTACGCCCAGCTGTTTGATCGACAGATTGGGATCGCCCGTAATTACCGACCGAGCACTGAAATCCACACGCTTCCCCATCAAATTCCCGCGAATACGCCCATTCTTGAAATTGAGGCGGCCCATGATACACTGCAAAGGCCGACCCGATCGCTGAGCAATGGGCGACGCGCCTTTCACCTTGTTGTTCACGATCATGGCGGTCAAATACTGCAACTCCAGCGTCAGACTTTCTACGCCATTGGGGTTCGCCCCATCCTGGATTTTGTTCTTCAGATCATTGTTTGTTTTGATAATGTTAATGTAGATCTGGGTCAAATCGTCCTCGCTCCTCTGCTGCGCATCCAACTTGACCGAGGGTCTCACCGCAGGAGGCGGAACGGGCAACACCTGGCAAATCATCCACTCGGGACGCGACCAAGTGGAGCTGAATCCCATGAAATTCACGTCCTCGTCACTAATACGACGGAAGATCTTCAAGACGATTTCGGGGGTCAGTTTCAAGATGGCGCCGCCGATTCCACCGGAAGACGGCCAATGCGCATGCAACGTGGCCAACCCGTCGAGCTTGATCTTTTCAGGTTGCAAACATCCGCATCCGTCTCCCGTCGACTCACCGCAACGCTTCACCTTCGAAGCCAGACCCTGTACATACTCCCAGCGGTCTTCGCCTTTCATGTCCAAGACATGCTCATGGTTCAACTTGTTTAGGCGCAACTTGCTGCACTTGAAGCAGACACAGCGGCAAATCTTCATGATTTCCTTGATATGCTGGATGAAGAAGACGGGACGCGCCATCTCGATATGACCGAAATACCCCGGGGTGTCAATATACGTGAGACCATCCGTAGGGCAAATCATTCCGGGTTCCAAGATACCCATGCGCGAATCAAACAGTCCTCCATCCACCGGCACCCCTCCCATATAGGTATCGCGTTTCGTAATCTCCGCCACAGAATTCTTGCGAATGTCTTCCGGCGAAAGCATACTAAATTGGATACCGATGATACGGGATGGATTCACGGATTCAATCATTTTTTTGGACATGGTCTTGACTATAATATAAACTGTTAGATTTTTAAGTAGGTTTGGGGGAGGGTATTGAGGAATCGTATTTCGCCAGAATTCCGAATCAATTTTCTTCCGGCAATCTACATAAATATAACCCCCCATTTTACCAGAAAATGTACATTCTCCATCTCTTGTACGTCGTTATTCAAACTTTTTTGTTAGATTGGGTCTATCATAACCAGGTTTTTGTTCCCCTGTCCCTTTCCGAGAATGCCCGTATTTATGCCTCGCCTCCGAAGAAAAAGGTGATTTTGTTTTTATCCGGTCTCTATTCTCTCGAGTACCATGCTTATATGCGAAAGACCTTGTCTGATTTATGGACGGATAAAGAGATCCAAGACGAATACCAATTGATGGTCTATGAAAACCGGAACACGCCGAGTATTATCGTGGCGGACGAGGTGATTGACTATATCGAACGGCGGAATCGAGAGATGCCCTTGGACGAACTGATTCTTTTTGGGTTTTCGGCGGGGGGAGTATTAGCGAGTCATATTATGCCCGGGCTCACCCATCTCTCGTTTTCCAAAAAAATAATCACCTACGACACGCCATTTTCCCTAATGACCGTTTTATCCGGATTCGGCCGGTCGCGGATTTCCCGGATGGACATTCTCTATTACTACTTTGCCATCAAGGCCGTCTATGAACGGGGCGGCATCGAGTTTCCGCCCTATGGGGGAGTGGAACAGGTAGTTGAAAGCATCCAGAAAACACACGGATTCACGAGAGATGAGTTTTTCACCAATACACAATTCCGCACGGATTTGCCCGAAGAAACCGCCGTCTTGCATATTCGATGCAAAAATGACCCGATAAGATGTCTAGAACCGGCTAGACCCATTCCGGCGAATCATGTCTTGCTGGAAAAACCGATAGTGGGGCATTGTTCGGACATGTTATGGCGGCGTGGATATATACGAGAGGTAAAACATGCCATCAAATATAATTTCAAAAAAAAGGCATAAACGTTGGAGGTGTGATAAACGTAGAATCATGCCGAAATCACCTATACGCCACAACAAAAGACGCACCAAACCCGTGCCCGAATCTTCGTCGTCGTCGTCTTCGGAATCGGAGACGGATTCCGATAGTGAATACAAGCCGTCTTCCACATCGGAAGATTCATGGGTCACGGCCAGCGAATCTTCCGAAGAATCGGAATTTGACAGAAAAAAGTTCCAGAAAACCTTGGCGAAAATTTTCCCCCGAAAAGATGCGCCGACCGAAAAACGCGCATCGAGACGTTCTCGATCCAGCCACAAAAAACGTTCCGAAGAATTAGAAACCGATTCGTATTACGAAGACGACGAAGACGAAGAAGAGGAAGACGTCTCGGACCCAGACAAAGACTCCAAGTTCAATATCGTGTTTAACATTGCCAGCGCAAATAAGCACGAAGGGTTGGATTCGGAAGATAGTGACGCCGAGCATTTGGACGAAGACGTCGACGAAGAGTGCAACAGCGAAGACGAGGCGACATTTATGCGGGAAAAGTATGTAAAACCGAATCCCGTGGTGAAACCTCCTTCGCCCAAATCGAAAAAGCCCGCGAAAACGCTCGAAGAAAAGACGGATATTGAGAAGGAGTATTTGGAACTGGTGGATTTAAAGAAGCTCTTGACGGACCAGCTAGAGAAGAAACCGAAAAACCAGATTATCCGGCGTTCTCTCCAGGAATGCAAGGATTCCATCAAGGAACTTGTGAAGAAGGCGCGTCTAGAAAATACCCACAAGTATCACAAACTGATTCATTCCGACAAGAAACAGGCGAATGAGCTCGAATACTTTAAAAAGAAGCTGTCGAACAAGGAGCAGCTTACCATCATGGATGATTTAAAAATCATCAATGAGCATATTTACGTGGAGAAACCATACCGTCTCGCTTTATTGCAGTCGAAAATGCCGGCCAAATTCAAGGCCATCGCCATGCAAAAACTGAATACGCTCAAATCGATGGACCCGAGCGACCACGAGTATTACAAGATCAAGAACTGGGTGGACAATTTCATGCGTATTCCATTTGGGTTGTATCGCAGTATAAATGTACGCATGAGCGACGGGCTTGATGTGTGTGACCAGTTTTTACAGAATGCGAAAGGTACTCTCGACAAGTGTGTCTTTGGTCTGAACGACGCCAAGATGCAAATCATGCAGATGATGGGGCAGTGGATTGTGAATCCCATGTCGGTGGGCAGCGCCATTGCCATTCACGGCCCTCCGGGTACGGGAAAGACCTCTATTGTGAAGGACGGGATTAGTAAAATATTGGGGCGCGAATTCGCCTTTATTGCGCTGGGAGGTTGTGGCGACGCTAGTTTCTTGGAGGGCCATTCTTATACGTACGAGGGGAGTACATGGGGCAAGATTGCGCAGATCTTGATGGAGAGCAAGTGTATGAACCCCGTCATTTATTTCGACGAATTGGACAAGGTCAGCGATACGGCGCGTGGGCAAGAGATCATTGGGATTTTGACGCATTTGACGGACACGTCGCAAAACACGGAATATCACGACAAGTATTTCTCCGAAATTTCTCTCGATTTGAGCAAGTGCTTGTTTATCTTTTCCTATAATGACGAGCATTTGGTGAACCCCATTTTGAAGGACCGTATGTATCGCATTCAGACGAAAGGGTATGATGCGGCGGAGAAGGTGACGATTGCGCGCGATTATTTGTTGCCCAAGATTCGAGAGCAGGTGAACTTTTCCGCCGAAGAGGTGATTATCCCCGACGACGTTCTGAAATACATTATTGGAGCGCAGCATTTGACCAAGGGAGAATCGGGCGTGCGTAACTTGAAGAGGTGTTTGGAGATTATTTACACGAAACTCAATTTGTTCCGTCTGATCAAGTCGGACAATCCGATGTTTGAAAAAGATCTGGGAGTCAAAGTGACGTTTCCGGTGACGGTCACCAAGAAGGAGGTTGATATTTTCATCAAGAACAACGAACCTATCAATCCTACCTTATGGGCCATGTACACGTAATCATCGCTTTTTCCGATAAAGAAAATAGAACGCCAACAAACATAGATTGATCATCATACTAATGACGCCAGATACGATAAGAGGCGGTTACCCATGCAAAAGCCAAAGTAACTTGGTCATTAGAATGAGGTACAACGACGGCAGAGATATATCCTTGATGCTCTTTCTAGTATATGTGTGCCATAACTGCGGAAATAGCTGAATGCAGTTTAGAATGGGAGCATTCTATATGATTTATATAGAATGCTATATTTTGTACTTTACAGTTGTGATATTAATTGCCAGACGCATTCCCTCCGCGGGTTTTGAGCATCTGAATCAATTCCGGTGGCAAACAGAGTTGGCCCATGCTATTCGAGAGACCGGAAGATTGGCATCCATCTTTCCCATTGACACCGACCTGAGTTACATCCAAAAACTTGTCGAGATGATCGTTCGCACCCAACTTGCCCGCATACAATTTCCCGTTTTGGGGAACGTTGGCAAAGACGTCTTTCCATTCGCTCGAATAAACCCCGCCTGGGCCGGATACGTTCGCTGGAGTCAACGAAAGAAATCCGTCCCGCTGCTTCTTCTTCTTGTTGTTTGTGTTGTCTTCTGGTTCCTCGACTTCATCTTCTGGTTCCTCGACTTCCTCTTCCATGCCCGGGTCCTCGTTGCCCTCGATCCCCCCGTAGCCTTCATACTTGGACGCATAGGGAGGCATGCGGTAATAGGGAACATAGGCCGCGGAGCTCGTTACCATACTAATGAGAATGACGATTACGAGAAATACGACGGCAATGGTCATGTACGATTTGAAAGACGCCATTTATTCTATATTGTTAGAATAGATATTCGTTTATGAGTTCCTAAATAATTGGGCTAGGTCGAACGATGCCTATTTTGAGGAGGGCGATATAGCCCCAATAAAAGACGCCCTGTAAAAATCGTTGAATCGCGTTTCGAATCATGGATTCGAGAGAAATGAGGGGGGTTCCGAACTTGGTTACCGGTTCTGGTTCTGGTACCGACTCGGATTCGGATTCGAGGTCTTGGGTAGTATACCCCTCTTCCAAACGACGCATCTCTTGCTTGATCTTTTCCACGTTCTTGTTCACAAACTTTTTCTCGTAAATTTGGTACAAGATCAAAAACACATATACGATAACAAACCCATATACCCCAATTTGCCACCACTCCATTTTATATTATAGATTGATGTTTATTGAGGCGCCAATTCTTCCGAAGAAAACAAGTCGCTTAAGGCGACGAATCCGCCGTTATCGGGGACATAGGTCGACACGTATTCGCCCGCGGAAGAGAGATGCATCCGCAACCACCATTCACCAAAGAGATAGTGTAGGGGGGTTTGCACGTATTCGTCGTAGACTTCGCCGACTTTCTCTCGCATTAAATACAAGAGCCCGAAACAGACAAGCATGACAAACCCGTAGAGATATCGCGTGTCGAATAAAACAGAGACGCTTTCGGAAAGACGCTGGGCGGGAGCAGAAGAGTCACTAAATAATTTGAAATTCGTCGCGATTTGATCCATGGTAAAGATATACATATACGTACGAGAAAGTATATGTATAACGAAACGAATCTATATAAACGGGACCATGTGAATAGTAGACATAGACATGAATACGGAAGAACGCTTAAATTTGAAGAAACTGTTGTCGCAATCGGATTGCGAGGACAATACGGAGGACATTCGTCGTATTCGGCATAGTGGTATGTTGCTGGACGGGATCCGTGATTTGGAGAATGTGAAACGGTCCAACAAGGAATTGATGCAGAACGACCCGGAGGCTTTTTTGGAATTGTGCCGTACGTCAGTACCTTTTTTGTACAATTGTTACACGGATATTTTCAATAAGCAAATCAAGGACGAATTGAATTTGGTGATTATGATACGTCTAATACGGGTACTGGAACTGATTGAGCAGGGACAAGTGGACCAACACGAGGGGTCGGTAATGGTGGGGAAATATTTGAAGGAAATGTATGTGGATAGTGCGATCCGGAGAGGAGACAATCTGGATAAAGAACGCGAGAAAGAGCAAGGTCTAGAAGAGCAAGAGAAGGAACCAGTGAAGGAAATTAGCTGGAAAATGTATAAGGAAGTAAGAGAACCCATGGTTCCCTTACGAACCCTCCTTCCTGGTGAACCCGGTAGGTGAATATCCGGGGTTCCAAAATAACCAAATTGAGAGAATGCATTGAACCATTCTCTCAACTATTCGTTCCAATATCCATGCAAGAGAACCCATGGTTCCCTTACGATCCCTCCTTTCAGGTGAACCCCGGTAGGTGAATATCCGGGGTTCAAAAATAACCAAATTGAGAGAATGTCTATCTCTCAACTATTCGTTCCAATATCCATTCTAATAGTTAACCCCAAGATATATCCAAAGACTCCTATCTCCGATCAAGGTCTGGATATTCACCTACCGGGGTTCTAAAATAACCAAATTGAGGGAATGCATTGAACCATTCTCTCAACTATTCGTTCCAATATCCATTCTAATAGTTAACCCCAAGATACATCCAAAGACTCCTATCTCCGATCAAGGTCTGGATATTCACCTACTGGGGTTCCAAAATAACCAAATTGAGGGAATGCATTGATCCATTCTCTCAACTATTCGTTCCAATATCCATTCTAATAGTTAACCCCAAGATACATCCAAAGACTCCTATCTCCGATCCAGGTCTGGATATTCACCCACCGGGGTTCCAAAATAACCAAATTGAGAGAATGCATTGATCCATTCTCTCAACTATCCATTCTAATAGTTAACCCCAAGATACATCCAAAGACTCCTATCTCCGATCAAGGTCTGGATATTCACCCACCGGGTTCCAAAATAACCAAATTGAGAGAATGCATTGAACCATTCTCTCAACTATCCATTCTAATAGTTAACCCCAAGATACATCCAAAGACTCCTATCTCCGATCCAGGTCTGGATATTCACCTACGGGGTTCACCCGGAAGGAGGGTTGGGAAGGGAACCTAGGTTCTCTTACTTAGAATTCACTCCATTTGGTATTGTTGTAGGAGTTGATTTTCAGCAACTTGTCGGCATTATCTTTCCAGAATTTGATCTTCAAGTCCATCACCTCATCATCGGGCGTTTTCGGGATCAACGAATTCGTATTCAACGCGGCCAAATCACTGTCTTTCGGTTTCGGTTTTACGCCATAGCAATTGGCTCCATAGCGCAATTTGGGGTTCTCGATATACCCCCCATTGACTCCGGGTCGGCCACACGCATTCTTTTGATTCGAAGTGGATTGCAAATTCGTCCACGTGGATAATTGGGTGGGGAAATAAGCGGACTGGTTGTCCGACCAACCGTAGTTGCACCATTCTGCGCCATCATTGTACGCGGTTTCAATCTCTTTATAGGTGGCAAGACGGGCGCCGAGAGATTGGCATACACTTTGCGCGTCGTCATACGTAAACATGTTGTTTCCCACGTTAAAGACCTCATTTTTATTCACGGAATTGTTGGTTCCGCTTCCAGTACTGGCGCTCCCGGATTTCGCGTTGCCATTTCCTTTATTGTTATTGGCATTGGTCGCAGCACGAATCGCCGCCTGCGCTTGGTTCGCATTCTGTTGCAGCGTGTTGAGCCCCGTGTCAATCGTCGTAGTAATGGAAATCCCCATAAAGTAGTTGAAAAAACTGGCAATCAGGACAATGACAAAAAGAATCCACGCCCCGTTTTCCAAAATGGTCACGGTAATGGGTTTTTGCCCGGGCGCCATGGGAATACCCAGCATAAACACCAAAATGTAGAGAGACAAAATGAAAAAGCCGATGGAAAGGAGAGAGGTGGGCGAGTTCATGTAGTTTTTCAGAGTCGTGTAGTAAGAATAGATCGTCGCCTCTCGATCTTTCTCCGATTGCTGGAAAAACGTGGCGACGCAATAGGCCAAGAAGGCGCCAATGGCAACAATGTCAAACAAACGTACTACCGAACTCGACTGTGTTCCCGGCCGGAAGAGCCCCACCAAAAAATAAATGAGGAAATAAACGACTAAAAACCAGATTAAAATCGCCACATTCGAATTGGTAAACACCGAGTAGACTGCGTTGGTGAAGGTCACCGTGGCTCCAGACGCATTGGTGTTTCCGCTAATCTTTATATTGTTGAATAATCCAGACATATATGGTGTTTAAATATATTATACCGGCTTATTTTTTTTACGATAAAAGAGACAGTAGGCGGCAGGACTTACCATCGCCGAAAGATCCGTCTGGGGCTCTACGTGGGTATCGTTAAAATGGAACCAGGCGGCGCTTTTATCGGCGCAAGCGCGTTTCGCAAAGGCGGTATAATGCCCGCCCGCGATTCCCCCCATATGGTTACAAACGGCAAACAGGTCATAGACGTATTGTTTCGGATTGTATCCCACAATGTACTTGGAGAGATTGAGGTTTTCCAGGGGGAAGTCTACCAAGGCGTTGTTTTTTTGCTGTCCGTTTGCAAGGAAACGTTGGAAGACGACCACCAAAATGGGAGGGAATTTCCAAAACAAGGTGTGTTTATAGACATCCTCTTTCGCCTTGGTTTCTTCGTTCCACCAAGCATTCTCTCGTTCGAGCCGTTCTTTTTCGACGTATCTGTCAAAACACGATTCCATGGATTGCCGGGGATCGGAGGAGAGAGGCAAGTCGAGAATGAAAAACGGTTCTGCCTTGGAAGATTTGGGTGTACCGGCGAGAGAGGTAATCTTGGAAACATAAATCCCGTAAAAGAGGTCCAGGAACTCGGAATAGTCGCCTCTCACATACGAGGTCTGTAACATGGAATAACAGTCTCTTGCTAAATGGTCCACCTCGTTTTCCGCCGTTCCTTGGATATGCATATACGCCTTTCGAGAGATGCTTTCATGCAGGCACTCGATGAAAAAGAGCAAAAATTCGGGCATGTCATTTTGCGCAAACCCGGTGAAAAGGACGCGGTCTTTTTTCATGGCCACTGCATGGATCGCTTGGACAAAGGGTTTCGGTACCAAGACACGGTTGAAGGATTCGTTGGAATGCATGGCGGCCCACATTTGTTGCCATTCTCTCAACACGACCGTTTCGATCTTGTCGGGGGACATGGCGGAGACATTCGTTTCTTGGAATTCGTCGATCGAAAGCAAGGCTTGAACGCAGGCGTTGAGGAAACACGTGTTCCCTAAATTGGCAAGTCCGCAAGGTTTTGTATTCATTTTTCCGATTGAACGATATAAACCGGGTTCCTTTATGTTCCTATAGAGAACATGGACGCAATCTTGAATGAGCTGTTTGCTTCCGTGTCGCTTCCTGGAACGGGGCGTCCTTCGCGTAGAACCAATCGAGAGGCGGACTCGGCGAGTTATATTCCCATTAACCATTTGATTCGTCCTCAATATACATTTCAGCAGAATATGGAGATATTGAATCGCATCGAGGCGATTGAGAAAAACCGGCAGAATTACGACACGCGTCGACGGCAATTGCGGGTTCTCTCGGATTGCATCGAGGATTACCATCACAACATGGATGCATGTTTGCAAGTGATCCGGCGTTCGTTCGATCATCCCACCCAATCAACCATCTTTACGGCGGAAATACCTTTACCGAATCAGCCCGTGATTGGTTTAACGGATGCCGAGATCGAGTCGGCGACTCACCCGACGGTGTTTTTGGAGGGACAAACCCGCGAAACCCGTTGCCCGATTTCTCTCGAGGATTTTCAGCCGAACCAGACGATTACTCGAATCAATGTGTGTGGGCATGTCTTTAAAACGGAGCCGTTGAGAGAATGGTTTCGGCGGAATACCCATTGCCCCGTTTGCCGACACAACTTGGTTGGATAGCTTTTACCGAGAGAAAAAAAGAGGGGGGCTTCTGCCCGTTTTTTCTCTTTTTTTGATTCTAGGTTAGAATGGTTTCAAATTATATAGTGGCACCTGGGGCAATGTATTCCACGACAACTGGATGCGTGGCTCGGCAACATGGGCAGCTAATGATCCCGCCCGCGCGAAAACGCGCATTTTCCCATTGATTAAAACATGTCTTGCAGAAATGATGGCCGCAATTGGTAACACACGCATTTTCCGTGTTGGGCGTTTCAAAACAGACACTGCACGTTTCCTCGTGGAGAGCGCTCATGGATTTGTCCGTCTCTGCGTACTGGCGAATGCAAGTATGGCGGCGAGGGCGAATGGAAACATGAGGATCGAGAGGTTCGTTGTCGTCGTCTCCCCAGGGATCTTCTTCTTCCTGGGAATCGCCATCGATGATACTCTGGTCGAGTTCGGTTTCCATCAAATCGGCGAGTTGGAGAGGAAGGTCCAGTTC
>Ga0164295_10000600_pt1 | contig 30319 bp, 14 predicted proteins | sample GEODES006metaG_FD_111798 | JGI IMG/M metagenome (GOLD analysis project Ga0164295, IMG submission 111798) | Oligotrophic lake water microbial communities from Sparkling Lake, Wisconsin, USA - GEODES006 metaG | ecosystem: Environmental > Aquatic > Freshwater > Lake | place: USA: Sparkling Lake... | reverse complement strand
GGGAGAGCTGCGGATGCAGCTGACCGGCACGACCTTATGACACCCCAAAAGAAGCCGGGCCTAAGCACCTTGCGATGCTCAGGCCCGGGTGTGAATCAGCGATTAGCCAGCCCGCTCGATCAAGCCACGAGCGTGGCACGCCGACGGCGCTGCTCGATCATCGCAAGCACCCCAGCGACGAGCGACAGGGCGCTGCCGCCCGTGGCGGGGTCGATCTCGGGGACGGCGGAGGCGACGATGGTGAAGGTGGCCGCTTGATCGGTACTACTGCTGATGACCATAAGTCCGACATCTGTGAAGTAAGACCCACTTATGCCGTTCGTCTGAGTGCCGGAACCGGAGAAAGGAGACTGCAAAGTTGTGTAGAGTCCGGCTCCGGCCACACCCATTCCAACACTCGAGGATGATCCGTCACCGTTTAAGTATGAGAAAACACTACTTGAAACCCCGGGGTCAAAGACGTTGAAATCTAAACTAAAAGCGCCGACTTGATCGCCGGTGGAGCCACTCGTCACTAACGTTGCCGTCAGCGTCGAACTCCCCGATTGAATGGTCAAAAAGGGCGCCATGGCAAGAAAGTTGTAGGGAATAGCGCCGAAGAAGTTTCCTGGAACCACGTTCGTCGGATCAGCTGTCCCAACGATTGACCACGTTGCGTTGGTGAACGGTATGCCGTTGAGGGTGCCGGTGATGAGCCCGCCTGTGGCGGTGTACGTCAGGGTTGAGGCCTTGGCGGCTCTTGGGGTTGCGAGAATGCAGGCTGCAATGGCCACGATGAATCGTAGCTTCAAACGCGGAAGATTCATCGAGAAGTACCTTCTAAAAAAAGAAACAGAAAAGCATAGCTTCAGTACCAAAACCCTCCTGAAGTGCCTACCCCACATCTTTATGGGATGTCGGGGAGAAGAGGCGGGGCATCCGAATCTCCGCGAGATCGGCGAGGTGACGCAGCGTTTGCGGGAGGATGCCTTAGCTGTCAGAACCGGACGGAACAAGGCTGTCACCGGAGATGACAGCCAGGATGACACTGGACAACCTCGGCATCTCTCGAAACATCGCCGCGGCGGGGATCACAACTTCCCGCGCTTGGTGGCGATCGTCTTGCGCTGCGCCCCCGGCGTGGGCACTTCCACGCGCCGGCGTTGCCGCTCGGGCGACGCCTCCGCCCCCACGGCGGTGATCCCCGCGGTGCTGGCCGCCACGGTTGCCATCACGCAGCAGTCGAAGAGGTGATTCTCACGGCCGGGGCAGAGCTTCCACTCGTCGACGGTCTGCCCGCGGGCGGTGACGGCGATCGGCTGCTCGGAGGTCAGGTGATCCATGAGCATGTGGTGGTCGCCCTGGTGGAAGACAAGCGCGCCGGGATCGCCGACCGTGGTATTGAGTCGGGCGGACAGCAAGATCTTCCCGTGGTTGGCGTCGAACAGCAGCGCGCGTTGGCCGCTGACGGTGCCGATCGTATCGAAGCTGCCGACCTAGAGCGGCTGGCCGGCGAGGGCGAGCGGGTCGGCTTGTCGGAGGAGCGCTTCCGCGTCGGCGAGGGTTCAGAACAAGCTGGTGACGCACGGCTTCCAACTGTCGAGGGGTCGACCGTCGCGGGCCTTGCCGGGCTTCTTCTGCACATACTCCGCGCCCAGCATGGCCGTTCGCTGCCATTCCTCGTCTCTGATCGACTGTTTTCGGCTCTCGATCGTGCCCCTGTCGTCTGACAGGAAATCGGCGATCATTGGAATCACGTTGTGCCAATTGCCCCGCGAAAGCGGGCCTTCGATCAAGTCGGCGACGGGTCGCTTGGGGCCCTGCATATACGTGTTGACGGTGATCAACCGTGAGCCTGGTTTCAGCCGATAGGTCGCCACGAACTCCTCCGAAAACTTGAGCATCACGACGCAATCGCGCTCATCGGAATACGCGGCCACCAGCAGCGGCGACACCGAAACCACAACCGCCGCTCGACTGTCGCCGAACCGCAGATGCTTGTCGATGGCCGAGGGCGAGAACGGCGCACTGCCTGCGAGACTCTTCCAAAGTCGCATCAGCAGCCCGCTGGAGGTGAAGAAGTTGGGATACAAGACCTCCAGTTTCTCGCGCGACAGGCTGACATTGCCCGGATCCGAAGCCGTGCCTCTGCCGGCGCTGCGGTTGGGAATCGGTGCCGTGGGCGGATCGAGATCCGACGGCGTTGCCTTCGGTTTCGCATCGGGAACGCGAAACGCCTGCTCGCAGTTGGGGCATTTCACTTGGCGGCCGGCGAGGCGGAACGGAACCGACAGGACTTTGCCGCAGCCGTCGCACTTCAGCCGCCAGGCCGGCTCATTGCCGCTCATCGTCGGATCTCCAAAAGCATCAGGATGGTTGGAATCGATCGGTTCAACGAGCGTGTCGTCGCTGGTGTCGATTGAAACTTGGGCCTACCCCAACGAGCGACGGAACAACAGGCGTTCAGAGTCGCCGTTCCCAGCAGGCCCACGCCGATCAGTGGCAGTACCGCCAGGAACGGCAAAACGACGTCTTGCCAGGGAATTGCTTCTTCCGTCGCTTGGACGTCATCAAAAGTCTTCCCCCACAGGGGTGGAGAGTTTTATACCGACTGGATCAGGATTTCCAAAGCAGGCCAGCGGCTTCACACTCGTCGAACTGCTCGTTGTCATCGCGATCATCGGCACCCTCGTCGGCCTGCTTCTGCCGGCTGTCCAGTCTGCCCGCGAGGCGGCCCGCCGCTCGGCCTGCACCAACAACCTCAAGCAGCTCGGCCTGGCGATGCAGAACTACCATGACACCATGGACATGTATCCCCGCAACCTCCTCCAGGTCGGCGGCAACATCTGGGAATCGACCAGCGCCAGCGTTCAGATCCTCCCCTTCATGGAGCAGCAGTCCCTCTATCAGAGGTTCAAGTCGATGGCACCGCCGACCAACAACTGGGGCGGCACCTACTCGCTGATGCAGACGGCGATCGTCGGGGCCTTCCTTTGCCCCTCGTCGGCGAACAAGGCGGCCGTTACCGACTGGTCGGGCGCCGGCAGCAACTACGCCTGGAACACCGGCAGCTCGCTCGACACCGTGTGGGGCGGCACGAACTTCAACGGCATCATCGCCTACCAGAATGACCGACGCATGAAGGACGTCTCCGACGGCCTGTCTTCGACGATCCTCGGCGCCGAAATCCTCGTCGGCTCTGGCTCCAGCAATGGCACGTCGGGAATGTTCCCCTTCGACATGTTCTACGCCGGGGACGGAGTCTTTAATTCGGCCTCCAACCGCAACATGCCCACGGCAGCCGACATCGAGACGATCGGGATGGCGGCCAGGAACAGCCCGCAGGGGGTGAGGGCAAACAACGGCGGCATGTGGGCCTGGTACGGCGCCGGCCATTCCACCGTCACGACCTCCGCCCCCCCCAACTGGCAGTATCCCACCACCGGCGGCGGCGGCTGCCCGGGTGGCGCGCATGACTGGGGCAACGGGATCATTCCGCCGCGGAGCCAGCACCCAGGCGGCGTCAACGTGGTCCTCGCCGATGCCAGCGTGCGGTTGATCACCGACACCGTCGATCTGATCACGTTCCAGCGGCTCGGCAACCGCAAGGACGGCCAGAGCGTGGGCGACTATTGATCCCGGGCCCAGAGGCCCGGAGGGTGATCCCGGGCACAGAGGCCGGGAGGGTGATCCCGGGCACAAAGTCCCGGAGGGTGATCCCGGGCGCAGAGGCCCGGTGTGCGGCTCCGATGAGCCGGCCCCGGGCGTCCGCTGCTGAAGTCCCTTGCGGAATTCCTCAAACAAACAACCGTTTTCACCGTGAAAGAGAGATTCAGATGTGTGTTCGATCAGGCGTGAATGCGGCATTCATGGCATCGTTGGTCATCGGTCTGAATGCCGGTGCGGGCGGATGCAGCCAGCAGACGGTCAAGCCCACGAAGATCGAGATCAAGGTCGATCCGATGGTGCAGGTGACCAACACGTTGCAGGGCTACGCCAAAGGCCAGAACCTGGGCAGCGAGGTGACCGGCTACGACTCCATGGTCTCGAGCGTCAAGGCTGCCAACCCCGACAAGGCCGCGATCCTGGAGAAGGGGCTGGCCGAGATCAAAAAGCCCGGGGCAGACGTGAAGGGGAAGGCCAAGGCCCTCCTCTCCGAGTTGGGACTGACGGCCGAGAGTAAGTGACCACTCCTCCCACGCGCTCCCGGCACCGGATGCCGGGAGCGCCGGGCGATTAGCGGGGAAGTCGATCTGACCCCGCTGCCGAGATGCCGGCGTGCGACTCTTGCACGCGATCACGTCGCTGTCGGTCGACGCTGTTCGGCGTCCGGCGACGGCGCGACGGCATGAGCGCCCAGACGCTCGTAGGCCACACGCTGCAGACATGGGCCTGTTGCAGCCGTATGTCACCCGTGATCGCTCCCGCAGCCCCCGGATCGCCTTGCAAAGGCGGCGGTCTGGCTAGGTCAAGCCCTGGCGCTGGAGACGGGATCAAATCTTGATAAACTGCGGGCCTGTCGCACCGACGCGACATCGTCATCCGCCACTTTCGTCCAGCGAAGGTCATCCATGCGCCGCCGCAGCCGGCCCCATCGCACCACGTCCCGTCCGGTCGCCGTCGAGCGCCTCGAGTCACGGGCTATGCTGGCCAGCTTCTTTACCACCGGCACGACGCTCTCGATCAATCTCACGAAGGCCGGGACCCTCGCCGTGGCTTCCTCGGGGGGGGGCAATTATCTCTTCACGCTCGAGGGGGGCGACACCTTCTCCGGTACCGACGCCGCGGGGCTCGTCGGCAACACCTTGACCACACTCACGGTCACCCCCGATCTCAAGATCGACCAGGTCTCCGTCGCCAACAGTGCCGGCACGACGGCCGTGCGGTTCGCCGATAGTGCCGGGGCCTACGACGATTCCTTCACCGTGACGATGGCTGGCATCGCCGGCCTCCCCGGCTGGGTGCCGTCGGTGAAGTTCGTGGGAACCAGTGCCTTCTCCAACGACGCGGCGCTCAACGTCACCGCGCCGACGATCGCCGTCGAGGCGGCGAACGTATCGACCGCGGCCGGCCCGCTGTCGCTCGTCGCCGACACCGGGGCCGCCGTCTCCGGCAATTTCACCGGCCTGGCCCTGACGTCGGCATCCTCCGTCTCGAGTGAGTCCGGCGCGATCACGCTCCGCGGCCGTGGAGGTGACGGCGCTTCAGGCAACCAAAAGGGCATCTCCATCGGCGCGGGATCGAGCGTCGCGGCGGGGGCGGCCGACGGGAAGGCCGTCGCCATGAAACTCACCGGCATCGGCGGATCGGCGACCGGCACCGGCGGCTCCAATCATGGCATCGTGATCGAGACCGGCGGCGCGGTGAGCGCGACCGGCGCGCTCGAACTCGATGGCACCGGCGGCCCCACGAACGCCGGCAACCGCGGCGTGCTCGTGTCGGGCACCCTCAACGCGGCCAGCATGTTCATCAAGGGCACCGGCGGTGGGACCAGCGGCGACGCGGCGGCCGACAACCACGGCGTGTTCATCGGCAACCAGGCGCTCGTGTCCGCCGACCGATTCATCTCCGTCATCGGGAAAACGGGCCCCGGGAAGGAGACCACGACCACCCCGTATACCTCCTCTTCGGGCTTGTTCCTCAATTCCGCCCGCATCAACTCGACCAGCGACAACATCCAATTCCAAGCCGACTCGTTCAGGCTGCAGGGCACCGGCACGGTGATCGCGAGCAACAAGACGGTGTTCTTCTCGGGCACCGCCGCCTCTCAACTGATGCCGCTCGACAAACCGGTCAACACCGTTCTCGCCCGCACCTACGCCAAGGATATCGTTTACGGCTCGATGAAAGCCGTCGTCGAGCAGGAGGTGGCTTCCGCCGGCGGCGCACTTGCCATCGGCTCTGCCAACCTCACCGTGTTGGGATCGACGATCCGCCTGAGGACCAACGTCACCAGCGGCGGTGCCCAGGACTGGAGCGGCCCGGTCAATCTCGGCGCCCCGAGTACGACAACCGCCACGAAGGGGACGGAGGCCGGTGACGTTCGCCTCGACGCCAACGGCATCAGGTTGTCATCGACGGTCGACGGGGCGAAGAACCTGACCCTTGCCGCCGGATCGTCTCCGATCGTCCTCTCTGACGCCGTGGGGAAGACCAAGCCCCTGGCCTCGCTGCGCGTCGACTCCGCCACGGGCGTGAAGGCCGCCTCCACGCTCGCCATCGACGGCAGCGCCGCCGGCGCCGCCGCCAGTGGGCTCTCCTTTGCCAGCGGCGTCACCGGCATCGACATGCAAATCCCCGGAAGCACGATCGCCAACACCGCTGCCCACGGGATCTCGCTGGCGGAGACGAGCAATTCTTCGCTGGCCGGCTTCGCTGTGAAGAACTCCGGCGTGTCGGGCATCCGTGCCACCGGCAAAATGCCGTCGACGAAGATCACCGCGACGCGGGTCGAAGGGGGCGGCAAGACCGCCTTCGGGGCCTCTCTCAGCGACGCCACCGGCCTTTCCTTCGGAACGGCGACCTCCGGCAACACGATCACCGGCGTGTCGTCCGGCATCGTCGCCACAGGAGACATGAGCGGCTCCACGATCCGTTCCAACAACGTCACTTTGAACAGCGGCGGCATCCATCTTCTGGCGGCGCGGGGCCTCCGCGTGATGGGCAACAACGTCTCCGGGAACTCGCTCTACGGAATCCGCGCCGAGGGGAATAACGCGGGAACCGCCGTCACGGGCAACGTGATCACCGGCGGCACGTTCGGCATCTTCCTCGACGGGGCGAAGTCGCTTCAGTTGGGCGCCCCGGGGAGCGGCAATGTCGTCCAAGCGGGAATCAATCCTGCGACTGGCACCTACGATCCGACACGGACCTCCTTTGGCCTGCACGCCACCGGCGATCTCACCGGAACCGCGGTGGTCGCCAACTCGATCATCGACAACACGACCGGCGTCCGTCTCACCGATGCCCGCGGCCTCTCGGTCAAGGATGGCAATCTTCTCTTCCGCAATCGATTCCAGGCGATCGCCGCCTCGGGCACGAGCACTTCGACGATCATCGCCAAGAACACGATCGAGGGCTCCCTCCCAGACGCCCCGCGCGCACCCTTCGGCATCGTTCTCGACTCGGCCACCGGGCTCACCGTCGGCGGCGAGGCCGCGACGGACGCCAATGGGATTTTCAACACCTCGACGGCTCTGCTGGCCCGTGGCGACCTGACCGGTTCGGCGATCAAGCGCAGCATCATCCGCACCATGAACAACGGCATCGTCCTCGCCGCGGCCCGTGGGCTTTGGGTGCAGACGAACGACGTCAACGGCGCGGTGCAGCAGGGGCTCAATGCCTCCGGCGACTGCACTGGCACCACCGTCCTCTTCAACCGGATCGTCGGCGGCGCCTCGGGCGTGGTGATCGACGCGGCGAAGTCGCTCCTCGTGACGAGCAACATCATCGACGCCAATCAGGTGGGGGTGTTCGCCACCGGAAACTGCCCCGGCACGAAGGTGGCCGACAACACCGTCGTCTCCAACGGCACGAACCTCTCCACCTCGACGGCCACCGGAGGATCGTTCCAGCCGTCGTGATCATTCGGGGGCGATCCAATCTCGCTGCCGATTCTGAAAGCTTGGGCCCGGGACTGGTAGGGTGGGCCTCGTCGACGGACCGAGGCTCGATTCCCAAGGAGGTGGACATGAGGATTCTCATCGCGATCACGACGGTCATGGTAGTGCTCGCCAGCCCGGCTCACGCCGGCCCATTCCGACGGCGGTCGACGACCACCACGACGTCGACGCGGCCGACGACGAGCATGACGAACACGACGAGCACCGGAAGCACAGGCTCGATGGCGACCGTGCGAACAGGGACCAGCGGCGGGGCCCAGGGCCACGCCGACTCGATGGCGGCATCGTGCTCGATGGTCCACGCCGCGAGCCACGGCAGCACCTACGAAGGGGTCGGCGTCGGCGGCAGCCCGGCCGCGGCGCTGGCGTCGTGCTGCAACAACGGCGGAGCGGTGCTCGAAGAAGGAACCGCCCAGGGGCGGGACGGCCGCTGGTATGCCTGCCGGCGCTACAGCCAGCGCTGATCCGTCTTGCTCCCGCGAGCGACGCCAGGGAAAGGCCACGGGCCGGGCACGTTGTGATGCCCGGCCCTGATGGATGCCCTCCGGCCGATCGGCGCCGCCTCAGGCGGCGGCCCGACGCCGGTTGAACAGCGGATGAGCCCCGCTTGATCCGTTGATCACCTTGCTTGGCCCGCGGCGGGGACGGGGGGCGGTGTGTTGACCACTCCCTGGGGCGTCAGTTGGCTGAAGCCGTAGGCGCCGTGCTCCGGCGGACGAGCCAGGTAGACGGGGAGGCTCACCTGACTAAAAAATCCCAGGCTCGGCTTTTGGTACTCAGCGAGCGCCTCCTGCACCGTCTGCCCCTCTTTCATCTGCAGGTGCATCGGCGCGCCGCCGGTCACGAAGCTTTCCCACAGCGTCCGGCCGTTTTCGAGGATCTTCACCCGGCTGATCTGCTCGGTGACGGATCCTTTCTCAGGTGCGCGATCGAACTGGCCGAAGGAGCGGTACGAGATCTCTCTCGTCTGCCCCGTCTCCGTCGTGGCTTGAAGCACGAGCGGGGCGTTGTTGCCGACGGTCATTCCGGCCGCGACGAGACGGTTGGTGAGATCTTGCTGGACTTTCTGCTGCTCGGCGGGTTGCCCCTGCACCCGGATGTCGAGGGAGAAGGATGCCCCAGGGCGGATCGCCAGCGCCTGCTCCGGGTCGATGTTGGCGGCCATCCGCAGCGCGTCGTCGTGGGGGATCACCGTGGCATGGAGCGATCGATGGTTCGAGGCGGGATCGGCGAGCACGTGCCAAAACCAACCGCCGAGCTCGCCGCAGGCGTTCGCGTCGCGAACGGCTCCACCGGAATACCTCCACAGCTGCAGCCGCCGCTCGAGATCGACGAGCGTTCCCCCGCCCGCCAAAAGATGACCGCCGAAGAGCCAGTCGACCGACGTCCACGGAATGTCCGTCGCGAACGCGATGTCACGGTAGATCTGCCCCTTGACCAGATCCCAGACGACAAGCCGCTGGGATGAGAGGGCTGCGAGCTGCGCCCCGTCGGGCCGGAAAGAGAGTGTCCCGCTGGGGGCCCCCACGTCGGAGAGCCGGCCGACCGTGTCGCCGGTGAGGGCATTGAGCACGACCACGCCGTCCGCCACTGCGGCGGCGAGATACTTGCCGCCGGGGCTGATCGCCGGGGAACCGAAGATCGCGATCTCCATCGACCAAATCGCCCTCCCCTCCGGGACGTTCCAGACCGTGAGCTTTTTTGGAAACGTCACGCAGGCGACATGATCGGCATCGACGAACGCCGCCCAGGACGGGGCCACGCTGTGGTTGCTGTTTGGGTCTTTCGCATTCCAGACTCGCACCAGATCGAGGGCCTGGCCGCTCAACTTCCACACTCCCAGCTCCGGAGCGACATGCCCTTGTTTGAACCCGAAGTCAGCCCGGGCGAGGATGAAGTCGCCGTTGCGGTCGATGCCGACCGGCTTGAGCGACGACGGCCACCGCACCGTTTCCAGCGACTTGCCGCTCACGAGATCGAGTACGTTGAGCCTCGATTCAGGCGACCTCCCCGGAAGGGCATTTTGGATAACGACGCAGGCCCGCCCGGCGCTCCGGGCCAGCAGGAGCCCGTCAACCACTTCGAAGAAGCCCCACGGCTGACCGTTCGCCGCCGCCGCTATGGCGATCGGCTTCGAACCGAGCTTCGCGGGCACCGCTCCAGCATCGACCGGCACCGACCAGGCCCCCGGCGATCCCGGAGTGATTGTCTGGCAACGGCTCCAGTCCCCCGCAGGGATGGCGTCGGCATCTCCGCTGGCACCGGCCGACTCCATGTCAGGCCTGGGATCAGGAGCGGAGGCCGAACCGGGCGTCGCAGCAAAAGGATTCTCGTCGCCGTCGCCTGCCGGCTTGGGCCCCGTCTTCGCGGCGATCTTCCGCGCCATCGCCTGATCGTCCTCGCTCAACTTCTCGAGCGACATCGTGATCGTCTTGCCGGCTTCGGTCTCGAGGGTCAGCTCGTCGCCGTCGAGCTTCACAAAACGGGCCTTCTGCTTGAACTTCCCCGTCGTGTCGGTCCAGGTGCGGAGCGGTCGCTTGGCGGCATTCCCCGCCCCGCCGCCGAGGACGCGGATGTCGCTGGGGGGAAACACGGGGGTCATCTCGAACGTGCCGGATTTGAACTTCACCCGGATCCAGCCGTTGGCCAGGTATTCGACAACCTCCGCGACGACACGCTTGCCCGCCCACTCGACTTCGACCTTGTCGCCGGGCGAGAGCTTTCCATTCCCTGGTTCGGCGCTGCACAGCCCCACGAGCAACGTCACGATCAGTACAAGCCCGGTCAGGATCCTATTCATCGCGCATACTCCCCACGAAGGGGCCCGGACGCTTTACGGCGCGCCAGCGGCACGAGCCCCGATGCTAGATCGTTCCTCCATTCCCCCCATGAAAACCATGGTACCCGAGCCGTCCGCCGCTTGTCACGATGGGGAGCCAACCAGAGTGGAGCGAATCATGAGCGACCATCCCCTGCGGCCGGCCTACGAGGCGACCGACTACCGGGTTGGCGACCGCTTCACGATCCGTTGCGGTGAGCGTTCTCCTCCCCTCGACGTTCTCCTCGCCGAATCGGAGCATGACACCTGGGCCTTCATCACGGCCTGGAATCCCGGATCGATCGCCCTTGATACAGCCGAGAACCGCCGCCGGATGACCGGTCTCGCCGGCCGCATCGCCCTCCTCGGCCTCCCCATGCTGGAAGGGGAGGGGATGGGAACCGGGGGCGACTGGCCGCCGGAGCCGAGCCTCTTGGTGCTCGGCATCGGGGCGAGCGAGGCGCTGGCCCTCGGCCGGGAGTTTGGCCAGGTGGCGATCGTCGTTGGACAACTTGGCGAGCCGGCGCGGCTCTGCTTCTGCTCACCTTCTCCGGGGCGCACGTCAGGCGAGGCCTGAGCGAGTCGGAGCTCGAGGCTCGGGGCGTTTGCGGTGGTGGCCGGAGGTCGGATTCGTTACCGTCGCTGCCGCAGACACTTGCGCGCTCAAGCCACCTTCCGAGGACGAAACGATGATGCGGACGCTCCTCGATTGGCTCCTCTACGCTCACAGCGGCGGACAATTCCTCGAACTCGCCGCGATCACCGCCCACTTCGCGCCGGACGATCTCAGCGGCTACCGCCGCTACCTGCCCGACCTTCTCGACATGCCGGCCCGGCCGGTCGTGAAGTTGTTCCTCGTCGACTATCTCCGCTGCAGCCCGTGGCCGCTGACCCGCTACCGGGAATGGTCGATGCTCCTCCGGGCATCGCATGACGGGGCCGAAGGGTGGTTTCCGGTGACGATGCCGGTCACGACCTGGGTCGCAAGGCAAGGGGGGCACCACCTCGGCTTTCCCAAATACCTGGCCGCGTCGATCGCGCTGATCGACGACGGGAGAACCGCCTTCGGCCGGGCCACCGCTGACGATCAGCTCGACGTCTCGATGCGCTACAGCGACGACGAGCCCGCCACCCTCGCTCCGTGGGAGCGCGATCTCCGCGCCCATGACGCGTTCATCGAAGGGGATTTGATCGTCCTGAAGCCCACCGGCGTCGGCCCCGACGTGCAGCGCGTCAGCTTCGAGGAGGTCGCTCCCTCCCGTTGGACCACCCGCCACGGCTCGGTCGAGCTCCACGGCGACGCCGGGGGCCTGATCCCCGACGGCCGGACTGTCCCTGGCTCAGCCCACCACTTCCAGGGTGGGATGAATCTCGTCCGCAGCACCCCGGTGGCGAAGGTGCTCCCCTTCACCCAGGCCTCGAAGCGTTCCCGTGCGGCACCGACGTCCCGAGCGGCTTGATTTTGATCGCAAGGTTCGCCCCACACCGTACAGGATTCGCTCTCCCCGGCTGAAAACTGCTTGATTCCGTCCAGACTTGTAGCACCGTGATCAATCACGCCCCGCCATGCCCCCGATGTGCGTACCGTTTCCACCGAGGCCCATCTCCATGGCTTCCATCGACATTCTCCTCGCCGTGATGGCCGCCCTCGTCGCCGCCTGCTTCGCCGGCTACTCGCTCACCGACAACGCGAGCCGGACGTCCGTCGACCGGAGCTGACCTCGGCAACTGGCGCGCCTGCTGCTGCAGCAACGCCGACGGCTGTCGTGATGCCCTCGCGACGCTCGCATCTCAGCGATTCGCCGAGCTATCCAGGCAGTTCTTCCGAGAATGGCTGCGCGGCGAGGAGTTGTCGGAGCCTAGCCATCGCGGCCCTGCCGATGACGAGCGTTTCGGAAGAGTCGGCAAACTGCAACGTCGCACCGTTGCCCTGGATCCGGCCGACCGAGCGGAGCGCTTCGAGATTGATGACCAGCGAGCGGCCGATGCGGGCGAATCGCCGCGACGGCAGCTCCTCGCCGAAATCGCCGAGGAGGCGCTTCACGAGCAGCGGGCCAGCGCCTGCCCGATGGATCAGCGAATAGTTTTGTCGGGCCTCGATCCACAGGACGTGATCGGTGGGGAGGAGAACCGTGCCCGACGAAGTGCTGACCGTGATCCTGTCCTTCTCGTCCGAGAGCAGGGGCAGCGGCGCAGACGGGCGCAGGGAGAGACGCAGCCGGTCAACCGTCTTGGCGAGCCGGGCGGACGTCACCGGCTTGAGGAGGTAATCGAAGGCGCCGGCGTCGAAGGCCTCGAGGGCCCGGTCGTCGTGGGCGGTGACGAGGACGATGCGAATACTTGAGTCAACGGAGGAGAACAGCGTCATGCCGCACTGCCGCGGCATGGAGATGTCGAGAAAGACGACTTCTGGCCGGATCGTCTCCATGAGCCTCAAGGCCTCTGCGACGCTCGTGGCGGTTCCCACCACCTCGATTCCCGGTTGCGACGACAGCACATCGCCGAGCCAGCGGATGGCCGATTCCTCGTCGTCAACCAGGATCGCCCGAATCATCGCTCGCCCCCGTGAGCCGCGATACGGCTCCGCTTCGGCCCGACATGCGTCCGGGCAAGTGGCAGCGTCAAACAGGCGCGCACGCCCTCGACAGCCGGCCCGCTCTCGAGGGAAGCCTCTTGGAAGTCGAGGAGATTGAGACGCCTGCGCAGGCTCGCAAGCCCCGTCCCATGGCGACCGTCCGCTCCCGGTTCGATCCACGTGCCGCTGTTGTCGACCGTGACGACAAGCGCGCTCCCCTCCATCCGACAGTCAACGACGATCCGCAGCGGGGCGGGGCTCGTGATGGCGCCGTGCTTGAGGGCATTGTCGAGGAGTGGCTCGATGATCACCGGGGGCACGAGCACCTCCCGCGCCTCTTCGGTGCACTCGATCCGGCAATCGAGCGTCTTGCCAAACCGGGCCCGCTGCACGGCGAGGTAGTGCTCGAGCGCGTCGATCTCCCGGGAGAGTGGCTCGAGCGTCCCCTGGCGACTGAAGCAAAAGCGGAGATGTTCGGAGAGGCCGATCGTGACCTTCGCCACGGCCTCGGGATCATGCCGGCAGGCGAGCACTGCCGTCAGGGCGTTAAAGAGGAAGTGGGGCTGGAGTTGGGCCTCGAGCCGCTGAAGCTCGCTGGTCCGCAGGGCCGCTTCCGCTTCGGCGTTTCGGAGCTCCAAAGACTTCATCCGCTGCCACTGCGAGCCCAGCGCGAACAACAGCATCCCGACGCCGAGGACCATCACCCGGTAGCTGATGCCGTAGGGGGACGTCGGGATGACCGCCATGGCATCGGTGCCACGGCACCAATCAGCGAGCCTCACTCCGGCGAGAAACAGCCACCATTCGACGATGCTGACGCCGACGAGGGCACCGAGCACCCGGAAGGCCGATCCGCGATCGCCGACGAGGCCGAAGCGCTGGTCCAAGACACGAATCAGGGCGACCGCCGGGAGGAGCGTCACCATCCGGATCGCGGCGGTGGCGATGATGCCGACCTTGTCGGGCGACTGATGGGCGATCGGGATCGCCGCCACGGATTGAAACAGCGCGACGCCAATGAAGAGCGCGTGAACCAACCCCACGACGACGAGGAAGGCCGCTGCCAGGAGCCAGAAGAAGGTCTCGTCGGTGCCGCGGGGCGGAAGCGACTGGGACGTCGACGACGATGGGGCCGTCGACCAGTTCTCTCCACGGTTTAATCGGGATGACAGGCGCATTCCCCCATCATACAAGCCCGCGTCTGCAGGCCGCGCGGGGGGGTGAATGACGATCCAGCCCCGTCTGATGTCGATTCGTCCCCTCTCCGTGTCGATTCATCAATTCACCGCACCCGACCGTTTTTGAAATGCGTAGGGAACGCTCCAATGGCCGGCCTTGCCCCCGATTCTCGCCGATGACGCCCCGGTCGCTCCTGCGCCGGGCAAGCTCTCGATCCGCTGATGCTTAGGAGTGCGCTGTGAAGACGAATTGGACGCGACAGTGGTGGGGACGGATCCATGCCACGCTTGTGTGGCGCAGATTCCGCGACCGGGCGATCAGCCGTGTCCGCAGGCGCTCCACCCGCGATTGGGCAAAGCGGATGGGCCTTGCGCTCCTCGAGCCGCTCGAGGCCCGCGCCATGCTCGCGGCCGACGTCGCCACCGACCGCTTCGACTATCCACCCGGTAGCACGGCGCTGATCACGACCTTCTCCGACGGCCTTCCCGGCACCGACTTCCAGGTTGGCGAGACGGTGCAGTTCCTCGTCGTCCGCACCGACGGCCTGGCCGATGCTGCGCCGGGCAACCGCCCTTGGCTGGTCACCGATGGCGTGGCGGGCTTTGCCCCGTATGTCAACGACAGCGGCGTGCGGATCGCCCCCGACCTTGACGGCCTGGCCGACGGCCGGATCACCACCGACTGGTTTGTCGAGGGGCAGTATGTCAACGCATCGCTCGAAATCCGCGCCACCGGGCTCGCCTCGGGCGCGGTCGCGATCGAGCAGTTCCGCGACTCCGGCTACGAAATCCTCACCGACACCACGCTGACCTCGCTCGCCCCCTACACCGCCGCCGACACGATCACGATCGCCCCGGGCGTCACGCTGACGATCGACCTGGCCACCGATGCGACGTTCGCCGGCACGATCAGTGGGGCGGGCTCCCTCACGAAGACCGGCGCGGGCACGCTCACGCTCTCGGGTGCCAACACCTACACCGGCACGACCCGAGTGACGCAGGGGATTCTCGAGCTCGGGAGCCCGAGCGCGCTCTCCGGCTCGACGTATGACGCCAACGCTGCCGACAGTGGCACGATCCGGTTTGTCGACGCGGCCAACAATAACCGCGGCGGGAGCGTCATCACCACGTCATCCCTCGTCAACCCGAGCTTCGAGGCCGTCGACGCGAGCGTCTACACCGACTGGCACACCGACGTTCGAGGCTCGGTGGGCTGGTACAACAGCTTGAATACGGGCGGCCCCTGGAACGCCGGATCGACGGCCCCGACGGCCCCTGCCGGCAACTTCGACGCCATCGACGCCGCAAGCCTGACCGGCGGCCGCTACATGCGTCTGGCCTCCGATGGCGGATCGATCAGCGGCTATAACGGCGCCGGCGCCATCTCCCAGCACCTCGGCCGGATGGAGGCGGGCAAGACCTACACACTCACGGCCGACGTCTTCGGTGGCAACGGCAACACCGGCTTCGTCGTCGTGGCGACGCTGACAAGCGACCTCGTCGGCGGGACGACGTTTGCCACGACGACGAGCGGGGAGTTGTGGGCCTACCAGTTCACGGATGGCGGGTCGGTCGTCTCCTACACCGCCACGGCACAGGATGCGGGCAGGGACCTGTGGATCACCTACGCCGCGACGCAACCAGGCGACGGCAATGCCCGCCGCGGGGGCATCGACGACATCCAGTTGCAGATCGCCGACAACCCCGTCGTGCCCCAGGGGCCGTCGGCACCCTCCAGGCCGCTCGTCTCCACGCTGGTCAATGGCAGCTTTGAGGAGATCTTCAACGGCCCCGGCGATCCCCTCTACGGCGGCGAGCCGTTCACCGACATCCGGGGCGCGGCTGGTTGGTACCACGTCGAAACCGGCGCCCCGTGGAACGCCGGATCGACCTACACGACAGGCGCCTGGGGGAATTACGACGGCATCGACGCCGGAAGCCTGACCGGTGCCCGCTACATGCGTCTGGTCTCCGATGGCGGGGCCATCTATGGCCTTAACGGCTACGGCGCCATCACCCAGTACCTCGGCCAGATGGAGGCGGGCAAGACCTACACGCTCACGGCCGACGTTCTCGGCGGCAACGGCAACATCGGCTACGAGGTCGTGGCGACCCTGGAGAGCAGCGTCGTCGGCGGATCGACGTTTGCAAAAGCGTCGACCACAAACGTCTACCAGGGTCAAATCTCGCGGAATGGCTCGGTCGTCTCCTACACCGCCACGGCGGCGGACGCAGGCAAAGACCTCTGGATCCGATATTCCACGACGCAACCGGGCGACGGCCTCGGCAGGCGCGGCGGTATCGACAACGTGCAGTTGCAGGTCACGGGAACAACGACCACTCCCGTCTTCGCTTTTGGCGGGCTCACCGGCAGCGGCACTCTGGACCTTGGCAGCAACGCCATCACGATCGGCGGCAATGGCGCTTCGACTACCTACTCCGGCGTGATCAGTGGCACCGGATCGGTCACGAAGACCGGCAGCGGCACGCTCACGCTCACTGGCACGAACACGTACACCGGCGGGACGACGATCGGCGCCGGCACGCTCGCCCTGGGCGCGAGCAACGTCCTGGCCGATACCGGGGCCATCACGGTCAGCGGCGGCAAGCTCGACGTGGGCGTTTACGCCGACTCGGTCGGTGCGGTATCACTCATCGGCGGCTCGATCCTCGGCGGCGCATTGCTCGGCAGCTCCTTCGCGGCCGGCAGCGTGGCGCCGGTCTCAACCGAGATCGATCCCAACGATAACGGCACCGCGGGATTCCAAATCGACGACCTGGGGTTCGCCACCGATCTCTCGGGGAGCTTTGCCCAGGTTAGCGACTCCCAGTACCGCGCCGTGGTCACTGGAACGATTGCCGCAGGCAGCGACGCCGACTGGGACTTCTGGAAGGTTTCGCTCCGTGCTGGCGACACGATCCAGATCGATATGCAGGGGGCGCCGTCGGGCCTCGGAACCCTCAACGACAGTTTTCTCTGGCTGTATGACGCCGCGGGGAACCAGTTGGCCGTCAACGACGATTCCAACGGCACCGTCAACTCGCAGATCATCTACACCGTCCCGGCGACGGGGGACTACTTCCTCGCGGCCGATTCCTACGGCGGGGGTGTGGGAACCTACACGCTCACCACCACGGTCACCCGTCAGCCGCAGACCGGCACCCTCACCGGCTCGAGCTACGATCTGCAAAGCGGCACGGTCGCGGCGATCCTGGCGGGCAGTGCCACGCTTGTAAAGAACGGCAGCGGCACCGTCACGCTCTCCGCCGTCAACACCTACAGCGGCGGGACGACGATCACTGCCGGCACCCTCGCCTTGGGCGCCAGCAACGTCCTTCCCGACACCGGCTCTGTCACGGTGAACGGCGGCACGCTCGCTCTCGGCGCGTGGAGCGATGCCATCGGGACGCTCGCCGGCTCCGGCCCCGTCACCACCACGACCGGCCTGCTCACCATGATCAATCGCCTCGAAGCGGGCCTGATCACCGGGAACGTCGCCCTTCGCCCCGGTGCCACGTACGCCCCGACGGCCGGCTTTGCTGACACCCCGACGGCGAGCATCGTGACGGTGGTCGGATCGGTCAATCTCGGCGGTGGCGCGCTTGCCTTCGCGGCCAGTGGCACAGCCAGCATGGGGCAGTCGGTGGTCATCGTCGCCAACGACGGCGTCGATCCGGTGGTCGGCACGTTTGCGGGCCTCGCCGACGGCGGCTTCCTCCTCGCTAACAACGGCCAAACGTTCCAAATCAATTATGCGGGCGGCGACGGCAACGACGTCGTCCTCACCCGGGCGCTGGTCTCCCTCATCGTCAGCGGCATCACCGTCGATTCACGCCCCTACGACGGCACGACGGCAGCCCCGCTCAACACGAGCCTGGCGGCCCTGGTCAATCGGGCGATCGGCGACACGTCGACAACGCTCCAAGTCGGCGGCGTCAGCGGAGCTTATGCCTCGCCCGACGCCGGCAGCGGCAAGTCGGTGACCGTGGCCGGTCTCTCGCTGGCCGGTCCGTTGGCCGACAACTATGTGCTCGTCGCGCCGACGCCCATTGGCACCGTGAAGAAGGCGGCCGCCACGATTGTCGTCACGCCCTACACGGTCACCTACGACGGCCTGCCGCACGTGGCCGCAGGCACCGCCACCGGCATCCAAGGGGAGGATCTCTCCGCCGGTCTGATTCTCGACAGCACCGTCCACACCAACGCGGGAACGTATGTCGATCGCTGGCAGTTCATCAGCCCGAATCCCAACTATGCCGACGTGACGCTCGCCGCGCGTACGGTGTGGGTCGACGACGCCTTCTCGACCGACTCCTACAATTCCGGCCACACCTGGTCGAGCGATGCCCCCTACTCCGGAACGCTGAGCCTCGATCAGACCGATCCCTACGCGGGTTGGACCTACGACTACGGCGCGAACGATCAATGGGTCATCTACCCCTCTTACAATCCATACAACGCCGTCCCCTTCACGCTGCCTGCTAATGGCCTGATCACGGCCCACGTCTGGATCGACCCGAGCAATCCGGCAACCGCTGTTACCTTTGGCTTGTTCAACCCAACGACCTATCAGTGGACGACAGCCGTCTGGGGCAACGTTGCCGTCCTCCCCTACTGGATTCAATCCACGAAGGTGGGCGACCTCCCCGCGGCGGGCACATGGGCAGAACTGACTCTCGATGCGGCCAATCTCGGCTACGCTCCCGGCAGCCTCATCTACGGCTTTCAACTCGGCACGTACGGCGGCCACGCCCGCTGGGACATGATCGGAACCGGACTCCGACCCGATTCCGCCACGGTCGTCGTCAACACGATCGAGAAGCGCCCCGCCGCGATCACGATCACGCCCTTTGATCTCCCCTTCGACGGCCAAACGCACCTCCCCACCTTCACCGCGACGGGGCTCGACGGCATCGATCTGGGCAGGGGCATCAGCTTCGGGGCCGCTGCCCCTTCCGCCCCCGGCACCTACACCATTCCCTGGACGTTCACGAGCCCCGATCCCAACTACGCTGATGCTTCCGGCTCCGTTGAATCGACGATCCGCGCGGTCACGACGGGCAACCATGCCCCGCTGGGCACCGACGGCACGCTCGCGGTCACCGAGGACACCGCATACACGTTCACCGCCGCCGACTTCGGGTTTCGCGACCCGGATGACGCCCCCGCCAACGCCCTCCTTGCCGTCGTCATCGTCGAGCTTCCAGGCTCCGGCACGCTGCTGCTCGACGGAGCTCCCGTCGCCACCGGCACCTCGATCACCGCAAGCCAACTCGGCCTCCTCACCTACGCCCCCGCCACCAATGCCTCGGGGGCCGGCATCGCTTCGATCCTGTTCCGCGTTCAGGACGATGGCGGTACGGCCAACGGCGGGGTCGATCTGGCGACCGCCAGCAACACTCTGTCGATCAATGTCGGCGCGGTCCAAGACCCGATGACCGGGGCGGTGCTCGTCTCCAATCTCACAAGCCCGTCGCGCGGCGCCTCCGCTCCCCGGCAGGGAGACACGCTTCTTGCCACGGCCGATCTCTCCGATGTCGACGGCATCGGGGCCATCACCTGGCGCTGGCTGCGGAACGGCGAAGTGATCCTCGGCGCAAGCCAGATCACCTACACGCTCATCCAAGCCGACGTCGGCGCTCTGATCTCCGTGAGAGCCACGCAAACCGATGCCCTCGGCGGAATCGAATCGGCGACAAGCGACGCGACCGGCTCGATCGTCAACGTCAACGATGCAATGACGGGCTCGGTCACGCTCGCCAACCTGACGGACGGCGCTCGCGGGCCCTCCGCGCCCAGGCAGGGAGACACGCTCGCGGCCTCCCACAACCTCGCCGACGCCGACGGCCTCAACGCGATCGCGTGGAGATGGCTCCGCGATGGTGAGCCGATCGGAGGGGCGACGGCGAACACCTACACGCTCACCCAGGCCGATGTCGGCCACTCTCTCCAGGCCCGCGCCACGCAGACCGATGCCTTCGGCACCACTGAATCGGCCACAAGCGCCGCCACCGGCTCGACTGCCAACGTCAACGATCTTGTCACGGGCACAGTCGAAATCGCGAACCTCACCAACAGCGAACGCGGAACCACGGCGGCCCAGCAGGGGGACACGCTCTCGGCATCCCAGAATCTCGACGACGCCGATGGCCTCGGCACGATCGGCTGGACCTGGCTCCGCAGCGGCCAGCCGATCGGAGGGGCGACGGGGGCCAGCTACACCCTCACCCAGGCTGACGTCGGCTTCACGATCCGCGCCCGGGCAACCCAGATCGACGCCTTCGGCACGACCGAATCGGTAACGAGCGCTGCTACCGGCTCGATTGCAAACGTCAACGACTTGCTGACCGGCACGGTCACGCTTTCCAACCTCACAAGCGCCCCCCGTGGCACCGCCGCGCCCCAGCAAGGAGACACCCTCTCCGCGTCCCAAAACCTCGCCGACGCCGACGGCCTCGGCGCACTCTCCTGGGCATGGCTCCGTGATGGCCAACCGATCGCCGGCGCCACGGCCGTCACCTACACGCTCACCCAGGCCGACGTCGGCTTCGCGATCCGCGCCCGCGCTACCGAGACCGATGCGTTCGGTACCACCGAAGCGGCGACAAGCGTTGCCACCGGCGTCATTGCCAACGTCAACGATTCCGTCACCGGCACGGTGACCGTCGCCAATCTCACGAGCCCCTCCCGCGGCACAGCCTCCGCCCGTCAAGGGGATGCGCTCGAAGTCACCTGGTCGCTGACAGACCCCGACGGCCTCGGCTCGGTCTCAATCCAGTGGCTCCGCGGAGGCCTGGCGATCGCCAACGCGACCAGCTCCTCCTACACCCTCGTGCAAGCCGACGTCGGCACGGCGATCACCGTCCGCCTCACGCAGACCGACGGCTTTGACACCACTGAGTCGATCGTCGCCACAGGCGGCGTCACGGCGGTGGTCAACGTCAACGACCTGATGACTGGCACGGTCGGGATCACGAACTCCACGAGCACCGCCCGCGGCACGAGCACCGCCAGGCAGGGAGACACGCTCTCCGCCGTCAACTCCCTCGCCGACGACGATGGCCTCGGCACGCTCACGTGGAGCTGGTTGCGAAACGGCGTCGCGATCCCCGGCGCCTACGGCCAGTCGTACATCCTCGCGCAGGCCGACGTCGATACGGTGATCACCCTCCGCGTCACGCAGACCGACGGCGGCGGTACAACCGAGTCGGCGACGAGCGCGGCCACCAACGCCATCATCAACGTCAACGATCCCGCCTCGGGCACTCTCACGATCAGCAACTCGACGAGCCCTTCACGAGGCACGACGACGCTCCGTCGGGGTGACACGCTCTCGGCCGCCGCGTCACTGGTCGATCCCGACGGCGTCGGCACACCGATCTCCTTCCAGTGGCTCCGCAACGGAAGCGTGATCGCTGGGGCGACCGCCACGACCTACGCGCTGGTCGCCGCCGACGTCAACGCCGCCATCAGCGTCCGCGCCCGGATGACCGACGGTGGCGGGACGGCCGAGTCGCTCACGAGCGCCGCCACGGCGGCCGTCGTCCATCTCAACACGCCGATGACCGGCGTGCTGTCGATCGCCAATTCGACAAGCGCCGCCCGGGGCACGACCTCGGCCCGCGAAGGGGATCGCCTCACGATCTCGAGCACGCTGGCCGACGCCGACGGCCTCGGCACGCTCTCGCCCCAATGGCTGCGAGACGGCACGCCGATCTCCGGTGCGGTCGCATCGTCCTACACCCTCGCCCAGGCCGACGTCGGCGCCATGATCAGCGTCCGCATCACGCAGCTCGACGCCCGTGGCACCACCGAAAGTGCCACAAGCGCTGCCACAAACGCCATCGTCAACATCGACAGTCCCCTCACGGGCGCCGTGACGGTCGTGAATCTGACAAGCCCCGGTCGGGGCCCGACAAGCGCCCGCGTCGACGACACGCTCTCGGTCTCCGACACCCTCGCCGACGACGACGGGATCACCACGCGTGCCTACCAATGGCTCCGCGACGGGATCGCCATCCCCGGCGCCACGGCCGACAGCTACAGCCTCTCGTCGATCGATCTCGGCGGACGATTCAGCGTTCGCGTAACGGCGTCCGACGCTTTCAGCGGAAACGGTAGCGTCGTAAGCGGAGCCTCCGGGCGTGTCACCACCGTCCTCACGCAGTCGTTTGCCGATGGCTTCGGCCTCGTCCTTCCGGCGTCGATCAGCATCCGCGATACGCTCGACTTCTCCGCCTGCACCCTCGAACTCACGTACACGATCAATGCCGATGGCACGGTACAGGTCAAGGAGACCGCGAAGCCCTCGATCAACTCGCTTGTCTTCACCAGTGCGGGCGACATCGTCACCGGCTCCGGCACGAACCGCTTCGTGTTCAACGGCACAGGGAGACTCGCCGGCACGATCACCGGCAGCGATACCGGCACGACGATCCTCGACTACTCGGCCGCGACCAGCGCCGTCTCGGTCAACCTCGACGCTGGGACAGCCACCGGCACCGATGGCGTGACGAAGGTCACGCAGATTATCGGCAGCACGCTCAACGCGACCGGCGGGAATACGCTGACCGCCTCGCGCGGTGGCTCGCTCTGGTCGATCACGACAGCGGGCTCCGGCTCCGTCGGCGGCGTCGCCTTCAGCCGGATGGAACGGCTTGTCGCCGGCTCACTCGACGATGTCCTCGATTATTCCGCCTACGCCACCGGCGTGACGGTGAACCTCGCCACAGGCACGGCGACGGGCTTCACGTCGATCAGCGGCATCCGCAATGTGATCGGCTCCGCCTTCAACGACTCGATCACCGGCAACGTCCAGGACAACGTGTTCAGCGGCGGGAGGGGCGTCAACACGCTCGTCGGCGGCGGCGGAAGCGACGTCGTCATGGAATCGTTCGACGCTGACATGACCCTCACCAACAGTCGCCTCACGATCGGAACTGGGGGGAGCATCGGCCGCGACGATCTTTCGGGCTTCTCGAGCGCACTCCTTGTCGGCGGCGACTCCGCCAACACCCTCGATGCAAGCGCCTTCACGCTCGGCAGCGTGGAGCTTGTCGGCAACGGCGGCAACGACATCCTTCGCGGTGGTGCAGGCGACGACTCACTCACCGGCAACGCCGGCAACGACACGATCGACGGCGGCGGCGGCACCAACACGCTCCGCGAGCTCCGCGACGCCGACTTCACCCTCACCGACACGCGCCTCATCACGATCCGCCGGGCCGTGATCGAGTCCGACACGCTCACCCGTGTCCAGCGGGCCGAGCTCACCGGCGGCGACGGCGACAACACGATCGACGCGGCGGCGTTCACGCTCGGCAGCGTCGTTCTTTACGGCGGAGCCGGCAGCGACACGCTTGCCGGCGGGAGCGGCGACGACGCGCTCTTCGGTGGCGGAGGGGATGACCGGCTCTCCGGCGGCTTGGGCGCCGACGAACTCGACGGCGGCGCCGGCCGAGACACCGTCTTCGAGACCCGGGACGCCGACATGGTGCTCTCGAACGTCGTCCTTCTCATCGGTGCAGAGGCCGATGCGCTCGTCGCCATCGAGGCGGCCGATCTCACCGGTGGTGGCTCAGCAAACCTTCTCGACGCCAGTGGCTTTACCGTCACGGCCGCCTCGGTCCGCCTCGACGGCGGCGCTGGCGAGGATCAGCTCCTTGGCACGGCGGGCGACGACACCTTCACCGGTGGCTCCGGCAGCGACGAGATCATCGGCGGCGGCGGCACCGATACGCTGATCGAGTCGCGGAATGCCGACATGCGTCTCACCAACACCTCGCTTTTGATCGGCAGCGAATCCGACACGCTCTCCGGCGTCGAGCGCGCGGAGCTGTCAGGCGGTGCTGGAATCAATGCGCTCGATGCCTCCGCCTTCACCCTCGGCTCGGTGACGCTGCAAACCGGCGGTGGCGCCGACACGCTCCGCGGAGGCAGCAGCAGCGACACCTTCGTCCTCGATGTCGGCGGGATGACCGCCGGCAGCAAGGTGACGATTGCACCCGGAGCTGGCTCGAGCCTGGCACGGATTCAGGGGATCACCGCAGTCAAGCAGGCCGACTTCGAGTGGATCACTTGGCGGCCCTCCTCGGCCTCGTCGGCAGCGATGCTCGAGTTCGGATCGGGGAGCGGCATCGATCTGACCTCGATCTCGACCGACCTGGCCACCCGCGGCCAGAGCTTCCGCATCGAGGCCGACACGCTCGACATCCAGGGGCGCACGATCGACACCGGCGCGTCGACGACGGCCGGCTCGATCGAGATCGTCGGCCGGTCGATCACGATCGGCGGCGGAACCAGGCTCTTGGCCAAAGCGACCAATGCCGGCGGTACCGATGGGGCGATCACGATCACCGCCGCCGACAACGCCAAGAGCCTGGATTACGCCGGTGGCTTTTTCAACACCGAGTCGAACACGGCGTCGGTCTCCATCGGCACAGCCACGATTCGCGGCGGGGCGGTGAGCATCACCACCGAGGCGAGTGCGCAGAAGTATGGGGCGGGAGCGGCTGATGCGAGCGGCTGGAAATCGGGGATCTTCGGCTTCGACATGGGCTCGTCGGTGCTTGAAACCCTCGATGGCCTTGCCCTCATCGCCGCCACCTCGAAGTCGACCGCCACCGCGACGATCGACATCGCCGCGGCTGCGGTCATCAACGCCGGCTCGCTCCTCGTGCACGCCGTGGCCGATGCCACTGCTGCGGCCAGCCCGCAGGCCTGGCTCGTCGGTGTGGCCGTCGGCATCGTCAACACCACCGCCACGGTGTCGATGGCCGGCACGGCGACGACCACCGGCAACGCCAGCTTCAAGGCGACGTCGAGAAACACCGTCGATGTCGATGCCTCACCGAAGCCGGTTAAGGGGCTGACCTACGCGGCGGCCGTGAGCGTGATCGAGTCGGTGGCCGATGCGACGCTCCTCCCCACCTCGCGGCTCACCGTCGGCGGTGATCTGACGGTGAAGGGGGAGACGTTCGATGCCAACCGGACGTGGGCCACCTCAGTCGCCGGACTCGACGGCCGGATCGCCGTCGGCGCCGCAGTCGCCGTGGAGAACGGCCGGACCAACGCCCTCATCGACGGCTTCGCCGACGTGGCCGGAAGCATCGTCGTCAATGCGTCCCAGAAAAACGTTCCGCTCACCGATGACGCCAATCTCCTCGGCTACCTCACGGTTGAAGGGTTTTCGGTCGAACGGCGATTCTCCGGCGTGAAGGCCTATTCCGCCACCGGCCAGGATTCCTCCGGCGACGTCTTCGGCGACGCCATTGACAGCATCAAGGACTTGCAGCGGGATGCCGCCAAGGCGGGGATCGCCAAACTCGTCACCTGGGCCAAGGAGAAACTCGGCAAGACCGACAAGGAGAAGGAACCGTCCAAGCCGCTGGCGAACGACTACGACGCCACCGGCGCGATCGCCGTGCAGATCGATGCCAACGCCGTCTCCGCTCGGATCGGCGACGGCTCCGCGATCGGCGGCCGCGCTGACGTCGAGGCCGACGGCTCGATCACCGTCTCCGCCGTGGTCGAGGCCCGTCCCAACGTGTCGGCGTCGTCGCAGTCGACCAATTCGGTCAAGCCGCCGGAGAAGCCCTCCGACGCCGATTCGAATAAGCCGGCCGACAAGCCGGCGCCGCTGAAGCGGAGCGGCGCCAGCCGCAACCTCAAGGCGATGGGCGCCGAGCCGGCGGCCAACGCCGAGAAGGGGGGCGCACTCGCGGTCAACGTGGCGTATGCCCTCAACACCACGACCGCCACCATCTCGGGCGACGCCAGCGTCGATGCCAAGGGGGCGATCAGCGTCGACGCCCAGACGCTCAATCAAATCGATCCCGCCTCGCTATGGGGCGTGAACCTCGTCGAGTCGCTCAAGGACAAGACCGCCGATCACACCACCGCCGCCGGCACAGCGACAATCTCCCATGGCGACACCGTCGAAGTCACAAGCGGGCACTCCGGCAATGGCGATGTCGGCAGTTGGTACGAGTATGTCGGGCTCACCGACATCAATCTCGATCTCTCCACGGAGGATTTCTCCAACGAGGATCGCTGGACGGATCTCGGCGGCTCCGGCACGCGGAAGAAGGATGCCTTCCTTACGAACCTCTCCAGTTACATCAACGACAACGGTGGTCTCGACGACAACCTCTTCGACTCCTGGGCACAGTCCGCCAGCAACGGCCAGAAGAAGACGCTCGCCGGGACGGTCACCGTCCTCGTGCTCTCCCACACCGCTGCAGCCACGATCCAATCGGGGGCACTGGTCAATCAGGACGCCGATGGCACGCTCAACAACACGAACTTCCGCACCGGCAATCAGACGGTGAGCGTGACCGCCGAGAGCGTCAACCAAGCGATCAACCTGGCGGGCAACTTCAAAACGCCCAATGCGATCGGCGGCCGCAAGGCCAACATGTGGTCGATGAGCAGCGACGGCGTGAACTCCGATGCTCCCCCCAACGCCTCGGCCGCGGGTGCCAGCCTCGGGTTCTTCTGGTACGGCAACAACACCCAGGCCCGGATCGACGATGGCGTCACGCTCCGCGCCGACAGCCTTGTCGTTGACGCACGCACGCTCGATCTCTCCGTCGCCCTCGTCGCCGCCGGGACGACGTCGGGGGCCTCTGGCACCAAGGGGACGATCTCGGCCGCGGTGATCGTCAACACGACCCTTGCCCAAATCGGCAACGGGGCCACGATCGTCGTCGGCAGCAGGCCGCTCGATGAGGCCGACGCCGCCGGAGGCTCCGTGCTCGTCCGCGCCACCGACACCGCCTATGCCGTCACCGTCGCCGGTGCGGTCGTCGTGACCGACGAATCGGCCTCCGGTGCGTCTGTCGGCGTCAATACGGTCATCCGCGACACCGAGGCAGTGATCGGCAACCGTCTCGGCGACAATGCGGCTGACGCCCGTAGCCCCTTCACCTCTGGCGGTGGCGTCGTCGTCAACGCCGCCAACCACGGCTTCGTCGGCACGTTCGGCGTTACCGGCGCCAAGGCCGGTGCCAAGCAGGGCCCCGCCCAGCCCGCTCAACCGGCAGCGCCCGCGTCTCCGGTCCCCACCTCTTCGGGCGGGAGCGGCGATACGCAGGGGCAAGCCGCGACCACGGCCGGCACGGCGTCCCTCACCAGTTGGGAAGGGATCGTCCAGACCCTCCTCGAACAATCCGGCGGCGGATCCGGCTCCGAGCCCCCCACCTCGGGCAAGGCCCCGTCACAGGCGTCGGGCCAAGCCAAGACCAACGCCGCCGAGTCGAAGGATGCGTCGGCAAAGTCAGGCTCGATCGCGGTCAACGTCGTCGCCGACAACGCCCGTGCCTACGTCCGCAATGCCGGCGTGATGAACACCGGGGCGCTCACCGTCCGCGCCGAGAACGACACCACGGTCGTCGCCCTTGCCGGCAGCGTGGCCCTCGCCAAGGCGGAAGCGAGCAAGGCCGCTTCGGCGCTCAGCGGCGCGCTCGCTGTCACCTACGTCACCGGCTCGACCGAGGCCTTTGTCGACGGAGCCACGTCGCTCACCGCCCGTGGCCTCTCGATCACCGCCGACCGCGGCGGCTGGATCATCTCGATCTCGGCAGCGATCGCCGCCGCCTCCGGCCAGAAGGGCACCGCCGGCACCGGTTCGGTGGGGGTGGTGTGGGCGGAATACACCACGAGCGCCCGGCTCGCGAACATCGCCGGAGCCACCGCGATCACCGGCCGGACGCTCGTCGAAGCGACCGATGCGACGAATATCGTCATGGTCGGCGGCGGCCTCTCCTTCGGCGGCAAGGGGGGCTACGGCGTCGGCTTGGCCTTCGGCAACATCAAGAACACGACGACAGCGACGATCGAGTCGGTGGCGAATCTCACCCACACCGGTGCCGTCGATGTCGTCGCCACGAGCGCCGCCCGAATCATCAACGTCACCGCCTCGCTCGGCGTGGCGACCGGCGGTGGCGGCCAGCAGGGAACCGGGGCAGCAGGCTCGGTGTCGGTGAATCTCGTCCGCAACACCGTTCGCGCCGGGATGAGCGGAGTGACAACGACGACCAGTTCCTCGGGCGCCATCACCGTCTCGGCCGATGACCATGCCGCGATCTACGGCATCGTCGGCGGGATCGCCTACGGGAAGAGCGGCGGCTACGGCCTCGCCATCGGAATCAACGTGATCGCGAACACCGTCGCGGCGACGATCGAGTCTTCCACACTGGGGACGATCGGGGCGCTCAAGGTCGAAGCCGAGGAGCGGTCGAAGATCGTCGGCATCGCCGTCGGCGGCGCCGTCTCCTCCGGCCAGGGATCGGCGATCGCCGGCTCGGTCGGCGTCAATGCCATCAGCAACTCGCTCGACGCCCACATCCGCGGCACGACAGCCACCCGCGTCACCGGCGTGACGGTCAAGGCCCTCGATGCCTCCACGATGATCGCCGTGGCCGGCAGCCTCGGTGTCTCCAAGAGTGGCACAGGCATCGGCGTGGCGATCGGCTGGAACAGGGTCAGCAACTCCGTCGCCGCCTTCGTTGAGGGCTCCACGCTCAGCGCCACCGGCGGCGGCGTGAACGTCCAGGCGACGTCGACGTCGCTCCTCGTCAATGTCGGTGCTGCGGGCGCCGGTAGCTCCAAGGGCACGGGCGGGGCAGGGGCGCTGGTCATCAACTCGATCGCCAACTCGGTCGACGCCCATATCGGGGCGCTGTCCACGGTCAGCGCCACAGGCGACATCAACGTCACCGCGAGCGAAGCGGCGAGCATGATCGTCGTCTCGCTCGCCATCGCCGGCAGTGGCGGCGGCAGCGGCGTCGGAGCGCTCCTCGCCTACAACTACGTCGGCCAGAGCAACTCCGTCGCCGATCCCAACCTGATCTCGAAGCTCGATGCCGCCGGCCCCGAAGGGGTGCAGACGGTCAACGTGGCCGGCTCCGACACGGCCACCGCCAGCAGCGTCAAGGCCTTCATCGACAGCTCCACCGTCACCGCCGGTGGGAAGCTGAGCGTCCTGGCCGGGTTCGACGATCCGACGAAGCAGGGATCCGAGAGCCCCACGCTCGGTTCAACGACCTCGATTCCCACCTCGAGCGTCACCGTCACCGGCGACACGATCGCCCTCCCCTCCTCCCACGGCTGGCAAACCGGCAACCGGATCGTCTACCGCAGCGGCAGCGGCACGGCGATCGGCGGGCTCTCCGACGGTACGTCGTACTTTGTGATCGTCGTCAATCCGACCACCGTCAAGCTCGCCACGACGCTCGAGAATGCAGTCGCCAACAGGGCGATTCCCCTCTCGTCGACTGGCTCAGGGAGCGGCCACAGCCTCGGGCTCCTCGATCTCTCCCGGCAGACGGCCTTCGACGCCGCCACGACCACCGTCGACGTTGATGGCTCCAACCGGCTCGTGTTCCCGACGGAGCACGGCTTGGCCGACGGCGAGCAGGTCGTCTACGCCGCCAATGGCGGCCGGGTCATCGCCGGACTCGAGTCGGGTAAGCGGTATTTCGTCAAGCTCGTCGATGCCAAGACGATCCAGCTTGCGACGACCAGCGGTGCAGCGGCGATCGATATCGGGGCGACCGGGCTCGATGAGTTTGGCACCGGGTCCAGCGGCGAGTCGTTCACCCCCGTCACTGGCATCTGGACGACCTTCACCCCCTCGTCGGCCGTGACGAAGACCCGTTCACGGGCCGATCAGCTCACCTATGCCACTCCCCACGGCCTCGCCGACGGCTCGGCGGTGATCTACCGGGCCAACGGCACGCCGATCGTCGGCCTCGTCGATGGCGAAACCTACTACGCGATCGTCATTGACGCGACCCACATCCAACTCGCGGCGACCCTCTCCGACGCCACCGATCTGACCCTCACCCACGATCCGGCCACGACTGACGACGATGAGTTTGTCGCCAAGAAGCCGATCATGCTGACGTCGACCGGCAACAGCGCCCAGGGGCTCCAAGAGCGGGTCAGCTCCTTCGATCTCGCCGGCACGACGCTCGATCTTCCCTCGGCAGCCGGCAGCCAGATCGTCGGCGGCCAGATCATCAGCGTCACGCTCGCCGGGGCAGGGGGGAAGGGAACGAGTGGCGCAGGCGCCATCTCCCTCAACTTCGTGCGGATGAACGTCGACGCCCGCGTCTCCAACACTGGCTCCGGCCAGGTGAGTGC
>Ga0164295_10000599_pt1 | contig 30329 bp, 28 predicted proteins | sample GEODES006metaG_FD_111798 | JGI IMG/M metagenome (GOLD analysis project Ga0164295, IMG submission 111798) | Oligotrophic lake water microbial communities from Sparkling Lake, Wisconsin, USA - GEODES006 metaG | ecosystem: Environmental > Aquatic > Freshwater > Lake | place: USA: Sparkling Lake... | reverse complement strand
GAGTACGCGATTCGCACGATGTTGGACTTGGAGGATCGAAACGATCCGAACACGATCAACTCGATCCCGGTGAAGTTCACCCAGGGTGAGCCGATCTACGTGAGCGGAGTGGCGAACCTTATTCCGGGCACCGGAACGGACAAGATTGAGCGACGAAACCGCGCGGAAGAAATCCGCGTTACGGCGGACCTTCTCCCGGGCTTTGCCGCGGGAACGGTCCAGTCGCAGATCAACGCTTGGATGGCGAAAGAGAAGCTGATTCCTTCAACGGTTACGCTTCGCGCCCTCGGACAGGCAGAGTCTCAGAACCGAGAGTCGGCCGCGCTCCTTGGAGCTTTGCTTCTCGGTCTGGTGCTGGTCTACATGGTTCTGGCCTCGTTGTACGAGAACCTGCTGTATCCGTTCATCATTCAGATCGCACAGCCACAGGCGTTCGTTGGAGCGTTGATCGCTCTGATGATCTTCAACAAGCAGTTCAGCCTTATCGGCTTTATCGGCTTGTTGACGTTGATCGGCCTCGTGGGTAAGAACGCGATTCTGCTGGTCGACTATACGAACACCTTGCGTGGTCGTGGACGGCAGCGAGAGGACGCAATCCTTGAGGCGGGTCCGACTCGACTTCGACCGATCATGATGACCTCGCTGGCCCTGGTCCTCGGCTTGTTGCCGACGGCACTGGCGGTTGGTCGAGGTTCGGAGTTCCGCGAATCGCTGGGCTACGTGATCATCGGTGGCGTTACTCTCTCGACGTTCTTGACCCTCCTCGTCATTCCGTGTTCGTACACGATCTTCGACGACTGGTCGAACTGGATTGGCAGATTGCGCGGACGACGAAACGAGTTCGACACGGATCCGACGACGGATGGAGTCGGTTCCGAGCCAAGTTCGCCCGACACATCACCGGTAGCCTGAATCCACCGGTAAAGTGAATACATGAAACCGTTAGGTTCCTTTCGCGAGGTCCTAACGGTTCTTGTGTTTTTGGCTGGTGGCATAAGCTATTTGCCGAACTTGAGCTGGCTGGCTTGGGTGGCTTTAGCCGTTGGTTTGCCATTCCTGATCAAGCGCACATTTGAGAGCTTGCGCCAGGGTGATTTGGACGTTGACTTCCTGATGCTGCTCGCGGCGGTCGGCGCGGCGGTGGTCAATCAGCCCGGCGACGCGGCGATTCTGCTTTTCCTGTTTAACCTTTCCAGCGTTATGGAAGAGCGGGCGATGAGCCGCACGAAAGATGCTATCTCTTCGCTCGTCAAACTTCGTCCGAGCGAAGCCATCTTGGTTCGAGACGGCGCAGACAAAACCGTCCCCGTAGAGTCACTCGCCGTCGGCGACATTGTTCGGGTTCCCAGTTTCACTTCGGTTCCGGTGGACGGCACGGTTGTCGAAGGGCTGAGTTCGGTCAACCAGGCGTCGATTACCGGTGAATCGGTCCCGGTGTCCGTCGAGAAGGGCACCAATGTGATCGGCGGGACTCAGAACCTCGATGGACCCCTTCTGATCTCTGTTCGCACGGTGGTCGGTGATAGCACCCTGGACCGGATTGTGGCGCTGGTGCAAGAGGCGCAAACGAACAAAGCTTCCGGAGAGCGCATCAGCCAGTGGTTTGGACAGCGGTACACGTGGTTCGTCCTAGTGGCGTTCGCGATCTCGCTGGCGGTCCGATTGTTCGTTCTGAATCAGCCGCTGATGGCCGCCACGTACACGTCCGTGGTGCTGTTGGTCGCCTTGAGCCCATGCGCCTTGGTGATTTCGACGCCAGCGACGACCTTGAGTGCGTTGGCTTGGGCGGCGAGAAATGGATTGCTGATCCGAGGGGGCGAGTTTATCGAGCGGTCCGGCGAGGTCAACGCGGTTGCGTTTGATAAGACCGGCACGGTGACCAGTGGTCGGCCGAAACTTCGGTGTGTTTGCGTTTGCAGCCACGAGGAAGGGGACAGCGCGACGGAGGACCAGTGCTACTCGGGAGCGGGCGAGCCAAGCGCCCGGGTTCGCGAGGTCGTCGCTCTTGCGGCTGCTCTCGAAAAATATGCCGCACATCCGATGGCAGAGGCCATTCGCCGAGCGGCGGTTCAATGGCCCGAACCGGAGCCGATGGTGTCGGATCACCGGGTGATTCCGGGACTCGGGATCGAAGGAGTTACCGCAAACGGCCCGATTCGACTCGGCCAGATTCGACTGTGGGAAGAGGCCAACGTGCAAGTTCCGGCCTACGTTCAGAGTCACGTGACGGAGTGGCAGGGCGAGGGCCTTGGCATCGTCGTGATGGACTCTCCGCTTGGGTTTGCGGTGCTTGCTTTCGAAGATGAAATGCGCCCCGAGACGCCTGCGGTTCTGGAGCAACTGCGATCGATGGGGGTTAAGCACTTGGCCATGCTGAGCGGCGACTCGCCAGCGGCGGTTTCAAGACTGGCCGGAATGCTGAAGCTGGACGAGGTCCAGGGTGGTTTGATGCCAGGGCAGAAGTCCGGTCGAATTGCGGAACTCGGGAAGGAGCATCGCGTGATGATGGTTGGCGATGGCGTGAACGACGGACCCGCGCTTTCGGCGGCTTATGTCGGAGTCGCCATGGGCGGGCTGGGGTCAGATGTCGCCCTTAACTCGGCCGACGTCGTGCTGATGCGCGATCGGCTTGATGCCTTGCCCGAGCTGATTGAGCTCGGGCGAAAGACGCGTCGAACGATCACCGCGAATCTTGTCTTCGCGGGCGGCGTCATCGTTGCACTGACTGTGAGCTCGTTTATCATCCGGCTACCGCTGCCCGTCGCAGTGATCGGTCACGAGGGCAGTACGGTGTTGGTAATTCTCAACGGACTCCGCTTACTGCGGGGGCCGGGTCTCAGTCCTCGAAAGTGAGTTCGAGGACCGGTCGAGCGGCTTCTCGCTCGGCGTCTTTGGAGAAGATTTTGTAGGTCTGACGATTCTCGTCCATGCTCAATTTCGAGGTGAGAACCAGCGAGAGCGGTCCGCCTACTCGACCGGCGAGGTACTTCGCGAAGTTGCCTTTGCCAGCTAAGAGATCGATCTCGATTTTGAACTCGGCATCGGGGGCAGTGAACTTAGGTGCGGTCGCGCCGAAAAGACTGGTCTCTTTGGCATCGAGCTTGAGCTTGAAAAGCGACTCGTAGGTCCAACCTTTCTCCTTGAACTCGCCTTCGACGGCGCGAACTTCGAGCGGAGTTTTGGACGCCCCTTCGACGGTGAAAGAAGGATTCGCGATGTGGGTTACGATCAGCTTGGCAGCGGTGAGTTTCTTGTCGGCGGGAACCTTGCCGGTGTTGAACTGGAGCAGGCTGTACGAGAACGACTCGGTGTCGGAAGCTGATTCTGCGACGGCCATGCCGCCCACTCCCCACACACGCAGGTAGGCGTCGCGCTGCGGATCCGTCGCGTGCGGATAGGCCCAAATGTCATCGGTCGGGGTTAGGGTCACGACGTTTGCGAACATCAAAGAGAGCGATGCAACCAGCACGTTTGTAGTTTGGCAAGTTTTGTCTGGTAGGGAGTACGGCACATTCGGTGTTCGATTGCCTGCTTTGACGACACAATGATCTTGGTCGATGATTCACGCTCTGAAGGTTCTTGAATACGGTGCAATCCTAGCGGAGCTCGCTCGGCATTGCGAAACAGAAATTGGCGCAGCTCAAGCGGTGGAGCTGAAGCCAAGCTTTGATGCGCCAACGGTTTTCGAGCGCCAACAGAAGACGACCGATGCCGTTACCGCGCTCGAACGACATTCGCCGCCCGGACTTTCGGCGGTCCGAGACTTGCGGGGGCCGCTGAAACGGGCCGAGAAGGGCGGTGTATTGGGTGGGGAAGAGCTGTTCCGAATCGGCGAGTGCTTAGGCGCGCTTCGCGCGATGAAGGAGTTTCTCTCCAATCGGCAAGAGGACATGCCGGCCTTGCATCCCTACGCTTTTGCTCTGCACGCCGCGCCATCGCTTGAAGCGCGGCTGCTGGACGTACTTGAGCCGGGCGGCACCTTACGTGACCATGCCTCGCCTGAACTCGCGACCTTGCGACGGAGAAGAGCCGGTACGGCGACGCGAATCGTCGAAACGATCCAGAAATACACGATGGGTCGATTCCGTGACTTGCTTAGTGACCCGATTTACACCACCCGAGATGGCCGTTATGTTGTGCCGTTGAAGGCCGAGAATCGCGGAAAAATCCGGGGCATCGTCCACGACACGAGCGCGAGCGGGCAGACGATCTTTCTTGAGCCCGACGAAGTCGTCCAGTTGGGCAACACGCTGCGCGAGGCCGAGGCTTTAGCGCGAGCCGAAGAATTCCGAATCTTGACCGCGCTGAGTGAATGGGTCGGCAAAGAAGCGCTCGCGACTTCTGGAGCGATCGAAGCCGCGGCGCAGATCGATCTTGCTTTTGCCAGCGCCCGGTATGGATTTGCGATCCGCGGAGTGCTGCCGATGATGTCGAGCGGACCCGCGAACGTTCAGATTCTGCACGGCAAGCATCCTTTGCTAGACCCGGTGAAGGCGGTACCGCTCGACATCACGCTGCAACCCGGCAAGAGCGTTTTGATCACCGGTCCAAACACGGGCGGAAAGACGGTTGCGATTAAATGTGTCGGGCTGTTTGTAGCGATGGCGCAGACGGGCCTTATGCCACCGGCGCTGGAAGTGCGGCTCTCGCCCTTCTGCCAGATATGGGCGGACATCGGCGATGAGCAGAGCCTTGAGCAATCCCTCTCGACGTTCTCCGGGCACATCAAGAACGTTGGGAAAGCGGTGCGCGAACTCAAACCCGGTGGGCTTGTGCTGCTGGACGAAATTGGGGCGGGCACGGACCCAGCAGAGGGTGCGGCGCTTGCGGCGGCGATTCTGCGCGCCCTTCACGAGAAAGGGGCCGCCATCTTGGCCAGCACGCACTACGGCGAACTGAAGGCGTTTGCGTACAACACGGAAGGCTTCCAGAACGCAGCGATGGAGTTTGACGAGAAGTCGCTCAAGCCGACTTACCGTCTTCTGGTCGGCGCGCCTGGGGCCAGCCATGCTTTGAAGATTGCCGAACGGTACGGGATCGATCCAACGATCGTTGAGCAGGCCCGAGAGGAGCTTGGGACTCAGGCACAGGACCTAGCCAAGATGCTGGAGCAACTCTCGCAGGCTCAGAAGCTTGCTCGAATTGCCCAAGGCGAAGCCGACCGGAAGCTGAATGAGCTTCGGGCTGCGGAGAAGGTGGCCGATCAGAAGCTACGTGAAGCCGAGGACATTCGAAAGAAGGCCCACGCGAACGCGAACGAGGTCATCGAGATTGCCCTGCGAGAAATTCGATTGGAGGCCAACCGGCTGTTCGACGAGCTGAAGGCGAAGCCGGGCGACACCAAGACCAGCGAAAGCGTTCGACGCGGACTTAAGGAACTCGACGAAGTTGGGAAAGACTTTGCCAAGGAGTTTCGTGCGGGAGCCACTTCGTCTCGCTCCAGCGCGCCGGATCAGATTCAGAAGGGAGACTCCGTTAGCGTCACGGGCTTTGGTCAGAAGGGAGTCGTACTTGAGGCCCCGAGAGGTGGGCAGGTGATGGTGCAAGTTGGAATGATGAAGCTGTCGGTTCCAATCGAACGGCTTCAGAAAACTTCGGCCAACCCGGTTGGCTCCCGTCGCACGATCGAGATGCGACTTCAAAAAGCGATCAACTCGACGTTGGAGCTTGATCTGCGGCACCTTCGGGCCGAGGAAGCGCTTCCGCGTCTAGAACGGTTTATTGACGACGCGCTGCTCGCGGGAACCTCGAACTTACGCATCGTTCATGGCAAAGGAGAGGGCATCTTGCGAAAGGTGACCCAAGAAGCCCTGAAAAAGCATCCCGAGGTAGTGTCCTATCGCGATGGCGAACCGAGCGAGGGCGGTCAAGGAGTGACGATTGTCCATTTCGAGTGACGAAATTCTGATTGCCAAAGCCAAAGCGGTTCGAGATCACGCTTACGCACCGTACAGCGGCTACTTGGTTGGGGCGGCCCTTCGAGCCACGGATGGCGACATATTCACCGGGGCAAACGTGGAGAACCTTTCGTTTGGCTTGACGATTTGTGCAGAACGGAGCGCAGTCGCGGCGATGGTTTCGGCAGGCAAGACTCGTTGGGCCGAATTGGCGGTGGCCACAAAAGATGGTGGGACCCCTTGCGGCATGTGCCTGCAGACGTTGGTAGAGTTCGTTGAAGACCCGGCGGACTGCCGCATTTTGCTGTGCGGTTCAAGCGGAACGGTGACTGAGCATCGATTGATTGAACTGTTGCCGATGGGTTTTGCGTCGGATGCGGTAAGGCGCGTTGGCTAAACGCCAACCTTGAGAATTCTCTCGAATTCGAAGTTTAAGTGGAACAGGAAACAGAATGAATCGTTGGAATGGTATGCGTAACGCAGGTTCGCCGTGGCTCGTTGGCGTCAGCTCGGCCCTTTTGATCACGATTATTGCGTGCGGTGGGGGCGGCGGTGGCGGTGGAAGCACCTCGGCCAGCGGCGGTGGCTCCACGGGCACGTTTACCGAAGTAGCGGTCGAGTTCCGAACTCCCGACAACTACGTGGTAGACCCCTCCAACATCCGGGTCGGCGATGTACTTCAGCTTTACCTTTGGGGACGGGACTCTACGGGCCAGATCGCTGCGGTGCCTTCGAGCAACTGGTCGACCACGGCGCCAAACTCCATCGCGGTTACTAGTAGTTCGGGTGCATTCGAAGCCAAGTCCGCTACGAGCACGACTTACGTTGTTCGAGCAAACGGAAACGAGTTCACCGCGAACTTTACGATCAAGGCAGCGAGCGGTGGTCTTGTTGCGGGTCGAGTGCGAAACACGGACTCCCAAGGCGTTCCAGGAGCATTCGTACGGATTTATAACGCTGCTGGCGCACAGCTTGGGACGGCGATCACGGGCTCAAACGGCACCTTCCGTATCATGGCGCCGTTTAGCGCTACTGGCTTTTTGGTCGATTTAACGGGGTTGGGCACAAAATATTACAATCAGTTTGGCTACGGTTCAAGCGAGTACAGCGTGATCTGTCCAGACTCAAAAGCGACCTTGCCCGCGGTTTCAAGTTCAAGTTTGACCTTGCTACCGTCAAATCCGGTGGTCTACCGCAAGGTTAGCGGATCCACTCCGCCGCCACCACCGCCAGATTGCGGTTTGTAAACCTTCCCAATATTCGCCGAGATTGGCATAATATGAATCGATGAAGCGCGCAAGTTTCGCGGTAACTACTTTGGCCGCACTGTTCTTAGCAGGATGCGGAGGAAATAACGGTGGTGGGGCGGCAGCAGGTGGTGGCGGATTGCCGACAGCTGGTCCACAAACGTTTGTCGAGGCAGTGTTGGCCCCCGGTGGCGTCGCCCCAAGCGATCCGGCGGCGTTCGTGGTCGTTGATCCCCTGAATATTCAAGTGGGTCAGATCATTAAGTATCAGCTGGCAACCTACTCCACCACGGGCGTTCGAACCGTGCTTCCGGTGACGGAGTGGCGCAACAGCGACGAAACGAGTGCGTTCGGTCAGATCGGTTCCGATTCGGGACTTTACGAAGCAGGAAACGTTGTAACCACGACCACCGAGTTCATCGGTACTCGCTACAACGGAGTCGACTACTTCACGGCGTACCAAATCAAGCCAGCTCAGGCTTCGGTTCAGGGACAGGTTGTGGATTCCGCGACCGGCCAGCCGATCCGTGGCGCATCGGTTGAGTTCTACGATTCAAGCGGCGTTCTCATCGGAACCGTCCGACAGCCGTTCCAGGGCAACTTCAGAGCGTCTTTGCCTCTCAACGCGGCAACGTTCACGATCAACAGCGACACCTTGCCAACGAACTATCGACGCGTTTTCAGCTTCGACGGCAACGGCTTCCGAGCTGGAGACCCGAACTGCTACGCTTCGTCCCCATCGTTCTCGCTGGGCAACAACTCGTTTGGAACGGTGTTCATCCCGAAGACCTCCGAGCCAGAGCCAGACCTCACCGGTTGCGGCTAGTCTGACCCTTACTCATTTGGGAACCGAAGGAACTCCGCCAGTGCGCGGAGTTCTTCTGGTTTTAGGGTGGGGAAACCTGGCATCGTTGAACCTGGCTTGATCTCTTTCGGGTTCTTGATGTAGGTCACGTAGTAGAAAACATCGGACCGCTTTTTGTACGATTCGGCCAAGCTCGGGCCGGTGGTGCCGACCTTTCCGTCTTGGCCGTGGCACGCGACACAAGAGTTGGAGTTGAAGACTCTGCGACCCATCGCGGCAAGCTGAGGGTCTTTGATGTCGTTTTGCTTGGCGATGGTCGCTATGGAAGCAGGATCTCGCTTTCCGGTCAGCGGGGCCGGTTGGCCACCGTGGAGAAGGGTGATGCCAGAAAACAGCAGGGTGGCACCGACAAGGAACCATTGAGCGACCTGCTGGGAAACCTTCAGCACACCAATCCCGAGGATCGCCGCAAAGATTGCGCCGGGTAGCAGTACCGCCCCGAGCCAGCCGCCGCTGCGCATCAGACCGTCGGTCCAAACGAGCATGGCATGAGCCGGAAGGGTGTACCAACTGGCGAGAGCATCAAACTTCCCGGCGTCGGCAGCGGTTGCCTGAGTACCGATCGGACTTTGAACGACGAACGACGTTAGAAAGGCAACGGCCAGTCCGCCCGCCGCAGCGGCCCAATTAGGCTCGCCTTCGCGTTCTCGAACGTACGAGGAGATGAGGACGATGGCGAGGACCACGAAGAGGGCAGGAAGTACAAAGCGGTGCAACTCGTACCAAAGCGTCAGGGTCGACTGCGAGACGCCCTTTCCGCCGAGAATGGCTTCCATGAGCGTTTTCCCGACTCCGGGCACGCGTCCAGCGATGCTGCCTTCGATCGCGGCGGTCTGAACCGCGTGCCGATCCCAGGGCAAGATGTTGCCGGTCAACTGGAAGGCGAGCGCCAGGAGAAACAGAAAAACGTTCCCGACGAACTGGGTTTGGCTTTTGTGGATATAGCTTCCGGTCCAAAGTCCGGCGGCTACGGCGAGCCCGCTGACGATAATCAGAATGGCGCTGGCCCAGTAGTGGAAGCCCTGCAACATGCCAAAGGTCGAATCAAAGTGCATGGCCTGGACGCTCTTGTGCGCCCCGCCCGTGGTGGCGACGTAGCGGGTGCCGATGGCGATTCCAACCGCAATCTGACTCACCGTGAGAATGAGCGCGGCTGCCCCCAGTGTTGCTACATGATCCGTTTTTTGATTTGCCATAAGCTTCCAGCAATTAATATGACGTACCGTCAAAGACGGGAGCGTCTACGCCATTAGAACCAATTCTGCGAAATTTACAGCTCTAATGAATCCTTTTTGGACAAAGGAATAGTACAGTTTCTGGGAGAGAAGGATGAGTTTAGATAGAAACCCGCTACAAACGAGGTTAGCGGATGGTTCGGGGGGGCAATTTGACCTGACCGAAGACACGGTCGACCAGATGCTTGCGCTTGCAGAGCGCTTGCGGATGTCGAACGGAGGAGTGCTGGACGACGACGCCATTCAGGCGGTCGCCGAAGCTACCGGTGCGCCAACTGAGTACGTTCGACTCGCCGTTAAGGTCCGAGCCGAAAAAGAGAATCGCAGCCGTCTCTCGAATCTTCGGGCTCAGTTTCTGACCCTTGATCCCGAAACACGACGCATGGTGGCGGTGGGGACCATGGCGACGGTCTGCGCTTTCCTGTTTGCGCTGGAGTACCGCCTAGGCCCAGCCGTGAGCCAATACGGCGTCTTGAGCATGGTCGGCCTGATCGCGCTCTCCCTCGGGCTGTATCAGGTCGCGCTCTCAAAGGACGTGAAATGGGCCGGTGCGAACGGCGCGATCCTTGGTGGCGCGTTCTTCGGCATGTACGCGGTGTTTTCGTTGGTGATGCAGTCGGCGATGAGAATCTATGCGCCGGCCATTTTGCCGATCATGATTGGCGGCGGAATCGCGGGTGCCTTGCTGAAGAAGGCGGTTGAAAAGAATCGGGACAGCCTTGGCTTACGCGATCCGATTCAGGAGCGTCAAGAGTTACTCGCGCAGTTGGTAGAGCTTCAGGATCGGCTCCGAAGCGGAGAGCAGAGCGTCACTTTCCTGAGTGTGGACATTGTCGGGTCCACGAAGATGAAGCTGAAGGCCGACCTGTTGGCGGTCGAGTACACGTTTACCGAGTACCACGGCTACGTGGAGCGCATCACGGTGCGGTACGGCGGTCGTGTTCACAGCACGGCCGGTGACGGCGTCACTTGCGCCTTTGATCACCCGCATCAGGCTTTTGCAGCGGCCAAAACGATCCAATCCGGCTTGTTCGAGCTGAACACCTTCCGGAATCGGCTCGGTTCGCCGATTACGCTTCGGTGTGGCGTGCATACCGGCACGGTGGTCACGCCGCAGGGTGGAGACATTAAGTCGCTCAACTTTTCGCATGTCATCGACGTGGCCGCGACGATTCAGAAGTACTGTCCGCCGGGCGGCGTGGCGGTGACCGAGGCGAGTGTGATGTACTTGCCCGGCGGCGCTACCGCAGTTGGGGAAGAAATGATCGAAGCCGCGGACACGCGAGCCGCCATTTGGCGCCCAAAGGCGATGGTGACGGCAGGCTCGGCCGAGCAGACTCCACCCCTTCCGGCGGTCTGATTTTCCATGCGGAAAACCTACCGGCAAGCAAATGATTGGCACCGTGACCTTGATCCGGGCTCGCCAACCACGCCGGTCATCAAGGTTCGTCGCGACGCAAGTCACTTTATCGCCGGAGGGCTTTGGCCCTCCGGTTTTCGGTTGTTTCACAACGGAGGCTTGCCGCAACTCGAACGTCGTCGGGACGATTGGATCTGCGAAATTTTGCTGGACGTGAATGAAACGGAGGCCACTTCGGCGCCGGTAAGGGTTCGCATCCACCTTTGCCATCGAAACATCCGCACGGTCCGCGAGAAGTATTGGACCCCGGCCAGTGCCGCGCCGATCCTGGTGGCGGCAGCGGATATTGGTGGGCTAGAACTGCCGCCGTCCTACTTGGTTTGGTGGTGCAAAGGGCGCACCTACGAGTACGCGGAAATGATGTCCCACATCCAAGCCATCGCCTTGCCGTGGTTTGCAGAGTTTGAAGACCCGGAACAGTTGGAAGCTAAATTGATGGGCGCGGGACTCCCGTTGATCGGCCACGCGACGGCGATTGAGTTGCTGTTGACGGAGTGCGGGCGGAAGGCTGCGCGGGCTTACGTCGAGAAATTTTTAGCCGATGACGCGCAGTTTCAGATTGAAGTCGGGCGTTTGGCGATGCAGCCGCGCGGGAAACCGCTGCCAGAAATGCCTCGGGCCGCCAGTGCGGCGTTTTTGTACCGGCTCTTGTAGTCCCAGCGGTCAGTGGGGCAGGGGTATTCTCCCGCCGATTAATGCTCTTCGGCAGACGGGATAAACGGGACGCCTTCGAACGCTACGCCGAAAGTGTCTTTCCGTCTGTCTTCGGCACCGCGCTTCGCCTCACAAGATCACGTGAGGAAGCGGAGGACCTATGCCAAGAAGCCATCGTTCGGGCCTATGAGGCGTTCGACCGATTTGACGGAACGAATTTCAAGGCTTGGCTGTTGCGAATAGTAACGAATTTGTACATCAACAAGTACCGTCGGCAACAGCGTGGTCCTCACATGGGATCGCTCGACGAAGACGGAGCAGTTGAACCTACGGCGGCGGAAACGGTCCTTCCAGATCGGGCACTTTTTGACGAAGCGCTTGGGGCGGAAGTCGAAGAAGCACTCTCAAAGGTCCCAGCAGATTTTAGGATTACAGTAATTTTGAGCGACATTGAAGGGCTGAGCTATCAAGAAATTGCCGACGCGACGGATGTGCCCATTGGCACCGTCCGATCTCGACTGGCACGAGGTCGCGCTCTGCTCCGAACCGCCCTGGCAGAATATGCCATTCGCGAAGGCATCGTGAAAGAAGGAATGGAGATCGAATGAGAGACGTGGAAACGCTACACGCCTACGTAGACCGGGAACTCAGCCCGGAACAGATTGCTGCATTTGAGGAACTGATGAGTCAGGATGCAGAGCTTCGAAAGCAAGTCGCCCTGGTTCAGGCCCAGAAAATGGCCATGGTGAACCTCAATTACGGCATGGAATGCGAAGATGCCTGGAAGAAATGCAAAGGTCGCATTGCCGAGATTGAAAGCGCGCGCCGCACCGAAAATTTTGTTTCTCGCTATGCGTGGGCTTTGTGCGCCTCGCTCATTCTGATGATCGTGGTTGGCGGCGGCTGGCAGCGATTGAACGGAACCTCGAACTCGAACGGAACGGCAATTACAGAAATGATGGCTGGCTTCGTGCCGAACCGACAGCAAACCTCTACGCCGGCCGAAGTTCAGCGCTGGGTTGAAGGCGTCTTTGATTTTGCGGGTGAGGCGACCAGGCCAGACCGACTTGAGCTTCTCGCGATGGAGAAGGGCGTTTCAAGCGGCAAGATGGTCGAGCGGCACTGGATCAAAGATGGCGAAGGCCAGATTATCTTGATCGCGGTTGAAGGGCACGTTCCCATGACGGGCATGACGCCAGCTTCCGAAGACGGCAAGTACATGGTCGGGCACGTGGGCAAAGCCAACTGCATCGGCTGGTACAAGCCGAACTACACGGTGTTCTTGATGGGCGAGCGACCGACGGAGAACCTCAAAGTAGCGGCAATTCGCTTGTGCTCAATGATCAAGTGAGTCGGAAAGTTTGACTCGCGGATCAGCGGCTTAAAGATTTGGCAGGGGCGACAGGACTCGAACCCGCGACAACTGGTTTTGGAGACCAGGACTCTACCAACTGAGCTACACCCCTGCGTGTTTTTAAATGTACCAGACCAATAAAGCACATCGCGTCGTCGGCATCGTTCTATACTGGGACCCATGCGTCGAGCGAATCCTTTGGTCCGGACGGCAGTCGTCCTTGGTTTTCTTTTTGTAGGGGGTTCTGCTCTCGCGCAGCCTCTATCGGGAGCGCGTCAGTACCCACAGTTTCGAAACATGTCGGGCTTGCCGGGCGGGCTTTTCGGAGTCAATTCGATGGGCCGACCTAGCATGTGGGGTGCCATGGGCATTTCCACGCCGGTGGGATACTCCCTCTCCGACTACCATGTGGCGCTCGGATTTGCAAACATGAGCCGAGATCGAACGCTTCGATTCCCGAACGGATCTCGGGACGCGTCGGATGCGAACGGAACGGGCCAAGCAATGATCGGCATTCCGACCTCTTACGGTGCGGTGACGATCAGCGGCATGCTCCACAGCGGCGTTGGCGACAGCGTTTTGAACCTGCAGTACGCGCCATCCTTTGGGCCGCGAGGGCTTGGGGTTAAGGGCCTCGGCGTGAGCGTCGGCGTTCAGGATGCCTTCTCCACCGGCGGATCGGCTGGTCAGGGTCAGCCAAGCGACAACGACAGCAGTCGGTCGTACTACGTGGTTGCCACTTATGAAATCAAGCAGGGCATCCATGTGAGCCTTGGCAAGGGTGATCGACGATTTGCGGGACTTTTTGGCAACGCGAGCATCAGCGTTGGCCCACGTGTGAAGCTGGTGGTGGAGAACGACACGTTCAACACCAACTACGCGGTTGCGTACAGCTTGGGACCGCTCAAGAAGCCAGATCCTCGATATCTGCTTTCGTCGGAAGATGATCCGCGACGTGGTGATGTCGTGATGAGCCTCGGAATTATTCGCCAAAGCCGAATCTTCTGGGGTCTGAACGTCACGTATTGAGCTAAAGCTCCAAAACTCTGGGCCCACGACGTGCGTGGGCCCACGAGCTTGCGCCACAATGAGGACTATGCGCGGTCGTTTGTCCGCGGCCCTTGCGGCCCTATCGTTACTTCTCGTTTTTGGGTGTGATTCTCCACCGGTCACCCAAGGTGGCAAGATGCGAGAGACTCCGCTTAAGGCGGTCGTCAGTCTCAGTCCCAGCACCACCGAGCTTGTGGGCTCGTTCAACTACACCGGCGTGCTGAAAGGCCGAACGGCAGCGGACGATTTCCCCGTGATCGCCAAGAGCATTCCTATCGTGGCGTCGGTGAAGCCGGACTACGAGAAGATCGCCCAGATCAAGCCAGATTTGGTGGTCTACGATGCTGACCTGTATAACGAGCAGGACGTCGAAAAGATCAAGGGAATGGGCTTCAAGACCTTCGTGATTGATGCGAAGACGGTTGACGCTTTTGTTGAACAGCTTTACCTGCTCGGCTCAGAAACTGAATCGGAAACGAGCGCCAGCACTTATGCGGACAAGGTCCTTTCTTCTAAGAACTCAGCTCTGGGAGACGCGGTCGAACCGAAGCCGAAAGTTGCGGTGGTGCTTGCCGGTGACGGAGCCGAGCACTACATTGCCGGAACGCAAGGATTTCTGGCAGATGTCGTGAAGAGCGCCGGCGGAGAGCCCGTCGGACCAGCCTCCGACAAGTTCGTGGCCCTCAGCCCCGAAGCGTTCATTGCCAACAACCCAGACTTGATCGTCGTCGCTTTTCCTCGAGTCGAGAACAAGGATGACGAGAGCCGGGCAAACGCACTGAAGCGCGTCAACATCATCTTGAATGACAAGCGATTTGCCAACGTTTCTGCCGTACAGAAGAAGCGAATCGTGCCGATCGACGAAGACGTTTTGACCCGACGCGGCTACCGCGTTGACAAACTGATCGACGAGCTTCACAAGCGAGTGGTGAGCAAGTAATGCCACGCGAGCTTGCGGAGATTGGCGTATTCGGCGGTTCTGGCTTCTATAAGCTGCTTGAGGACGTTCGAGAAGTCAAGATCGACACGCCGTACGGCGCGCCGAGCGATTCGGTCTTCCTTGCCACGGTCAGCGGCCGAAAGGTTGCGTTCTTGCCTCGTCACGGTCGAAACCACACGCTTCCGCCCCACAAGATCAACTACCGCGCCAACGTTTGGGCGATGCGGTCGATTGGTTGTGCGGCGATTATTAGCCCATGCGCGGCCGGTTCGCTGCAGCGACACGTCGAGCCTGGTCACTTCGTTTTGTGCGATCAGTTTGTAGACCGAACGAACGGCCGAAGCGACACTTTCTACGATGGCCCGATTGTTACCCACGTGTCTCCCGCAGACATGTACCACCCGCTGCTGAGAAAGCTGGCGGCGGAAGCCATTCGAGAAAACGGCATCGTCTGCCACGAAAAGGGAACCGTCGTTGTCATTCAGGGCCCTCGCTTTAGCACGAAGTCGGAGAGCAAGTGGTTCCACGATCAGGGTTGGGAAGTCATCAACATGACCCAGTACCCTGAGGCGTACCTTTGCCACGAACTCGGAATGGGCGTTGTCAACATTGCTTTGATCACCGACTACGACAGCGGCGTGCATGCTGATGCCGATGCGGTGACCGCGCACAGCGTGCTTGAGGTGTTCCAGTCCAACTCCGAAAAAATCAAGCGCGTGGTGTTAGATTTGATCGGGAAGATACCGACCGACTTGTCACTCGTCAGAACGCAGGAAGGCCTGCAGTGGACGAGAGGCGACGGTCACGCAACAAGTCCAGACGACTTGAGAATCTTCCAAAGCTGGGAATGATATGAATCTGATAGGAATCCTCGCGACCTCGGTCCTGATGCCGGGGGTGATGGACCCTCAACAACCAGCTCCGGTTAGCGTTAAGATCGGTGGACGTACCGTCGAAGTGGCGTACACGTCCACCACCAACCTTGACTACGACGGTGCAATCGATGCTTGGAGTGGCTGGGGAGACCTTAAAGGGGAACCGCAGAGGATTTTCATTGTTGATCGCCCGGATCAACTCGTCGGCAAAGTGCCGAAGCCAGGCGCTACCGTTTTTCGAGCGAAGTTCATCATTTATCCTCGCGTGGATGGACTCCAGCCGAGCGCGGACGGCACTTTACGCCTTCGCCGCGCCGACATGGAAGATGCCCAAGTAAAGGAAACGCTTGCGGCGATTGTGCGACTGAAGAACCAGGTTGCGGCTTCGACCGATGGCAACGTGGATTTTCAGCCCGATGTCGAGATTCGCGAAGAAATTGAGCGGGTGAACCTGCAGCCTGGAATGGCGAGTTTGCCGACCGAAGCCTGGCGAAATGAGCTCGAAGTCGCCACGAACGGTGGCAGTTTCGATGCGGAAGATAAGCAGTATCGCGGGCCGTACCATGCCGGTTTTGTGATTTCGGCCTTGGCTCCAAACCTTGAACGACAGTTCGCGCCTCTGGGCGGAATTTGGAACTCGCCCGCGTTTGCGCTCGGCTATTATGGCCCGCATGCACTGGGGATCAAGCTAGACCAAGCGGTCCGCGAGACTCTGCTTTTCTGGAGCGTTCAGAAGGGTGCCAGTAAGTGGCCGGTTGCCGGAGAATGGGCAAAGATACTGTCCTTCGACGAGCCAACAATCGAGCAGCAATTGGCCGTCTTTGCGGGCGTGCCTGCAGCCTTTGATGTGCCAAGTTCGGCGGGTGTCGAGCTCGGTGTTCGCTCCGCCGATACCGCGGTGAGTTTGGTTACCGACCCCGATCGCGGGCAGGTTTTGGCCATTACGGAGAAAAGCGTTGGCCGCACCGGTGGAGCATCGCTCACCGTGCCGGGCGGAGGGATTGACCCGAAAACAACCCCGACCTTGAGTTTCTCGGTCAAGCAAGACACGCCAGAACCGGTTGCGCTTTGGTTCAACGGAACGACCGCAGTTTCGCTCGGTAGTGACCGGCTAGCCACCGACAATCTCGGTCCGGCGGTGGCGTTTGAGCGTAACGGCACGTGGCAGACGGTTCAAATTTCGTTGAAGGACCTCGGGCTGGACTTGATTAGCAGCATCGCGGTGCGGCCGGCTCCGGGTGCGTTCTTGCGCGGAAAGATCCAGAATCGCCCGATTGAGGTTCGGTTCACTGATTTCAAACTGAGCACCACGCCAACGTCAAACATCGCCATGCCGCCGTTGTCGGAGTTCGACGAGAGAATTGCGGCCGCCGCGAAGTTCGGGGCGGAGACTCCGGAAGAGACCTTCATCGCTGCGCTCAAGGACACCGACGAAGAGGTGGCCATGAATGCGATTCAGAAGCTCCCAAGGCCAATGAGCGTGACCCTTCGAGCAGCCTTGACGACGGCAGCTTCGAGCATTGAGGGGCGGGTTGCCCAGCTTGCGGTCCGACGATTGGCGTCGGAGCCGGATGCGACGACGCCAACCGAGATGCGCCGGATCATGCAGTTTGGAATCACCGATGCCGCGCGGGTCGAGGCGGCGCAGTTTGTTGCGCAAGGCGTTGATCCAAAGGAAGCGGGTTACATCTCGGTTCTGCTCGGCGATCGCCGGGCCTCGGTTCGACGAGGTGGCTTGATGGCATTGGCAAAGCTGAAGGGCCGAGAGGCGGGAATCATTCGGATGGCCTACATCACCCAGGTCGACCCGATGTTGAAGGTGATCGTCACCGACGCTTCTGATCCGACCGACGAGTACCAGATGCGAAAGCTGCTGTGGTCGGCGGTCAACGAACCGTGGGACGCAGTGCGGCTGAAGAGTTGTCTCAAACTCATTCAGTCAAATGTGCCGGAGTTCCGAAAGGACGGCTACCGTGGCATCAAGGACGACAGCATTGGAGTTCGGCTCTCGATATCGAGCTTCCTGGCAAATAACGCTACGGAGGCCCATCGAGACGCGCTGCGGTTAGCGGTGGTGGATTCGGATTCGCGAGTTCGGGCAAACGGTTTGCGGGGGCTGGCCCAGTTGGGACCGGTGTCGGCCGACGAAATTCAGAATCTCTTTACCGATGCTTTCCCGGCAGTGCAGTATCAATTAATCAGCGCCAGCAAGGCTGGAAAAGTCACCTTGCCCGCCGACACGGTCAAAATGCTCAAAGCGAGTCCGTTTTCCGGCATTCGCGCCGCCGCAAAGGACCTTACTGACTGAAGTTCGCGTAAAAGGCGTAAGGACAAGGAAAGTCGCATATCATGAAAGGAATGAATCGAACGGTCGTTGTGCTTGGTGGGACGGCACTCATTGCATTTGCTGCAGTGGGTGGAGCTTCCCTCCGAGATTGGGTGGACCTGGGGCGCCGGGCAGAAGCGCAGATGCCGAACTTCTCCGGAGTCGGTCTGGTGGCGTCCGCAGACGCAAATGGTGCTAGCTACACGGCCGGTGACTACTTCTATCAACTCCTGCGCCTTCTGAAGCGCGAGTACGTGGAACCGATTCCCGACGACCAGAAGCTCGCCTCCGGCGCAATCCGAAGCATGATCGGCAGCCTGAACGATCCGAAGGCGATGTTCTTTGACAAGATGCAGTTTGCCAGCTACCAAAATGCCCGGGCCGGAAAGTACGAAGGCATCGGCGTTGAGGTCGTGATGGTGATGCGCGGGGCAGCCAACAAGCAGGCGGTCAAGGCATCCGATTCCGAAGGAGCCTTGCCAGAGGGCACGGCCGAAGAGGCGCTCGTTTCGAGAGTGCGGGTGCCGCGATTGGTCGTTTCAAACGTCATCCCCGGCAGTCCAGCGGAAAAAGCTGGCATCAAAATGGGCGACGTCGCGTACGAGATTGACAACCACTGGGTTGTGAACACCGACTTACTCATCAAGTTCCAAAAAGCCCAGGACGACTTTAAGGCGAAGAAAATCACCTACAGTCAGCTCAACTTGGTGCGAAAGGAAGTCCGCGAACGGACCGAGCGCGCGCTGCTCCCGATGCGAGCCATGGAGCGACTCGTCACCGGCACGAGCGGAAAGGTGAAGGTCGTTTGGGAGCGAGGTACGGACAAGCGGACAACCGATCTCACGAAGACAGTTACCGTTATGAACCCGATGACGGTTTTGCCAAACGGCGATCTCAGACTTGCTTTTAAGAAGGGAGCGGATGCCTGGCTTGCGAAAGAGATACAGGGCAAATCCAAAGTGCGGATTGATCTGCGCAACAACGCGCACGGCGATCTCGAATCGCTGAAGGCGGTTCTGGAAAAGGCGGCTCCGAAGGGCACTTACGGACAATTTGTGACGAGTCGCGGAAGCGAGCCGATGAACCTGGTGGTTTCGAAAGGAAATCCGGCGGCACCGAAGTACGAACTGCTGGTGGACGCCAGCACGCGTGGAATTGCCGAGATGTTTGCCCTCGCGCTCCAATCGAAAGGGAAGGCGACTCTGGTCGGTTCGTTGACCGGTGGAGATCGGACCTTGGTGGAAACCGTACCGCTGCCAGATGGCTCAGGCTACGTTTTGCCGATTGGAGAATATCAAGTCAACGTGACTAACACGAAAGTTGTTATGGCGAAGAAGGCGGAGGAATTGAGATGAAATCGGGAATCAAGTACGTAGCGTTCGCCGTTGCCGCCCTCAGCGCAGGATCGCTTGGCTTCGCCTGGCGAGACCTTCAGTCGGGCTCCGGCGTCGATTCTCGCGCGGTCAACTCCCTCTTGGGCGTGAAGGATGCTAAGGCCGCCAGCCCCGAACAGGTGTTTCAGCAGGCCTACAACCAGATTCGATTTAAGTACTCCCGACAAGTGAAGCCGGATGACCTGCGATTTGCGGGCATGCAGGGCCTCCTGAGCTCGTTGGGCGATCCTCACACGCTGTACTTCCCACCACGCGCGGCACAACTCTTCAGCGAAGAGACCACCGGCAACTTCTTCGGCGTGGGAGCACGACTTTCTGATGACGCCATGGGCGTCCGAGCAGCGGCCGTGTTCGAAGACGGCCCAGCCTATGCGGCGGGTCTGCGAATCAACGACGTCATCATCGCGGTCGACGGGAAGAAAGTTGGCGGGATGCCAACCGACGCTGTCGTTTTGCTCATCAAGGGCAAAGAAGGCACCTTCGTGACCCTCACCGTCGCCAAGAAGGGCAAGCAACAGCCAGTGACGATGAAGATCAAGCGCGCGCGCATTATTGCGCCGACGGTTGAGAGCAAGTTCTTCGAAGATTCGAAAGTCGGTTACATTGCGGTTTCGCAGTTTGCCGAGCCGACGACCATGCAGTTCGATCGCGAACTCGACAAGGTCGATCGCAAGTCGCCGAAAGGATTGGTCATCGACATGCGAAGCAATCCTGGCGGACTGCTGGATGTCGCGGCGGACATGTTGAGCCGCTTCGTGGCGGATAAGGTCGTGGTTAAGATGGTCGGACGCAACGGGTTCAATGAAACCGTTCGATCTGCCTCAAACGAGGTCCGACCGTTCGGCTATCCGGTGGTGGTTCTGATGGACGAAAACTCTGCCAGCGCCGCGGAAATCTTTGCCGGCGTGCTTCGGGACTACAACAAGGCCACCTTGGTTGGAACCCACTCTTACGGGAAATCGAGCGTGCAGAACGTGTTTCCGCTCGTCGACAAGAGTAGCGCGAAGGTCACGATTGCGAAGTACTACCTACCCAGCGGCGACGACATTGGACGAAAGGTCGACGCGGATGGGATTTACATCGATGGCGGTCTGAAGCCGAGCGTCGCGGTTGAGCTTGATCTTGATAAGGATCCAGAGTTCGGTGATCCTAAGACCGACAACCAGCTGCAGAAGGCGATTGAAACCGTTCTGAAACAAGCTCGAAACTAGTCTCAGTCTCTTTGGGCCGATCAGTCTTTAGGCTGATCGGCCCTTTGTCTTGTCCGCCTTCAGGCTGAGCGATCTCTAAGCTGATCTATCTCTAGGATCGGAAAGGGCACGGAGACCGTCACCGACGAAGTTCAGCGCAAAGATGGTTAAGCTCAGGACCGCGCAGGGCCAGATCAACAAGACCGGATAGCTGTTCATGTTGAGCCGCGCGCCGTTAATCATGCCGCCCCAGCTAGGCTGTGGTTCTTGTACGCCGATTCCTAGGAAGCTCAAGGTGCTCTCCGCAAGGATCGTTCCGGCGAGGTCGATCATCGAGTACGCCAACAGGATTCCTGTGATCTGCGGCAGGATGTGCCGGGTGACGAGGTAGAAGTTACTGGCTCCGGCGGCTTTCGCGGCCACGACGTACTCGCGGTCCTTGAGGGTGGCCACCTGAGAGGCGACAAGACGCGCAATGCTAGGCCACGCGGTCACCGAAAGGGCAAAGATGACCGGTCCCATGCCGAGCCCGACCACGCTGACGATCAGGATCGCGAGCAGGATGTCCGGGAACGCGAACATGCCATCGGTAAATCGCATCAGCGGGTTGCGGATCCACTTGGGTGCCAGAACACCAAGCACACCGACCGTGACGCCTACAATGAGGGCAATGAGCTGGACAGAAAGTCCGACGGTCAACGATACTCGGGCTCCTTCGGCAAGGCGAGCTACGATATCGCGCCGAAGTTCATCCGTTCCCAGGATGGCAGCACCACCGGCTGGAGCAAATGGGCTGGAGCTGACCGGGTCTAGAACGGCGTTGTAAACACGGATGTCGGGGTCTACTTTCTTTGCGACGTCGCTGAGCTGGGCGTTGCGAATCATCGGCCCAAAGATCGCGAAGAGCAACAGCAGTACGAGGTACCCCGCACCGAAAATCAGTCCCAGACGCTTCTTGCGAGGGCTCTTGCCTTTGAGCTTGATCAAACTTGGCTCTCCCGAATACGCGGATCGAGGATCGGCAGAATGAGGTCAACGAAGAGGTTGAGAACGATGAAGATGGCGCCGGTCAGCATGACGCAGGCTTGAACCACCGGCACGTCACCTTTGCGGATGGCATCAATCGTGGTGCTGCCAAGTCCCGGAAGCAGGAAGTAGGTCTCAACAACGAAAGAACCGGTGAGCAGGAATCCAAAGGAGGTTCCGATGGCGGTAATGACCGGCAGAATGGCGTTTCTCAGCGCGTGCTTGACGTACAAGCGGAACGGCGGAACGCCTTTCGCGATTGCGGTGCGAATGAACTCTTGCCGCAGGGTCTCAACCATGCTGGCCCGAGTCAGACGGGTCAACAGCGCGGTCGGGCGCATCGCCAAAACAACAACCGGCAGGATCAAATAGTAGTAATCGGGCGCAACGCGGTCTACGCTCCAGGTCAAGGGGAGTACGTCCCATTGGAGCGCAAAGAAGTACGCCAGAATTGGCGCCAGCACGAAGTTCGGCAAAGTGACACCAAACGTGCTGATGAACAAAATCCCTTGGTCCGGAGGTTTGTTTTGCCACACGGCGGCGAGAGTGCCGAGGAAGATACCGATTGCCGACGCGAGCAAGATGGCCGAACTCGCGATCGTGATCGTCATCGTGACGTTGCGTCCAACGAGCTGACCGACGGGTTCTTTCACGCCGTAGTAGCTCGTACCGAAGTCGCCCCGAACGGCTTTCGAGACGAATTCAACATAGCGGATAGGCCAAGGTCGGTTAAGGCCCAGATTCTCTCGCAGGCGTTCAATGGTTTCCGCGCTAGCTTTTTCGCCGGCCAATACCGTTGCCGCGTCTCCAGGCTGAATTTCATCGGCCAGAAACGTGACGAAGGAGATAAAAAGCAGGCTCAATAATCCCAGTAAGAAACGGGTTGAGAGCGCACGGGCAAGCTGCACGGGTCTGCGAGTTTAACACGCCTGGCACCTCGTTTGCCGGGTGCCATTCGAAATTATTCGCTTACGATTCGAACAGAGGTGACGCGGTCGCCTTTCTCGAGCTTTCGAAGCACTTCGATGCCGGAAACGACCTTGCCAAAGATCGTGTACTTTCCGTCCAAAAACTTCGATCGGCCTAGCGAAAAGTAGATCTGACTGTCGCCGCCGTTCGGGTTATCGGAGGGGCGAGCGAGCCCCACAGAACCCTCTTCGTGCTCGTACGGCGTGGTTTCGAGCGGAACCTTGATGCCGGAGCCGCCGGTACCAATTTGCTGGGAGTCGAGGCTCAGCGACTTCGTTTGCGGGTCGCCGAAGAAAGCCAAGTAAGGGCGCGGCGTTCGTTCCACACGGAAGAACTGAAGGCCATCGTAGAAGCCCTGGCGCGATAAGCGGAGAACCTGGGCGGTTGCCTTGGGAGCTTCCTTGGTGAAGAAGCGGACGAAGATGCTTCCGCGTTTCTCGATGTCGAAGCGCACAACCGTTTCGCCGGGCTGTGGAGCATAGCCTTGAGCCAGGGCTGAAGCAGTCCCGAAGTGGATGGCGACAAGGGCAAGACACCGAAAAGTTCGTAGGTTCATGAAATTCGCAAATATTCAGACGACAGGAAACCCAAAACGGAACAGTGCTTTGGGACTTGCGCTACTTAATCGCCGAGTTGGCGACCGTAGCCATCCATCCTCACGTTGCCCACGAGGATGAGAATGCCGTCGATGAAGGACCAAATGAATCCGACTCCGCACAGCGATAGCACGAGCTGAAGCACGCCAATGGCGCTGAAGCCCAAGTAGATGCGTCCAACGCCGGGGATGATGAGCTGGAGGATTCCAGCGAGAATTCGGCTGCGATCGCTGCGCTGGCTGCCGTAGGGCGACATTCCGGCCATTTGCATCGAAAGGTCAGCCGGGGCCGAGAACGGACTTGCCGTGCCGTAGCTCGGGGTGCTCGGAGCCGCCTGCTGGCTCATTCCAGCTACTGCGCCATAAGGATCTGCCGGAGCAGCTTTTCTGGCGCCAGGAGATGGCGGGGGTGGTGGCGCGACGTTTGGTTGCGCGTCCATGAACATTGAACTGATCTCGGGCGTTCGACCAGCGGGCATCCAGTCCGGCAGGCCCTGTTTCCAAACGTAGGTATCACGGTCAATCACGCCGCCAGCGACCAGTTCTTCCATCTGGTCGAGCGTCAACGGACCAAGCTGTCCGTAATGTCCAATGTAGTACCAATCTGCTGCGATGCTCAAGTTGCCGCCAAAGTTGAGAGGAGTATGCGAGAAGTGTTTACCTAATCGTAGGCACAAGGTCTAGTCGATCACAACGATTGTTCGTTCTCGGGCGAAATATCTGCCGAATGCGGGACGAGAACTCGCAGCGCGGCGGGCAGAATCCGGAACTGAAGCGGGGTGCGGTGGGTTATTTCGCCGTCCACGGTCACCCGTCGCCTGGGGTCCGTCGTGAGAGTCCCCCCGGCGGTTTCCTCGGTGTGAACCTCCTCCAGACGCCCGTGGTGGCCAAATGACAAGTTGAGTGCGAGCCTCAGCAGGGCCGACTTGCGAGCCGTTTGCAGCGCGTAAAGCGAGAGCTTGCCGGAATCGATGCTGGCTTCTTCGGAGAGTCGGAATGGTCCGGCATGAAAACGTCCACAGCCGATGACGACCTGCAGGGTCTCAAACTTTGCCAAACCATTTTCCGTGGTCAGAGTGACCCTAAATGGCTTCACGCGGGCAAGGGCTTTCCAGACGGCAAAGATGTACGCCGCTTTGCCCAGTGACCGCTTGAGAGTGGGGTCAAGAGACTTGGCGATTTCAGTTGTTAGGCCAACGGAGGCGATGTTGACGAAGACGGAGCCGTTTGCCTCGCCGAGATCAACCAGCCTCGGTTCGCCGGACATGATGACCGGCAAGGCCAAATTGAGGTCTGGTGAGATGCCGAGATCGCGAGCGAAGGCGTTACCGGTGCCGAGTGGCAACACGCCAAGGGTGGTGTTTGTGCCGATTAGCTTCTGGGCGACCGAGGATAGCGTGCCATCTCCGCCGCCAACAACGATGAGAGGAATTTTGGATCGAACCGCGTCATCGACGAGGCCGAGCAGCTGATCCATTTGCCGAAACGCCCCGGCTTTGTGAAAGTGAAATCCAGCCTGGGCGAGTCGCAAGTGGGCGGCATCGTACAAATCTCGTCCGCGCCGAGACTTCCCGTTGACGAGCAAAACCGCTTCGCGCACTTGACTCATGCGCTCATGATCGCTGATTCTGCCTAGCCGGTGAATTTATAGCCGACTCCGCGGATGGTGAGCAACCGCGTTGGGTTCGTTGGATCGGGCTCAATTCGGGTCCGCAGCCATCGGATGTGAACGTCGACGGTTCGACCGGAGATAAACGCCTCTCGGCCCCAGACTCGGTCTAGCAATGTTTCTCGCGAGAAAACCTGACCAACGTTTCTTCCAAGGAAGTACATCAACGCGAACTCCTTTGGCGAAAGGTTGAGCGGTCGGTCGTCAATCCAAGCTTCGTGGCTTCGCGGATCGACGCGCAGGTTTCCGGACTCGATGACTTCGCGTACGGGTTCGCCGGTGGAGCGGCGAAGGATCGCCTTGACGCGGGCGGCAAGTTCGCCGAGATTGAACGGTTTTACGACGTAGTCGTCGGCGCCGAGTTCAAGTCCCTTTACGCGGTCGGCTTCGTCGGCTCGGGCGGAGACAAAAATGATCGGGGTGTTGCTGTCCTTCCGAATAGCGCGGCAGAAATCGAAGCCGGAGCGCTGCGGAAGCATGATGTCCAAGATCACAAGATCGGGCTTGATTCGGCGGAAGAGGCGCATTCCTTCCTCAGCGGAATCCGCGACGAAGGTCGTGAAACCTTCCTTGCGCATTTTCGCTTCGACCGTTTCCAGAATGACGGGTTCGTCATCCACGATCAACAGCTTCATCATGCTGCCTTCTAAGTTCTCCGGTTGCAAGTCTTGAGCCAATGCCAAAAGTGGTTCCCCATGTCTTGCCAGAAAAATGTCTCCCCGGCCAAGTATCACTCAGTTGTGCCTGATTTGGGTTAAGGCACTGTAAAGAACGGACCTTCCTCTGAGAATTCTCAGGAAAAAACCCTCGATTCAGGTGCGTTTGAAGAGTTTGAGTAAGTTTTCCGTCGAAAGGGTAACGGTGATCGGGCGACCGTGCGGGCAGAGGTAAGGGTTTTCCGTCAGGGCGAGATCGGTCACGAGCTTTTCCATCTCCGCCATGCTCAGCGGATCTCCGGCCTTAACCGCCATTTTGCAGGAGCAGGTGATCCAGATTTGTTCGCGGGTAGGCATCAGGCGACGATGCACGGAGGACTCAACCAGTTCATCGACCATGTCTCGCAACATTCGGATTGGGTCGCGACTTCGGATGGCGGCAGGCACGGCCCGAACCACGAAGCTCTCGCCCCCGAACGGCTCTAGCTCAAAACCGACTTCGGTGATTTCGTTAAGGCGTTCGCCGAGAAGGGTAGCCGCGCGGCGGTCCAGCTCGAGCGTTTGTGGGACGAGCAGGACTTGCTTTTCGATGCCAACCGAACCTCGGACACCGCAGAGGTACTCGTACAGGATGCGTTCGTGAGCGACGTGCTGATCGATCACCACGAGGCCATGACGGGTCTCGGCGATTATGAAGGTGTTCATCGCTTGGCCGAGGATTCGGAGACCATCGAGTAGCGAAACGAATGGCAGGTTATCTAGGGATGGAGCTTCTGGGGCGGCTTCGTCCGCTGGGAGATTTTCGGCGACCGGTTTTGGCGCCGCGAAACCTTCGGCATTTACTGGCGGCAGGTTTGCCCAACTCGGGGGAAGGCTACTGCTCGGTTCAGGCACGCGGCTGGCAGATCGTCCCGCCTCAAAAAGCGCGGGGCCAGCGGCCGCGCGGAGGGCTTCGTTGACCGTTGCAATCTGGGCGGCGGAAGGCATCATGCCGTGGGTTAGCAGGGCATTCTTGATCGCTAGACGGATGCCATCAAAAGCTTGATTCTCTTGCTGAAACCGAACGTCGCTCTTGGTTGGTGAGACGTTGATATCGATCTTTGACGGCTCAATTTCGAGCATCAGCACGAGATAGGGGTACCGGCGCTCGGGGGTGATGTCGCGAAGCGCTACATCCACCGCGACAGTCAGGTTTCTTGAGCGCACGGGCCGACCGTTTACGAACAGGAACTGGTAGGCGCGGGTAGGGCGGGTGACATGAGGCGGGCTGATGTAGCCGTGAATCCTGAGGTCTCCTGCCCGAGCCTCAAGTGGAACGAGCGCACGCGCGACATCGCGGCTCCATACGGCTCCAATTGCCTCCAGACGGTCGTCTCGTCCCGGTGTTTCCATCGCGACCTGCCCGTTGTGGGTGACCTTGAAGGCAACGTGCGGATAAGCAAAGGCATACCGAGATAGGTGGTCAAGCGATTGGCCGAGTTCTGTGGTGTCTGATTTAAGAAACTTCCGCCGCGCGGGGACATTCAAGAAGAGGTCTTCGATGACGATTTCGGTACCCCTTGGGCCCGCTTCAGCTTCGGCTGGACTGGGCACGCCTCCTTCGATTTCGAGCCGCGTTCGTAGACCGTCAACATTCCCGGTCAACAGCGTAAATCGCGAAACTGAGGCGATGCTTGGCAGGGCTTCGCCTCGGAATCCGAGAGTGCCGACGTGGAGAAGGTCCTCGGCATCGCGGATTTTTGAGGTTGCGTGGCGAGAGAGGGAGAGTAGCGCTTCCTCCCGGGACATGCCGATACCGTTATCCCGGACGACAATTCGCGTTCGTCCCGCGTCGGTTAGCTCGACCTCAATCCGCGTGCTCATCGCGTCTAACGCGTTCTCGACGAGTTCCTTGACGACAGATGCCGGACGTTCGACGACTTCGCCGGCGGCAATTTGGTTGACGGTGTGCGGGTCGAGCTGACGGATCCGGCCGGCCGAGTTAGAAGCTTCGGGCAGGCTCACCTTAAAGTGACGCGACCTCGCGGCTTTGCACGCTTCGGTAGGCCGCCATGGCCACTTCGCTCGCCTTTAGGCCATCTTCGAGGGTGGTTCGTCCGGGGCGACCTTCCTGAATTGCGGCCAAGAACTCGGCGATCATCAGGGCGTCAAGATCGGAGCCGAAGTTGGCGACGGAATGGCTCTTTTGCCCACTGCCGTAGCGGTGGACTTCTTGGCTGAACATGTCAATTTCGATAACGCCGCCTTCTCCGACCACATTGAGTGTCACATCGCCCCAAGTTCGAAATCCGGCGGGTCTGGACCAGGAGGAGTCGATCGTCGCGAACACGCCTGACGGGAACTCCAGCGTGACCATCGCGGTGTCTTCCCAGGATTGGGCATAGACGCCATTTCCGGTTTGGGCTTGCACGCGGCCAACTTCCTCCTGGAGTAGATCGCGTAAAAGGTCGGTCACGTGGACGACGTGGTCGATCATCGCACCGCCACCGGACTCGGAGACGTCGACAAACCAATCGAACGGGCAAGTCCCGCGATTCGTGGTGCAAATGGCGCGAAGGGTGCCATCGTCTCCGCTTCTCATCCGTGCGCGGAGGCTTTCGTACGCCGGGCTGTACCGACACGGAAAGGCGGTCATTCTGACGCCGGTGTGGTTTGCGACGGCGCTGCGAATCCTGGCGGCTTCTTCCGGGGTAGTCGCGATCGGTTTCTCGCAGATGAAGTGCAGATTCGCTGCGGCGACCGCTTCGATATCTTCCGCGTGTCGCTTGTTTTCGCTGGCGATCACGACCGCATCGCACTCCGCAAGGAGCGCGTCAACCGACTCGAACTCGGGGATGCTATGCAGCGTCGCGAACGATGCTCGGCGTTCTGGCTTGCGGTCCCAAATGCCCGCAAAGCTGCAGCCCGGCACGGTTCGAAGCCCGTGTACATAGGCATGAGCGTGCTGGTGCGCCGAAGAAACGAACCCAACCCGAAGCGCCATTTGGTAATGCTACACCAGAATCAGGGGCTCGAAACGGGAGGCGTGACGGTGACCGTTCGAGAGTCGGGCAACTGGCCGAACTCGATATGAACCCACCAGCAGCCGTTGGCGGGGATAAGGTCCGCCATTCGATCGGGCCACTCGATGAAGGTGAGATGCTCGGCAAATTCATCTTCTAGGCCGAGCCCGTTAGCACTGGAAACCCGGTAAAGGTCGGAGTGCAGGATCGGAGGGGTGGTCGGGAAGGTTTGGATAAGGTTGAAAGTCGGGGAGCGCACGGCGCCTTCATAGCCGCACGCCCGAAGACATGCGCGGACGAAGGTGGTTTTTCCGGCTCCCAGCGGTCCTTCGAGCGCGACGATGTCGCCGACTTGCCATTCCTGGATGTATCGCTCGGCAAGCTCCGCGAGTTCCGCCTCGGAAGCGATTTCGAACACGTTCACGCGGGTAGCTGCGGTTCTTCGGGCGCGTCCTCTGGAGCGTTTGCCGCGAGCATGTGCGCAAGCTTGGCCTCGAACCGCTCCAGGGCTTTGCCTTCGAGTTGAATCGGCTCACCGCGAAGTCGTGCGGCTAGAGCGGCGCACTCGGAGCGGCTGAAGTCGACCGACCCCACGATGTGTTCCTCAAAAGCTTCAAACGCGATTGGCGCGACGGCCTTGGCGCACTGGGCCATGGCTTCGGCGTAGACGCGAATTTCGTACTGCGCGTGGCTATCGAGGCGGAGCCGAAGGAAGTGGAAGAGGTTGTGAAGATCGATCTGCCAGTACCACTCGGTGTAGAGCGAAATCGGCAAGTTGGTTCGAGCGAGCTCTCGGGCGACGCCTTGCTCAATCATTTTTTCGTAGCTGGCGTAGGCGGCGACCTGTTCGGCCTTAAGAGTCTGAATGACCGCTTCGGCTTCGTCTGGAGGCAAAGCACCGGCTCGGCCCTGCTTGTTCGACTCGCTTTGGTAGGAAACGTGCTCCGGAAGCGGAAGATAGAACTCGTCCTTCATGACCGAGTAGCGGCCGCTGATTTCGTTCAGGCGCGCGGTTCGGTGCCGGACCCATTGTCGGGCCACGAAGATTGGCATCTTGGTATGGAAGGTCAGCTGAACCTGCTCAAACGGGCTCGTGTGAGCGTTCTTGAGCAGGTAGTGAATAAGGCCGCGATCCTGTCGGAAGGTCTTGGTACCGGCGCCGTAGCTCACGCGAGCGCTTTGGACGATGCGAGCATCTCCACCCAGGTAATCGACGAGGCGCACGAAGCCGTGATCGAGGACGGGAATTTCTTTATCCAGCAACGCTTCGGCAGCTTCTACGACGATATGACCCATGCGCTAGATGGTACCAAGCGGCGCTTACCAGCGCTGCGCGAGGGCTTTGCCAAGTTCGGCAAGGAACGTTTCATCGGTTGCATCGAACTCGCCGACGGTGTGGCCGTCGATGTCAATTTGGCCCAGGATCGTTCCGTCCTCGGCATGAATCAGAACAACGATTTCGCTTCGAGTTTGGATTGAGCAGGAGAGGTAGTTGCTGAGTTCGCGAACGTCGGTGATGACTTGGTTGGCGTTTTCGGCGACGGCGGTGCCGCAGACGCCGCGACCGACGGGGATGTGCGTGTGGTCGGTTTCGGCCCCGACGTACGCGTCCAGCACGAGGGTGTCGCCCTCGAGCCGATAAATTCCGCTCCAGTTGTAGTTGGGAAGTTCCGAAAGTTGCGCCATGGCGAAGTCGCGGAGGGCGCGTCCGGAGAGTTCGGAGTTACGAACGGCGGCAACAATCGGTTCAGAAACGGCTTCGGAGATCATGCCTGATTATGGATGGATCGCAATTCGTGGTGGGTTCTCGTAGATGAAGCTGGGCGAGATTTGGAATTTGCAAGATCGTCTGGTTTAATGGTTGGTTCCGAATGAATACGGTTGACGTGACGATAATTGGGGGCGGGCCTTGCGGCCTTTTTGCGGCGTTCTATGCGGGACTTCGAGGCATGAGCGTGCGGATTG
>Ga0164295_10000597_pt1 | contig 30350 bp, 17 predicted proteins | sample GEODES006metaG_FD_111798 | JGI IMG/M metagenome (GOLD analysis project Ga0164295, IMG submission 111798) | Oligotrophic lake water microbial communities from Sparkling Lake, Wisconsin, USA - GEODES006 metaG | ecosystem: Environmental > Aquatic > Freshwater > Lake | place: USA: Sparkling Lake... | reverse complement strand
TGCTGACGCCTGAACGCCTCGCGGCACTGCCAGCATCCCGAAGCCAGGAATGGACGGCCTACGTGAAGCGGTCCAACGACCGCGCCGCCAAGGAGTATGACATCCTTGCAGCCGAGTGTCGCAAGCTCGGCCTGCCCAAGGCCAAGCCCGCGCCGGGCAGCCGCGCGGAGTTTGAGCTGGACAGCGACACGCCGGCATCCTGGTTTGCCAGTGATGAGGCGAAGGCCCTGGCTGACGCGGCGATCAGCTACCAGACACCGACGGGCGGCTGGTCGAAGGCGGTGAACTACAAGGCCGGGCCACGCGCATCTGGCACCCATTGGACGAACAGCACGGGCGATGCCTGGCACTACTGCGGCACGTTTGACAACCGCAGCACGACCGAGCAGCTCAAGCTGCTGGCCGGTGTTTACAGCGCAACGAAACGGGAGGACGTGCGCGCAGCTTTTCAGCGTGGAATGGACTACGTTTTCGAGGCTCAGTATCCCAATGGTGGCTGGCCGCAGAACTACCCGCTCGAGTCCGGCTACCACGAAGCCATCACGCTGAATGACAACGCCATGGTTCACATCCTCGAAGTGCTGCTCACCATCGTGCAAAAGAAGCCGCCCTTCACCTTCGCCGATGAAGCGCTCAGCCAGCGCGCCAAAGCTGCCTTTGAGCGGGGCATGGACTGCCTGGCCGCCATGCAGGTGAAGATCGATGGCAAGCCCACGGTCTGGTGCGCGCAGCATGATCCCCTCTCCCTGGCACCCGAGCACGCGCGCACCAAGGAGCCACCGTCACTCAGTGGTGGCGAGTCCGCCGAGGTTGTCCGGTTCCTGATGCGCAAGGCTCCGATCACCGATGCCACCAAGGCCATGATCGGCACGGCGGTGGCGTGGTTTGAAAACCACAAGCTCACCGGCTTGCGAAAGACGAAGAATACCGAGGGCAAGACCGACTATGTGGAGGACGCATCGTCAAAGGAAGCCTACTGGGCGCGGTTCTATGATTTGAAGACGGGCAAGGCGATCTTCCCCGGCTCGCAGGATGGGATCAACTACCCCACGTTTCGTGAGATGGCGGCCCGAAACAAAGTGGCCTACGATTTCATGACCACCAAGCCCGGCGACTTGCTCAGCAAGGAGATGGACCGCTGGAAGAAACGGCAAGCCAAGGAAGGGCGCTGACAGGCTGCTGCTTGCCTCGCCCACGGTGCATGTTACTGGCTTGGATGTTGTTTTCTCCGCTCACCGGTTACCCGCTTCTCGCCGCGCTTCTGTATGCCCTGGGGGCGATGGTGCTGAAGCGCTCCAGCGAGCTGGGTGTGGGCTTGTGGCGAACCACCTTCGTGGCCAATCTCATCGTGGCTGGGCTCTTCTCCGTGCTCTGGCTTCTCGGCGGCCCTCAAGTGAAGGTGGAGGATCTGTGGCAGCCCGGTCTGATCGCGCTGTGCTTGTTCGCCGGGCAGATCTCGCAGTTCCTTGCGCTGGAGAAAGGCGACGTCTCCGTGGCCGTGCCAGTGTTTGGTTTGAAGGTCATCTTGGTGGCCTTTCTCACGCCCTTCCTCACAGGCGACAGTGTGGGGCCGAAGCTCTGGATCGCCGCCCTGCTCAGCGTGCTGGGCATCACGCTGCTGAATCGGAAGGAAGCCGGGCAGCCACCGCGCAATCTGGGCATCACGCTGATCGCAGGTGGAGTCGGCTCCATCTGCTTCGCCGTGTTTGACGTGCTGGTGCAGAAGTGGGGACCTGCCTGGGGCGCGGGCCATCTGCTGCCCTGCATCTTTTGGATCAATGCGGTGCTGTCTCTCGGCTTGATTCCCTTCTTTTCCGCCCCGCTGCGTGCCGTGCCGGGCAAGGCCTGGCGCTGGCTGGTGCCAGGCTCGATGTTGTTAGGCACGCAGAGCATCATCTTTGTCAGCACGCTCGCGATCTATGGCAAGGCGACCTCGGCCAACATCATCTACTCCTCGCGCGGCCTTTTGAGCGTGGCGATGGTGTGGCTGATCGGGCACTGGTTTGCAAACCAAGAACAAAACCTCGGTCCCAAGGTCATGCGCTGGCGGCTGGCCGGCGCGCTCCTGATGATGAGCGCGATCGTGCTGGTGGTGAGCTGAGCGGCCTTAGTTTCTCAGGGCGCTGATCTCGACATTAGCCTGCCGCAGGCGGGATGACAGCAGGCGCAGCAGTTGATCCACGATAGCGATCTTCAACGCGGGCCGGTCGCGGTCCAGCTGCTGGTAAAGCTCGCGCGACAAGACACGGCACTGCACCTCGTCCACCGCCACGACATCCGCCGAGCGCACTGAGCCGTCCAGGAAGGCCATCTCGCCGAAGGTCATGCCGGCGGTCATCACGTCCAGCCGCTGGGGCAGCTTGCTGCCCGTCGGTGTGAAGCGCACCTCCACCGTGCCCGAGGTCAGAACGAACAGCTCGTCCGCCATGCTGCCGGCGTGGATGATGGTCTCCCACTGCGCATAGGTCCGCGTGGGCAGTTGCGCTTCCAGGAAGGCCAAATCTTCTTCAGTGACGGAGCCGAAGACGGCGCAGCGTTTTAGAGTGATGCGGCCCGACTCATGCCACGAGACCTCGCCGCTCTCCTTCAGCAGCTGGTCCTCGCAATGCTCCAGGGCGGCGTCGATGGTTTCCATCATGGCCTCCGGCGGCACCCCGGCCGTCAGCATCTGGCGGGTGAGCCCGCCCAAGTGGCAGCACACCAGGCTGACACCCGCGAACGAGAGCTGCACGTGCATGGCGGCGAAGAACCGCAGGCTCACCTCGTCCGCGCTGACCACATTACGGAAGCTGACAATGACATGCCGGCTGTAGGCCGCCTGGCGCAGCAGGGCGCGCATGACCGGCTCGAAGGTGGAAAAAATCAGCGGCCCCTGCAGTTCCATCACGCGGATGCGGTCGCCAAACCGGCGCACAATGTGAGCGGCGGCCGCAGGCAGGCGGCGGCGGGAAACCACCTGGTTGCCATTGTAGCTGTGCCGGACCGCAGGCTGGGGCGCGGCGCTGGGATTGAACAAGTGCAGGGCCAGGCCACGCGCCATCTCCGAGCACACGCGGATGCCGCGCGCGCTGTTCCCCTGCTTGTCCAGCGGCGGCGAGAATACCCCGATGCCCAGCTGCCCCGGCAGCACGGCCATGATGCCGCCGCCGACACCGCTCTTGGCCGGCAGGCCCACGCGATAAATCCATTCGCCCGACCAGTCATACATGCCGCAGGTGGCCATAACGCCGAGCACATTGTCCACATACTCCTGGGCGATGGCCCGCTCCCCGGTCAGCGGATTGATGCCCCGGTTGGCCAGCGTGGCCGCCATCACCGCCAAGTCGGCACAGGTCACGCTGATAGCGCACTGCTGGAAATAGGTCTCGAGAATGTCATGCGGATCCTCGTCCACGATGTCGAAGTTGCGCAGCAGCCAGCCGATGGCGCGGTTGCGATGACCGGTCTCGCTTTCCGAGCGGTAGACCGCTTCGTCCACCTCCAGCTTCTGGCCGGCGAACTTGGAAAGGTAAGCGATGATGCGCTGGATGCGGGTCTGGCCGTCCTTCACAAGCACCTGACCGCAGGTGGCGATGGCACCGGCGTTGATCATCGGGTTGTAAGGTGCCCCGGTGCCTTCTTGCAGGCTGATCGCGTTGAAAGCTTCCCCCGAGGGCTCGACCCCGATGCGGGACAGCACGTGCTCCTCGCCCCGGTCCTCCAGCGCCAGGCCGTAAGTCAGCGCTTTCGAGATGGATTGAATGGTGAACTTCTGACGGGTGTCGCCGACTTCGTAAAGATGGCCGTCGCGCGTGGCGAGGCAGATGCCAAAGGCATCAGGACTGGCTTTGGCCAGCTCCGGGATGTAGTCGGCCACCTTGCCTTCCTTGATGCCTGAATAACGTGCGTGGAGGGTGTCGAGGTAGCTCAGAACGGGGGAACGCATAGGGAAGCGCCCAGCCATAGCAGGAGCGGTGCCTGTGCATAAGGAAAAAACATTTCTTTCCTCAACACCGCCGTTCGAGAAAGCCGAAGACGCGTCGCGTCAGCTCATGCCTTTGCCTCAGCCACCAAGGCTGGCAGGGGCAGGGTTTCCGGCACCACCGCAGGAGGCGCGGACGGGGCAGGAAGCGCCAGCGGACGCACCGCGATGCCGCTGACATCCACACTGGGCACCGTTCCCTTCGGCTCACGGCCGGTGATCCGGCAGAAGTCGTGGTAGTTGATGACCTCGAACGAGCGGTCCAGATGCTCCACGATGGCAGTCATGCTTTCCACCCAGTCGCCCGAGTTGAGGTAATGCACGTCGCCGATCATCTTGTCCGCCGGTGTGTGAATGTGGCCGCAGATGATGCCGGAGCATTCCTTCCAGCGCGCCAGGTTCTGCAGCTGCTCCTCGTAGCGGCCGACGAAGCCGACGGCCTGCTTGACCTTGGTCTTCACCCAGCGGCTGAGCGAGAAACCTTCCTTCCCGCGCCAGCGGCGGTAGTCGTTGTAGAAACGGTTCACCCGGAGGAGGATTTCATAGCCCACCGCGCCGGCCTTGGCCAGCCACACGTGGTTCGTGGTCACGTGGTCGAAGCCATCGCCATGCACCACCAGGTAGCTGCCGTGCGGAGACTCGTGAATGTGCTCGTCCACCAGCGAAAGGCCCGCGAGCTTGAAGGGCAGGAAGCGCTCCAAGATGTCGTCATGGTTGCCGCGCAGGTAGATGACCTCGGTGCCTTCCTTCTCCATTTTTTTCAGCACGGTGCGGACGAAGTGCGTGTGGTCAGGCATCCACTTGCCCCCACTCTTCAGCGCCCAGACGTCGATGATGTCGCCGTTGAGCACCAGCTTCTCGCACTGGCAGTGGCGCAGGAAGTGGGCGGCCTGGACAGCCTTGGAGTCTGCCATGCCAAGATGGATGTCAGACATGAACAGAGTCTTTACGCGGAGCTTCGTTTTCATGATAAGGAGGAGCTGAGAGCCAGAGTGCTTTGCATCGCCTGATGCAGTTCGTTTTCAAAATGCGCCACCACCGCGTCCCAGCTCAGCCCCTCGGCCTTGAGCCTTCCCTTCTGACGCAAGCAGGAGTCGTTCCATTGCCGCGCCGCAGCGCGCACCTGGTCAAGAAATGCCGTCTCGTCATGCAGCGGCGCCAGGAAGCCTTCCACGCCGTTCTCGATGTGCATGCGCCCGGCAGCATAGTCGTATGTCACCGTCACCAACCCGCTGGCCAGGGACTCCAGCACCACGTTGCCAAAAGTCTCGCTCGTGCTGGGAAAGATGCCGACATCGCCGCTCGCGTAATGCCGCGCAAGCTCCTCACCCTTCCTCATGCCTGCAAACACCGCCTTCGGGCAGGCGTCTCTGATCTCCGCCGAGCTAGGGCCGTCGCCCACGATGACGCAGCGCCCGTGCGGGTGGACTTCCAGGTAGACGGCAAACGCCCGTTGTAGCAGCTGCAAGTTCTTCTCCGCCGCCAAGCGTCCCACGTGAATGGCCACCGGCGTGTTTTCATCCGCGCCCCAGGAGCGGCGCAGCGCCGGGTCTCGCGCCAACGGACTGAAGGTGCGGGAGTCCACCCCATGATCCAGCACGCCGGCATTCTGCACGCCCATGCGTGTCAGCATCTCCGCCGTATCTCGCGACTGCGCCAGCGTGCGCGCTGTGTGGTTGTGCACCACGCGCAGCAGCGCCTCGGCCACGGGCTGCAGCCCCGTCAGATGATAATTGCTCAGGTAAGTGTGAAAGTTGGTGTGGAAGCCGGAGACCACCGGCACACCGGCCCGGTGCGCCGCCCAGATGCCGGCCACGCCCAGCGGAGTCTCCGTGGCCACATACAGCACATCTGGCCGCAGACGCTGAAACAGGGAGGCGAACCAACTGATCGACGTAAAGCCAACGCGAAGCGAATTGTAACCGGGCAGCGGAGCCGAGGCCACCACATGGGTGCGCGGGCCATCCACGGCGTCGTTCTCCTGCGTGGTCACCACATCGACCGCGTGCCCCCTGGCCATCAGCCCCCGCGCCAGCATCCCTAGCGTGCGAGCCACGCCATTGATGTCCGGTGCGAAGGTGTCTGAGACGATGATGACCTTCATGTGAATAACTTCTCTTGTTGCCCAAAAACTAACACTTCACCCGTGCAAACTTTTCGTCACAGGCACCCTAATTTTTTCTATGCCCGATGAATTGCAAGAATTCCCAGACACCACCATAGGCCGCTTTGATCCGGCACATCTCCGGCGTGAACAGCCTTTCCAGCCCGGGCAGCAAATGCGCCTCCATGCGCACATGGTTCAGGCTCATCCATTGGCCGAATCCCGGCAGCTTGGCGCGATGGAAATCTACCACCACCAGACGACCGTTCGGTGCCAGATCCTGGTAGGCGGCCTCCAGCGCGCGCTCCCAGCCGGGGTTGAACATGCTCAGGGCGTAAGACGCCAGAATCAGATCGTAGCCGCCTGCGCCGCCGCCGCTGATGGGCGCGTCATAAGCTGCCTCGCGCAGCTGCACGCGGTCGCCGTAGCCTTGCAGTTTCTCTCCCGCCTTGGCCAGCATCGCCGCCGACAGATCAACACCCGTGACCTTCGCCTGGGGGAAGGCCTGGCAAAGCAGGTTCAGATTGTGCCCGGTGCCGCAGCCGATTTCCAGGATGTTGCACGGGGAAGCACGTTTCCCGGCCTCCTTGATGACGCCCTCGCGGCCAAACAGGAAGGCCCAGCGCGTGGCGTCATAGATGCTGGCGTGGAACTGGTAGTAACGCGTGAGCGAACTCGCGGGTGTGTTCATAGCACCTCGGCGAAATGTGTGCTGCCATACGTGCCGACCCGGTCGCGGTTGTGCAAGTCATGCGTCAGGCCCGGCTGGAAGCGCAGGCGCTCGCGGATGTCTTCCGGGATGAAGCCCACGGTCAAACCCGCCGAACGCATCAGCACCTTCGTGCCTGGCGCGCTGTTTTCCAAAATCAGCTCCCACTCCTCGCGTAGCGCGGCAGGATCATGCGCCGCCAGCCAGTCCTGATGATCCAGCAGGATGTAGTGCGAATACGCGGCAGGATGCTCGCGAAGGAAGTTCGCCACCGTCGTCGTGTGCGGGCGCACCGCGCCCAGGCGCGAGGCCAGCGTGGCCATGTTTTCTTCCTTCAGGTAGTTCGGACAGCACTCACGGCGGTAACGGCCCGTCATGTAAACGCGCCAGAAGTAATTGTCGGCGATCGGCACCTCCGTGAGCACGCGCCGAAGCTTGTCGCGCACAAAGCAGCCCAGCCCACCAGGATACTGGTTCTTGATGATTTGAATCTGCGGACGGGGCACGCCCAGCATCGTCATCAGCGCCGGCTGGCGCACCAGCCACTGCGCGATCTTGCCCCAGATTTCAGGTTCCAACTGGCGGTAGAGATCCGCCTGCTCCTCCAGGCTTTCCGCCTCCAGCAGGCACAACGACAGGTCCGCCAGATTGTGGCGGGCGCGGAACAAAGCTTTCAACATCAACCAGGCCACGGTGCCCGAAGTGCCGTGATAATAGAAGGAGCGCTTCAGGCTGCGCGGGTCGAAATAAGTGATCTTCTCATCCCAGAAACGCTGCGCGGGCTCGCTCAACTGATCACGCACCAGTGCGTAGGTCGCGCGGAATTCCGGCGTCGCGCCCTCCCCGAACATGCTGAAAAGCTTCTCGTGATCGCCCTGCTTGATCAGCGCCATCTTCAGTTCCAGCACCGCGTTCTGCCGGAAGTTCATGTCCACCGTGTGAATCTCCGCCGGGCCATCCAGCAGGTAATCCAGCGTGTTGCAGCCAGCGCTGGTGATCATGACCACCTTGCTTTGCGCATTCAGGCCCAGCAGCTCGCGGTCCACGCGGGGATCTTCCCAGGCGCAGTTGTAAATAAGCTGGGACTCATGCACACGACGGAACATCAGGTCGTGAGTGGCTTTGACGAGTGTTTTCCGTGGTGCAGGCAAGGTGCGTTGGGACATAGGGTTAACCGTTGGTGTCAATCTTTTTGTCCACGACAACAAGACCCGTCGCTACCACGAGCACGTCACAGTCGTGTCACAAAATCGATTCAGATGACAGATCAGGGCCGGACGCGACACCGGCAGCACATGTCATCAAGCCCGGGCTAGTAGATATTGAACAGACAGGTCCGGCCGCCAGGCAGTGTGCCACGGAGCAGATAGCCAGCGCCGCTGGCCCCGAGACCGGTATCCAGCGCACCAGAGGCATCCCGCACGACACAGGGCAAAGTAAAGCTCGTGTAGCTGTCACTGCCTGCGGGCACGAGCGCTGGGAAACCCTTCCGCAAGGACAATCGTGGGCGGCGCACAGCGAGGAGGCTGCCGACCTGGGAGCTGAGCCGACCCTTCAGCAGGACCAAGTTGTTGCCGGCCGTGGCACCGCCCGGCTCCACGACCAAGGTGGCGAGGACAGCGTAAGAGCCACCATCCGCAACGAAGTCGGTGGCGGAGATCGTGCCGATCCTGGCACCTTCGCATCCAGGTGCCAGTTCGCCCTCACGCAGCAAAGTCTCCACGTCTTGGCCGGGCAGTTTGGCGATAAGGGCCATGTCGTTGGCCGAGGTCACGCCGCCTCCAATCAGACCCACCAGAGCGAACACGGTGCCCTGCGGGGTGATGCCAAACTCGATGAACCGGCGGATGGTCGGAAGGTTGCTGTCCCGATAGTCGCCGATGTCCCCTTTGCGGATGCGCAGCCGCAGGGGATTCCCCACCGTGCCAGTCCACAGTCCTTCGTTATTGGCAGAGGTGATGCCATTGGCGGAGTTGGGGGCGAGGGTGGCGCGGAGGATGACCTGCGTGCCTGCATTGGCTTCGCCGAGGAAGGCCGAGAAGGTGGAGATTTGAGTTCCGCCCGAGTTGAGCGCCGCGCTTCCCTTTTGCGCCACCAGCACCGCCCCCACCAGAGGGCCGCATTGCACCATTTGATTGGTAGCAGCGGGTGCGCCTTGGATGAAGTAAGAGGTGGTCAGCCGTCCGTCACGATAGCAGAAACGCGTGGAGGTCTGGCCAATGGCGGAGAGCGTGCCGGGCGCATTGCTCAGCCCCTCGCGCAGTTCACCCGAGATGCCCGCATTGGCAAAGACAAAGCCCGAGTCTGATGAGGCGGTGGCTAGGATGTTACCGGCAACGGTGGAGTAGGTCACGGGCACCACGAGATTCGCGCCTGCATCGTCCGCTCTGCCATTGCCTGAGAAAGTCTTGAGTCTTCCAGATGCGGTGCCTGCCCCCGTAGCCAAGCTGTCATCCTGCACGCCATTGTAGATGCGGCGGTAGAGTTGGTTGTTGGAACGATCGACTCCCGGCCCGGCACGGGTGGCACGTAACCACTGACTGAGATCCCATCCAGTGGTCGCATGACTCAGCCCGGTGATGCGCAGTGCGGGCGAGGCAGGGATGCCTCCGCGTGCCAGCAGGGATAGCCCCGCGCCGGGCAAGTAGCCCCATGCCGCCTGGGACTTCTCACCCACGGCAGCGCTCCCCGCCAGTGTGCCGACCACTAGCTCGGGGGTCTCTGCCACGGCGAACCGGATGGAGGCCAGGGTTGCCGCGCCCGTGCCCGGCATGGCTTGTCCCGTCACGTAGCGGATAGACGAGCGCGCATAGGTGCGGGCGAGCGGGGTCACTTTCCACAAAGCGCCGGCGTTCGTGGCCACGGTGTCATCACCAGGAGCCGTCGCGAACAAGCTGGTGCCAGACATCACGACAGAGGCACCGAAGCTGTCTCCGATACCAACACCAACGGGGCTAAATCCAACCTCATTCGAGTCAGCATCGATTCTAATGGCAGCTCCTCGCAATTCAAGATTCGGGACACCCGTGTAGATGGCGGTGTCGTTCCCCGTCACAGAGCTGCCGACCGGCGCATTATTGCTATAGCCTGTGACCTCGGAAAAATACCCCAATGAAAGCGGATCGACGATGCCAAAACTATCCACTCTCCCAACAACGGGATTGCCAGCACTTGGCACTCCCACCACAAGCCTGTTTTGAGCGAAGGCGAGCGAGGCACCAAAATCTTCCAAAGGCGTGCGCACCACCGAAGGATGCGGCGTGACCGTGTTGACCAGCACATTCGTCTGAGCATCGAACAGATAGACGCTGCCCTGCCCCGCAAACCTAGGTGCACCGACGGCGAGCAGTCCAGTCCGCAAAGCGACCGCTTGCCCGAAGCGCTCCCCAGCCGCTAGAGGAATCCCACTGGTGTCCACCAGGTCGGAACGAACAGCCTCACCGAATTTCCAGATCTCCACGGCCCCAGTGTCGAACGCATAAGGTCCCCCCGACACAATCATCTCGCCCTCCATCGCCACGGCGTAGCCCCATTCATTTCCACCGGAGTAGTCCGCACCTTGGATGGTCATCACTTCCCGCTTTGTGTTCAGGTCATACACAAATGCCGCCCCGGCTTTGAAGCCAAGCTGCGAATCCGTCCAAGGCGCACCGACGATCAAGCGATTCCGCGAAATGGCGACGGACCAGCCAAAGAGACCCACGTTCTGATTCACTGTCTGATCCAGAGTGTAAAGATACCTGCCAGTCTTCTCATCAAAGATGAACACCGCGCCATTGATACCGTGATAAGGTGCCCCCACAGCCACCTTGCCACCGCCCACAGCGAGCGAGCGTGAGGAGATGCCGAGGCGGCTGTCCGTCGTGAGGCCCGGCGGGATCAAGCGGGTCGCGATGGTCTGAGCGTGTATGCTGGCCGTGCAGATGAGCACCAGAGCAAGGACAACGAGGTGGCATTGAGGATGTCTATTCATAGCAGTGGAAGGTTGAATCAAGGTCTCGGCATGATGACGACCAGCCCGCTGGCAGGTCCATGCAGGTAGTGGCCGGTGACGACGCCTTGCTTCTGCAAGAGCACGCCACCGATGGCCTGATTGACGCCGAAAGGAATGTCCGTGTAGGTGCCGCTGACCAGACCGGTGCTGCGAGTGCAGGTGGCCTTCAAGACATCGGGTCCGTAGTTGACCAGCGTGTCATTCACCAGCCAGCTCGCAGCGCGATCACGTGCGGTAAGCGTCACCGCTGGCAGCGTGGAAAAGTCGGGACCGCTGATCCGGAACCACGCATTCAAGTAGTCTGGCACAAGCTGAGTGAAGGCGGAGTAGCCGTTGACCGGAGCGAGATAGCGACAACCAACCACAGGCCGCGCGAGGGCGAAGCCCGCGCTGTAGGGGAAGCTGGCAGGCACGGCACCGGCTTGCTTTTCCCAGCGCCATTCACCGTCCAGATCGCTGATGCCCGGCACGTCGCGGAAGGTCAGCTTGCCCGCCACCCAGGCCTTGCCGTTGTAGAGCCCGCGATGCACCGACCACTCGCCGCTGCGCGACACATGACTGGCGAAGGTGAAGCTGCTGGCATCCGCCAGCTTGCACGTGCCGGAACACACGCCGAGGGAGCTGACGCTGAGATTGCCATAGCCATCACCGCCCGGTTCGGCAGCCACGTTCACGCCATCCGGCGCTAGGAAGGCCAGGGTGTAGGGGCCTTCATTGGGCGACCGGTTGGCCGTGGTGTAGTTGGGCAACCGCTGGCTTTGGATCGTGTATTGGCTGCCGCTCGCCTCCAGCGTGCCATTGAGCTGGAAGCCATCCGCCGTGCCGTCTTCCAGATAGAGCTGAAGGTTCAAGCTCATGGCGGGCAGCGGAGCGGTGCGCGGAATGCTGACGCTGACCGTGCCATCAGGGAACAGGCGGCCGCTGAATCCATGGCGAGCACCCCGCAGCCAGAGCGTGGCCGTGAAGCTGCCATTGCTGCCGATGACCATGCCCTCCAAGCCACCGGCCATGCGGTCCAAGTCATCAATGACCACACCGTTGTAAGTGCCGCTGAAGGTGGTGGGATTGCTCACTGTCGTGATGGCAGGTGCCACCGCAGGCGCGGCAGGCTCGTCAGGGCGCTGGATGGCTCCCGTAAACTCACTGCCAGGGTGCGGGTAGTCGCCGGGATCAATTCGGCAGCGCCCGGTAAGAGTGCCAGTCGAATAGTAGCCCACCGCGATGCCCTGTTTTTGCAGGCAGACCATGTTCATCGTGCGCTGGATGATCGAGGTCGAGAGTGGTCGACTGAGCACCTTCATCTGCCCCAGCGGGATCGCCGCTGAAGAACTGATGAAGTAGGGACCGTAGTGCTTCAGTTCATTCTTCGCCGTCCAGTCGAGCGAATAGGCTTCAGGCGTAGCGAAGGAGAACGGGCTGACCGCCAGCAGCCGCGCATTGTGATCATGCGTCGGCAGTTGGGACAACATGCGAACATTGGCCGCTGGGGCCGCGTAGCGGTTGCCCAGGCACCACACCTGCACGGAGAAACCATTGCGATAGTTCGCCGCGCCATCGTCCTTTGCGCGGGTCCACTGCAACCGTCCGTCGAAGTCGCTGACGCCCACCACGTCCCGCATCGTCAGCGTGCCTGCGATGCTGCCGCGCGACACCCCGGCCCGCACGATGTCATGGTAGATAAACATGCGGCCATCCACATTCAGCACGCTCTTGGTATTGAAGAGAGTGCCGTCACCAAGATAACCCGTGATCACCACAGCACCACTGGTAGCGATGGTGACTGAGGCATAACCATCGCCGCCCGGCTGATTGACTCCCCAGCCATCCTCCGCAGGCAGAGCCAAGGTGTAGCGCCCCGGCCAGCTGGGCTGGAGCAGTTGCAAGGTGCCCGTGCCCGGCGCCGTGATCGCATCCAACGTGGCCGTCACACCCAGCCAAGTGACCATGCCACGCAGCACCGGGCTCTGCGTCGCGTTGGTCGTGAAGAATTGCAGATTGAGCAGCATGTCGCCCGTGCTGATCGCCTTGCTGGTCGGGATCGTTGCCGCCACCGCACCACTCGGGCTGATGACCGCCTTGATCGCTACTGTGCGGCCCTTGAACAGGATGCTGCCCTCTAGCGTGGGATTCGGGCGAATGCGCGGGATGACCGGCAGCGCCTTCAAGTCTGCCACGCGACCGATGACCGTGTTCGTCCCATCCTTGATCAAGCCTGTGTAGCTGCCCGCCAAGCTGGTGGCCCAGGCACCGATGGTATCCGCAGGGGCTGTTGCCTCGCTGGGAGGCGTGCCAACAACAGCCCCCGGCGCAATGCACATGCCACGCAGCCGGATGTTAAACGGGTTCTCATCCGCATCATTGCTGCCCACGGCAATCGTGATCGCATGCGCGCCCAGCAGTGTGGGTCGGAAGCGGATGGTGAAAGTGCTGGTAATGTTCGTTGCCAAGGTCGGAGCCACGAAAGCAATCTGCGAGAAAGCGGCTGCCGCAGATGTGTTCGGAATCGTGACCGCTAAGTCGGTCAGGTCTGCCGCACCTGTGTTTTGGATGGTAAAGGTGCGCTCCACAAAATCACCCTGGATCACATTTCCCAGTTCGACTTCCGCATTCGTCAAGATCGGCGTCAGGCCATCGCGCACTGTGATCTCTGGCACCAGTTCGGCGGTGCCCGTCAGCTCCACCGCGAACGTGCTCTCATCGCCATCATTACTCTCCACGCGCAGCGTCGCAGCATGACTGCCCGCGCCACTCGGTGCATACGTAGCTGTGAAGGTCCGGCTGCCATCCGGGGCAATGCTGTTCTCCGAAGGCTGGGTGACGCTGAACTGCTCGTGGTCGGGATCGCCGAGGTCAAGACTGACCGCAATGTTGTCCAGGCTGGCCGTGCCGGTGTTCCTGATGAGGAAGGTCTGCGTCTTAGTGCTGCCCGCAGTCAATATGCCAAAGGGCACTGTATCGGCCTCGTTCGTCAGTGGTGTGTTCGCCTCCGATCCCACCAGCTCCACTTCGATCTCGGGTGCGGGTGGCGGTGGCGGTGGCAGCGCAGCGGCGAGGCCCAGGGTGTGGCTGGCCGAGTGGCCACTGGTGCCGAGGATGAATCGCTCGCCAACGGCCAGCGGGGTGCTGCTCACCGCCACTGGCACAAAGCGACCGACGGTGCTGTTGTCGCCCAACTGGCCAATGCCATTATAGCCCCAGGCAGCCAGCGCGCCGTCCGAGCACTGCGCAAGGCTGTGATGCTCTCCCGCTGCAATAGCAGTGATCGTCTTGCCAAATAGCGCGCTGGTGCCATTAGCCCTATTAACCGCCACAGGCACTAGTTTAGAAGCGCCGCTGAAGTCATTGTTGCCCAACTGGCCAAAGCCATTGTAGCCCCAGGCAACCAGGGTGCCGTCTGAGCACAGTGCCAGATTGTGCTGGCTTCCCGCTGCGACGGCGATGACCGACTTGTCAAAGAGGGCACTGATGCCATTGGCCATGTTCACCGACACAGGCACCGAGCGATTCGTCGTGCTGTTGTCGCCCAGCTCGCCATTGGCGTTCCACCCCCAGGTAGCAACGGTGCCATCCGAGCACACCGCCAAACTGTGAGTGCGCCCTGCCGCAATAGCGATGACTGACTTGCCGAACAGCGCGCTCGTGCCGCTAGCCACATTTACCGCCACAGGCACCAGGCGATCCGTGGTGCTGTTGTCGCCCAACGCGCCTTCTACATTGTTGCCCCAGGCGACCAGCGTGCCGTCTGAGCACAGTGCCAGATTGTGAAAGCCTCCCGCTGCGATGGCGGTGACCGTCTTGCCCGCCAGCACACCACTCTGCAGCACGCCCGTTGGCACTTTGCTATTTGTTCTGCTGTTGTTGCCCAACTCGCCCGTGCCATTGATGCCCCAGGCCGCCAGCGTGCCGTCTGAGCACAGCACTAGGTTGCCATAGGCTCGCGCCGCGATGGCGATGACCGTCTTGCCAAACAGCGCGCTGGTGCCATTAGCCGTGTTCACCGCCACTGGTTCAAGCCTATTCGTGGTGCTGTTGTCGCCCAACTGGCCATCATCGTTCCTGCCCCAGGCTGCCAATGTGCCGTCTGAGCACAGTGCCAGGCTGTGATACGCACCCGCCGCGAGGGCGATGACCGTCTTGCCCGCCAGCACGCCACTCTGCAGCACGCCCGTCGGCACTTTGCTTTGCGTGGTGCTGTTGTTGCCCAGCTGGCCATGGCTATTGTAGCCCCAGGCCATGGGGCGGACAGTGGACCACTGTAGCGTCAAGTCATTGCCCGTGCCGCCGTAGTAGTTGGCCACGAATGGGTAGGTGCTACCGCCAAAGCTCAGCACCACGGCTTGCCCATGGGCGAGGTTGCTGAACGTGCCGCTGATGAAGCCCAGCCCGGTGTTGTTCACAACCGTCAACTGCGTGCCCGTGGGCGTGGCGAAGTTCAGGCTGAAATTGACCGCTCCACTGGGCGTGTAGCTAGTTGCGATGACCGGCACATCGTTGGCAGCATTGTAGGTGACAGAGAGCCCGGCAACAGCGGAGGCGTTGGCGAGTAGGAGGCAGCCGAGCAGACGCGCGCTGACGGCGAGAATGCGGTAGCCGGGCTTGGGCATGGCAGTTCGGATGGGATTCGTTTTCATGGCAGGCAGTGGATTCACCCGCCTTCCACCCGCTCCCCGCTGTGTGATGACAACAAACCTTTCCTGACTACGATTTGCGTCAGTCGATCGTCAGCAATTCCTGCCGCCCGCTGGATAGCCTAGCCTTGACCAAAATCGCTCCGGTTAAGGTGTCCACCATGTGGCCGAGACCAGTATTCAGCGCCCCCGATGCGTCGCGGATGACGCAGGGCAGCTCAAAGCTGGTGTAGGTCTTCAAACCAGCCTCCGACACTTCCTGGCGTCCTTTGCGCCGCACCAAGCAGGGGCGGCGGAGAGCGAGTTGAGGGGCGGTGCCTCGGCGGGTGTTGCCGCGCAGCAAGACCAAGTTGTTTGCAGCCGAGGCACCGCCTGGTTCGATAGCGAGGCTCGCTAGAACCGCGTAATAATTGAGCGTGCCATTGCGGTGGCCTGTGAAGTCAACATTCAAAATGGTGCCGATGCGGGCACCGTGGCAACCCGGCGCAGTCGCCCCCTCACGCAGGAGCACTTCGGTGCTGCCGCCGAGGCCGGCTTTGGCAAGGAGGAGCGCCTGATCGTTGGACCGATTGATGCCTGCTCCCGTGATTTGAACCAAGGCCATGATGTCACCGCTGGAAGCGATCCCGAACTGAAGAAACCGGGAGATGACGCCGGACGGGGCGAAGTCTGATGACGGCACAGGGAAGCCCTTCAGCAGCACCATTTTGGCGGGGTTGCCGGTGCGATTAGAGAACAATCCTTCGTTGCTGGCCACCGTGATCCCAGCTGTGGAGGAAAGAGCTAGATTGGCGCGATAAACACAGTAGGCACCGTTGCCCACTTCTCCGGTGAAGGCGGTGTAGTTGGAGAGGGGCCCTGCGTCCGCCTGGGCGGATGTGCTCGTTCGCGCCTGCTCCGTGCCGAGCCACTGAATGATTTGATTCGAAGCAGCGGGCGCGCCTTGAAGGAAATGGGTCATGGCAAAATTGCCATCCTGAATCCCAAAGCGCGGAGACATTTGCCCGAGGCGGCGGAGACCGTCCGGCGCCACGGTAACGCCCTCCCGCCACTCTTTGACCAGCCCGCCGGTTCCTCCGACCTCCACGATCCCGCTGTCTGCCGTGGAGTTACCCAGAACTAGCCCAGCGTTCGGGGAATAGGTCACCGGCACGGCCAGGGTCGAGTTGTTGTCATTGGCCCGCCCGTCACCCGAGAAGGAGCGAATGGCTCCAGTTCCGAACAGGGTTCCGTTTTGGAGGACCCGCGTGGTGGTGGCGTTCGTCACGTCAAAGAAGTTGTAAGCAACATTGTTTGCTGTTGTGATCCCCGGTCCGGCGATGGTTCCGCGCAGCCAGTGCCAACCCGATTCCCTCGTGAGCACCTGAGAAAAGCTAGTCCACCTGGGTTGAGGCGAGGCAGGAACTCCGCCTCGTGCCAGCATACGAATCCCAGACGGACCTTGCCTACCCCAAACCGCAAAACGGCGCTCTCCCAGGGCGTCCGCACCCATCAGCGTGCCGATCATGACGGGATTGCCAAATTGGGAAACCACAGCCGGACCGATGGCCGAAAGGGTTCCGTTCCCGGAGCTGGGCATGGAGTCTCCCGTCGTGAACGCAGAATCGGGAGACGCCACCTGCGCAACGGGCAAAAATCGCCACAGCGCCCCACCATCGGAACTGCCCGAGTCATCGCCTGGGGCAGTTGTTACCACCAAGGAACCCCGAACTGCGAGCGATGCACCTAGAGAATCCCCAGAAAGCACGCCCGTCGGGTAAGGGAGGTATTCGTCCACACCGTTCCCCAAGCGCACGGCACTGTCCGGAGCCGACATGGCCAACCGACCTTCGTCGATGGCCACTGAGGAAATGGCCCCAACCCCGCCATACGAGCCATATCCTCCGTTCAAATCATTGAGCCGGTAGATGGCTACCAGGCCAGGGCCGCCGTTTTGCGGAGTCACCCCGGGCGCGGCCACCGCCAAGAGATTCCCGTTCATCGCCAGGGCAGAGCCAAACTCTTCTCCAGCTCCCCCAGTGATGCTTCCCTCGAATAGCTGTGTATTGGACACCGCATCAAAAACGAAGAACCGGCCAGCATGATTCCCGGTGTAAGTCACATACTCTCCAGGAGCACCGACCGCGAGAATCCCATTCTCCAAGGCTAGCGCTTGACCGAAGCGCGCATTGTTGGCGACCAGCGGCAAGAGCGTCTGGATCCGCTGCAGCCGGTTGGGGTTGCCTAGCCGCCAGAGTTCCACCGCGCCGCGGGTATCGGCATAGGTCGCGCCCAGAGCGATCAAATCGCCATCCAGATCGACCGAGTATCCCCAGTTATCTCCGGCCAGAAAGTTGGCCGAGATGATGGACTGCACCAAACGGCGGGTCTGCAAATCGAAGACATAGGCGGCCCCCGCGTTCCCGCTCGCCAGCAGGTCCGTGAAAGGCGCTCCGACCAGCAGCTTCGTGCCGCTGATGTCGATGGCCCAGCCAAAAAGCTCGGCACCTGTGTGAGCAGAACCTGGCAGGGTGAACAGATGCTTGCCCGTCTGCTTCTCGAACACGAAGACAGCTCCCACACCTGCATGATAGGGCGCGCCCACAGCAATCATGCCGTTACCGATCGCCACGGAACGGGAAGAGATTCCCATGCGGCTCGACGCACCGAGTCCTGGCGGATAAGAGCGCACCGCTGTCATTTGCGCGTGCAGAGCCGCACCCGTGGATAAACTCAGGATCGCAAGGACCATGCACAAGGCGTGGCGGTGGCGTATCGAGGGTGAAGACGGTTGATGATTCATAGGGCAGATCGCTTTCGGTGTTTGCACCGCTTTCATAGCGGTCAATGACACAGAAAAGCATTTTCCGGCTAACCTTCGGTTAGGTCCACCGCACCCCTGCTTCCCGTGCTGGCCAGCGTTTTTTTCTCCGTCATAGTAACCAGAATGATCCCGGCACGCAGCAACCCTGCCTCCGACACGGTTTCCCCCGTGGAATGGGAGCGCCGTCTGCTGGCCATGCATGGGGCCACGGACACGGATGAGTTTATCGACGCTGTGTTCAGCCTGCTGCAAGGCACCGTGCAGTGCGACTTCGCCCTGGCGAACCTGCGAAATGTGGATGGCGTGCCGCTGATGGCGTATGACTCGTTGGGACGGGAGTTCGGCATCGAATACATGGAACGTTTCTTCAAAGCGAACCCCAGCGTGAGCTATGTGATGATGCGGCCCGGCCTGCGCATCCTGCACACCAAGGATCATCTACCGCCAGACGATGAGCTGAAGCGCAGTGTGTTTTACACCGATTTCATGCAGCCGGAGAACTGGCGGCATTCAGTCGCGCTCTTGTTCTGGGGCTTCTTCCCGCCGGTGCCGCAGAATGCGTTTTGCGTCTTCCGCAACGAGGAGCAGCCGGACTTTGATGAAGACGACCTAGCACGTCTGCGATTGGTGCATCCGCACATCAGCACCGCGCTGAAGCGCCTGAAGAAGCAGCTCAAGACGCGCAGCACGGATGATCGCATCACTGCGCTGCTCAACTCGCTGCCGGGCAATGCGACGCTGCTGGATTGGGACCTGCGCATCACCAATCAAAGCACCGCCGCGCGGCGTCTCAGCGCGCAGTGGATGGGGCGGGCCAATGAGTCACTTCCCCGTGCGCTCGAGTTACCCAGTGAGATCATGCAAACCTGCGCAACCATGAAGGAAGCCTGGCGCGCTGCTTTGCAAGACAGCCCCCAAGCGCGCTTGCTCGACAAGCACACGGTCGAGCATCCGACATTACCCTTGAGCGCGGAGATCACGCTCGTCTTGCAGCAGGACTCCGTGCTCGCGCACCCCGGGTTTCTCGTTCGGTTGCACGAGGACATGCCGACTGGCGCGCCCACACATAGCAATCCCAGTGCGCTGGACATTCTCAGTCCAGCCGAGCGCGAGGCCGTGCTGCTCGTGGGTGAGGGCTTGATCAATCCCGAGATCGCAACTCGCCTGGGCATCAGTGTGGCAGCGGTGAAGCTGCGCCTGCACGGGGCCTTCAAGAAACTCAACGTGCGCAATCGCACGCAGCTCGTGGCCATGCTGCGTTGACCTCCACGACCATGGAACCGCCATCCAGCTCATGGTCATCGCAGTCAGCACGCTTCGCCACGACGCGCTGGACGATGGTCTTGCAGGCAGGTTCCGACGGCCCCCAGCGCGATGCCGCGATGGAACAGTTCTGCAAGGCTTACTGGTATCCGGTCTATGCCTTCATCCGCAGGCGTGGCAATGAACCCGAGGATGCACGCGATTTGACGCAGGCGTTCTTTGCGAAACTGATCTCGCGCGAGTGGCTGGAGGGCATCGAGAAACGCGATACGCGCTTCAGCACCTGGCTCATCACCTTGGTGAAGACCCACCTGATCAAGGAGCATTCGCGCGACACGGCGCTGAAGCGCGGCGGCACCCGCACGCCACTACCACTCGACTTGGCAGAAGCCGAGGAGTGGTTCGGCGCGGAGCCAGTGACCGAGGAAACACCCGAGCGTATCTTCGAGCGACGCTGGGCACTCGCTGTGCTGGAGGCTGCGCTCGGTCACTTGCGCACTGACTATCACGTCGCAGGCAAGGGCCGCATCTTTGACCAGCTCAGCACCTTCCTTTCACGCGAGCCTGAAACAGGCGAGTATGCCGCGCTGGCCAAGACGATGCAGATGCGCGAGAACTCCATCGCTGTGCTCGTGTATCGCCTGCGCCAGCACTACCGCGAAACCGTTCGCGCCGAAGTCGCCGCCGGGCTCAACGATCCAAACATGATCGACGCTGAGTTGCAGCACTTGGCAGCGAGTTTGTAATTGCTGATGAACTCCGGGGTGAACATGACTGTGCTTCCTCCCGCCCACTGCTCCCGCTGTGATGCCGCGTTGCCGCCGGGTTCTCCTGCGGGGCATTGCCCGCGCTGTCTTCTGCACCTCACCCTGTCCCCAATGGCGGAGCCGCCCGTGGATGAAGCAGAGGCACCGTGGACCACCTTTGGCGGACTGGAGTTGTTTGAAGAGATCGGTCGTGGCGGCATGGGCGTGGTGTATCGCGCGCGACAGATGGGATTGGACCGCACCGTGGCGGTGAAGGTGCTGCTGCGGGCCAAGTTCGCCAGCGCCGAGGAACGCGAGCGCTTCCATCGCGAAGCCCAGGCGGCGGCACGACTGAAGCATCCTGGCATCGTTGGTGTGCTAGATGTTGGCGAGGACGAGGGCTTGCCCTGGTTCAGCATGGAACTCGTCGCGGGCAAAAGCCTGGAGCAACTGGTGCGTGAGCACCCGATGGAGGCACACGAGGCGGCACGGTGCGTGCAACAGGTGGCACAGGCGATCCAGCACGCGCATGAGCACCATGTGCTGCATCGGGACCTGAAGCCCTCCAACATCCTGATGGACATTGATGGCAGCCCACGCATCACCGACTTCGGCATCGCCCGCATCGTCGGTGGTGACACCACCACGAACCGGAATGCGCACCTCACGCGCACCGGTCAGTCTCTTGGATCGCCTGGTTATGCCGCGCCTGAGCAAGCCCTGCATGGCCAGGCCGACGCACGCACGGATGTCTATGGCCTCGGCGCGCTGCTTTACCACCTGCTCACCGGTCGTCCGCCTTTCCAAGGCCCGACGCTGGATGCCATCCTGGTGCAGGTTCGCGAGAACGATCCGCTCTCTCCGCGACGACTCAACCCGACCGTGCCTCGCGACCTGGAAACGATCTGCCTGAAGTGCCTGCGCAAGCAACCCGAAAGCCGCTACGCCACAGCAGCAGATGTGGCCGACGACTTGAATTGCTTCCTGGAAGGCAAGCCGATTCTCGCGCGTCCCACCGGTGCGCCGGGCAAGCTCTGGCGCTGGGCGCGACGGCATCCTGGCATCGCTGCGCTGTTGCTGATCATCTCTTTCCTAACCGCGGGTATCATCGGCGGTTCGCTGCAAGTGGCGCGGCATCAAGCCCAGTTGGAACATCGAGCCGCTCTTCTGTCCGAGGCTCGCGCCTTGCGGCAGACACGCGTCGCCGGAAGTCGCAACGAAGCCCTGCAAAAGCTGTTGCAAGCATGGGCCATTGAGCCTTCCACCGAGATTCGAAATGAAGCCGTCGCATGTCTCGCCCTGCCTGAGCTGGGCCATCTCAGGCAGGGCACCGCCACGCCGTTGAATGATCCCCTGCGCGCGCTCGACGACACGGGACAACGTGTCGCCTCAGCCACACCTGGCAGCGGTGAACTGCGCATCCTGTCCAAGGCTGATGGGCGTCTGCTTTTCACCTGCTCACACCCCCTGCCCATTAGCAGCGTGGATTGGAGCGGTGACTTGATTGCCACGGGTTGTGAGAATCGTTTCATCTACATCTGGAATGACAAAGGCGAGTTGAAGCATCGGCTCAGTGGTCATCAATCCACGCCCGTGCATGTCGCTTTCCGTCCACGCAGCCAGGAGCTGGCCAGCACCTCGCGTGACATTTATGTCCGGCTCTGGCATGCGGCGCGCGGTGAAGAAATCCTGCGGCGAGAGCTGGATCACCAGCCCCACTCGGCGCTCTGGTGGTCCGCCGATGGCAAGATTCTTCATGCCGCTATTGGGAACGGACGCAGTGAAGACTTTCCCTTCGATCGCGCCCCAGCCCTTGATCTGCTGACGCCCACGCAAGAGGAGCCGCACACCGAGAACCTGGGCAGCGCCCACCTCAGTGCCGATGGCACGCTGGCCGTCGTTTCAGATGAGCAAAGCGCGCGGGTGTGGGACTTCCACCAGGGTCGTCTGGTCCACGAGATCGCCAAACCCGCAGGTCAATGGCTCATCGGCCGCTTCTCGCCTGATGCGCGCCACTTATGGCTCTGCGGCTGGTCGCATGAGTTCATGAGCTACCCGGTGCTGCGCGATGAAGCCAGAGTTGCAACCTTGGGGCCTCCCGGGCCGCCACTCTTCGGCCCCGGCAATCTGTTGCGCGACGCCACGGCGGACGGAAGCCAGATCGTCCTGAGCAACAATGCCCTGGGCGAGTTCATCATTGGCTCCCTGAGCACAGGAGCGATGCTGCGGCTGAAGCACCCTGGAACGCTGTCCACGGTCATTGATCCCTTGGGTCGGTGGCTCATCACCACCAGCTATCAAACCAAAGGCGCACGGGTCTGGTCCCTGCCCGAGGGCAAACTCACCCGCACGTTGTGCAAAAACGACACCGTGATGCAGACGGTCCTCCTTGGCGGCGAACGCTTGATCGTGCAGACCTCTGGCCAAAGCCGTGTCTTCCGCACCACGAACTGGCGCGAGGAACGCACGCTGCCTGACAAGCTCCGCCTCACCTGCATGACCGCAAGCAGCGACGGAACCCTGCTCGCCATCTTGGGCGACAATGACATCCGCCTGCATGAGACGCGAAGCTTCGCTGAAATGCTGCGCCTTACCCTGCCCGCCCATGTCGGCTGGCTTGGTGAATGTCATCTCGTTTTTGATGCGGATGCCTCCCACCTGCTCGTTCACACGGCGCTTGGCAGTGCCGCGCGTTGGGATTTGCATGCGCTGCGCGATGAACTGCAACATCTCGGCATGGCGGCGTTCTGAGGTCGTTGCAGGATCACCGAAACACCACGTCCACGCCCATCGCGCTCTCACGAGCAAAGGCTGGCACCCAGTGCGGGCGGCGGTGGGCGATGACGCGGTAAATCATGGACAGCAGATACAGCGTGAGGATGCGGTCCACCAAGCGGTAGCCACGCTGGCGCCGGAACAGCAGCTTGATACCCCAGTTCATGTAGCGCGGGCGCAGCATCAGCGGGGTGAAATCCAGCTTCACGCGGTAGCGGTAACGCGGGCCGCTCTTCGGATACTTCGCCTTGTAGGCCTTCTTCGCAGCGCGCAATCGCTCGATGGTTTGCTCGTCATCCGCTCCAAACAGGTAATCGCGGGCCAGCGCCAGCAGATGGAAGGTGTCCTCCATGAACTCGATGTCGGCCACGGGCAGGGAAGCTTGAATGGCCAGCTTTTTCATCTGCCCGATGCGCTCCAGCGACCGGGTGGCGGAGCGCACGCAGCCTTCTGGGTCCTGCACGAAGTAACGCATCATGCGTCGCACGCTGTGGCTGACGAAGATGTTGTGCCAGTAGACTTGAAGCATGGGCGGGATGCGAACGCGGCGGAAGAAGAGCTTCTGCTGGGCGAACTCTTCAATGTAGAGCAGCTCGCGGATGACCTCGTCGGACAGCCGCAGCAGCTCCAGCAGCGCGTGCGGATCAGTGCAGCCCATCTGCGGCGCATACTCGCGCACGGCGTCCTCGACCAGCGCTTGATCCTTGAACAAGCGCAGCGTAACGAAGGTGTTAAGCTCGGTCCACACCGCCGTGCCATCGACAAAGGCCAGTCTGCGGAAAGGCACCCAGCCACCCGTCTGGCACCAGACCATGCAGCCCACGACGTTCTCGGCGTGGCGCAGCTCCTGCGCATAGCGCTCATACTCCCAGCCGACAAAGGACGGATACTCGCCGCAGCCTTCATACTCGCGCCGTGTTTGCAGTTCGATGATCTTTGCGACCTTGGTGCGGAAGAAATTCCGATTCAGGGGCAGATAGCGGAAGAAGTCGCTCTCACCATACTTCATCGAGACGATGAGCGCCGGGCTGTCGAGTCCATCCAGCACTTTGGCGAACGTGCCGCGATGCCACATCAAGTCGCCAATGCGATATGCGCCCACGGTCCAGGTGCGGAAGATGAGCTTGCGCTGGTGCCTCTCAAACACCGGCAGCAGCAGCTTTAAAAAGTCATTCGCCTGGCTCGGGTTCTTCAGGCAGAGCTGGCTGCGGAAGTCGTCGTTCACATCGCGGCCATCCGCCTCGCCAATACGAATGATGATGCCGGCGATGCCCGGAAACTCGGCCAGGAAACGGTCAAGCTGATCGCGAATGAACTCCGCCGGATCTGACACGCGGTCACGAATCGTCTGCGCACAGGAGAAGAAATCCATGGTCAGATGAATGGCCAGGCCATGGGCCTGAATCACCTGGAAGCAGCGTCCAAACTCCTCGCGAAAGACGGCGATCTTGGCCCGCAACTCCGGCGCATACCACTCATGATCAGCCAGATGCGTCACATCATCGAGCGACACGGCATTGAATCCCATGGCCGAGACCTTACGGGCGAAGGTGTCCAGATCGGCACGAATCTGCGCCCACTGGGTTTCGCGCTCCGGGCCTTCCAGCCTCAAGTGCTCAAAGGGAATCTTCGACCAGTTGATCGTCCGCCGTTCGTAGCCACGGAAAAAGGGGCCGATGGCGTCGATAAGGTGGAGAGGCTCGGGCACGGCAACACTGTGCGCGGCGGAGGCATGAGGCCGAGTCACAATGTTGTCACCTGGACGCATGGTCTTGCAGGCGCTCCAGCACGACGATCTCAGCCCAGCTGCTACGTGCGGCGTTGAACAGGGTGACCGATGAGCGTTGATAATCGGGATAGCGCGCCGCCAGCGCGTCCACCTCGGCGGACAAGTCCTCCCCCGGCGGCGACTGATCCTTGCCAGCAAGCCAGCGCTGCAAGGCGTCGGACAGCGTCCACTCGCGGTTCAGCAAGACGACCAGGCGCGGCCCGGGACGCTGCATCCGTTTCTCCAGGCTTTCCTTCTTGCTGATGAACCGCCACTGATGCTGAAAGTGGAATACCAGGCTCGGCTCCGCGAAACGGCAGCCGATCAATTCCGTCTTCTCCGGCAGCGCCGCATGACGCTGCGCCAGCGTCACCGCAGGATGAAGCTTGCGAATGTCGAGGCACACAAGATGGAGAAGCGCGACCACGGCAAGCACCGCCAGAGTGGAACTGACCACCGCGCGCCGGCCCTCGCTGAGCACCATCCACATCAGGCAAGCTCCTGCAAAGGCCAGCGACAACAGGAATGTCGCGCTGTGCAGCAGCAGCGGCTGCAACGCCACCGGCCAGGCAAAGCTCTGGTGCACCGCCAGCAACGTCAGGCCGACGGCAAGAAAGAGTCCCAGGCAAGCCACGACCCAGACGCGATGCCAGCGCGCTGTAAGCTGAATCGAGCCATTGGCCGCCAGCAGCACCATCGCTGCCGGGAAACCAGGCATCACATAATGCGGCAGCTGCGTGGCATAAAAGGTAAAGATCAGATACGGCGCGGCGAACCAGCCCACGAGCAAGGCTTGGGTCATCGACCAGTTGCGGCGCACCGCCGACCACAGCGGCGGCAGAAAAGCAATCCAGGGGAACAGGCTCAGGAAAGCGGTGGCCAAATAGTAGCCCGGCACGGGGAAGCGACCGTTGAAAGCCTTGGTGCCGCGATCCACCACATGCTCGCCCATGCCAACCTTCCAGAACAAGCCCTGCGTTTCGATCAAGGCCGGGATGCCCCAGGCGGCGGCGATGCCCAGGGCAATTAACAATCCTGGCCAGACTTTCAGCCCCACCCACGGCAGAGGCTTGCGCCAGCAAAGGAACCGCGTCAGCACCAGCGCCAGCGCGGGCACCAGCAGCGCGAGCGGCCCCTTGGCCAGAAAGCCGAAACCCAGCGCCGCGTAGAAGAGCCAATGCCAGCGGTTGAACCCCACAGCTCCGGGTTGAAGCAATTCGATCACGGCCCGCAAGGCCAGGGTGATGAAGAGCACGAGCGGCATGTCTGCCACGCACAGACGGCCATGCACCAGCACTTGCAAGGTCAGCAGCCAGGCCGCGCCGGCCAGCAGCCCTGCCCGAGCGCTGTGCAACCGCTTGCCAATGCTCGCGATCACCAGCGCCACGAGCCACACTGCAAAGGTCGTGTGCAAGCGCGCGGACAACTCATGAATGCCCAGCAGTTTGTAGTGCAACGCCATCCACCAGTAGGTTAGCGGCGGCTTGTCGAAACGATACTCGCCATTGAAGTAGGGCACCGCCCAGGAGCCACGTTGCATCATCTCTACCGTCGCGTGGGCGAAGCGCGGCTCGTCGCGGTCCATCAAAGGAAGCACCGCCGTGCCCGGCAGATAAAGAGCCGCTGTCAGCAGCAAGAGGACCAGCCAGCCATAGCGGCGGCAGCGTTGATCAGTGAGAAGGTCGGGATGAGTCAGGGGCATGAGTCAGCGTGGAAGCGGAACGCATTCGACCAAGCATGGCCCACCGAGTCAACGGCAGCGAGAAAAGAAATGACAGCAGCACGGAGGCGAGCACATCGGTCAGGTGATGCCGGTTGAGCTGCATGCGTGACCAGCCAACGCCAGCAGCGACAAGTGTCAGCGGCGTGCCCATCACAGGCGCGGAAAGCAGCACGGGCAACGCCCCGCCAAAGGCAGTAGCCGTGTGCGCGGATGGCAGCGCCTGATAGGCAGAGCTAAAGCTTGGGCCATGCAGGCGGTCTTCAGCCTTGGTGGAAGGCCGCGGGCGGCCTGTCGTCGAGCGGATCACATTCGCGCACAAACCGGACAGACAGGCGCAGAGCAGGCTGGCTACGGCGATGCGCATGAACTTGCGCGAACGCAGCAGCCATCCAGTGGACAGCAGGACCACGAACAACGCCACATTGAAGCCCGCAAAGTCACCGTAAAAACTCAACGCCTGGGCGGTCTGTTTCACGACCTCCCGCGCCTCTTGATCAACGGGCTTCAAGACCAGGGGCGCGGCATCATCCCATGGCAGCACCCAGATCACTCCCGCCGCCACCGCCGCAGCCAGCCCGCACAGCAGCAACGGCCTGGGGCGCATGAACCAGCGCCACGTAAAAGCCAGCGCCTGAAGACAGTCTCGCTTCAGCAGTTGGAAAATTCGTTGGGGCACGTTCGGCTTCACGACCAAAAGGTTGAGCAGGCATCAGACCGCCGCCTTCATGCCCATGTCACAATTCCGGCACGCGGGCGCGCTGCCCGGCTTCATCAGCCGAAACAAGATCGTTACAACGAAGCTTTTGTCAGCAGTGAAGCATGGCCGCCACTGTGATGAGCATATGAGCCGAATCCTGGTGGTGGACGATGAAAAGGATATCGTGGACCTCGTGACCCTGCATTTGCAGCGCGAAGGCCACGAGGTGCTCGCCGTCGGCAACGGTCTCGGCGTGCTTCCACTCGCCGTGCAGCATGAGCCCGATTTGATCGTCCTCGATCTCATGCTGCCAGGGCTCGATGGCGTGCAAGTGCATCGCAGGCTCCGCGGCGACTCGCGCACGCGCCACATACCGGTCATCATGCTGACGGCCCGGTCCCAGACCAACGACCGCATCGCCGGGCTGGAGAGCGGCGCGGACGACTACCTGACCAAACCTTTCAGCCCGCGCGAGCTCATGCTGCGCATCGGTGCCGTGCTGCGCCGCGCCAAGAAGGTGGTCACACTCGCCGAGCAGCGCATTGGCGACTTCCGACTGGACCGAAAAAACATGTCGCTTTCCATCGACGGTGAGCTCATTGATCTGACCATCACAGAGTTGAAGCTGGTGACCTCGCTGATGGACAACCCGGACTTGATTCACTCACGCTCGGAGTTGCTGAATGTCGTCTGGGGCTATGCCGACGACTCCCAGTCCCGCACACTGGACACGCACATCAAGCGGCTGCGTGAGAAGCTGGGGGATCATGGGCGGCACATCGGCACTGTCCGCGGCCAGGGCTACCTCTTCCACACGGTCGTGCCGGAGGAATCCGTCGCCTCATGAGCGCTGTGGCCACCACCAGGTTGCCGCCGGTCTTGCCAGCGAAAAAAAAGGAACTCCTCGCGGAACCTGCCTTCTCCACCGGCACACCTTCGGCAGTGCCTCTTTCTCTGCTGCTCGACAGCGTGCGCCAGGGCGTGCTGGTCATCGACGCCCAGGCCTGCATCCATTATGCGAATGCGGCCGCGCACCGCTTGCTGAAGCTCGACCAGGGCGTGCTGAACGCCTTCCCCGACTGCGATCTCAGCGTGATCCTGGAAAACTTGCTGATGGACCAGATGCCGGTGCAGCTGGAACTGCGCGTGCCGCTCAAGCAGGAAGACCGTGTTTACGAGGTGCGGCTGTCACCGCTGCCCACCGACCCCGATCTTTTTGAGATGCTCGTCGATGACATCACGCAGGAGCGGCTCGCCGAGCAAATCCGCAAAGACTTCGTCACCAACGCCTCGCATGAGCTGCGCACACCGCTGTCTTTGATCAGCGGCTACATCGAGACCCTTCAGGGCGGCCTCATCAAAGGCACGGTCTCCATGCAGCGCTGCCTGCACGTGATGGAAAAGCACAGCAAACGCATGATGCGTATCATTGAGGACATGCTCACCATCTCGCGCCTGGAAAACGGAGATGCCCAGCTGCGCTACGAGAGCTTTCCCGTGCGCGGCTGCGTGGAGGATGCGCTGGAGCATCTGACACCTTTGATCGAACTGCGCCAGCCCCAGGTCGAGTTGGATTTCCCTGACAACGGCGGCTTCTTGAACGGTGATCGTTTCTACTGGGACCAAATCTTCAGCAACCTCATCGAGAACGCCCTGAAGGAAAACCAGCGCCCGGGCCTGTGCTTGCGCATCAGCGGGCGGTGGACGGACGACAGCTGCGTGCTAACGATCGAAGATGACGGCGTGGGCATCCAGCCCGACGACGTGCCCTTCGTTTTCAAACGGTTCTTCCGCTGCGCCAAGCATCACAGCCAGGAGATCAAAGGCACCGGGCTAGGCCTGTCCATCGTCAAGCGCGCGGTCGAAGCTCACGGCGGCAGCATCCGCCTGCACAGCGAGCCTGGCAAACGCACGGCTTTCATCATCACGGTGCCGCGCTGAGAGTGACGCTGAAGACAGCAGCAAGGTGCTGCATTTGCCAAGGCAATGTCACCGCCAAGCATCCCCGGCATCGACGACGCAATTTTCCAGGAACTCGCGCGCAAAGCCAAGCCGGGCTTGTCCCGTCTTGAAATTGTTGAACACCACGATCACGATGGACGCGAGGCTGGCATGAGTCATGATCGCAGCCCAATCCACCACCCCAAACCTCATCTTATGCCCAACGCCAAAGCCTACGCCGCCTCGAGTGCCACCACGCCACTCGCCTTCTCTACCATCCCGCGCCGCGCCCCCACAGATCGCGATGTGGAGATCGAGATTCTCTACTGCGGTGTATGCCATTCCGACCTCCACCAAGTGCGCAACGAATGGAGTGCCATGCCCACCGTTTATCCCTGCGTGCCGGGTCACGAAATCGTGGGTCGTGTGACGCAGACCGGCTCTGCGGTCACGAAACATCAAGTCGGCGATCTCGTCGGCGTAGGCTGCCTCGTGGACTCGGATCAGAAGTGCCCGGCTTGCGAAGCCAACCTGGAGCAGTTCTGCCCGCACAGCACCTTCACCTACAACTCGCCCGACAAGCACGGCACCGCGCCCGTGACGTATGGCGGTTACTCCAGCAGCATCGTGGTGGATGAGCACTTCACACTCAAGGTGCCCACGAATCTGAATCTTGCCGGAGTCGCACCTCTGCTTTGCGCGGGCATCACGACGTATTCGCCGATCCGCCGTTGGGGCGACATCAAGGGTAAGAAGGTTGGCGTGGTCGGTCTCGGCGGCCTGGGGCACATGGGCGTGAAGTTTGCCCATGCCTTCGGCGCGCACACCGTCGTGCTCTCCACTTCCGCGAGCAAAAAAGAAGATGCGCTGCGCCTCGGTGCTGATGAAGTCATCATCACCCGCGACGCAAACGAGATGGCCAAGCACGCCTTCAGCTTCGACTTCATCCTCGACACCGTGTCCGCCGACCACGACATCAACGCCTACCTGAACCTGCTCAAGATCGATGGCACGCTCACGCTCGTCGGCGCACCTGACAAACCACTGCCCGTGTCTGCTTTCGGTCTGTTGTTCGGCCGCAAGCGTCTCGCCGGATCGCTCATCGGCGGCATCGCCGAGACGCAGGAGATGCTCGACTTCTGCGGCGCCAACAACATCACCTCCGATGTGGAAGTCATCGCCATCCAGCAGGTCAACGAAGCCTACGAGCGCCTGCTGAAGTCCGACGTGAAGTATCG
>Ga0164295_10000596_pt1 | contig 30363 bp, 17 predicted proteins | sample GEODES006metaG_FD_111798 | JGI IMG/M metagenome (GOLD analysis project Ga0164295, IMG submission 111798) | Oligotrophic lake water microbial communities from Sparkling Lake, Wisconsin, USA - GEODES006 metaG | ecosystem: Environmental > Aquatic > Freshwater > Lake | place: USA: Sparkling Lake... | reverse complement strand
GGGCGTGGCCACATAGAGCGTCGCCTCGGCCAGGCCGTAGGACGGCTGAACCACCCGGTCCTTGAGGCCGAACTTGGAGAAGCGGGTGACGAAGCGATTCACGGTTGCGGAGTGCACGCGCTCTGCACCGCTGAGGATCACGTGGACGCGGCTCAGGTCGAGCCCTTCCATATCGGCGTCGGAGGTTCGACGCGACGCGAGCTCGAAGGCGAAGTTGGGTGCGCCCGAGAAGCAGTGCGGGTGCTTGGCCATCAGCTGTACCCAGCTGGCGGGCTTCAACAGGAATGCCAGCGGGCTCATCAGCACCGCCTTGCGTCCGGTCACCAAGGGGGAGCAGACACCCATGATCAGTCCGAGATCGTGGAAGAACGGTAACCACGACACAACCGTGGTCTCCTCCGGCAGCGTGGTGGTACCGAAGTAATCCAACATGATCTGCTCGACGTTGGACGTCACGTTGCGGTGGGAGACAATCACCCCGGCCGCCGTGCGGGTCGAGCCCGAGGTGTACTGCAGATACGCCGGGCCGGAACGTGAATGGTCGGTGGTGTCCAGTGCCCGGGTCTCGTCGAAATCGAGCAGATCGACCTCGATGACGGCCGGCGCCGGCCGACCACCCTGACCGGAGGCGTACTTGTTGACGTCGGCAACCGCGGCCGAAGTGGTCAGCAGCACAGAGGGCATGCTGTCCTCCAGCGCAGAGGCCACCCGCTGGTCGTGCACGCCGAACTGCGGCACCGACAAAGGAACAGCGATGAACCCCGCCTGAAGCGCACCCAGGAAGGAGACGATGTAGTCAAGGCCCTGAGGAGCGAGAATCGCGGCTCGATCGCCGGGAGCGCCGTGCAGGCGCAACTCTTCGGCCAGAACGAGGGACTTCCGGTACAGCTGGGCCCAGGTGAGCACCTCGGCCTCGCCGGTTCCGGTCACCTCGGGGTCCATGAAGATATACGCAGGGGCATCCGGCTCTTCAGTGGCGCGGCGCAGGAGCAGAGCAGGTAGGGATAGATCGGTCTGCAACATGCTGATCAACCTCTTCGCTATCGGTGTACCGGTCCGGGTGGGGTACCCGTTGGATCGCAGATCCGGAGACTGACGAACACATCAAGGCCGGTCGCAAGCCAGAACTCAGCGCGCTAGCACTCAACCTCAAGCGCTCGTCGCTCCCCCAATCTATCAGCTTAGTGTAATACTCGCCCGGACAAGCGGCAAGATTGGCCCTGCCCAAGCACTCGCTAGCACACTCAGAAAGTTAGCTGTGATATAGGTTACCGTTCACCTTAGCTCCCGTCATATACTTGCTGAGCTGGATATTCAGTCGGCCCTTACGGTGAGCACAGGCTAATTTCAGCCAATCAAGCAACTTGCACGGCAAACAGATACCTGGGGCACCTTGTGCTCTTAGCTAAATCTCAGCTACGGCCCTGTCAGCGGCGCGCGCAACCCGCCTGAACCCGCTCCTCGATCCATTGGGCCAGTTGCGGCAGGTTGTCGTTGATATAGAAGTGTCCGCCGCTGAAGACCGTCAGGTCGAAGGTCGCGGTGGTCCGCTGCTGCCACGGCGACATCAGTTCCTCGGTGCCCAACTCGTCGTTATCGGCCATCATCGCGTGGATCGGGCAGGAAACCTTCGCCTCCGGCGGGCTCTCGTAGCCCGTGACGGCCTTCAGCCCGCGCAATGTCGGAAGGAGCGTGGCAGCGAACTGTTCGTCGTTGAGAAATTCCGGGTTGGCACCCGTGACGGTGCTGATCATGCTCAGCAGGTGGGCATCAGAGCCCTGCAGATTGGCGATGCGGCGTAGCAGCCCGGGGGCAGCAGCGGCCGAGACGAACAGTGCGGCAATGGGATTACCTGCCTGCTCGAAGCGCAACGCGACCTCGAAAGCCAGCAGAGCCCCCATGCTGTGCCCGAAGAACGCCACCCCACTCCCCGGGGTCTCCTCAGGTTTGAGCATCCCGCAGAGGCGATCTGCCATCTCCGGAATGCCGGTGTACTTCGACAAGTCCTTGCCTGCCCGTTTACCGGGGTACTGCACCGCCACACATTTCGTACCGCCGGTGAATGCCCTGGCGAACGGAACGTAGAACTCCGCCGAACCTCCGGTATGGGGGAAGATGTAGAGCCTCGGCTCAACGGGTTCCGCCGAATCGGGGGCCATCAGATCGGGATCAGTCCGTGCTTGCGTACGACGCGCTGGATTTGCTTGTCCCGCAGCAATTTCATGGCCTTGCGCAGCATCAACCTGGTCTGGTGCGGTTCGATCACGGCATCGATGAAACCGCGTTCGGCAGCGATGTAGGGAATCGCCATGTTGAGGTTGTAGCCCTCGATGAAGTCGGCGCGGATTTTCTGCACCTCGGGTGCCGTCGGGTCGGGAAACCGCTTCACTAAAAGTTGTGCGGCGCCGTCGGCACCGATGACGGCTATGCGCGCGGTCGGCCAGGCCAGGTTGAGGTCGGCAGTCAATTGTTTGGACCCCATCACCGCATACGCCCCGCCATAGGACTTGCGAACGGTGATGGTCACCTTCGGAACATCGGCCTCGACAACGGCGTAGAGGAACCGGCCGCCGCGCTTGATGATGCCGTTCTTCTCCTGCTCCACACCGGGCAGGAACCCCGGGGTGTCAACGACGAACACCAGGGGAACGTTGAACGAGTCGCAGAAACGTACGAAACGCGCAGCCTTGTCAGAGGCCTCGTTGTCGATCGCTCCCGACATCATCATCGGTTGGTTGGCAACCACGCCGACCGGCCGGCCGTCGACGCGGGCGAAACCGGTGATCATCGCCTGACCGGCCTGGGCGGCGACGTCAAGGAAGTCACCGTCGTCGAAGATCCGCAACAGAATGTCGTGCATATCGTAGGCGGTGTTATCGGCATCCGGCACGATGCTGTCGAGTTCGAGATCTTCCGGAGTGACCTCTGGTTCCAGTCCAGGGTTGATCACCGGCGCATCGTCAAATGTGTTGGGCGGCAAGAACTCCAGGAATTCGCGTACATAGGCGAAGGCGTCCTTCTCGGAGTCCACGACCTGGTGGATGTTGCCATACCGGGCCTGATAATCAGCGCCGCCAAGCTCATCTAGGGTGACGTCCTCGCCGGTGACGTCCTTGATGACATCGGGTCCGGTGACGAACATATAGCCCTTGTCGCGCACCGCGACCACCAGATCGGTCTGGATCGGCGAATACACCGCGCCGCCCGCGCACTTGCCGAGGATGATCGAAACCTGCGGCACCACACCGGAGAGCAGTTCGTGACGACGGCCGAGCTCGGCGTACCAGGCAAGTGAGGTGACGGCGTCCTGGATGCGAGCGCCGCCGCTGTCGTTAATGCCGACGATGGGGCAGCCGACCATGGCAACCCACTCCATCAGGCGGGCCACCTTGCGGCCGAACATCTCTCCCACCGAGCCACCGAACACGGTCTGGTCGTGCGAGAAAACCCCGATCGGGCGGCCATTGATGGTGCCGTGCCCGGTGACCACGCCGTCGCCATAGAGCGCGTTAGGATCACCCGGCGTGCGAGCCAGCGCGCCGATTTCCAGGAAGCTGCCGGGGTCGAGCAGTGCGTGGATCCGCGCACGGGCACTGGGAATTCCGCGCTTATCGCGCTTGGCCGCCGCGGTCTCACCACCGGGCTCGGATGCCAGTTCCAGCTTTTCGCGCAACTCGGCCAGCAGCTCGGCGGTGGTCTTCTCGGTCACTTCGGCTGCTTCTCCTGCACGTCCGTCGCCTCACTCTGGATACGGCTGATGGCCTCGCTGAGGTGCGCGCCCACCTTGGCAATGTAGGGCTCGTCGATCGCCTGGATGTGCTCGCCGCCGATCGGCACCACCTCCAGATCGGATGCGAACTGACCCCATCCGCCGTCGGGTTGGCGGATGCCATAGCGCGGTTCGAACATGATCGCGTCATCGTGGTACCGATCCGCCATGTAAAGGGTCACATGACCATCGAAGGGCTCGATATTGGCGGTGTCCAGCGCACGGTTGTCCAGATACGACGTCCGCTGGTGTTCGATGACGCCACCAGGAATGTTGACCCCACTGTCCTTGACTGCATCGAGCACGAATCGCACCTGACCCTCATCGTCGAGGTTCTCAAGTTGCTCGTACGGTATGGCCGGGATCTCCACGTTGAAGGTGCGCTGCGCGAACAGCGCGTAGCGGTCCCAGCGGGCGCGGATCTCCTCTTTGGTCTGCGGAACTTCTTCTCCGGCCCGGACCGTGTCAATCAGGCCGACAAACCGGACGTCGGCGCCGGCGCGCGCCAGGCCGACGGCACAGGCGTAGGCCAGGGCTCCACCCAGGGACCAGCCGGCCAGGATGAACGGGCCGTTGCCGCCGATCTCCTGGAGCTTGGGCACGTACTGCCGAGCCCGTTCTTCGATAGAACCTTCGACCCGTTCGAGTCCGTAAACGGGGTTGTCCGCTGGCAGCCGCTTGATGAGTGGTTCGTAGACCACCGTGGAGCCGCCGGCCGGATGGAATACGAATACCGGCACGCCGTCGACGCCTTCTTTTCCAGCCCGCAGGGTACGCACGAAGCCCTCTAGTTCGCCCGCCTCCAGGTACTCGCGGACATCAGTGGCCAGTTCCTCGATCGTCGTCGCGGTCTTCACCTGCTCGACGGTGATGGTGCCCTCGGCACGCTCGGAAAGCCGCGCAGCGATCTTGACCGCGGTCTCATCGTCGATCTTCGGTAACTCGTTGAAGATGCCACCCGGCGATTTGCCGGTGACGATGGCCCAGGTGGCGAAGGTAATGCGCTCGGCGGCCTCGCGCGGGGGGACATCGGTGCCGAGGGCCTCGACGACCGCCTGCTGGCTCAGAGCCTTCCCGGCAACAGCAGCCGGCGATTGGGCCGCAAGCGCAGGAGCGTTCGGGCCGGCCGGATTCGTCGGCGGCGGTGGCACATCCGGGTGCAGTTCCGGATGTTTGGCGGCCAGTTTGGCGGCCAGTTCCGGCGGAACCTCACCGGCGGCGATCGCGGCCTGCTCGGCGGCGATCTCTTCCGGAGTGAGCGTCTTCTGGTGCTCGTGAAGTTCCGACACCGCCTCACGATTCTCGATGGCGTACTCGATGAGCTTCTCGACGGCGTAGAGGTTGGCGTCGCGGACCGCGGTCAGCTGGATCGGCGGCAGATCGAAGTCGTACTCGACCCGGTTCTTGATGCGCACCGCCATCAGCGAATCCAGTCCCAGTTCGATCAGCGGAACCTCCCAGGGGAGGTCCTCGGGCTCGTAACCCATAGCGCTGCCGACGATCGTGGACAAGCGTTCATGCACCGTTTCGGCGGAATCCGCCGACCACTTACCCAGACTGGCGGCCACCCCGGCGCCTGCGGCGAGATTGTCGTGCAAAATCTCCGCGTCATCGACGGCTACGGCCTCAACGGGCTCTCCCACCGGCACACTGACTGCGACCCCGGTCGCTACCGCCGCAGGCAAACTCGACGACGTGCCCGACCGGCTGACGATAGCGTCGTAGACCAATGTGAATGACTCATCGATGCGGGCATGAACCTGCACCGATGCCCCGCCGGGATGACGAGTGAGTGTGGTCACCAGTCGGGCTCCGTCACCGGGGACTGCCCGCTGCTCAGAGGCGGCCAGTGAGGCATCTGGAAGCACTAGTCCCGCAGCGGCTTTCACCAGAGCGGCAAGATCTGTTTGCCCCTGCGGGGCGTACTCCCATACGTGCCGGCCATCAGGCATCGCGACATGTGTTCCGGGAAGAATCCCCGACCCATCGGCGGAGAAGTGCGCGTTCAACCAGTGCGGCTTGCGCTTGAACCGGGTCGGCGGGACGTCGGCATAGTCATCGGGATCGATCGCACGGGTGAACAGTGTTGTGAAGTCAAGGTCATGACCGTAGACGTAGAGCTGCGCCATCGCCGCCACCACCGAGTCGACCTCGTCCTCTTTACGGGCGAGAGTCGCGATCAGCTGGGCATCATGGAGTCCAGCAGCGGCCGTCGTCAGACCGACCTGCATGAGCGCCACCGGGTTCGGCGCTAATTCAAGAAACGTCGTGTGCCCGTTATCGACCGCATGGCGAATGCCCTGGGTGAAGTGGACGCTGTGGCGCAAGCCCTTCTTCCAATAGTCGACATCGTGAATGGGCTCGCCGCCCGGACGGATGTAACCGCCCTCGTGCACGGTGGAGAAATAGCCGATCTTCAGCGGATGCGGTGTGATGCCCTGTAATTCAGCGGCCAACTCACCGAGCAGCGGATCCATCTGAGTGGTGTGGCTGGCACCTTTGGTCTGGAACTTGCGGGCGAACTTACCCTCCGCCTCAGCGCGTTCGATGATCGCATCCACCTGATCCGGCGGGCCGCCGATCACAGTCTGGGTCGGCGCGGCGTAGACGCACACTTCCAGGTCGGGGAAGTCGGTGAAGACTCCGGTGATCTCGTCGGCGGAGTACTCGACCAGAGCCATCAGTCGGATGTACTCACCGAACAGCATCGCCTCGCCCTCGCCCATCAAGTGCGAGCGCGCGCAGATGGTTCGGGTCGCATCGGCTAGCGACAGACCGCCTGCGAAGTACGCCGCAGCCGCCTCACCAAGCGACTGTCCGACTACCGCAGCAGGTCTTGCACCGTGATGGCGTAGCAGCTCACCCAGGGCAACCTGGATGGCAAAAATAGTGACCTGGGTGGTCTCGATCCCGTAGTCCTGAGAGTCATCCAGAATCAACTCGACGATCGAGTAACCGAGCTCGTCCTGCACTAGTGCGTCGACCTTGTTGATCCAGTCGGCGAAGACGTCGTCACGCAAGTACAGGCTCTTACCCATCTTGCGATGTTGGGCACCGAAGCCGGCCAGTACCCACACTGGACCGCTAGTCACCGGCCCATCGGCGCTGTACACCAGCGGACTCATCTTGCCATCCGCGATCGCACGAAGTCCCTTGATGGCCTCGTCGTGATCGCGGGCCATCACGACTGCGCGCGAGCGGCCGTGATTTCGTCGGGACAACGAACGTCCTATTGACTCCAATGAGGAAGCCCGACCTGCTGCGCTGTCGATCCAGTCGGCAAGCTCCGCTGCGGTGGCCCGCTTACGCGATGTCAGGAATCCTGAGACAGCCAGGGGAACGACGGGGACAGGCTTTTGCTCGGCGTCGAGTTCCTCTCGGGCGATCGCCAGCAGCCGAATCGCCTCATCGGTCAGGTCCGGAAGTGCCGGCTCGCCGGCGTCTCCGTCGTAATAGCCGGTCTCGCCGTAACCGTCACCGTCTTCCGGGTCGATGAATTCGCCGTACTCGTCCATCCGGACGCCGCCGACAAATACCGCATCGGCATCAGCGACCAGGGGCTGCTCCGGAAGCGGTTCGGCCTCCGGTTCGGGTTCGACCAGGTCCTCAGGCAGCACCTCGCGCAGCACCAGATGTGCGTTGGCGCCACCGAAACCGAATCCGGATACACCGGCAATGGCATGTCCGCTGTAGCGGGGCCAATCGGTGGTGGCTTCGACCACTCGCAACCGAACGGCATCGAAGTCGATGTAGGGGTTTGGTCCCGCGTAGTTGATCGACGCCGGAATCTTGTTGTGGTGCAATGCCAGAGCGACCTTGGCCAGGCTCGCCGCACCGGCGGCAGATTCCAAGTGGCCCACATTGGATTTGACCGCACCAAGCAGAGCCGGCTGATCGGTGGCGCGCCCTCGTCCGATGACGCGGCCGAGCGCATCAGCTTCGATCGGATCACCCAGGATTGTGCCGGTGCCGTGCGCCTCGATGTAGTCCACGGTGCGCGGGTTGATGCCGGCGTCGCGATAGGCACGGCGCAGCACGTCGGCCTGGGCATCGGGATTCGGGGCCAAGAGGCCGTTGGAACGGCCGTCGTGGTTGACCGCGCTTCCGGCGATGACAGCCAGAATCTCGTCGCCGTCACGGCGGGCGTCGTCGAGACGTTTGAGCACGAGCATGCCCGCACCCTCCGAACGGGCATAACCGTCAGCGTCAGCGGAGAACGATTTGATTCGGCCGTCGGGCGCCAAGACCCCACCGACTTCATCGAAACCCAGCGTCACAGCCGGAGTCACCAAAGCGTTCACGCCACCGGCGAGCACCACATCGGCCTCGCCGGACCGCAGTGCCTGGACACCCTGATGCACGGCAACCAGTGATGACGAGCATGCGGTGTCGACTGCCACCGACGGACCGCGGAAATCGTAGAAGTAGGAAACCCGGTTGGCGATGATCGAACTCGCGGTCCCGGTGATCGCGTAGGGGTGCGCGGTTCGCGGGTCCATCATCGCCAGGTAGCTGTAATCGTTGGTGGAACTGCCGATGAACACCCCGACGCTCTTACCGCGCAAGTTTGACGCCGGGATATGGGCGCCCTCAAGTGCCTCCCAGGTCAACTCAAGAGCCATCCGCTGCTGTGGATCGATGTTGTCGGCCTCCATCTTCGACAACGCGAAGAATTCAGCGTCAAAACCCTTGAGATCCTTGAGGTATCCCCCGCGGGTCCGGGCTTTTGCGATCCGCTCGGCCAGCCGGGGCTCGTCCATGAACTCCGCCCAGCGTCCCTCAGGCAGGTCGGTGATGGCGTCGCGACCCTCCATCAACGCCTGCCACATCTCGTCGGGGGTGTTCATGTCACCGGGGAACCGGGTCGCCAGTCCGACGATCGCAATATCGGCGACGTCGCGGGTGCGGGTCCAATCCTCGTCGGGGTCGTATGCCTCGAGTTCGGGCTCACCCTCGATGATCACCGTCGCCAGCGACTCGATCGTCGGGTGCCGGAAGGCGACCGTCGCGGTCAGGGTGACCCCGGTCAGGTCTTCGATGTCACTGGCCATCGCCACCGCATCGCGCGACGACAAGCCGAGTTCGACCATCGGGGTGGATTCATCGACGGCATCGGGTGCCTGCCCGGTGGCGTTGGCCACCCAGTTGCGCAGCCATGCGCGCATCTCGGGCACCGACATGTCGGTACGGGCCGGACTCAATTCTCTTCCGGGTGCGAGAGTGATCGACTCCTCAGGCTCGGGCACATCGGAGACGTCTGATTCAGACTTCGCTACTGAATCAGACGGGGGACCTTCGGTCGTCATTCAGCCTCGTCCGGGAAAGCATTGGCGATCTTCCCGCTGTGCAGACTGCCGTCCAGGTATGCCGAGCGGCATGCGCGCCGACCGATCTTGCCGCTGGAGGTGCGCGGAATAGCGCCGGCCGGCGTCAACAGCACATCACGCACGGTGACACCGTGGCGCACGGCGATCGCCGCACGGATGGCGTCAGCGATCGGCTCGGCCTCCATCTTGTGGGAGCCGGCCGCCCGCTCGCCGACAATCACCAACTGCTCGGAGGTGTCACCGGCATCGCGCTTCAGGCCCGCGTGTGCATTGGCGAATACTTCATCCGGCAGCTGATTGGCCGGCACTGAGAAGGCCGCAACGAAACCTGTCCGCAATGCCTTGCTGGCTTCTTGAGCCGAATACTCCAGGTCCTGCGGATAGTGGTTGCGGCCGTCGATGATGACGAGGTCCTTGACTCGGCCGGTGATGTAGAGATCACCCTCGTGGTAGGCGCCGAGATCTCCGGTGCGCACCCATATCGCATCGTCGGCCGCACCCTCCGCATGGGACGCGGTGGTACGCGACTTCAGGATGTTCTGGAAGGTGGCAATGGTTTCATCCGGCTTGTTCCAATAGCCGGTGCCCATGTTTGGCCCGCTGATCCAGATCTCGCCGATCTGTCCATCGGGTAACTCGGTGGCGGTGTCGTGGTCGACAATCGCGGCCCATTCAGCGACTCCGATCTTTCCGGCCGACGCCTGGGCGACCGCGTTGAGCGAATCCTCAGCCACCTCGACGAAGCGATGCGCGTTGAGTTCATCGCGGTCGACGGTGACGATTTTGGGCGATTCCCCGGCGGGTGTGGTGGACACGAACAGCGTTGCCTCGGCAAGTCCGTAGGACGGCTTGATGGCCCGGGGGTGAAAGCCGAACGGCTCGAACGCCTCGTTGAATCGACGCACGGTCGCCGCGGAGATCGGCTCGCTGCCATTGAGGATCGCCTTGATATTGGACAGATCCAGCGGCGGTTCACCATCGCGGGGCAGACCCCGTGCCGCGGCGTGGTCGAACGCGAAGTTCGGGGCGACTGAGATGACGCCACCCTCATCGTCGGGCTTGCGGGCCATCTCGCGAATCCAGCGACCGGGTCGGCGAACGAAGGCGGCCGGTGTCATGAATGTGAAGAAGTGGCCGATCATCGGCGACAACAGCGCGGTGATGAGACCCATATCGTGGAAGAACGGCAACCAGCTGACGCCGCGGTCACCCTCCTCCCCCTCGAGTGCCTCGATAACCTGCACCACGTTGGTGGCCAGGTTCTGTTGAGTGATCTGCACACCGGTGGGGATCCGGGTGGACCCTGAGGTGTACTGCAGATAGGCGATGGCTTGTTGGTCAGCTTCGGCCGCTTCCCAGGCCGCGCCGACCTCATCCGGTACCGCATCCACGGCGATGACGCGGGGGCGTTCCTTGGCCGGGCGGGTGCGGAAGAACTTGCGCACACCCTCAGCAGCCTCGGTGGTCGTCAGAATTGCCGACGGTGAGCAGTTGTCCAAAACGGCGTGCAACCGACCGACGTGTCCGGGCTCGGATGGATCGAACAGCGGCACCGCGATACGACCGGAGTACAGCGTGCCGAAGAACGCGATCAGGTACTCCAGGTTCTGCGGGCAGAGGATCGCCACCCGATCGCCAGGTTGTGTCACCTGCTGCAGGCGTGCGGCGACGGCGCGATTGCGGGTGCTGAAGTCAGCCCAACGCAGATCGTGCGCGACACCATCGCGTTCGGTGGAGAAGTCCAGGAAACGGTAGGCGAGTTTGTCACCACGGACCTTGGCCCACCGCTCGACGTGCTTGACCAGGCTGGCGCCTTCGGGGAAGGTGATCCGTCCGTCCTTGATGAACGGGTTATGGAACGGCATACCACTCTCCTGTCAGGCTGCCCCCGGGGCGCCGACGGGGATTTGGCGATCCCTGTCGAACCGGCGTTAATCAGGCCTTATCTATTTCTTAATGTTAGTCCCATTGGTGTGCCGCAGCCAAATCGCCGCGCCATCAGACCGCAGGTCTAACCGTGCGGCGGCCGGGGGGCGTTGTCGATCAGGTCGCGTGCCCAATTCAGTGTCCACGACGTCGACGTTTGGCCGTCGAGGTTCCAGAACTCCGGCGTGTTGTACATCGCATGAACCGGCTGCCCCGCACCCCCGGCCAGCACCTCGAGCGTCCGCGGGAGGTTGGCGATGTTGAAGGCGGACTGTGGCGCCGCGCAGATCAGGTCTCCGGCGCCACAGATCTGATTGGTGCGGTTGTTGAGAGCACCGAACCCGCCCGGTCGTTGGCCGCTCATCGTCAGGCCCAGCGCCGACAGGGTGGGAACCTCAGCCAGCGTGATCTCGGCGCCCTGCCCCGGCGGATTAGGGCCGATTTCGAGACCTTCACCCGGATGGCGACGCCCGTCCGCGATCAGGGTGACGCCCAGGACGAGGTCCTCATCGACCGGACCCCGCCCGTTGCCGATATCGCTGGCCATATCACCAGCGATCACCGCGCCCTGGGAGAAGCCGACCAACACAAAACTGGTTAACGGACACCGGTCATTCATGGCGGTCATCGCTTGTACTGCGGCCCGGGTGCCCTCAGCGCGGCTGTCGTTGTAGGACATCTGCTTGTCCGCCGACAGCGGATTGTGAAACTGGGCTGTGTAGGGAACCGTATAGACCTCGACCCGATCGCGACCGAATTGATCGGTGATCGGCCCAGTGACGTTGCGCAACAGGGCAATCGGAAACTGGGTGGGATTGAACGGATCGTCAGTCGGCGAGGACTCCCAGGTGCCCGGGATCGCGATCATATTCACATCGGGACAACTTGCATCCTGGAAAGCCGGCCGCGGTTTGTACCCCGGCTGACTGGTGGGCGGCACCGCGGTCGGCGGAATGGCGGTCGTCGACGGTTCCGGACGACGCACCACAATCACGATGATCGCCACCACCAAACCCACGACAACGGCCACCGCCGCCGCGGCGACCAGGGCGAGGATGCGGTGGCGTCTCCGCCGGTCAGTCTTTCGGGACTTACGAGCCATATCTCAGCAGAGCCGCTGGGCGGCGATGCGGATGTAATCGTCGATCGCGGCGTCCGCCTGGATCACCGACGCCGACTGGGGTGCCGACGCATTTGCGTCGGCGACATCGCTGCGAACCATGGGTGCCACGTAATCCCGGACCGCCTGATCGCTCTGGCCGGCGCCGCGCGCCTGGCAGACATAGGACCCGATACTCAGGGCGCGCAGTTCACTGGAGGGATGGACTCCGGCTGCGGTGAGATCACCGAGGTACTCGCGCTGAGCCGGGGTGAGATCCAATGTGCCCGACTGCGGGCCGGCCTCCGGCGACATTCCGATATCGACACCGCCGGCCGTTCCGGCGGTCTGTTCTGATGGCAGGGCGACAGCGCTCATCAAATCCGCACCCGAGCTACACCCGGCGAGAAGCCACGCCGCCGGGGCCAGAAAACCCGCCGCCAACAGAACGCGCGAGGGCGTGCCGAGGGGCCGCCGAGCCGTTCCAGCAAGTTTGCTGAGCGAAGCGCCATCCAAGCGTTGCACGGCTCTACAGTACCGGTTCACCGAAAGCCCACGAACAAACTGGAGGTTGCGGAAGTCTAACGGTTCCCCCGCAGCGAACTGCTATTGCAGAACCGCCACGACATCGTTAGCCATGGCACCCAACTGTGCGGCCCAGGTACCCCAGTCGTGGTTGCCTCCGGCCGGGAAGTCGAAGTGCCCGTTCTTACCGCCGAGGGACCGATAATGCGCGTAGAAGGTGCGATTGCTGCCCTGGGCCTGATCGCAGAAACCAATCATGGCGGCCGGATCGCTGCACGTCACCGCCTGCGGGCTGAAGACCCAGAGCCGGGTGTTATTGGCCACCAGCAGGTTGGCGTGCACGTTGGGGTCACGGAACTTCCAGCGACCCAACTGAGGAGCTCCCCACATCGCCTCGACATTGGCTCCACTCGCGTTGATGCCATTCGAGATAGCGCCGTTGAGCTGGGTATTCGACGGAGTAAGGAAGCCCGACATGGAACCCGCGTAACCGTAGCGATCCGGGTGGAAGGCGGCCATGGTCACCGCGCCCAAACCACCCTGGGATGCACCGACAATCGCGTGACCGCTGGGCGCAAGGCCCTTATTGGCTGCCAGCCAGTTCGGCAACTCATCGGCCAGGAACGTCTCCCACTGCTTGCTGCCGTCAAGTTCCCAGTTGGTGTAGAGGCTGTACGCGCCGCCGGCGGGAGCAGCCACCGAGACTCCCTTACCGGCGAGTGCGCCCATCGCGTTGCCCACTGTCACCCAGTTACTGACGTCGGGCGCCGCGTTGAACGCATCGAGCAGCACCACGGCGTGCGGGCCGCCGCCCTGGAAGGCGACCGGGATATCGCGGCCCATGGCGGCCGAGGGCACCATCAGGTACTCGACGCCGGCGGCCGCAGCAGTCGGCGCCATCGCACCCCACCCGCCGAGTGTCACGACCGCGGCACACAGGACCCGGAACAGTTTCAGCAGACTGCTCATACCCACCTCATATCGACTCATCCAGGTCTCTTGTCCGACCGGACGCCGAATCGTAGTGAATCACACCCACCACCGGCCGGTTCCGGTATTGGTACCGATGCACACCTGTCCCGACGGGTCTGAATCGGCGGGGCCCTCCCCCAAAGGGTTGGGCGCCGGGGGGTCGGCGCCGGGGAGTCGGCGCCGGGGAGTCGGCTTCAGGGTCCGGTCGCAGGCAGACCTGTGTAGGGCGGACTCTCCGGCGGCGGCAGCGGCAGACCGCAGCGAATCAAGTCGTACTGCGGTACCCGGTCGATGCGGTAGCGGGTGAAATCCAGGGCGTGATGAAGGTTGCCGATAAACCGGGGCAGGTTCATCGGGTCACGGATCGACTTGAGTTTCTCTACGGTCTGCGGACAGGTGAGCGCGATGCCGGCCTCCCGGATCCACCCCTCGTCGAGATACTCGGGGATGTAAGGGCGTTCTTTGAGCCACGGCCCCTCGGCGACCGCCCAGTCTGGGAACAAGTTCTTGTCGTGGCCGATGCGCGCGTCCTCCAGCCGTGCCGTGTGAGCGGCCAAGGGATTAACAAGACCGATCTGATCGATAACCCTGGTGTTGAGTCCGACGTTCATGCCCAGCATGCCGAGGTTGGTGAAAAAGACTGTGTGCGGGGCTATTTCGCGACGCCAGCTGTCCATCGATATCCCCGGCGGAGGTGGTGGAGGCGGCAGGGCAGGCACCACATCCCACACGTCATAGTTTCCGGATGGCAGCAGCAGGGCGCCATCGGGTGTGTTGTTGATCGCAACGATTACCGAACGCATGCGGGGGTAGTCGAGATAGTCGGCAGCGGTCAGCGGGTGCGCGTGACCGGTGGCCTGAGAATAGAACTTCCGCTCGTCGACGATGCCCGAGTAGGTCACGCGGGTGCCATCAGCACCCATGCCCGGCGAGTTGGCCGCCCACAGCGCCCACCCCGCCAGCGCCAGCCACAGCGCGGCGGTGACGCCGCCGAGCCGGTATATCTTCTCCCGGCCGAACCCGTTGCCCGTCGGCAGCGCAACACCGATGACTGAGATGGGGGCAAGCAGGCAGAACACCGGCGCGAGCAAGACCCGGCCGTGCATGAAATCGCCACCCTGCCGAATCCAGTACAGGGCTTGTACCACCCCGCTGACAAGCATGAAGACGACGACGGCAACCGGGCTCTGAAGACGGCGGGCCAGCCTGGACTGCCGCGATGGTGCCTCGACGCTGCCACCCGATCCGGAAACCCCACCCAGCACCAGCCCACCCAGGGACAACCAACTCGGGGACAACCAACCCTGGGACAACCAACCCCGTGACAACCAACCCCGCGACAACCAACCCAGGGCGATCAGCAACACCGCGGGCACCCACAGCGCGTAGGGGGCGGTGAAGTTGCTCAGATAGATCAGTCCCTGGCCCCACTTACTGCCAGAGGCGTCCTTGGCCAGCGCGGTCTGCGGCACCACCAGGCCGTAATAGCCCATCCGGAAAATCTGGTATCCGACGGGCACCAACCCGCCCGCCACCAGGATCATCAACCGGTCTCGCCGACCCGGCGTGGCCAGAAGCAACATCACCAGGGCAAGTCCGCCGATCAGCGCCAACTCGGGCCGAACCAGCACGCTGAGTCCCGCCACGAATGCCAACACACCAAGAAACCAAGGCTTGCTCACGCGCGCCTGCGCCCAGCACACCATCATCCACCACAGCAGACCCAACCAGGCTGTCACCAGTCCGTTCTCCAGACCCGAGGTGGCGAAGTCGCGTGCCGGCGGAATCGCGATGTACACCAGAGCGCCCGCCGGGAGGATCACTGCGGACCGGCCGCGCAGGTTCGGCGCGTGCAATCTGGCAGTGCCCAACATGACCATCGCGACCCCGGCCACACTCAGGGTCAATGCCAGCGCGAGCGCGACAAATTCCAACCGCATCGGCCCACCGATCAGGCTGCCGACATACATCAGGTAGGTCCATGCGGTGGAGGTGTTGGACTCAATCCGTTCGCCGGCGTTGAACACCGGACCGTTGCCGGCCAATAGGTTGCGAATGGTGCGCAGCACGATCAACCCGTCGTCGGCAATCCAGCGACGCTGCCATGCGCCCCACGTCCATAACCCGGAGACCACCGCCACCGTGATCCACAGAGTGATCCTGGTCAGCGGGGTATAGGGAAACGCCGGCCAGACCCTGAGACCCGAACGGTTCCCATGCGAGTCGATTCCGAGATCGCCCGGACCCGCAACCGGTGCGCTAACCGAGAACGACGGCGGCAATGACGGTTCCGATCCAGGTCAGTGCTAGCAGTTGCAGCACATGGTCACGCAGCGCGATCTCCTCGGGCTCCCCGGCGAGGCCGCCGTCAACATCAACCGCGTATCGCAGGATGGCGATCGTGAATGGAATCATCGAGACGACGAACCAGGATCCGGTATCACCGTCGCGCTCGAATGCCCACAGTCCGTAGCAGAGCACCACCGCGGTAGCCGACAACGTCCAGACGAAAGTCAGGTAGGTGCTCGTATAGCTCTCCAGCGATTTGCGAATCTTGGCGCCCGTGCGCTCGGCCAGTTGCAATTCGGCATAACGCTTGCCCGCCGCCATGAACAGTGAGCCAAAGGCCATCACCATCAGGAACCATTGCGACAGCGGGATGCCCGCGGCAACACCGCCGGCGATCGCCCGGATCAAGAACCCCGATGACACGATGCAGATGTCAAGCACCGCTTGGTGTTTCAGCCCGAAACAGTATGCAAGTTGAATGACTATATAGACCGCCATCACCAAGGCCAGGTGCGGGGTCACCCACCACGAGATCGCTAGGCAGGCGATACCAAGTGCGGTCGCAATTGCATAGGCGAGCCCGACTGGCAGCACACCTGCCGCTATCGGCCGGAATTGTTTGGTCGGGTGGGCGCGGTCAGCTTCCACGTCACGTGCGTCATTGACGAGATAGATCGCCGAGGCGGCCATGCAGAAAACCGCAAATGCGATCGACACCTTGACCGCAACATCGCGATAGTCATAGCTGATATCGCCACCGAGAGCGGCCAACGGCGCGGCAAGCACCAGCAGGTTCTTCACCCACTGGCGGGGCCGGATGGCTTTGATGATGGCTGCGGGGAGATTACTCGGCGGACCGGCGACCTGCGTATCACTCATGATCGCTCACTGGTCTTCTCCTTTGGGGCCGGCGAGGCGGGTGACGGTCCCCGCGACGGTCGCGCCGACGACAATCCCGGCGATGACATCGCTCGGGTAATGCACGCCGAGCACCATCCGTGACACCGCCATCAACGGCACGAGCACGAGCGGCAGTGGTGACCGGGTGGCACGGCACAGCAGCATCGCCGCGGCAGTGGTGGACGTCGCGTGCGCAGACGGGAAGCTCAACGAACTCGGGGTCCCGACCTTGACGGCGATAGCCGGGTGGTGTGGCCGTTCGCGTCGCACCGCAAACTTGATCAGGATCGACACCGCGTGGGCAACGACGGAGCCCACCCCCACCAGCAGCCACTCCCGTCGGCGTCGAGGCACCACCAGGGCACCCGCAACCGAGAGTCCGATCCAGCCGGCGGCGTGCTCCCCGAAGTGGGACATGGCCCGCGCCACCGTGACGATCGGCGGTGCGGAAAGCCCCGATTGCACGTCGACGAGGAAGGCCACCTCGCCACGCGGCGGGCCGACGACGTCAGCCACCGGCCGTCGATTCGTCCAACAACACCGTCTCCCACTTCTGCTGGCTGGACAGCACCGGCAACGCCTCGCGGTAGACCTTGCGCAGGTGGTCATAGCGGCGGGCCAGCTGGATGTGCTGGCGCAGTGATGCCTGTAGTAACGCGAACATCTTGGCGCGGTCCCGCTGACGGTAGACCACCCCGCGACCGTCAGCCGTGGTGACGGTCACTCCGTCAACCTTGCACAGCAGAAACCACCGTGCATCCTGCGTGGGCACGTTGAGCTGGGGCCGCTCGTGATGTTCGGGGTTCTCCTTGCGAAGTTGATGAATCACGCCGCGCGCGAGCCGTAAACCTATGGCAGGCAGTGCCACCGGCGGTTTGTGGACTTTGGTTCGCCCACTCGGTGCAGGTAGCGCTGTCGCTCCGGGAACCACAACCGCATCCGGATAACTCTGCCGCATGGCGCGGACATCGGGTAACGCCGACTCCAGGATCGAGAAGATGTGCTCAGGGCCGGCCAGGAAGTCGGCGATCGCCTTGTTCTGGATTGCGACAGTCGAATATTCAAGGCAGAGAAGATGTTTGAGGGTCGCCTTCAACGAGCTGACAAGGAGACCGCGAACCGGAGCATCCCAGTGCATGGCGGACACCACCAGGCGGTTACGCAGGTGGAAGTAAGCCTGCCAGTCGATTGCGTCATCCTTATCGCTCCACGCCATATGCCAGATCGCCGTGCCCGGCATGGTCACGGTGCCGTAGCCATGCTCACCCGCGCGCAACCCGTAATCCGCGTCATCCCACTTGATGAAAAGCGGAAGCGGCTGGCCTAATTCCTCGGCGACCTGACGCGGGATCATGCACATCCACCAGCCGTTGTAATCGACGTCGATTCGCCGATGCAGCAACGCACTGAGGCCTTCGGCATCGTCGCCGCTGAGCGGATACTTGGCGAAGTCATGGTCGTATTCGGTATAGGGAGCGTTGGTCCACATGAAGTCGGCCCGATTGATCACCTCACCCATGACATGCAGATGTGAGGGTTCCTGGAGGTTCAGCATCTGGCCCCCGACAAGCGTGGGCACCTTGGCGAATCGACTCAGCGCCAACGCGCGCAGAATGGAATCCGGTTCGATTCGGATGTCATCGTCCATGAAAAGAATCTGCTCGCAGTCGGTGTTCTTCAGTGCCTCGTACATCACCCGGCTGTAGCCGCCCGAACCGCCGAGGTTCGGCTGATTGTGAATCGACAACCGGCGCCCGAGTGCAGCGGCCGCAGCATCGAACCCGGGATGCACAGCGGCCTTATCGGTACCCTGATCGACGACGATGACTGAGCCGATCACCGTGTCCACCAGCGGATCCGATGTCAGTGCATGCAGAGCATTCACGCAGTCAGCAGGTCGGTTGAAGGTCGGGATCCCGACCGCGATATTGGCCCGTCCGGGCGCCGGGACTGACGCGTACCAGGCCGCGCTGTGCAGGGTGCAGTCAGTGTCGGTCGTGATATCGAACCAAATCCAGCCACCGTCCTCGAATGGCTCGAGTCCGATTTCAAATTCGGTGGCCGCCGTCGATGTGGGGTCGACGCTGACGACCTCACCGCCGCCGACACTGATTCGGGCGCCGGTGGCTTTAGAGCGGTAAACGTCCACTCGGGCGGCCCCGCTCAACTCAACGCGCAGCACCACCGAGTCCAATGTCGACCAGCGGCGCCAGTAGCTGGCCGGGAATGCATTGAAGTATGTAGCGAAAGATACTTCGGACTCCGCACCGATCTGCAACTCGGTGCGGCTCGCGGCATGAGCCCGGCGCGCGTTTGTCTCAGACTCCTCGATGTACAGCTTGCGAACGTCGAGGGGCTCGCCGGGTCGCGGCAGGATTACGCGGGCGAGAAGACTGACGGCTCTGGACTCACCAGCCACGATGGGCCCCGAGGGGATTTCGCTCATACGGTGCTGCTTTCGTCGGTGCCGGCATCCGTCAGCGGCGCACCATCGCGCAGGTGGGGCACCAGAATGTTGTCGTACATGTTCAGCGCACTTGCGATGGCCATGTGCATATCCAGGTATTGATACGTCCCCAGCCTGCCACCGAATAGGACATTCGCCGCGGAGGTTTCGACCTTGGCGCGATTCCGGTAGGCCGCAAGCAGAGCGCGGTCGGCGTCGGTGTTGATCGGGTAGTAGGGCTCGTCATCGGCGTCGGCGAATCGCGAGTACTCGCGCATGATCACCGTCTTGTCGTTCGGGTAAGGCCGCTCGGGGTGGAAATGGCGAAATTCGTGAATACGGGTGTAGGGCACGTCCGGGTCGTTGTAATTCATCACCGGTGTGCCCTGGAAGTCAGCGCAATCAAGCACTTCGACCTCAAAATCCAGAGTGCGCCAGCCAAGCCTTCCCTCCGCGTAATCGAAATAACGGTCCAGCGGACCGGTATAAACGATCGGCGCATCCGGGGACGCTGCCCGTAGTTCATCGCGCACGTCAAACCAATCGGTGTCCAGGCGCACCTCAATCCGACTGTCGGAAGCCATGTTTTGCAACCAGGCTGTATATCCGTCGACGGGCAGACCCTCGTAGGTGTCATTGAAATAGCGGTTGTCGAACGTGTAGCGAACCGGCAGGCGACTGATGGTCGAGGCGGGCAGTTCCTTGGGATCGGTCTGCCACTGCTTGGCCGTATAGCCCTTGACGAAGGCCTCGTACAGCGGCCGGCCGATGAGCGAAATCGCCTTCTCTTCGAGATTCTTCGCCTCCGCGGTGTCGATCTCCGCAGACTGCTCGGCGATGAGGGCACGCGCCTCGTCCGGGCTGTAGTAGCGCCCGAAGAACTGTGCCACCAGGCCCAGACCCATCGGAAACTGATAGGCCTGCCGTCCGTGCATGGCGTACACCCGGTGCTGGTAATCCGTGAAGTCAGTGAACTGACGCGCGTACTCCCACACCCTCTGGTTTGAGGTGTGGAAGAGATGGGCGCCATAGCGATGGATCTCGATACCGGTTCGCGGTTCGGGCTCGGAATAGGCGTTGCCGCCGATGTGCCCGCGCCGATCGATCACAAGGACCCGTTTACCCAGTTGGGTAGCCGTGCGTTCGGCGATCGTCAGGCCGAAGAATCCCGAGCCGACGACGATCAGGTCATAGGAGGTCATTTGCAGTGAAGGTTATCGGATACGGGAGCCCGAACCCCATCGCGAACCCCGGCGTCGCGAGTGAAATTGACCGCTGGCCACAAGGACTCAAGGTCGCAATTGGCTCACGATTCAGCATCGTCACTCCAGTCACATCAACCTCAGTCGTACCATCGACACGTTGGCTTCGAGACCGGCGCAGAGCCGTTTTCGGGGTTGGCACCGAAGTTGAAACCCGAGGTTCAAAAACTTGAACCCGCATAGTCCAGATTGAGGAGACTCCCGTGCCGAACCGTCGTCGACGCAAGATCTCGACAGCCATGAGCGCGGTTGGTGCCCTGGCCGTCGCTACCCCCTTCGCAGTACTCGGTGTTCTCGACTTGTCCTCACACACGGCGACCGAACACCGTGAATTCACCCGGGCCGCCGTGGTCACCGACCTGCCTAACGAAATCCTGTCCGCACTGCAGGCGGGACTGTCGCAGTTCGGCATCAATCTGCCGCCGCTACCGACCGGCTTGAGTCCGGCCGGCGCCCAGCCGGTGCAGAGTGGACCGCTGACCCCCGGTTTGACGACTCCGGCGCTCACGGCGCCGGGCCTGACCACACCCAGCCTGACCACGCCCGGTCTGCCTGGTTTGACCACGCCCGGCCTGACCACACCCGGCCTCACCACGCCCGGCCTGACCACGCCGGGTCTCACCACCCCGGGTCTCACCACGCCGGGTCTCACCACGCCGGGTCTGACCACACCCGGTCTGACCACACCCGATCTGACCAAACCGGCTCTCACCACACCCGGGCTGCCCGGCCTCAACACGCCGGGTCTGACCACGCCGGGTCTGACCACGCCGGGTCTGACCGCTCCGAGCGCAGCGGCCATGCCGTCACTGACCGATCCCGCTCTGACCAGCCCCGGCCTGACGACCCCGCAAATTGGCGTCAATCCGGCGCTGACCAGCCCGTCGATCGGCACTATCGGTCTGCCCATCGAACAGCCCATCAGCGCTCCGCTGGGTCCGGTGGCCGGTACCTACCCGATCCTCGGTGACCCGTCGATCGGGATGCCCCTGGCTCCTGCGGCCAGTTCTGGCGGCATCATCAGCGATCTCAGCAGCGCCGCCAATCAGCTGGGCGTCGGCCAGGCGATCGACCTGCTGAAAGGCGTCGTCATGCCCGGGATTACCCAGGCCATGCAGGGTGCCGCGTCAGCGGCGGCCGCTGCCCCGGCGGCGGCGGCTCCGGCGGTCGAAGCAGCAGCAGTGAGCTGATTGCTCGCAAACTTGCACCGAAACGGCACCGCAGGGTGGGTCCGGCCGGTAGGCCGAGGCAACACGGAAAGGCCCCTGCGGTGCCGTTGCAGGTCTCAATAGTCACATAGTCCCCAATAGTCCGTGTCGAAACGTCTGCAACAGCTAACCCATACGTAACATCGCGGTGTGTCGTCCCGTCGTCCAGTGCTGACGATTTTGTTCACCGCCATCGCGGCGACCGTGGTGGCGGTGCCGTTGACGATCACGGGCGTCTCTGGCACCGGCAGGCACGACGTTCCCAATGCTGATGACACGATCCTGGTGCACCAACCTTTGGCGGGGGTCGGCGGCGGTGAGACCATCCGCGAGATCAGCCAGTCGGCACCTTTCTCGATGGTGGCACTGACCGGGAACGACCTCACCGGAACCTCCGCACGAGTGCGGGCCAGGCAATCCGACGGCTCATGGGGCCCCTGGTACGGCACCGAGAACTTGGAGTCCAACTCCGATGACACCGTCGACGGGGGACCTCGAGGCACCGACCCGGTCTTCGTCGGCAGCACCACCATGGTGCAGATCGCCATCACCAGGCCGCCCGAAGCTGAGGTGACCGTTACTCCGCCGGAAACCGCTCTCGACGCCGGCCGGGAACTGGGATACATCCCGGCGAACGCCGAACAGTCAATCGCACAAAACATGTCGGCGGTACTGATCACGCCGCCCGAGTCCCCGGTGGACACACAGTGGACGCCCCCGACGGCGACACTCGGCCCGGGACAGCCACCCAACATCATCAGTCGCAACCAGTGGGGCGCAGGCAACAGCATGCGCTGTGGCGGGCCTTCCTATGGCCATGGCATCCGCGCGGCGGTCGTACACCACACCGCCACCGGAAACGATTACGCGCCTGAGGATTCGGCCGCGATCGTACGGTCGATCTACGCGTATCACACCATGACTTTGGGATGGTGCGACATCGCCTACAACGCGCTGGTCGACAGATACGGCCAAGTGTTCGAGGGCAGGGGCGGCGGAATCACTAAAGACGTCCTCGGTTCTCACACGGGTGGTTTTAACCGCGACGTGTGGGGGGTCTCGATGATTGGCGACTTCGAAGAAGATCCCCCGCCTGACATCACCGTCAAGACGTTGGGCCGGTTACTCGGCTGGCGGATGAGTCTCGACCGCGTCAATCCCCTGGCGACCGTGCAACTGAAGTCCGCCGGCGGTCAGTACACAGTCGTTCCAGGCGGGGATTCAGTAACCCTGCCGGAGATCTTCGCCCACCGCGATGTGGGCAATACCGAATGTCCGGGTCGGGCCGGATATGCCGCACTGGACGAGGTTCGCGCCATCGCGGCCGCTTTCAACCGGCCACCGGACGTCACTGAATCACTTCGGGGCGGTGCGATCCTGGCGCGCTGGGAGGCCGACGGCGGCCCGATCAGCCCGCTGGGACTGCCCACCTCGCCGGAGGCGGCAGGCGCCGGAGACACCCGGTACGTGACCTTCGAGCGAGGCGCCATGTATTGGTCGCCGAATACCGGTGCCCAGCCCCTCACCGGCGCAATCTACGAGGCGTGGGCCTCTCTGGGCTATGAGCTCGGCGCCCTGGGCCTGCCAACAAGCGGCGAGATCTCCGAACCCGAATGGATCGTGCAGAACTTTCAACACGGAACCCTGAACTTCGATCGGCAGACCCACAACGTGCTCCGTGTGATTGATGGCGTGACCCTGGTGATGCCCCCGACGCCCGTCGACGGACCGCCCGCGCAACTGGAGCGGTTCAGCCGAATCCAGATATCGAACTAGCGTCGCCGGTGCTGCAAGCTACTGCGGCACACCTACCAAGACCCCTTCGATCGTGCCGTCGTTGGTGACCAGTAGGCCACGACCGGGCGGTAGTTGTGCAGCACTGGTTCGCCCGAAGACCTTGACCGTCTGCGGGTCGTTATCCATAAACAACGTCGGTGCTCGAGAGCCGGTGAGTTTCTGGATGAATGGGTTCATCGCCGAGACCCCGGCCCAGTTGCCAGGAAGCCGGGTCGCGAACACATGAAGTCCGATCTCCCGGCCACGTTCAATCAGACTCCATAGCGGAGCCGTAGCGGCCTGTCTGCCCACCACGCTGTTGGCTCGAAGCTCATGTTCGTCGTCGATCAACACGAAATGGTGCGGCCCCGACCATCGCGACCGAATGAGCAACTCCTCCTGAGTCAAGCCCGAGGGCGGCAGACGATCGCGCACGATGTCGGCTAAGTCAGCCAAGGCCTGATCAATCGCATCGGGCGTGTAAGCATAGGCCCGCACATTGGGTCCGCCTATCCTGCCAATCAGCGTGGTCTTCGGATCGATGATCGTGATCTGGGCCTGGTCGGGTGACAAGCGCGCGGCGAGCGCCTGGCCCAGTGCGGCCAACGCCGTGGTCTTCCCGCAACCCTGGCGGCCGACGATTAATAGGTTAGGAACCCGTCCGGTCGCCAGCGCCACCGGTTGCAAGCCGCTCTCACCGATCGCAAACGGGATATCGAGTACCTCACGGTTGCTCACGGCGGCGTCGTAGCCGATCAGGATGTCCCGGAGGGTGATTCGCTCCGGGAGCCGAGCCAGGGTCTCAATCTTGGCGGCCCCTGTTCGGCCGGTGATCACCGCACCAACCTCGCGGGGCGGAACCCGTTCACCGTCAGAATCCAGAATCTCGGGGAGTCCGATCAGCAGCTCATGCCCCGTGCGAGTGATACCGAATCCGGGCTGATCCGGAGTCTGACGAGCCGCGCGCCGGTGCTCCAACCCCGTACCCATCTGGGTCTCGTCCGGATTGCTCAACCGCAGCTGGATTCGGGCGTTCGCGACGTTGAGCAGCGCCTGTTTCTGGCCGACGAGCCAACCGCTGGCACTGGTGATCACATGTACCCCATATGACAGACCCTGTCGTGCGATGGTGATGGCACGGTCTCCCATACCATTGTCCTTGTCGTAGAGATCTCCGAAATTGTCAATGACCAGAAACACGTCGCCGAATTTGTCCCCCGCGTCGGTCAGACCACGGATCGCACCAAATCGTCGTTCGCGGAATTCTGAGATATCCATACGGTGACGCTTGAATGACGACTCACGCGCGCGAATCAGGCTCTCGATTGTTGCGATAGTGCGGGAAACTCCCTCACCATCGGTAAGGCTGACGACTCCTGCAACGTGTGGGAGCCCTGCTATCGGATACAGCGAAGCGCCCATACAGAAGAACGCCACCCGATCAGGTCGATACATCAACGAAGCGGATGTCATCAACGTCATCAGGGTTGTTGACTTACCGCGCTGGGCGGTGGCAACCACCATGACGTTGTCCATCTCCACGTCAATTGCGTGCACGCGTTGTGCATGTTCTTCGGGCAGATCCTCCATACCAACTGGGAAGATAAGTCCGGGGTTCTGGCCGTAATCCAGCCACCACGGCTTTCCCCGCCATCGATGCACCAGTGTGTCAGCCGTTTCGCTGAGTTCGAGTGGCGGAAGCCATATCTGGTGCGGCGGCCGCGCAGGGTGTGCAGCCAGCGAATCTCGAATCACGTCGAGTAGTTTCTTTTTCCTGAAGCCATCTGAGTGATAAAGGAATTCAGCGGGGTCGATTGGTTCTTCAGCGGTGGCAAGAGCAGCACTATCCTCGACACTGAGGGGCTGATATTCCCATGTCAGCGAACGCGGCTGTTCGAAGCCGACGGCGACGGATTTGCGATCCTGAGCGGCCGTCCTGGGTACGACGAACGGCGCCGAAACGTAGAAGCACCGGAACTGCTCGAGATCGCGGGGTCCAACCTTTAGCAGCGCATGGCCATTTTCTCTCGATGGCAGGTGAAGGGCGGCATCACTGCCGATAACATCACGCGAATCTTCAGCCGTCTCAGCCCGCAGGGCCACCCGAAAGGCAATATTACTTTTGGCCTTACTCAGTGATGACAGGTCAAGGCGCTGCCCGCCGAGCGTGAAAAAGACGTTGCAACCGCGACCCTCCTGACCAATATGGATGACAAGGTCTATCCACTCGGGATGATGGTGGAAGAGTTCCAGATACTCGTCGATGATGATTAGCAGGATCGGCACAGGCTCCAGATGCCGACCTGCGAGGCGCATCTCCTCATATTCGTTTGCGTCACGGGCACCGGCATCCTTGAAAAGCTGGTAGCGGCGGGCAATCTCTCCGTCGATGGACTTACGCATCCGCTCCGCTAGGTGGCGCTCGTCCTTGCCGAGATTCGATAGGGATCCGACCACGTGTGGCAGTCCGGCAAGGTCTTGAGCCGCTGACTCGAACTTCATATCGACGAAGATCACAATGAATGTCTCCGGCGAATGGGTCAGAGCGATCCCATTGCACAGCGAGAGAAAGTACTCCGATTTGCCGGCACCTGAAGTTCCGATGACCACGGAGTGGAAGCCGTATCCCGCGAAGTCCTTCGCTCGCAGGATCACATACTGGAGCTCACCGCTGGATTTCACTCCGACAGGAACCATCGCCCATCGAGGATCCCCGCGCCCCTTGCTGTGAGCCCACAGCCGGTCGAGATCGAGATGGCGGGGATCGTCGATTCCCAATGCGTTCAGCAGCTCCGCGCCCTGGCTGTCGGCCGTCGCGAGTTCATCAGAGGTTGCCGGAGCCCACCGCGCCAATGACCGCGAAAAGCGATCAGCCGCGCTCTCGGCGGTCATGTCGGCGACAGCATAGAAAGCGCCCTGGTGAAAGAGCCGGCCCTCGCGTAGCTCAAACCGCTCCTCGTCGTGCGCGAAGCCGACGCCAACGCCCAGTCGCATCGCCAGCCGCAACACCGTGATCCCGGCCATCCCCTTCTGGCCCGTCACCGATTCCCAAGCCTCCGGCGTTCCGGCGTTATCGTCGATGATGATCCACTGCGGTATCAGTTCGGGGACGGACACCGGCTGGTTCGGCGCGACAGCGACGGACGGACTTGATCCGGAAGGCGGCGTCCAAGGACCTCGCCCCTTCCTGTGCAACTCCGAATCCAGCGCATCCTCAAGGTCAGCCGGCGAGGTGAAGACCAGACGCCGCATGCCGCATGCATCGAACATCGCGTCATGGTGATTGTGGGGCAACCACATCAGCCAGGACCATCGTTCAGGGTGACGGGTGACGACCATGATCTTGATGTCGGCGGGACTGTGATACACCGCAAGCGAACACACAATCGACCTCACCAGCCCGCGCACTTCATCGAGATCGTCTCCGACGAAACTGAAGCCGGGTTGGGAACGCAAGCTCACCACCTTGCCGACATCGCGGATCTTGCTCTGCTCGATGATGAAATCCCGTAAGGCGCGACCAGTGACAGGCTCGAGTTCCTCCCCGACGGGCACCTCGGGCCATTGCAACGAGACTGCGGAGTCCACCGCGGATTGGAGTCCGATACCAAGACGAACATCGAGGAAGTCAGGGTCGGAGATACGCCGCTCCCACATCCGGGGTCCACCGATTATCGTGTCGCACCTCTGTGGTTCGCCGTGGACGAAAAGTTGACTTCCGCGCTGCTGGTGCACAGTGCGCTGAACTTCATCGCGATCCTCATCAAGCTGACGTAAATAGCTTCGCCGCTGTTTCTCCTGCTCGCCCCAGCCGACCCGACGACCGCGACCGAACCGGCCACTGAACATCAGAGCTCCGAAACCGACCAATCCGATCAGCGGGAACAATCCCGATTGCAGCGACCGGACACCCGAGGCGTACATGACCACGAGCGTTCCGAGAATTCCGACCAGCAATGCGGGAGCAGCGATCATCAGCAGGACACTGCGCGGTTCGCGTTCAGGTAATGACAATGGCGGGGCAACGATGACCCGCACCGGCGGCACGACCGGTGCCGCACTGCGATCACCTCTGGCAAAACCCCTCTTCGACACTCTCAGTTCCCTGTGTCGTGCTGGCCATTTGGTGACAACACCGCCATTGCTCCGCCCGGATCAATGGTGTCGCGAGCGACGAGGGCGGTTGAGGCGCTGATAGTGGGTCCGGGCGCGAAGGTGCGTAAAATCGGCCAGGGTGCTTGCACCGCGCGATGCGGGTCGATTCCCAAGGCCTGCAATGTGTCCTGCTTTCGCTCGAGACCGTAGCGGATGCCCTGGGGTGAGACCCAGAACAGACTCTCGCGGGTGTCTGAGTTGGTCGCACCGCTAGTGGCGGCCACAAAGTTGGCTGATCCCGGAAGCATGAGCGTCTGCTGCGCTTCAATGGAATCCGGACCCCGGCTGTCCCGGACCAACGCGACGAGATGTGAGTCGAACTCCTGCGGCACGGGCAGACCCTTGCCGCTGTACACGGTCAGAGTGGCCTGTCTGTCGGTGGTTAACTTCTTCCAGCTGACACAGCTCACCGGGTTGACGTCAGGATCAACGAACTCCACCTTTCCGTTCGGATAGAAACCCACATTGAGTACCTCAACCTCTGGAATATCGACCAGGGTGTCCGGGGCTACCAGCTGGGGTTCGGTCGATCCCTGACTGTCGGCAGTGCGCAACAAATCCGCGACGAAGGCGGAGATCCTCTGGATGCCGTTGGGCAACAGCACGTAGAAGGCGTTGACCGTGCCAGCGGCATCCTTTGATTGCAGAACGCGTCCGACGACGGAACCCGGTAGCCACCGAGATGGCTTTCCTGCCTCCGGAACCACAGGGGCAACAAGCGGTTCGGTTGCGGGCAAAGCATCGAATAGCGCGTTGGAGATCTCGATAGCGCGGGTCTGACCAGGATCGAGTCCGAGGGTGAAAGTAATTGCACGATCAGCTGGGTCAATCCGACTGCGCTTGCCATTCCAGATCAGAAAGGTCGACCGGCGGTGGGTTGCGAGAATCGCTGCGGACTCCCCCATCGGCTTCGCGCGACCGCCGGTTAAGTCTCCGGCGATAGCCGTCACGGTCGCCAGCGCTGCACTGCCACCCTGTACCGCCGCGGTGTCGCAGACAGCCCAGGCCGATAGCGGATTGACCGACAGTGAAAGTTCGTCCGGGATGCCGGGAATGCCGATCATGGGGCCGGTGGGGTACTTCGTGATCTCAGCGGACGTGACCCACGTCGGTGATCCCGCGTTACCCGTTGCCAACCGCGCCGACGTGAGATTCAGCACGGGACGCAGCCGTCCATCGATCTTCGCGTAGAGGGCGCCGGTATCCCGGTTGCCGACAATTGACGATTGACCCACCAACCCCGAAGGCTTCACGAAGTGCAGGAGCGCCATCCATCCGCATCCCAGCAATACGAAAACCAGCGACAACGCCAGCGCCGCCTGCTGCTTTCGATCGTCGTGCTTCATCCGCACCGAGAACCTGGTGATCGCGGCGCGCAACCGCCGGTTGTAGAAAAAATGGCCCGAGTTTTGATCGCGATTGGACAGGTTTAGTGGCACGTCAGATTCCGCCCTGCCGACCACTCGCCGTCACTGCAGTTCCCCACCGAATCGATTCCGGTAGTCCCGCTGGACCTCATCCCGCAGGGCCTCGAACGCCACATTCATCCGCTCGGCGAGCTCGCCGTGGCTGTAATTCGTTACTACATTGGGGTGCAAAGTGAGATCGACGAGTTTGCCATCCGAGTTGGCGACCGCGTGGATATCACCCATGTCGACGGTATAAACCGTGGATTCGGCCTTCGCGAGCAGAGCCTCCCAGCGATCGGCTGCCTCATCCAACTCACGCAGCACCGACTCGACAAGATCCTTGTCGCTAATTCCATGCCCCTCGGCGGACCCCTCCATCGACCAAGTATGGGAGGCACTCCCATCTGCGTCAATTCACTTTTTTCAACGTCACACCGAATTGGTGAACACTGTCACCAGCAACCTCGCTTACATCATCCGTCCCAGCAACGCAGGTCGCGGGGTAACGCGATCCTCGGCGCCAAGCCGATGTGCCACCTGGCCACAAAGCCTCAGGGGTCGACCCGTCGAGCATTGCCGCGTGATATTTGCCAGAGTGGCAATCGGTTATTCCCGGTCAGCCGAATGGCTGGTTACGCCGGATACCCCGATAGATACCCCGGCGCACGATCCACGGCATCAACACCCGTTCGACCGGCCACGCCGGCACCCGGAACGGCCGACCATTGGGGGCGAATACCTCCACCCCATCGGACTGGATCCCGATCACCGAACCCCAACGTCGACGCGGCGGTTTGTAGGAGCGCAGTGGTCGACCGGCAGGTTCTGCACGGATGTTATGGGCGAGCACCGCGTCGGCACGATTGCGCGCCGACGAGCGCAGTGGATCGGTTGCGGCCACGTCTCCGATCGCGAACACGCCCCGATATCCCGGTACCCGCAACTCCGGGGTGACCTTGACGAACCCTTCGGTATCGAGGAGATCAGCCGGCAGCCAGTCGGTATTGGGCCGCGCCCGCCCGATAGCCCACAGCACAGCATCGGCACGCACGGGCTGTTGCCCGGTACTCCACTGGACCGGTTCGTCAGTGATCGCGTCACAGTCGAACCCGTCTGGCACCACCGCCCGGTGGCCGGGATGCAGGCCGATTCCGAGCCGGATCAGCCTGCGCCGCAGATGTTCCCATGTCTGCGGGTGGTGCTCGAGCAACGGGCGCTCGTTCGGAAAATAGAGATCGACCCGTTTACCTGTCCAGCGGGCAGCGATATTGGCGGCGGCACTGACCGCAGCCGCGCCTCC
>Ga0164295_10000594_pt1 | contig 30431 bp, 26 predicted proteins | sample GEODES006metaG_FD_111798 | JGI IMG/M metagenome (GOLD analysis project Ga0164295, IMG submission 111798) | Oligotrophic lake water microbial communities from Sparkling Lake, Wisconsin, USA - GEODES006 metaG | ecosystem: Environmental > Aquatic > Freshwater > Lake | place: USA: Sparkling Lake... | reverse complement strand
TGCGACAATGCTTGCCATGCGGAGTCCCAGCGAAGGTGCAGGCGATAACGCCTCCCGGCAGGGCTCTTCATCCGGTGACATGTTGCGTCAGGGCGACCGTGGCGCCGCAGTCGTCGAGATCCGAACCGCATTGACCGCCCTCGGGTTACTGGAAAACGCCGACGAGGGTCTGACGACCGGCCGGCAGGTGGCAGCAGATTTCTTCGACGGCGAACTCGACCACGCGGTGCGGGCATTCCAGCAACGCCGGGGATTATTGGTCGATGGCTTAGTCGGGGAGGCGACGTATCGCGCCCTCAAAGAAGCGTCCTACCGACTCGGTGCCCGGACGCTCGCGCATCAGTTCGGCGCCCCGATGTACGGCGACGACGTCGCGACCCTGCAGGCCAGGCTTCAGGATCTGGGCTTCTACACCGCTCTGGTGGACGGCTACTTCGGTCTGCAGACCCATAACGCGCTGATGTCCTATCAACGCGAATACGGTCTGGCTGCCGACGGGATCTGCGGTCCGGAAACGTTGCGGTCGCTGTACTTTCTCGGGTCGCGCGTCACCGGCGGTTCCCTGCACGCTATCCGCGAGGAAGAGCATGTTCGGCTGTCCGGACCCAGGCTGTCGGGCAAGCGAATCATCATCGATCCCGGCCGCGGCGGTGCGGATCACGGGTTGATCGCACAGGGTCCCGAAGGTCCGATCAGCGAATCCGACATTCTGTGGGATCTGGCCAGCCGGCTCGAAGGCCGGATGACCGCGATCGGTATGGAGACGTTCCTGTCCCGGCCGGCCAATCGCAGCCCGGGTGACGCCGAGCGCGCCGCTACCGCCAACACCGTCGGGGCCGACCTGATGATCAGCCTGCGTTTCGACAGCCACCCTCGGCCGTCGGCCGGTGGCGTCGCCTGTTTCTACTTCGGCAGTCCGCACGGTTCGGTGTCCACCATCGGACGCAACCTGGCTGACTTCATTCAACGAGAAGTGGTGGCGCGCACAGGATTACAGGACTGCCGCACACACGGCCGAACCTGGGATCTATTACGGCTCACTCGGATGCCCACAGTTCAGATCGACGTCGGATACATCACCAGTCCGCACGACCTCGGATTGCTGATGACTCGGCAGTGCCGGGACGCTGTCGCCGAAGGTGTTCTGGCCGCGGTAAAGCGCCTGTATCTGCTCGGCAAGAACGACCGCCCCACCGGTACGTTCACCTTCGCCGAATTGCTAGCCCACGAGCAGTCCGTGGAGCAGGGTCGGTCGGCTGTTTAACCGCCGACCGGTTGCTGAAGCTCCGCACTCTCCAGCAATCGCTCAAGAGCCTCTTCGATTTCGGCTTTCCACCCCAGGCCCTTGTCCAGTTCCAAACGAAGGCGCGGAAAGTACCGGTGCGGAGCCACGACGGTGAACCCGACGTCGAGCAGGAAGCTCGCGTCGATCATGCATTCCTCAAAAGAACAGTCTCCCAACGCCTCGATCGCCGGGAGCAACTGCGGGTCCGCATGGGCGGTATCCAGAAGTTCTACGGCCTCGGCAGTGCGGCCGAAAGCCTCCAGCGCACGTACGCCCCGTCGTACCAGCTCGGTAACCACATGGCTGATCAGTGGGGCGGACAACCCATCCGGCTGGCCGGGTTCGACACCCATCGAGGTAAGCAGCACCGCGTCCGCACTCACCGGTCCGGTGGGGAACTGCTGTGCCCGTGGCACGGCCCGAGGCGGCGCGTAGAGCACGTAACCCAGACAGGAGTAGTCGGAGTCCTCAGTGCCCCCGGCGGGCGCAGGTGTCGCGACCTGACCGCAGGAACCCCATTCCAGCATGACCATCGAAAGCCAGGCTTCCTTCTCGAACTCGGGGTCGGGTAGCTGTTCACCCTCAAGCGTGCGGGGATCGACCTCCCAGAACACGCAACGCCGTGCGTGTTTGGGCAGCTGCTCGAACGCGTCGAGCCGCAGCGGCCTGATGTGAACTGACACGAGACTCCCGGCTTTCCCGCCGTGCCGAAGCGCACAGCAGCCCTCTAAGGATAGGAGAGCCGACCGATCCCCGGCCGATATCCGCGGCCCCCGGGCTGTCGCCGGGCCCCGCAAAGCAATTCCCTTGTCCTACTTCATCATTCACCGTCGGAGCCTGCCGCGGGACGACGGGAGGTCGCTAATACGTCACAGTGACGTAACGGTAGGGTGTCGCGGGCTTGGCTATTTCGTAGCGTTGGGGTCCATCAGACCCACAATTCGCTGGAGATCTTCCACCGAGCCGAATTCCACGACGATCTTGCCCTTCCGCTTACCCAGACTGACCGTCACACGGGTGTCGTAGCTTCGCGAGATCCGTTCCGCGATGTCCTGCAGGCCTGGCATCTGGATCGGCTTACGGCGTGACGGCTTCGGGGGTTTGGGATCGTCACGGTTGGCCAGGGTCACGGCTTCCTCGGTGGCCCGTACCGACAGACCCTCGGCCACAATGCGCGCGGCCAACTCCTCCTGAGCCTCGGGCCCGGCCTCCAGAGCCAGCAGGGCCCGGGCATGTCCGGCTGACAGGACGCCGGCCGCGACCCGGCGCTGGACGGCGATCGGCAGTCGCAGCAAGCGGATCATATTGCTGATCACCGGTCGAGACCGGCCGATACGACCGGCCAGTTCTTCGTGCGTGACGTCAAACTCTTCCAATAACTGCTGGTAAGCCGCCGCCTCTTCCAGGGGATTCAGCTGTGCGCGGTGGATGTTTTCCAGCAGCGCGTCGCGCAGCAGGTTGTCATCTGCCGTATCCCGGACGATGGCCGGGATGGATGTCAGGCCCGCCTGCTGCGAGGCTCGCCAGCGCCGCTCCCCCATCACTAACTGATAGCGGCCGCCGGCCGCGGCCTCGCGCACCACGATTGGCTGCATCAGTCCGAATTCGCGGATCGAGTGCACGAGCTCAGCAAGGGCCTCCTCGTCGAACACCTGCCGCGGTTGACGCGGGTTGGGCTCGATGAGCGCGGGGTCGATCTCGCGGTACACCGCACCCACATTCACGCCGTCGACCGTCGACCCACCGATCACGACATCGGCCGCCGCCTCGCCCAAGCGCGGTCCTCCGTCGGCAGGACCGGTGGGAATCAGTGATGCCAACCCCCGCCCGAGTCCGCCCTTGCGCCGAGTTGGCTTTGTCATGACTGTGCCTCCAGGGATGGCCGGTACGCCAGTTCGCGGCTGGCATCGAGATAACTCATGGCGCCCCGCGAACCCGGGTCGTAATCGATGATGGTCATGCTGTAGCCGGGGGCTTCAGACACCTTAACGCTGCGCGGGATCACACTGCGCAAGACCTTGTCACCGAAGAAACGGCGAACCTCGCCCGCCACCTGATCTGCCAGCTTGGTACGACCGTCGTGCATGGTCAGAACCACGGTGCTGACCTCCAACTTCGGGTTGAGGTGGGCTTTCACCATGGCGATGTTCCTCATCAACTGGGATACCCCTTCCAATGCGTAGTACTCGCATTGGATGGGAATCAGGACCTCGGGCGCAGCCACCAGGGCGTTGATCGTCAAAAGGCCCAAAGACGGCGGGCAGTCGATGAACACGTAGTCGAAGTCGGTCTGGTCAAGCTCCATCAGCGCATTTCGCAACCGGTTTTCACGGGCGACCATACTGACGAGTTCTATTTCGGCGCCGGCCAGATCGATGGTGGCCGGGACGCAGAAAAGCCTCTCGCTGTGCGGGCTCTGGCGGATCGCGGCCTGCAGAGGTATCTCGCCGAGCAGCACCTCGTAGGACGACGGGGTTCCCGAATGCCGGTCAGAGATACCCAACGCGGTGCTCGCATTGCCCTGCGGGTCGAGATCAATGACCAGGGTCTTGAGCCCTTGCACAGCAAGGGCCGCGGCGAGGTTCACCGCCGTGGTTGTCTTTCCGACGCCGCCCTTCTGATTAGCAACGGTGAAGACCCTACGGTGCGGCGGCCGCGGCAACTGGCCGGCGGCGGTATGCAGTACTTGCATCGCGCGCTCGGCCGCGGCCCCGATCGGGGTATCGGCCTCGTCGGTGCGCAGCCACGTTTCACGTGAAACAGTTTCACGTGAAACGTCGGGGCTGTCCGGCTTCGGGTCCGAGGAGGGCGGGAGGCTCACTGCCCTCTCCTCTCCGGCGTCCGGGGCGCTCGCTTTCGCGCCGGCGCCGTGCGCTCCGCCCGCACTGCCACCACCACGGTCGCCGCCGGGCTCAACAGGCTCATCCCACATCTCACCACCTCCACACCGATAGCACCTAACGCGGCCATTTCCCGGCCGCATTCCACAACCTCGGCAGCGGCCCGCTCACCCTTAAGGGCGAGCATCCGGCCACCCGGCCGAAGCAGGGGCATGCTCCACCGGGCGAGCGTGCCGAGGTCCGCGACCGCGCGCGAGACAACCACGTCGGCACCAGCCACGCTCGACCGAATCCCGGGCTCCTCCGCCCGGCCCCTGATCACCTCAACCGGGATACCGAGAGCCTCCACGGCCTCAGTCAGAAACTCCGTCCGGCGCAGCATCGGTTCCACCAACGTCACCCGAAGATCCGGTCTCGCAATCGCCAACGGCACCCCCGGTAAGCCGGCTCCGCTGCCGATATCGATCACCCGCGCGCCCGGACCGATGAGTTCGGCGAGGGCGGCGCTGTTGAGAATATGGCGCTCCCAGATCCGGTCCACCTCCCGCGGGCCGAGAAGCCCCCGCTCGACACCCGGCCCCGCCAACAAATCGGCATACCGCCGAGCGAGCTCGAGTCGGTCACCGAATAGCGCAAACGCCGCGGGCGGCGATTCCGGAGCGGTGGGTTGTTTCACGTGAAACATCTCCTCCCCGCCCAGGAACTACAGCCATGTAACTTCAGTCCGATCAGGCGTCCTTCAAAACCACGACACGGCGCGAGGGCTCAACGCCCTCGCTCTCGCTGTGGACACCCGCGACGCCCGCTACCGCGTCATGGACGATCTTGCGTTCGAACGGCGTCATCGGGGCGAGCTCCTCGCGTTCGCCACTGTCCAGCACCCGTCGGGCAACCTTGTCGCCCAACGCGCTCAGCTCGTCCCGGCGGCGCCGCCGCCAGCCTGCGACATCGAGCATCAGCCGGCTCCGCTCACCGGTCTTCTGGTGAACAGCCAGCCGGGTGAGTTCCTGTAAAGCATCCAAAACCTCGCCGCGGCGCCCGACCAGCTTGGTCAGATCCTCTCCCCCGTCAATGCTGACGATCGCGCGGTCGCCTTCGACATCAAGATCGATATCCCCGTCGAAGTCCAGGACGTCCAGGAGCTCTTCAAGGTAGTCACCGGCGATCTCACCCTCGTTGACCAGGCGGTCTTCCTTGTCCTCAGTCTTTTTGGCGGGCGCCTCGGTCTCGGTGTCCGCCGGGTGCTGGGTGTCGGTCTCGGTCATGGTTTCTTCCTCTCTGGCCGAATTGCGATTCGGCTCAACGTTTACGTTTCTTGGGTCGTGCACCGGGACGCGGCGAGCGGTCGGCGGGGGTGGCTCCATTGGGCGAGCCGTTGCCCCCGGCCGAACCCTCGGGTTCGGGCCCGGGCTCGTCGTCGGAGGTGTTCGCAGCATCGGACTCGCCTGCGGCCGTCTCCGGCGCCGGATTCTTCCGTGACTTTGTGGGCTTGGCTCCCGGAGCCGGCGCGTTCGCCGAACGTCGGACTAGCGCCTCCTCCACCTTCGCTTCCTCTTCCTTCTCGATCTTGGTGAAGACGAGGTGTTGCTGTCCGAAGGTCCAGATGTTGTTGGACACCCAGTAAATGATGATCGCGATCGGCAGGAAGGGACCGCCGATCACGACGCCCAGCGGGAACACGTACAGCGCTAGCTTGTTCATCAGCGCCGTCTGTGGATTGGCCGCGGCCTCGGGGCTCTGACGGGCAATCGAGGCTCGGCTGTTGAAGTAGGTGGCAATACCGGCAAGCAGCATCAACGGAATCGACACTGCGGCAACGGCTGGACGGCTGAAAACGGTAAACGCCTCCAGGCCGTGCTGCTGAGTGATCGACGCGCCGATCGGTGCGCCAAACAGGTGCGCGTCCAGGAAGTGGCCGACGTCGGCCACGCTGAACACATAGTTACCCAGCGACCGGTTCTCCTCCACCGACAGACCCAATCGGCCGATACCCGTCTGAGTCCGGTTGAAAGACATCAGGACGTGGTACAGCCCCAGGAACACCGGGATTTGCGCGAGCATCGGCAGGCAGCCAAGGATCGGGTTGAAGCCGTGTTCGCGCTGGAGTTTTTGCATCTCCAGCGCCATCCGCTGGCGATCCTTACCGTACTTTTTCTGCAAGGCTTTAATCTGGGGTTGCAATTCCTGCATCTGGCGGGTGGTGCGAATCTGTCGGACGAACGGCTTGTACAGCAGGGCGCGCAGGGTGAAGACGAGGAACATCACCGACAGCGCCCATGCGAAAAAGTTGTTGGGCCCCAACAGAATTGCGAAAAGCTTGTACCACAGCCACATGATCCCGGACACCGGGTAGTAGATGTAGTCGAGGCTGAACCAGTCAAACATGCGCGCTCCTGACCTCGGGTTTCAAGCCGCCGCCGGACTCGACGCAACGTTCGGGAATCGGATCCCATCCTCCGCCATGCCACGGCCCGCATCTCGCCAACCGGCGCACAGCCAGCCAGCCACCGCGAAACAGACCGTACTCAGTAAGAGCGTCCACCGCATATTGACTGCACGTCGGCATGAAGCGGCAGGACGGCAACCGCAATGGCGAAATCATGTGGCGGTAGACCTCGATCGCCGCTATCAGTACCCGCGCTGAACGGCCCACGCCCCTCGCCGTCCTTCGAGCCGGGCTGGTGGTCATCGGCGTCGCTCCATCAGTTCATGAGCGCGGCGGACGCCTGCGCGCAGCTGCTGCTCGAGGCGGGACACAGATGCCTCGCAGCTACTCGGCAGCGCGCGGATGACGACGCGGTCGGCGGGGTCGAACTCGGTTATCACCGATCGTGCCGCATGACGCAACCGCCGCGCCACCCGGTGACGATCTACAGCCCCGCCGATGGCCTTCGTGACGATCAGCCCGACCTGGGCGGCCTCGTCGGCCTCTGGCGCGCTCGCGCGGCGGGCGTGCACGACGATATCCGGCTGCGCAGATCGCACACCGTTTTTCACAGCGAGGCTGAACTCGGCTGACCGCCTCATCCGGTTTCGAGCCGGGAGCACTACGCGTGACCTGGAAGTCAGGCAGTCAGAGAACCGCGGCCTTTACGGCGGCGGGAGGACACGATGGCTCGACCGGCCCGGGTGCGCATGCGCAACCGGAAGCCGTGGACCCTGGCCCGCCGCCGATTGTTCGGCTGGAAGGTCCGCTTACCCTTGGCCACGGCTGTGTCTCCTCGTCATATCCGGCGTTCCCAACCCGATGGATGGTGCGTCCTGCACATCCCCGGGCAGTGAAACAGCCCCTTGTCTCAAGCTTTTTCGAACCGGCGCGGTCCCGAAAGTGGTCGCTGCCGTATCACCGATGTCTGGCGACCTTTCGAGGGTACTGAGGTCGCTTGCGCAGGTCAAACCGCGGCGGCCCACGGCGGCGGTCCTCAATTACATCACCGGGCGTTCACCGGTTGGCACCCGCGCCGAAACCTGTTAGCTTCTGCCAAGCAGGCAGTCCGGTTTACCTGATCTCCGAATTACCTGCCACCGGACATTTATCGCCTATACGCTGCGACGATAAGATTCCCCGGCCCTGTGCACACCTGTGGATAACCATGTGGACAGTTACCGGGCGGAGTTTAGGAATTGCGGCCTGATTGTGAAGCAAGGGGGATCTTTCGTTGACCGATGATCCCGGTTCCGATTTCGCCTCGGTGTGGAGTTCGGTCGTTTCCGAACTCAACGGCGAGGCCACCACCTCGGCCGGCCACCACATCTCGCTTCTTGATCCGCCCCTCACGCCGCAGCAACGCGCCTGGCTCAAGTTGGTTCGGCCACTGACCATCGCCGAAGGCTTTGCCCTGCTGTCGGTGCCCAGCCCTTTCGTGCAGAACGAAATCGAGCGCCACCTGCGGACACCTATTGTCGACGCTCTGAGTCGCCGGCTTGGGCAGCGGGTCGAACTGGGTGTGCGAATTGAGCCCTCGGACGGAACTGACGGGTATCCCGCAGCGGTGACCGACTCATACTCGGAAGAATCCGATCTTGACGAAGTTGATGAGGACCGGGAGGCTCTGGCCAGCGCCCACGAGAGTTGGCCCGGATATTTCATCGAACGGCCTCGGTCAAACTCCCCAGAGGATGCTGCCGAATCCAGTCTCAACCGCCGGTATACCTTCGACACCTTCATCATCGGCGCATCGAATCGTTTCGCCCATGCGGCTGCACTGGCCATCGCCGAAGCTCCTGCCCGGGCCTACAATCCGCTGTTCATCTGGGGTGAATCCGGCTTGGGGAAGACCCACCTGCTGCATGCGGCCGGCAATTACGCCCAACGGCTTTTCCCGGGTATGCGGGTCAAATACGTTTCGACCGAGGAATTCACCAACGACTTCATCAATTCTCTGCGCGATGACCGCCGAGTGGCCTTCAAACGCAGTTACCGAGATATCGATGTGCTGTTGGTCGACGATATTCAGTTCATCGAGGGCAAGGAAGGTATCCAGGAGGAGTTCTTCCACACCTTCAACACCCTGCACAACGCCAACAAGCAAATCGTCATCTCCTCCGACCGACCGCCCAAACAACTCGCTACCCTCGAAGACCGGCTTCGAACCCGGTTTGAGTGGGGCCTTATCACCGATGTTCAGCCGCCTGAGTTGGAGACACGAATCGCCATTCTGCGCAAAAAAGCCCAGATGGAACGGCTCGACGTCCCTGACGATGTGCTCGAGTTGATCGCCAGCAGCATTGAACGCAATATCCGCGAGCTCGAGGGCGCACTGATCCGCGTGACCGCCTTCGCTTCGCTGAACAAGGCTCCGATCGACACTGCGCTCGCCGAAATCGTGCTTCGCGACCTGGTGGCCGATGCCGGCACCATGCAGATCAGCGCCGCTGTGATCATGGCCGCGACGGCCGAATACTTCGACACCACTCTCGAGGAACTTCGGGGACCCGGAAAAACGCGGGCGCTGGCGCAATCCCGCCAAATCGCGATGTACCTCTGCCGGGAACTCACGGACCTGTCACTACCGAAAATTGGGCAGGCGTTTGGCCGAGACCACACCACGGTGATGTACGCGCAGAAGAAAATCCTCAATGAGATGGCCCACCGACGCGAGGTCTTCGATCACGTCAAGGAACTCACCACAAGGATCCGCCAGCGGTCCAAGCGCTAAGTTTTCACGCCCGCAACACCGGATTTCACCGCGGGTCTGCAAAAAACTTTAGTTTCTTCAGTATCTCCCGTCACAGAAATCAGGTGTGCATAGGTTGTGGACAACCCTCGGGATGTAACAGCCTCTTCACCCGGGCGACATGAACACTTCAGAGTTGTGCACACACAGAAGACATCCGCCGGCGGTTCATGCACAAGCCATTCACACCTCACTACCGCGGCCGAGCAGGGCACCAACACATTCCCCAACAATTTCCACAGGCCCTATTACTACTGCTGTTATCTCTCTAGATTGTCCTCAATAAAAACAGACCCTGGGGAAAGCCCCTCCCCACCCACTCCCCGCAGTTGGTCAAACACCGTTATGGCGCCTGCCGATTCGCTTTCAAGATCGCCCGTGACGCTCTACGGTTGTGCATCTGATGGCAATACTCAGCAGCCATCGCCGGCGTGATGAAGGGACACTATTGACGTGGCAACCACCCTGGTTGACTCCGACCTGAAGTTTCGTCTGTCGCGGGAAGATTTTGCCGATGCCGTGGCCTGGGTCGCTCGCATTCTTCCCACCAAACAGCCGTCTCGACCGATCCTGGCCGGGGTTCTCATCACCGGCTCCGAGGAGGGTCTGACGATCACCGGCTTTGACTCAGACGTCTCGGCCGAAGTCCACGTACCCGCGGAAATCGCATCGCCTGGATCGGTATTGGTGTCCGGTCGCTTGCTGTCCGAGATCACCCGGTCGTTGCCGGCAAAACCCGTCGAGGTCAGCGTCGAGGGTTCACGGATGCTGCTGACCTGCGGAAGTGCCAAATTCTCGCTTCCGACGATGCCTGTCGAGGATTACCCCACCCTGCCCACCTTGCCTGCCGAAACCGGTGTCGTTCCGGCAGACCTGTTCACCGAGGCCGTCGGTCAAGTCGCGGTAGCCGCGGGCCGTGACGAGACGATCTCGATGCTTACCGGTATCCGAGTGGAAATTTCCGGTTCTAAGGTTGTTTTGGCGGCAACCGACAGGTTCCGGCTCGCGGTTCGCGAGTTGACCTGGTCCACAGCATCACCGGACACCGAGGCGGCTGTGTTGGTGCCCGCAAAAATGCTCGCTGAAGCCGCCAAGGCGGTGACATCCGGTTCAGACGTACACCTGGCGTTGGGAACTGGATCGGCGGTCGGTGACGCCCGGCTGTTGGGTATGCGCAGTGCCGGCAAGCGCAGTACGACGAGCCTGTTGGAAAACGAATTCCCGAAGTTTCGGCAGTTACTCCCAGCCGAACACACTGCCATGGCCACCATCGCTGTCGCGGAGTTAGCCGAAGCCATCAAACGCGTTGCACTCGTGGCTGATCGCGGGGCTCAAGTGCGGATGGAGTTCGGCGTGGATGCACTACGTCTCTCGGCCGGGGCCGACGGCGTCGGGTCGGCTGAGGAGGAGCTCGCCGTGGAATTCGCCGGCGAACCCTTGACGATCGCCTTCAATCCCATCTACCTCACCGATGGGTTGGGGTCACTGCACTCCGACCGCGTGACATTCGGTTTCACCACCTCAAGCAAACCTGCGGTGCTGCGTCCAGTCGGTGATGCGCCGGTGGACTACAGCGGCCCCGGACCATTTCCAGCCGAGCAGACCGACTACGTCTATCTGCTGATGCCGGTCCGGTTGCCCGGCTAGTCGGACCTCTGTGGGAGATTTCCCTCGAGGTGTCGTCGCTATCGAAAGTTATCCACGATGAAAGCAGGGCGGGTGTTCACACAGCGAGACGGCTGCGAGACCACCGGGCTGCTTCTGTCCGGCTAAGTAGATGTACGTCCGCCACCTGGCATTACATGATTTCCGTTCCTGGGCCGAGCTGGATCTTGAGCTGGCCCCCGGTCGAACGGTGTTCGTTGGGCCTAACGGTTTCGGGAAAACGAATCTTGTCGAAGCGCTCTGGTATTGCGCCACTCTGGGTTCCCACCGAGTCGCCACGGACGCGCCACTGATCCGGGCGGGATCCGAGCGCGCCATCGTCTCGACAATTGTCGTCAGCGAAGGCCGCGAGCTCGCGGTGGATCTCGAGATCACAGCGGGGCGGGCCAACAAAGGGCGCCTGAACAGATCGCCCGTACGAAGCACCCGCGAAATTCTCGGCGCAGTCCGTGCCGTTCTATTCGCACCCGAAGACCTCGCCCTGGTCCGCGGGGACCCCGGTGAACGCCGGCGCTACCTCGATGAACTCGCCACGGTCCGGCGACCGAGGGTCGCCGCGATACGAGCCGACTATGACAAAGTGCTACGCCAGCGCACGGCACTATTGAAATCCGCTACCGGCGGCCGGTACCGCGCCGACCCAGGGCTGGTCGAGACCCTCGATGTCTGGGACGGCCACCTTGCCGCCCACGGCGCTGAATTGATGGCGGCGCGCCTGGAATTGGTGAATCAACTGGCGCCCGAAGTGGAAAAGGCCTATCAGCTGCTGGCCCCGGCGTCGCGGCCCGCCGCCATCGCCTACCGGGCCAGCGTCGATCTGCCGGAGGGCGCCAGCGATACCGCTGCGTTGGCCGCGGCGCTCCTGGAGGAACTGGCGCGTCGGCGCGGCGCCGAGTTGGAGCGCGGAATGTGCCTGGTTGGACCGCATCGCGATGATCTTGAGCTCCGCCTGGGAGAGCAACCGGCCAAGGGCTTCGCCAGCCATGGCGAGTCTTGGTCCATGGCGCTTTCCTTGCGGCTGGCAGCCTATGAACTGCTCCGGGCCGAAGGCAGCGAACCGGTGCTTATTCTCGACGATGTGTTCGCCGAACTGGATAATTCGCGACGCCGGGCACTTGCCGGTGTCGCCGCCGGCGCCGAACAGGTTCTGATCACCGCGGCCGTCGGTGAGGATATTCCGGCCGACTGGGATGCCACCCGGATCAGCATCACCCTGCGCGATGACGACACCGGCCGCGCATCGGCGGTCACCACATGACCGAACCCGATGACGTACCTGCCGTCCCGCCCGGTGAGACGCCCACGCCCCCGGAACACCTTGCCGCATTGCCCGGCATGGACCTGGTCAGGCGTGCGTTAGAGGAGGCGCGGGCCGCCGCGCGTGGCATGGGCAAGGAGGTGGGGCACGGCCGGAGTTCGCCGAACACGCGCCGCCCAGCCGCCCGTGATAGCCGACGGCGCTGGTCGGGGCCCGGGGAGGATTCCCGCGACCCGCAACCCCTGGGCCGGGTCGCGCGCGAGTTGACGACTACCAACGGGTGGTCCCCGAAGGTGGCCGAGGGCACTGTCTTCGCACAATGGGCGACGGTTGTCGGTGACCAGATCGCTGAGCACGCACAGCCCACCGTCCTGCGTGACGGAGTTCTGAGCGTGTCGGCCGAATCGACGGCGTGGGCGACCCAATTACGGATGGTGCAAGCCCAGTTACTGGCCAAAATCGCGGCCGCCGTCGGCGACGGTGTGGTCACCGCACTAAAGATCACCGGACCGACCGCGCCGTCCTGGCGCAAAGGTGACCGCCATATCTCCGGCCGGGGGCCCCGCGACACCTACGGCTGAGAGCGCCCTATCACAGTCGCCTGAACGCCACCAGAACGTCACAGACGGGCGCGTCAAGCGTCCGGCGGCAGGTTCACCCGAGATATTCCGTGCACGGCGCAATTAGGTGTGCAGAAACGCCGCCGCAGAATCGGTCCTGTCATGGCATACCGGTAGACTGGATGTACATCACGGGTGGTCGCTGCACCGCTCGTCAGCCATCTCAAGGAGACCTACCCCCCCGTGCCTGCCGCAAAAAAGAAACCTCACGACGCATACGGCGCCGACTCCATCAAGGTCCTTGAGGGGTTGGAGGCGGTCCGCAAGCGCCCAGGTATGTACATCGGTTCCACTGGCGAGCGCGGGTTGCACCACCTGGTGTGGGAGGTCGTCGACAACGCCGTCGATGAAGCCATGGCGGGATACGCCACGCAGGTGGATGTCAGCTTGCTTGAGGACGGCGGGGTTGAGGTCACCGACGATGGCCGCGGTATCCCGGTCGCGATGCACAGTTCCGGGCAGCCGACCATCGACGTGGTGATGACGGTGCTGCATGCCGGCGGCAAGTTCGAGGAGGGCGCCTATCAGGTGTCCGGTGGTCTACACGGCGTCGGCGTCTCGGTCGTGAACGCGCTGTCGACGCGGCTGGAGGCGGACATCCGTCGTGATGGCTACGAATGGTTCCAGACCTACGACTATTCGGTGCCCGGCACGCTCAAACAGGGTGAGGCCACCAAGAAGACTGGGTCCACCATCCGGTACTGGGCGGATCCGGCGATCTTCGAGACCACCAACTACGACTTCGAGACGGTAGCCCGGCGCCTGCAGGAGATGGCGTTCCTCAACAAGGGTCTGACCATCAACCTCACCGATGAGCGCGTGACGCCCGAGGAGGTCGTCGATGAGATCGTCAGCGACACCGCCGAAGCACCGAAATCCGCCGAGGAGAAGGCTGCCGAGCGTGCGGCCGCGAAGCCCAAGGTCAAGCACCGCACCTTCCACTACCCCGGCGGGCTGGTCGACTTCGTCAAGCACATCAACCGGACCAAGCAACCGATCCACAGCACCGTGGTCGATTTCTTCGGCAAGGGCGAGGGTCACGAGGTTGAAGTGGCCATGCAGTGGAACGCCGGCTACTCCGAGTCGGTGCACACCTTCGCCAACACGATCAACACCCATGAGGGCGGTACCCACGAGGAGGGTTTCCGGGCGGCGTTGACCAGCGTGGTCAACAAGTACGCCAAGGACAAAAAACTCCTCAAGGAAAAAGACGCCAACCTCACCGGTGACGATATCCGCGAAGGTCTCGCCGCGGTGATCTCAGTGAAGGTCTCACAGCCCCAGTTCGAGGGCCAGACCAAGACCAAGCTGGGTAACACCGAAGTCAAGTCCTTCGTTCAGCGAATCTGCAACGAGCAACTGAACCATTGGTTCGAGTCCAACCCGACTGATGCCAAAACCGTTGTCAACAAAGCGGTTTCGTCGGCCCAGGCCAGAATCGCGGCCCGGAAAGCGCGCGAACTGGTACGCCGCAAGAGCGCCACGGACCTGGGTGGTCTGCCCGGCAAGCTGGCGGATTGCCGTTCCACGGACCCCTCGAAGTCCGAACTGTATGTGGTCGAGGGAGATTCAGCCGGTGGCTCGGCCAAGAGTGGCCGCGACTCGATGTTCCAGGCGATCCTTCCGTTGCGCGGAAAGATCATCAACGTCGAGAAAGCCCGTATCGACCGGGTTTTGAAAAATACTGAAGTCCAGGCCATCATCACCGCCCTGGGCACCGGTATCCACGATGAGTTCGATCTCGCCAAACTGCGCTATCACAAAATCGTGCTGATGGCCGACGCCGATATCGACGGCCAGCACATCACCACCCTGTTGCTGACGCTGCTGTTCCGGTTCATGCGTCCTCTGATCGAGAACGGCCACGTGTTCCTCGCTCAGCCGCCGCTGTACAAGTTGAAGTGGCAGCGCAGTGAACCCGAGTTCGTCTACTCCGATCGGGAGCGGGACATCCGGCTGGAAGAGGGCGCGAAGGCCGGCCGCAAAATCAACAAGGATGACGGCATCCAGCGCTACAAGGGCCTCGGCGAGATGGATGCCAAGGAACTGTGGGAGACCACCATGGATCCATCGTTCCGGGTGCTGTTGCAGATCACCCTCGACGATGCCGCAGCCGCCGACGAACTGTTCTCGATCCTGATGGGTGAGGACGTTGAAGCGCGACGCAGTTTCATCACCCGGAACGCCAGAGACGTTCGCTTCCTTGACGTTTAACCACTCCTGATGACCACCACCGTTCCGCACCGACCGGACGCCACCAAGAGGACTACATGACTGACACCACGTTGCCGCCCGACGGAACACCGGCCGATCGGATAGAGCCGGTCGATATCCAGCAGGAAATGCAGCGCAGCTATATCGACTATGCGATGAGCGTGATCGTCGGACGCGCGCTCCCCGAGGTGCGCGACGGCCTCAAGCCGGTGCACCGGCGGGTTCTCTACGCAATGTATGACTCCGGCTTCCGCCCGGACCGCAGTCCGGCGAAGTCCGCCCGGTCGGTGGCTGAGACCATGGGCAACTACCACCCGCATGGCGACTCGTCGATCTACGACACTCTGGTCCGGATGGCACAGCCGTGGTCATTGCGGTACCCACTCGTTGATGGACAGGGCAACTTCGGCTCACCGGGAAATGACCCGCCGGCCGCGATGCGCTACTGCGTCACCGGTGATGCACTGGTTCGCCTCCCCCTCGGTCAGACCGCGCGGATAGGCGATATCGCCGCAGCCAAACCCAACACCGACGTGGCCGTGGACTTCAAAGTCCTGGACCGCCACGGCAACCCCGTCTCAGCCGACCGACTGTTCCACTCGGGTGAGCACCAGACGTTTACCGTCACGACAACCGAGGGTTTCACCGTCACCGGAACCGCCAACCATCCATTGCTCTGTCTGGTCGACGTAGGCGGCGTTCCGACTCTGCTGTGGAAGCTGATTGAAGAAATCGGCGTCGGCGATCACGTCGTACTTCAACGTACGAAACCGGCCGAACTGGGCTGCGCCGAGTGGTATGACACGCTCACCGGCCTGCTGTTGGGAGCGTTCATCAGCGAGGGGTTCGTCAGCGACCGCCGCGCGGGCTTCAATAATCTCGACCGCGACTACTTCGCCAATGTCGTCGCCGCCTACGACGCGGTCGTCGGCGGAACCAGATACATCTCCGAAAGAACGATCGCCTCTGGCTCGAGACTGCTCGAACTGGATGTTCACAATCTCAGCGCATTGGCCGACAGCCCGCTCGCTGAGCTATCCGGTGTCCGGTCGGCGGACAAGTTCATTCCCGACCGTGTGTGGAATTCGCCGGCACCGGTCAAGCGCGCATTCCTCCAGGCTCTTTTCGAGGGCGATGGCTCATGCTCTGCACTACCGCGCAACACCGTTCAGATCTCTTATTCGACCCGTAGCGCCCGACTGGCGGCCGACGTTCAGCAGATGTTGCTGGAATTCGGTGTGTTGGCACGACGCTATGAGCACGCGACCGGCGAACACAAGGTCGCCATCACTAGCCGGGAACAGGCAACGCTGTTCGCGACCGAGATCGGATTCGGTGGCTCCAAACAACCGAAGCTTGTCGGCATCCTGCACGGCCTACCCGATACCGCAGCCGGACTCGACAGCGACTCTGTGCCGGGGTTGGCGCCGTTCATCCGTCAACAAGGCGGTGGGAGCTGGCGCGATAAGGAGTGGCTGCGAAAGAACAACGTCGATCGCGTGTCTCGGTGGCGACGTAAGGGCGAAGAGATCCTCAGTCATATCGCCGATCCGGATGTCCGGGCGATCGCCTCGGAATTAACCGACGGACGTTTCCACTATGCCCGCGTGGCATCAGTCACCGATGCCGGTGTACAGCCGGTGTACAGCCTCCGCGTAGACACCGACGATCACTCCTTCATCACCAACGGCTTCGTCAGCCATAACACCGAGGCACGACTCACCCCCCTCGCGATGGAGATGCTCCGCGAAATCGACGAGGAGACAGTCGATTTCATCCCCAACTATGACGGCCGGGTCCAGGAACCGACGGTGCTACCGAGCCGGTTCCCCAACCTGCTCGCCAACGGCTCCGGCGGTATCGCGGTCGGGATGGCCACCAATATGCCACCGCATAATCTGCGCGAGCTGGCGGAGGCGGTCTACTGGTGCCTGGAGAACTTCGACGCCGACGAGGAGTCCACCCTCGCGGCGGTGATCGAGCGGATCAAAGGCCCGGACTTCCCCACATCGGGATTGATCGTCGGTACTCAGGGAATCCTTGACGCGTACACCACCGGTCGCGGTTCGGTCCGGATGCGCGGCGTGGTGACGATCGAGGAAGACTCGCGTGGCCGCACTTCGATTGTCATTACCGAGCTGCCCTATCAGGTCAACCACGACAACTTCATCACCTCGATCGCTGATCAAGTCCGCGACGGCAAAATGGGTGGCATCTCGAATATCGAGGACCAGTCCAGTGACCGTGTCGGCCTGCGGATCGTGGTGGAGATCAAGCGCGATGCCGTGGCGAAGGTGGTGCTGAACAACCTCTACAAGCACACCCAACTACAGACCAGCTTCGGCGCCAACATGCTGGCCATCGTCGACGGGGTGCCGCGCACGTTGCGGCTGGATCAGTTGATCCGCTACTACGTCAACCACCAGCTCGACGTGATCGCCCGGCGTACCACCTACCGGCTGCGGAAGGCCAATGAGCGCGCCCATATTCTGCGCGGTCTGGTCAAAGCGCTCGACGCGCTCGACGAGGTGATCGCGCTGATCCGCGCCTCCGAGACCGTTGATGTGGCACGCACCGGGTTGATCGAACTCCTCGATATCGACGAGATCCAGTCGCAGGCCATCCTCGACATGCAGTTGCGTCGGCTTGCCGCACTGGAGCGCCAGCGCATCATCGAGGATCTGGCCAAGATCGAAGCCGAAATCGCCGATTTGGAAGACATCCTGGCCAAGCCCGAGCGTCAGCGCACCATCGTGCACGACGAACTCGCGGAGATCGTCGAGAAGTACGGCGACGACCGACGCACCCGGATCGTCGCGGCGGAGGGTGATGTCTCCGATGAGGATCTGATTGCGCGCGAGGACATTGTTGTCACGATCACCGAGACCGGTTACGCCAAACGCACCAAGACAGACCTGTACCGCAGCCAGAAGCGCGGCGGCAAGGGTGTACAGGGAGCCGCACTCAAGCAGGACGACATCGTCCGGCACTTCTTCGTCTGCTCGACCCACGACTGGATCCTGTTCTTCACCACCCAGGGCCGGGTCTACCGGGCCAAAGCTTATGAACTGCCGGAGGCGCTGCGCGCGGCCCGCGGCCAGCACGTCGCCAACCTGCTGGCGTTCCAACCCGATGAACGCATCGCCCAGGTCATTCAGATCAAGAGCTACGACGATGCGCCCTATCTGGTGCTGGCAACCCGCAACGGGTTGGTGAAGAAGTCGAAGCTGACCGATTTCGACTCCAACCGGACCGGCGGCATCGTGGCGGTCAATCTCCGCGATGGCGACGAGCTGGTCGGCGCGATTCTGTGCTCAGCCGACGATGATCTGCTGCTGGTCAGCGCCAAGGGTCAGTCGATCCGCTTTTCGGCCACCGACGAGGCGCTGCGGCCGATGGGCCGTGCCACCTCCGGCGTGCAAGGCATGCGGTTCAATGCCGACGACCAGTTGCTATCGCTCAACGTCGTGCGCGAGGGAACGTTCCTGCTGGTCGCAACGGCCGGCGGGTATGCCAAACGAACGGCAATCGAGGAGTACACGGCTCAGGGCCGTGGCGGTAAAGGCATCCTGACCATTCAGTACGACGCCCGCCGTGGCACGCTGGTGGGCGCCGTTGTGGTCGACGAGGACAGTGAGCTGTACGCGATCACCTCCGGTGGCGGTGTGATCCGGACCGCGGCACGGCAGGTTCGCAAGGCCGGGCGCCAGACAAAGGGCGTTCGCTTGATGAACCTGGGCGAGGGCGACAAACTGTTAGCCATCGCCCGCAATGCCGAGGAACAGGATGACCCCGACGACGACGGGGCCCCGGACACCGAGGCCGAAGCGACGTAGCGCCCGGGCCACCGGTTACTGGGCCACAGGTTAGGAGTGTTGGTGACTTCACCGAACGAGCCGGGCCATCCGGGCCCGGGCGAGCGCCCGGCCGGCGGGGACGGTTGGACTGACGTTCCGCCGTGGCCGAGCGGTGGTCGCAATCGTCCCGATGCCGCGCCCCAACGGACGTCACCGGAGCGGACGTCACCGGAGCGGATGGCACCGGAGCGGATGGCACCGGAGTTCCCAGTTCGGGAAGACCCGCGGGCGAGCCGGTACGTCACCGGTATGGCGGCACCGGATCTCTCGGCGATGAGCCCTTTGGCCCAACGGCCGGATCCCGAACCGGCACAGGCGCGTGCGGAGTTCCGCACCGAGCGCAACGAGATCGCCACCATGACCGAGGCCATTCCCAGCGAGTTACCTGACCTGTCCGGTCCCGCGCCCAAACCCGCGATGTCGCGCAGAGCGCCGGCGGAGTCGGCCCGGGCTCCCGGGTCGGCACCATGGCTGCAGCTGGGCAACCGTCCGCGTGGTCCGATCCGGGCCACCATGCAGATCCGGCGCATCGATCCGTGGAGTGCGCTGAAGGTGTCATTGCTGTTGAATGTGGCGCTGTTCTTCGTGTGGATGATCGCTGTGGCGTTTCTGTACCTTGTGCTTGGTGCCATGGGTGTGTGGAGCAAGCTCAATAGCAACGTCGGCGACTTGTTGACCAGCAGCAACGGTGGTGGCGGTGACTTGGTGTCGGCGGGGTCGATTTTCGGCAGTGCCGCGTTGATCGGTTTGGTCAATATCGTGCTGCTCACGGCGATGGCCACCGTCGGGGCCTACATCTACAACCTGAGCACCGATATCGTCGGCGGCGTCGAGGTCACCCTGGCCGATCTGGACTAACCCACCGACGCCGGCGGACTGCGCGTTTAGCCAGGACGGCCGTGGGTGCGGTAATCTCGTCGCTCGTCCGTGTTCGTTTCCGGGCCTATAGCTCAGGTGGTTAGAGCGCTTCGCTGATAACGAAGAGGTCGGAGGTTCGAGTCCTCCTAGGCCCACGATGTCCTAGTCGTCGACAAGCGTCCTCGCCGGCTAGGGCAGCGTCCGGGGCCTTAGCTCAGTTGGTAGAGCGCTGCCTTTGCAAGGCAGATGTCAGGAGTTCGAATCTCCTAGGCTCCACAATCCCCGCGGGTGCGCTACCGTCTGCGACGTGACTACGCCGACATCCTCCTCCGGTCAGGGAAATCTCACCGAAGAGGCCCGCTACTACGACTACGCGTCGACTGCCAATCCGATCCTCGCCGGACTGATCCCGGCTGTCCCGTACCACTCCTTCGCCCCGGATTTCTTTGAGCGCGAATCGAGCGGCATTCTCCCCCTGGACGTCAGCGATCAGATGAAAGTCCCCGGGCCCGCCACCAGTCCGGCGCTCCTCGCCAACTTTGTCCGGATTGTCAACGGAAGCATCACCACGAGTGCGCTGGCCACCAGCCAACTGTTCTTCGTATTCCAGGGGTCAGGCCGCACCGAGGCCTGCGGAAAGAGCATTGAGTGGTCTGAAGGGGATTTCATGGTTTTCCCCGCCCACGGCGAGGCCGTACATCACACCGATGGCGACGCTGGAATGTACTGGGTTCATGACGCTCCGCTGCTTCGCTACCTCGGCGTCACGGCCACCGAGGAACGATTTAAACCAACCGTCTTCCGCCACTCCACGGCGGCCGCCAAACTCGAAGAGATTGCCAACGATCCCGTGACGAGTCAGGCAAATCGCGTCAGTGTGCTTCTGGCTAACTCCAATTTCCCGCAGACCCGAACCATCACCCATACGTTGTGGGCGATGTTCGGCCTTCTGCCCAAAGGCAAGGTCCAGTATCCGCACCGGCATGAGTCCGTCGCGCTGGACTTTGTCATCAGTTGTAAGCCGGGGTGCTACACGATGATTGGCACCGAACTGGATTCACACGGAATGATCGTCAACGGCCACCGCGAAGACTGGAAATCAGGCGCCTCCTTCATCACCCCGGCGGGCTACTGGCACTCTCATCACAACGAATCAGGCGAGGACGCTCACGTTCTGCCGATCCAAGACGCCGGCCTGCACACGTACCTGCGCACGCTCGATATTTTGTACAGCCACGTCGACCACGACCGGGCCGCGTACATATCCCAGCGGCCCTAACCAGAACTGCCCGCGGCGGCTACGGGTAGCCCCGCCCCGACCGATGATGTCGCGGATGGCACACTATGTTCCCGTGAGCACAAGCCCGATCCAAACCGCGACCGCGACCCTTCACACCAATCGCGGCGACATCAAGATCGCCCTCTTCGGTAACCACGCCCCTAAGACCGTCGCCAACTTCGTTGGTCTGGCGCAGGGCACGAAGGACTACTCGACATCGAACGCATCCGGGGGAAGCTCCGGCCCGTTCTATGACGGCGCGGTTTTCCACCGCGTCATCGACGGGTTCATGATCCAGGGCGGCGACCCGACCGGCACCGGCCGCGGTGACGCGGGGTACAAATTCGCCGACGAGTTCCACCCCGAGCTGCAGTTCGACCGGCCCTATCTGTTGGCCATGGCCAACGCGGGCCCGGGCACCAACGGGTGTCAGTTCTTCATCACGGTGGGCAAGACCCCGCACCTGACCCGCAAGCACACCATCTTCGGCGAGGTCGTCGATCCGGAGTCGCAGAAGGTCGTCGACGCGATCGCAGGCACCCCGGTTGACCGCAACGACCGGCCGACCGACGCCGTGGTGATCGAGTCGGTCACCATCTCCTAGCGGAGGTCATGACCGGGCGTACCCGGCTGCGGTCAGCGCGTCCAGAACGGGCAGCGGATCGCCGCCGAGGTCCCAGCGGCTCAGCACGATCAGTCGCGGCTCGTGGGTGTCGATCTCCAGGAGTCGCACCGGGCGGCCAAATCGGCGAAATTCGGTGATGCGGATCAACTCGATATCGGCGTTCTGCAGCGTGACGGTGCGAAACCACCCGCGGTATTGAAGTCCGGCGGGGGTGATCGCCAGCCGCGGCTGGGCTCGCCATGATCCGGCCGCGAAGACCACCAGGCCGGCCGCCGCGATCGCGGTGAGGATCCGCCCCGGCGCATCGTTCGCGACCGTCGCGCAGCCCACCGCCATCAGAATTCCGGCCACGCCCGCGGCCGCGATACTTGCTGGCCGGGGACCCCATTGAAGGTTATCCACAACAACTATCCACAGTGGGGATGAATCACACCGTTGTGATTGTCGTCATCGCCACCGCATGGTCAACAACAATCCGACGATCATGAAGCCGAAGGCGATCGCGTAGTTCCATGGGCCCAGGTCCGACATCCACTGCAGCGCGGCCGGAGTGTCTAATCCGGAGGCCGCCAATTGGAAGATCAACAGCCACACCAACCCGATCAGCATCAGTCCGATAAATAGCACGACGAACCAGACGCTGGACGGGCCTGCTTTGACCTTGACCGGGGTGCGGCTGACCGAGCTGACGGTGAAGTCGTTCTTCTTGCGGACCTTGGACTTGGGCATGGCTACCTTCAGGAACGGTCGATGATGCGAGGATGGGCCGGATCGACTATGAGATTAACGCCGGATCGGTTATGAGATTAACTCAGAGGGGCCGCGGCCAGGTGGGGCCGGACCCCGAAGGCGGCGCGCCTGCCCGTCGATCCCCGTGGCGATTCGGGGTCCCGGTGGTGTGCGTCTTCGCCGGCCTGCTGCTGGCCGCCACGCACGGTGTCTCCGGGGGCGGTGAGATCCGCGGCAGTGATTCGCCCCGGTTGGTCGACCTGGTTCGCGACGCGCAGGCGTCGGTGGAACGCCTCGATGCCCAGCGCGACGCGCTGTCCTCGGAGATCGACGCCACCCATGGTGCGCTGGCCGGTACCGCTCTGGCGGCGATGCAGGATCGGATCGAGGTGCTGTCGGCCGAGGCCGGACTTGATCCGGTACGCGGACCCGGCCTCATCGTGACTCTCACTGACGCCCAGCGCGACGCCAACGGCCGGTTCCCGCGGGATGCCGCTCCTGACGATCTGGTGGTCCATCAGCAGGACATCGAGGCGGTGCTCAATGCGATGTGGAGTGCCGGAGCCGAGGCGATCGCACTGCAGGATCAACGGATCATCGCCACGTCGGCACCGCGGTGTGTGGGCAATACCCTGCTCTTCAACGGCCGGACCTACAGTCCGCCGTACACGATCACCGCGGTGGGCGATGCCGACGCCATGCGATCCGCGCTCGCCGACGCCGCTCTGGTTCGGCTCTACAAGCAGTATGTGATCCGCTTCGGTCTCGGATACAGCGAGCAGGCGCCCGGCCAGGTTGAGGTCGCCGGGTATCCGGGTCCGGTGCGGATGCGCTACGCGGAACCCGCCGGCCCCGTCGGCTACTGACCGAGTGCCCGCAGACCGCGCGGGTAACCTGTCAGACGTGCAGGTCTTGGTCATCGACAACTACGACAGCTTCGTGTTCAACCTGGTTCAGTATCTGGGCCAGCTCGGTGTTGATGCGCAGGTGTGGCGTAACGACGATCCTCGGTTGGCCGGCGCCGCTGCGATCGCCTCGGTTGCCGACGAATTCGATGGCGTGCTCCTGAGTCCCGGACCGGGTACGCCCGAGCGGGCCGGCGCCTCGATCGAATTGGTACGTGCGTGCGCGGCGCACCGCACCCCGCTACTCGGTGTCTGCCTCGGCCATCAGGCCATCGGAGTGGCGTTCGGCGCCACCGTCGACCGCGCGCCGGAACTGTTGCATGGCAAGACGAGCACGGTGTTCCATACCAATGTCGGTGTGCTCCAAGGCCTTCCGGACCCCTTCGTCGCGACGCGCTACCATTCGCTGACTATCCTGCCGGAGACCGTACCGCCTGAATTGGAAGTCACCGCCCGAACCCAGGGCGGGGTGATCATGGCCGTTCGTCATGTTGACATGCCTATTCATGGCGTGCAGTTCCACCCGGAGTCGATCCTGACCGAGGGCGGACATCGGATGCTGGCCAACTGGCTCGGCTACTGCGGGGATCGGCCCGACGAGTCGCTGGTGCACCGTCTGGAGCAGGAGGTCGCCGATACCGTTCACCACGCGACCAACGGCGATCCGGCGCGGGTCTCTACGGCGCAAAGCTGAGCGTCAGCGGGGCGTCGAAAATCAGACCGGAACCCGGCGGCGGACTCTGGAGGACAACCGCATTGGCGCGCTGACCGCTGTTCGGAACGTCCGGACCCTTCACCAGAACACCGGTCCAGCCCAGTGCCCGCAGGTTCGGCTCGATATCTGACCAGAACTGGCCCATCACATTGGGCATGACGAACTGATTGCCCTTCGACACCTGCAAAGTGATCGGGCTGTCCAGGGGGGCGGCGGTTCCTACCGGCGGATCGGTGCCCAGCACCTGTCCGGCCGGTGCGGGGCTGTCGACGGTCGCGGTGAGGACGGTCGGGAAACCCAGCGTGTTGAGGTTCTTGGTGGCCAGGTCCGCGGTCTGTCCCCCGACATCGGGAATGTCCCGGGTTCGGGGGCCGGTCCCGACGACGATGGTGATCTCATTGGTGATCGCCGAGGTCTGGTTGGCCGGCGGCACCGTGCTGAGCACCTTGTCTTTTTGCTCCGGGGCCGAGGGCTCCTCACCCTGTTTGAACTTGCCGAAGCCGGCCGCCGTCAACTTCTTGACCGCATCGGCGTAACTCAATGTCGCGACGTCGGGCACCTCGCGTTGCTCGGGGCCGGTCGATACGCTGATCAAGATCTCGTCACCGGCGCTGACCGATGTGTCACCCGCGGGGTCGGTCTTGATGACGTGATCCGGGGGCACGGTGTTGTCAGGTTTCTGCTGGGTGCGGATCTTGAAACCCTTGTTCTGCAACGAGGCGATCGCATCGGCGGAAAGCTGGCCCCGAACGTCGGGCACCTGTACCGCTCGCGGCTTGCCGCCGACCAGGTTGATCGCCAGGGTCACCACCACAGTCAGGATCGCCAGCGCCGCCGCCGCCGCCAGCCAGCGGCCAACCGAACCGCCACCACGTCCGGCTCGCGCGTAGTCGTATCGCCCGGGTCCCGAGGAAGCATCCGAGCGGCCCGACCGCGATGGCGCCATCATCATCGTGCGCTCAGCCTGGGTGAGCACCTTCGGCGCCTCGGGCTTCTCGCCGCTGTGCACACGAACCAGATCGGCGCGCATCTCGGCGGCGGTTTGGTAGCGGTTGTCAGGATTTTTGGTTAGTGCTTTGAGTACCACGGCGTCGAGTTCCGGTGAGATCCCCGCACGTCTCTGTGACGGCGGCACCGGGTCCTCGCGCACGTGCTGGTATGCGACGGCGACCGGGGAGTCACCGACGAAAGGTGGTTCTCCGGTGAGCATTTCGTACAACACACACCCCAGCGAGTACACATCGGAGCGCGCGTCGACCGATTCGCCGCGCGCCTGTTCCGGCGAGAGATATTGCGCAGTGCCGATCACCGCGGCGGTCTGGGTGACTTTGTTGCTGCCGTCGGCCAGGGCGCGGGCGATACCGAAGTCCATGACTTTCACGGCACCGGTTTTGGAGATCATGATGTTGGCAGGCTTCACATCGCGATGGATGATCCCGTGTTGGTGACTGAAGTTAAGCGCCTGGCAGGCATCGGCGATCACTTCCAGAGCCCGCCGTTGGGGCATGGGCCCGTCGGTCTGCACAATGTCGCGCAGCGTGACTCCGTCGACGTACTCCATCACGATGTACGGCAGCGGTCCACTGGACGTCGCGGCCTCCCCGGTGTCGTACACAGCGACAATCGCAGGGTGGTTGAGCGCGGCGGCGTTCTGCGCCTCGCGGCGGAAGCGCAAGTAGAAACTGGGATCACGGGCCAGATCTGCGCGCAGCACCTTGATCGCGACATCGCGATGCAATCTGAGATCGCGGGCCAGATGTACCTCGGACATTCCGCCGAAGCCCAGGATCTCACCCAGTTCGTAGCGATCAGAGAGGTGCTGCGGTGAGGTCATCGCGGCGCCTCGACATCAAACCCGGTCGCCACGATCCGCATGCCGACGCCCGAATGGACGGTCCACCCCGATGGTGCCAGCGGCGGTGCGCCATCGGGGGCGTCCGGCGTGACGGTGTCGGTGACGGTCTGCTGGACGGGGGTGTTGGCGCGTTTGTCGCGGTCGGCCAGCACGATCAGGATTGCACTGATGATGGCGAGCGCGCCGAGCACGCCGGCCGCCCAGAGGAGGGCGCGCTGGCCGGAGGAGAACGCTCCCCGCGCCGGCGGAGGTGACCGGTGACCGGCACCCGCTCGGGTTCGCGGGGCAGACCGCGCGGGTGGGGCGGACCGAACCTCCGGGGTGGACCGTTTGGAACCCGGAATCGCCGCCGGGTTGGCTTTGATGACGGGTGCGGAGTTCGGTCGCGGCGCACGCCGGCCGGATCGAACCGCCGACACCGCGTCGGCGAACTGCCCTCCATTGCGATACCGCATTCCGGGGTTCTTCACCAGGGTGATCTCGATGAGCTCCCGGACATTGGGGGGGAGGTCCGCGGGAAGGGGCGCCGGCGTCTCTTTGATGTGCTTCATCGCCACCGTCAGCGCACCATCACCGGTAAAGGGCCGCTTACCCGAAACAGCTTCGTAGCCAACAACTCCCAGGGCATACACATCGCTGGCGGCGGTGGCGTCCTCCCCCAGCGCTTGTTCCGGCGCGATGTATTGCGCCGTTCCCATGACCATTCCGGTCTGGGTGACCGGTGCGGCATCGACGGCCTTGGCGATGCCGAAGTCGGTCAGTTTCACCTGACCGTTCGGCGTGATGAGGATATTGCCGGGTTTGACGTCGCGGTGTACCAAGCCGGCGGAGTGGGCGACCTGCAGCGCCCGACCGGTCTGCTCGAGCATGTCGAGGGCGTGGCGCAGGGACAGTCGGCCGGAGCGTTTGAGCACCGAGTTCAGCGGCTCGCCGTTGACCAGTTCCATCACCAGATAGGCGGTACGACCCTCGCCGTCCATATCGGTCTCGCCGTAATCGTGGACTGCGGCGATGCCGGGATGGTTGAGCATGGCGACGATGCGCGCCTCGGCGCGAAACCGCTCGAGGAATTCAGGGTCGGAGGAGAACTCCTGCTTGAGCACTTTGACCGCGACCCGCCGTCCGAGCCGGCTGTCGACGGCCTCCCACACCTGGCCCATGCCGCCGGTCGCGATCAACCGCTGTAGCCGGTAGCGCCCGGACAGCGTCACACCCACGCGGGGACTCATTGCTTGCCTCGCTTCGCTCGGCTGCGGGGACTCATTGCTTGCCTCGCTTCGCTCGGCTGCGGGGACTCATTGCGCCCCCTGCAACGCCGCGGCGATGGCAGCCCGTCCGATCGGCGCGGCCAGTGCACCACCGGTGGCCGACAGCCGATCTCCGCCGTTTTCGACGAGCACCGCGACCGCGACCTTGGGGTTCTGCGCCGGTGCGAACGCGATATACCAGGCGTGCGGAGGCGTGGCCCGCGGATCGGTGCCGTGCTCGGCTGTTCCGGTCTTGGATGCGATCTGCACGCCGGGGATCGCCCCCTTCTGCTGGGTGAATTGTTCGGCGGCGACCATCAAATTCGTTAGCTTAGCCGCGACCTGTGCTGATACCGCTCGCCGTTGCTCCTGTGGCGCGGTCTCGCTGATATTGGAGAGGTCCGGCCCTTCAAGCCGGTCAACAAGATAGGGCTGCATCACCACACCTGCGTTGGCAATCCCCGCGGCCACCATGGCGTTCTGCAGGGGAGTCACCGCGACGTCCTTCTGCCCCATGCTGGACATCCCGACCGCGGCAGCATCGGCCATCGGGCCCACGGTCGACTCGGCCACCTGAAGGGGAATGGCCGCCGGCGGACTGTCGAACCCGAACGCGTCCGCTGTGCTGCGCAACGCCCCGGCGCCGATCCGCATGCCAAGTTCAACGAAAGCGGTGTTACAGGACCGCTCGAAGGCCTCCCGCAGGGGCGCGGTCGGCCCGGTCCCGCACGGTGTCCCCCCGTAGTTCTCCAGCGTCGCGGTGCTGTTGGGCAGCGTGATGGAACCGGCGGCGGTCAGCGGCTCGTTTTCGGTGATACCGGCCTGCAGCGCTGCCGCGGTGGTGATCACCTTGAAGGTGGACCCGGGTGGGTAGCGCTCAGCGATGGCGCGATTGGTCAGCGGCGATCCCGCATCGTCGCGCAGCTGCTGCCAGGCAATGCCCTGGGCTTCGGTGTCATGGGTGGCGAGCAGGTTGGGGTCATACGACGGCGAGGACACCATCGCCAGGATCTTCCCGGTGGCCGGCTCCAGAGCCACCACTGAGCCCTTGCACGGTCCGTCGCAGCCTTGTTGCAGAGCCGTCCAGGCAGCCTGCTGAATGCGCGGGACCAAGGTGGTCTGCACATTGCCGCCGCGCGGGTCCCGGCCGGTGAAGAAATCCGCGAGCCGCCTTCCGAACAGCCGCTCATCAGAGCCGTTGAGGATCAGGTCCTCGGCCCGCTCGAGCCCGTTGCTGGAGAACCGCAGTGAGTAAAAACCGGTCACGGGTGCGTAGATCAGCGGTTCCGGATAGACCCGCAGGAATCGATAGCGGCCGTTGGTGGACAGCGAGTACGCCAGTAACTGTCCACCGGCGGTGATCTGCCCACGCTGGCGCGAGTACTCGTCGAGCAGGACCCGCTGGTTGCGCGGGTCGGACCGCAATGCATCAGCGCGGAAGACCTGGGTGACTGTCGCGTTGATCAGGATTAGCACGGTAAAAGCCATGACCATCAACGAGATTCGGCGCAGTGAGGTATTCATGAGCGGGCGATCACCTCGGTGCGCGCCGCGGCGATCGGTGTGTACTGGCTGGTGTGGATCGGACGCCGGGCGGCATGGGAGATCCGTACCAGGATGGCCAGCAGTAGGTAGTTGGCCACCAGTGACGAGCCGCCGTAGGACATCCAGGGTGTGGTCAGCCCGGTCAGTGGAATGAGCCCGGTGACCCCCCCGACGACGATGAACAGCTGGATTGCCAACGTCGACGCCAACCCGGCGGCCAGCAGCTTGCCGAAGCTGTCGCGGACGGCGATCGCAGTTCGCAGACCGCGCACGATCACGATGGTGTAGAGCATCAGCACGCCGGCCAGCCCGACGAGACCCAGCTCCTCCCCGACGACGGCGATGATGAAATCCGTGGACGCCGCCGGGACGGTGCCCGGCTGGCCGTTGCCCAGGCCGGTCCCGAAGACGCCACCGGTGGCGAAGCTGAATTGCGACTGCACCATCTGGTAGCCGAAGCCCTCGGGGTCGGCGAAGGGGTCCATCCAGGTCTGCACGCGGTCTCGGACGTGACCGAAAAGGTGATACGCCACCACGCTTCCCGCACCGAACAGACTCAGGCCGATCACCACCCAACTGAACCTCTCCGTGGCGATATAGACCATTACCAGGAACGAGGCATAGAGCAGCAGGGAGGTGCCGAGGTCCTTCTCGAACACCATCACTCCAACCGAGATGATCCACGCCGCCAGCAGCGGCGCCAGATCACGTGGCCGTGGCAGATCCATACCGAGGAAGTGCTGGCCGACGCTGGTGAAAAGATTGCGTTTGGCGACAAGCACTCCGGCGAAGAAGATCAGCAGCAGGATCTTTGAGAATTCCGCGGGTTGAATACTGAAGCCCGGCAGACGGATCCAGATCTTTGCACCGTTGGTCTCCGACAGACTGGTTGGCAGTAGCGCGGGAATCGCCACCAGCACCAGTCCGGCCGCACCGCAGATGTAGTCGTAACGGGCCAGCATCCGATGATCGGTGAGGAAGACGACCACCAGCGAAAAACCGACGACACCGACGAGGGTCCACAGCATCTGCTGTCCGGCGCCGGGACCGTCGGAGGTCGCTCCACCGACGAGGTCGAGACGATGGATGAGCACCAGACCCAGGCCGTTGAGCAGTGCGACGACGGGGAGCAGTAGCGGGTCGGCGTAGGGCGCGAAGCGCCGGATCACCAGGTGCGCGCCGACGAACAAACCGAGAAACGCCAGCGTGTAGATGACGAGATCCCAACTGAGGCCCTGTTCCTGGTTGGCCTCGATGATCATCAACGCAACACCGGTGATGACGGTGGCGAAACACACCAGACCGAACTCCGCGTTGCGGCGGGTCGGCAGCGTCGGCGTGAGCGTGATCGGGGGCTGGGGTGCCGTGGTCATCAGGCTGCCGCCCGGCAGTCGATCCCCGGCTTCTGCGGCGGGGCGGGCAGAGGTGTGGCTGAGGTCTGCGATGTCGCCGTCGGAGTGGTCGTCGGCTTTGGCGTCGCCGTCGGGTTCGGTGTGGGTTTCGCCGTCGTGGGTTTGGTCGTCGTCGGAGCCGCCGGCGTAGTGGACCCGCTTCGGGGTGCCGCTGAGGACGCCGGGGTTTTCGGGGTCGGCGCTACACACTTCGGCAGCAGTGAGTTGTGAGCCAACTCCCGCATCTGGGCGATGGCATCATCCAGGCTTCCGGCTGGCAGCCCGGCAGTGACCTGGGCTCGACCCGGCGGCCGCAGATCCTGAAGTCGCATCAACGCGCAACTCATGCCGGCGACGTTTTGTTCG
>Ga0164295_10000593_pt1 | contig 30431 bp, 29 predicted proteins | sample GEODES006metaG_FD_111798 | JGI IMG/M metagenome (GOLD analysis project Ga0164295, IMG submission 111798) | Oligotrophic lake water microbial communities from Sparkling Lake, Wisconsin, USA - GEODES006 metaG | ecosystem: Environmental > Aquatic > Freshwater > Lake | place: USA: Sparkling Lake... | reverse complement strand
TGCGCATAGCCCTCCGGGGTGAGGACCTCGGAGAGGTTGGCTCTGGTGGCGGCCATCGCGAGCGGGTTGCCGTTGAAGGTGCCCACCTGTTCGTAGCGACCGTCGGCGATCGCCGACATGACCTCGTTGGTGCCGCCGATAGCCGCAACCGAGATGCCGCCACCCAGTGCCTTGGCCAGGCAGACCACATCGGGTGTCACGCCGGACAGCCCGGTGATTCCGGCGGGCCCGGTAGTGAACCCGGTCTTCACTTCATCGAAGATCAGCACCGCGCCGGCTGCGTGCAGCAGCTCTCGGATCGTGGCCAGGTAGCCGTCGGCTGGCGGGATAATGCCGGCGTTCATCATGGCCGGTTCGACGATCATGCCGGCAATCTGATTCGGGTGCTCAGCCAACGCCCGGGCAACGGCCTCCGGGTCGTTGAACGGCACCACCACAACTAAATCCGTTATCGCGGAGGGGATTCCGGAATTGCCGGGTACACCGGTCGGGTGGTCACGGGGGCCGACCTCATCGGCTTCCGGGAGTACCGACACCTGCACCGAATCATGGTGGCCGTGGTAGCAACCCTCGACCTTGATGATCAGGTCGCGTCCGGTCACCGACCGGGCCAGATGCACGGCATCCATGGTGGCTTCGGTGCCGGAGTTCGCGAATCGCCACTGCGGTAGGCCGAATCGGCGGGCCAGTTCGCCGGCGTTCCAGATGGCGTCTTCAGTGGGTTGTGCGAAATGTGTTCCGCGACGCACTCGATCACTGACGGCGGCGACGATCGCCGGATGCGCGTGTCCGGCGATGGACGCCCCGTAACCGCCGTGCATATCGACGTACTCGGTACCGTCGACGTCGTACACCTTGGATCCGGCACCGTGGCTCATCCAGACCGCTTGCGGCTGGGCGATCTGCCAGTTCGACGTGGCACTACCGGCCAGATGTCCACCCGCGAGTGCGATGAGTTCGGTGCTGCGCGGTTGCCGGCGCAGGAACACCTGCTCTTCGTGGGCGATGAGGGCGTCGACGTCGCCCCGGACCGGTCTGTCGATAGCCGGCGAAACCACGGGAAACCTCCGCTCGATTGCCCTGTCCACCTGGGAAGAGGCGGCCCGGACAATTCCTGACTGAGCGTTCAGTCTATGTCAGATACGCCCGGGCGACAAGAAGCGAAACGCACTTGACCTCAACGCCGGGTATCGGTGTCTTAAATGTGCGAGAGTCCTGATACCGATCAACCTCGTGATTCCGGAGGCCGCAATGCCCGTACCCAGCCGACCCAGTTCGAGCCGCCGGCAGTTCTTGCAGCGTGCCGCACTCCTGGCGGGCGGAACACCCGCGCTCATTCTGTTCCTTGACGCCTGCGCCAAGTCCGATCAGACGTCATCGGCGCCGAGTATGAAGATCGCTTCGCCTGACAAACCGGTCACCTGGGATATCGCCAAGGACAATGAGCCGATCGCCGATGGACTTACTCCCGAGAAAGCCGCGACGCTCCAGCTTTACAGCTACGCCGATTATGTCTCGCCTGGTGCCATCAAGTCCTTCGAGGAGAAATACGGCGTGACCGTCGCGGTCTCGACCTTCAACGACACCGATGAGGCGATCACCAAGATCCGCGCCGGCAGTGTTGACTACGACGTCTTCTTCCCGAGCTACGACCAGATTGGCAAGCTGGTGAACGGTTCGCTGCTGCGGCCGCTGAATCACAGTTACATCCCGAATATCAGTAACGTCTGGCCGGTCTTTACCAACCCGTTCTACGACCAGCAGTGGCGCTACACCACGCCTTACACCGTCTACACCACCGGCATTGGCTGGAACAACACCGTGGTGCCCGCCGATATCGGTGCGCTGAAGAACCCCTACGAGTCACTGTGGGATCCGGCGTACAAGAATAAGACGGCTGTGATCGATGACTGGCACACCGCGATGTCGATGGTCCTGCTCAAGTCGGGCATTACGGATGTGAACACCTCGTCTGCGGCGGACCTCAAAATAGTCGGCGAGCAGTTGACCGCCCTGGTGGCGGCGACTTCGCCGAAGGTCACGATCACGATGTACACCGACGTGCCCACCGGTCAGATCGGGCTGACGCAGATGTGGTCCGGCGACATCATCAACGCGCAGAACTACCTGCCTGAGGGCGTGACGGCCGAGGTGCTGCGCTACTGGTTCCCCACCGATGGAAGAGGGTTGGTGGATAACGACCTGATGGTGATTTTGCGCGGCGGTAAGAATCCGGTGCTGTCACATTTGTTTATCAACCACATGCTGGACACCGAATCCGCAAAGCAGAACTTCAAGCAGATCGGCTACCAGCCCCCCCAGGTGTCGATGAGTCCGGACTCTCTGGTGGCGGATGGCTTCGTTGCTGAGAACATCAAGACCGCCATCGTTCGGCCCGAGTACTACGACGTCGGCTACCGAATCCTGGAACTCGACCCCGAAAACGACGCGGCTTGGCACAACGTCTGGCGTGCCTTCAAGGCTGGGGGATCCTGACCCCGGTGACGCTGACTGAGGTTGCGACGCAAGCGAAGCCGCAGTCGAAACGGGTGCGGCTTCCTGCACTCGGGCCCGTATTGGCCGCGCCCGGAATTATCTGGCTGCTGCTGTTCTTTCTTGCTCCGCTGTACGTCGTGTTGGCGATCGTCTTCGGCCGAACTGACCCGATCTTCCGCACGGCCGTTCCAGTGTGGAATCCGCTGCAGTGGAACCCGGCTCAGTTCAACTATGTCATAAGCCGCATCGTCGGTGAAAACAACATCTTTGGTCCGGCATTGCTGCGCACTGCGATCTACGTGTTGTTGGCCGGCCTGTTGTGCTTGCTGCTGGCCTTCCCGGTGGCCTACTACACCGCGCGGTTGTCCGGCAGATGGAAAGGCTTGTTGCTGGCCGCGTTGATCGCACCGTTCTGGATCAGCTACATGATGCGGATGCTGGCCTGGGTAAATCTGCTGCAGGATGACGGACTGGTCAACCGGATGCTCAGTTTCGGCGGCGTGTTCGATGTTCGGACACATTGGCTGACCGGTCAGCCTGTAGTCGTCGTGCTGGGGTTGGTCTACGGCTATGTGGCGTACATGATTCTGCCGTTGTATGCCGGGTTGGACCGGCTGCCGCAGTCCACTCTCGAAGCGGCCCGCGATCTTGGCGCCAGCCGGTTCGCGTCGTTCTGGCGCGTCACGTTGCCGATGTGCCGGCCCACGATTGTGGCCGCGGTTCTGCTGACCTGCCTGCCGATGCTGGGTGACTACTTCACCTCGGACATGCTGTCGGCCTCGCCGAAGACCGCAATGGTGGGCAATCTGATCAACGACAGCGTGCAGTCTCCGGGGCAGACCGGTCAGGCCGGCGCCCTGGTGATGCTGGTTCTGCTGGTCGCGGTATTGCCGATGTTCTATTACGTGCGGGTGACGTCGCGCGGGGACACGGCGTCATGAAAGGCACGGAGTCATGAGGGGCCCGGTCGCGTGGTGGAACGACCCGTGGCGACCGCCGCGCATCCTGGTTGCGGTCACGTTCGGCTACTTGGCGTGGTCGCTGATCCCGGTGCTGATCGCGGTCATCTTTTCGTTCAATGATGGTCGGTCCCGCACCGTCTGGCAGGGCTTTTCCACCCGCTGGTACTTCGGGGATCCGGTCAAGTCGGTCTGGCACGATGCCGCACTGCACACCGCCCTATTTCAGACGTTGAAGCTGGGTGTCATCGCCACGCTGATCACCGTTCCGCTCGGCGTGATGTTCGCGATCGGGATCGACCGCTGGCGAGGGCGACTGCCGGCGGGGGCGAACATGCTCATGCTGGTGTCCTTCGTTCTGCCCGAGGTGCTCCTGGCCGTCGCGTTGCTGTTTGTGGTGACGTCACTGCCGCTACCCATTCAGTTGGGCACCGGCGCGCAGGTGCTCGGTCTGGTGACGTACCAGATTGCCTATCCGGCTGTACTGGTTCGTGCACGGCTGGCCACCATCGGCACCCAATACGAAGAAGCGGCAATGGATCTGGGGGCCTCACCGCTGGCGGCTTTACGCCGGGTCACCTTGCCGATGTTGCTTCCGGCGATTTTCGCCAGCACGGTCCTGGTGTTCGCGGATGTGATCGATAACTTCGTGCTGGTGCGCTATCTGTCTGGGAACTCCTCGACCGAACCGGTCTCGGTGAAGATTTACAACACTGCGCGCGCCGCCCCGACGCCGGCGCTCAATGCGTTAGCCACCCTGTTGTTATTCGCTGCATTGCTGGCGATCACGGTGGGTTACCTGATCTACCGTCGGATGACTCGCGGGGACAACACCGCCGCGGGTGGTATTGCCGCATTCGCAGGTGAAGCCTGAACCGTTGAAGGTAGCCGCGTTGGGGTAGACCTGAACCACTGTGCGGACTATTCTTGACTGCATGTTCAAACAGTCGGATCCGGCCCCGCTACCCGCAGATGGACTTGCCGCGTCGCTGGCGCCGTTTGGGTCCTCGCGAATGCTGCCGCGTGAGGCCTATGTCGACCCCGACGTGTTCGAGTGGGAGCAACGCAATATCTTCTCCGGCTGGCACTGTGTCGGCCACGCCTCCGACCTCGACGGTGTCGGCGCACAGCGCGCGGTCGGTTCCGGTGCCAACGGCATCCTGCTGGTACGCGATGAGGACGAGGTCGTGCGGGCGTTCGCCAACGTCTGCCGCCACCGCGGACATGAACTGCTGGCCTGTGGAGCGACCATCAAACGCCGCGGCGTGGTGTGTCCGTACCACTCGTGGTCGTTCAAACTCAACGGCGAACTGCGCAAGGCCCCCGGATTCGACGACCTCAACAACGCAGAGTTCGGACTGACCGAACTCCGGCTCGTTGATTGGCACGGCTGGCTTTTCGTCGATCCCAGCGGACGCGACACCGACTTCGCCCAGCATGTCGCCGGAACTGAGGAGGTCATCAGCCCCTACCGGCCGGAGGATCTCACGATCGTTGCGCGGCACTCCTACGAACTCGCCACCAACTGGAAGGTCATCGCCGAGAACTACCAGGAGTGCTACCACTGCTCGACGATCCATCCCGAGTTGTCGAGGATCAGCCCGCCGACGAGTGGGGACACCGTTGAGCTGTCCGGAGACTGGATGGGCGGCTCGATGTTCTTGATCGATGAGGCCGAGACGATGTCGCTCTCCGGACGCAGTGGCGGTGTGGCGATCAAGGGCCTGTCCGAGCAGGAACTTCGCACCGTGATGTATCTGGTCGGATTCCCCAACCTCCTGGTGAGCCTGCACCCCGACTACGTGATGACGCATACGATGACCCCGTTGGCTGCGGACCGTACCTTCGTCGAATGCGCCTGGGCGTTTCCGAAGGAGGCCGCTGAGCGGCCCGGCTTCGATCCGTCCTATGCGGTCGACTTCTGGGATCTCACCAACCGGCAGGACTGGACGGCGTGTGAGTCAGTCCAACGCGGTCTGAGTTCACCCCATGCCCAGCCGGGACCACTGGCACCCGAAGAAGAAGGCGTCTACCAGTTCGTCACACGCGTCGCGCGCGCCTACGTCGGCGAGCGCTGATCTCAATCACGAACCCCGGGTAGGGTTTCGGTCTCCTCGCTGGAACTGTCCAGCGCCTTGGCCGTCAGTTCCCGGCCGAGTTCGATGAGTTCCGCGGCCCGGTGAAAGTCAAGACTGCGGCAGGCGGTTCGTGGCACCTCGATCAGCACATCCGGCGGATAGGCGGCCAGTTGATGGCGAGCCAGCGCGGCCTGGGCTATTTCAATCGTCCGGTTCATCACCGCAAAGCTGCCCAGTTTCGGTGCCGGGGATTCGAATTCCCCCGGGTCGGAAATCTCCGAGTCCGATTCGTCGGCGTCGGAATTCGCGTTGGAAATCTCAGTGTCGGAGGCGATCTCCGCTCCGGTGCCGAACCTGCTCAGCACAGATCGGGCGGTCGGTGTCTCCAACAGTGCTGAGGTGCTGCGCAGCAGCCGGTTGAGCCGTTCACGCGTTGCCGTGATTTCCAGCCCGGTCGGCTCGTCGGCGCGAAGGTCGGTGTCGGTTCCAGAAAGGCTCACGGCGATGGTGAGATCGGCGTTGACTGCAGCGATCGGCGCCATCGGCAGCGGGTCGAGGATTCCGCCATCGGCCAAGAGGCGTCCGTCGAGGACATGCGGCGCGACGATGCCGGGGATCGCGATCGACGCGCGGATCGCATCATCGACCGGACCGCGCTGCAGCCACACCGACTTGCCCGCGATGAGATCGGTCGCGACTGCGGTAAAGGGAATCGGCAGATTCTCGATGGCTGCATCGCCGAGCATGTCGCGGACCGCGTCCAGGATCTTGCCGGCACGCAGCACGCCGGCGGCTGAAATCGACGGGTCCAGCAGTCGCAACATCGTTCGCTGGGTCAGGGTCTGCGCCCATTCGGTGAACTCGTCGAGTGAGCCGGCGGCATAGACACCGCCGACCAGTGCCCCCATCGATGACCCGGCGATACCCACTACCTCGTAGCCGCGGTCGCGCAGTTCGTTGATCACCCCGATGTGCGCGTATCCCCGTGCGCCGCCGCTGCCGAGCGCCAGCGCTACCCGTTTGACCATAACTCTCTATTGTTGCCGTGTTTTCCGTCGGCGTGATTCAAAGCGGGCTAACAGCCCCCGTCGGCGGCCGCCTGGACGGCGATGATGACGGCGGCCTGCTGCGCGGTGCTGAGTTCGGCCCAGGCTGAGTTAAAGGTCGCCGGGCCCGTCGAGGTGGAGGACTGCAGTTCCTTCAGGAAGGGTTCCACCATAGATTGGGGATCGCCGCCCTTGGCCGTCATCCACTCCTTGGTAGCCATGCAGGCCTGCGCGTATTGCTCCTCGGTTGACTGCGCCGGGACATCGATTCTGGTGGTGACCCCGCCGGGCGACACCCCGACGGGCTGCTCTCCGGAAGCGCCGTTCGGCTGCCCGGCAGACGGAACCGGAGCGGTCGAGTTGACGCCAGACCCGCCCTCCGAGGAACAACCCGTCACCGCGCTGGTCGTGACAGACACGATGAGGGCGGCGCTGAACTGGAGGCGATATCGGTGGCTGAGCATGATTGTCCTACTGGTTCTCGTCTGATCTGACCATCGGCCGTAGCCGCTCGGTCTTCTCTGGAGTCCACCCCGGCGGCTGCATGATCGCAGCCCAGGCGTTCACCACGTCCCTGACATAGCGATGCCCGTGACCGTCCGGTACGTCGACAGCTACTGCCATATCGGCAGACACCTGGAGGAACGTCACTACCGGAATCCACTTCATGTCATTGGATACGTCGTAACCGCGTGGCTCACGCAGCCAATCCGGTTCTGCGAAAAGCAGATCCGGCCTCCACCACGCGATCGGATCGGAGGCGTGCTGCAGGTACACGATCCGAGGATTTCCCCACGGCTGGTCGGGCCGGCCGAGGTCCTCTGGCCGCGCGGCAAACCGTACGTTGGCGCCGTCATCGAAGATCGGCAGCCACTCCGGTGAGCCGGGATCTCGATTGACGGTGATGTCGTCGCGCATGGTGTTGTTGAACGTCGGTCCGGAGAACAACGCTCCATTGGTGCGGGCGATGATGTTGTTGGGGCTCAGGAACGGTGCTTCGCCACCGAAGGACCCGAGGCTCTCGCCGAACACCACGATCTTGGGCCGCTGCGCTTCCGGCAGTGCCCGCACCTTCGCATCGACCGCCTCGAAGAGGGCCTGACCGGCCTGGCGCGCGTTCTCCTTATCCACCAGGAATGACAGCCAACTCGGTAGGAACGAGTACTGCATACTCACGATCGCGGTGTCACCGTTGTACATGTACTCAAGCGAGCCCGCTTCGGCGGCATTGACCCACCCGGTGCCCGTCGTGGTGGCCACCCCAATGACCTTGCGCTTGAGGCCGCCGGCACGCTCCAGTTCCGACGCTGCCAATTCGGCTCCAGCGCGGATTCCCGTGACGGAGTCGAGTCCGGCGTAGGCCCGAATCGGTTCGGTCGCCGGGGTTTTGTTGAACTCGGTGAGTTGGGCGACGGTAGGCCCTCCGCCGACGAAGATGCGTCCCTGATGACCCAGTGACTCCCAGGACACCATCGAGCCGGGGCCGCCGGAACGCAGCGGCGTGGTCGGTGCCGGACGTCGTGGATCCAGCTCGTTGTTGACCCGGGAGAAGGTCGTGTTCATGACGCTCATGGCGCCCCGCACCACGATGCCGTTGATGAGGGCGATGTTCACCGCGATCAAGGCCGCGATCACCACGACGACCGACACCCGCGGAGGTGCGACGCGGTTGAGTTGGCGCACGAGAAATCGGACCAGGCGTCCCATCAGCTGGCCGATCTCAACGAAAGTGAACAGAAAGATGATCGATAGCGCGGCCGCCTGCAGGTAGTTGAACCACTGCAATTGGGGAACACCCATCAGGGTGCGAACGTGACTCTGCCAGTAGTGGAAGTACCAGACACCTGATGCAAGTTCGATAGCGCCGACGATCACCAGAACAGGCCAGGCCCACCGCGGTGCGGGTGGACTCGTCGGCCGCGACCGCATGAATCGGATCAACCACACCGCGAACACCCCGAGGCCGTAACCGATCGCCCCGGCGAGCCCACTGAGTAGCCCCTGGAAGAGCGGGCCACGCGGCAGCAGCGACGGGGTCATCGACAACAGCAGGAAAACCAAGCCGACCGCGGTTCCGGTGAAGGTGTAACGGCGCTGCCACCAGTCCGGTTTGGTTGTGGCGGCGTCCGCGGCGATTGGTTCTGATTCGGCGACTGTCACGGGAGAGAACCTTAGCGGTGGGTGAAGTTCGGAGCCCGTTTCTCGCTGAAGGCCGCCATACCCTCGGTCTGATCTTCGGTGGCGAACGCCGAGTGGAAGAGTCGGCGTTCGTAGAGCAGGCCCTCGGCCAGCGGGGCCTCAAAGGCCCGGTTGACGGCTTCCTTGGCCATCCGCGATGCCGATCGTGACATCTGCGAGATCGTGGTGGCGACCCCGTTGGCCTCCTCCAGCAGATCATCGGCCGCAACGACGCGCGATACCAGGCCGATCCGCTCGGCCTCGGCGGCGTCGATGGTGCGTCCGGTCAGGATCATGTCCATCGCCTTGGCCTTGCCGACCGCCCGGGTCAATCGCTGGGAGCCGCCCATTCCGGGAAGGACGCCCAGTTTGATTTCCGGTTGACCGAACTTCGCGGTCTCCGCGGCGATCAGCACGTCGCACATCATCGCCAGTTCGCAGCCGCCGCCCAGCGCGTAGCCGCCGACTGCGGCGATCAGCGGCGTGCGAACGGCCGCGAGCTTGCCCCACGCTGCGAAGAAGTCCGATCCGAACACCTCGGAGAATGACAGGGTGGCCATCTCCTTGATGTCGGCGCCCGCGGCGAAGGCCTTGCCCGAGCCGGTGATGATGATGGCGCCGATGCCCGGATCGGCATCGAATTCGGCTGCGGCAGAGGTGACCTCGGCCATCACCTGACTGTTGAGGGCGTTGAGCGCCTCCGGCCGGTTCAGCGTGATGGTGCCGACCCGCTCCGCTCGGCTCACCAGGATGGTCTCGTAATTCACGTGTCCTCCGCTCTCGTTAAAAGGTCAGGTCCGGATCGGCCGGCGCGAAATAGCTCTGTACATCCTCGTCGGTCACCGCGGCCAGCGACACCGGGGACCACGTCGGGTTGCGGTCTTTGTCCACGACCTGCGCGCGGATGCCCTCGACAAGGTCGTGGGAGCGTGCCGCCGCACACGACGTCCGGTACTCCTGTACCAGGGTTTCTTCCAGCGTGGTGTACGCCGACGCGCGGCGAATCGATGCCAGTGTGACGGCCAGCGCGATGGGCGAGCGGGTGGCGATCAGGTCGGCTGCGTCGTGAGCGGGGCTCTGATCGTGGCCGCGCAGTGCGGCCACGATATCCATGACGGTTTCGCCGGCGTAGCAGTGATCGATCCAATCCCGTTGTGCGGCCAGGTTGCTGGCCGGGGGTTCCTGGGCGTGGTTGTCGACCGCCGCCTGCACGCCATCGGCCGTGACGGACGCGGTGAACGCCGCCAGGTCCGCCCGCGGAATGTAGTGGTCAGCCAAACCCAGCACGATCGCATCGGCAGCGGAGAACGGGGCGCCGGTCAGTGCGGCGTGCAAACCGAGCAGTCCGGGGGCGCGTGACAGCAGCATTGTTCCCCCGACATCGGGGATCAAGCCGATGCCGACCTCGGGCATCGCGATCTTCGAGGTATCCGTCACCACCCGGACACTGCCGTGCATCCCGATCCCGAGGCCGCCACCCATCACGATGCCGTCCATCAGTGCGATATAGGGCTTGGGGAAGCGGCCGATACGGGCGTTGAGGCGATACTCGTCGAACCAGAACCGTCTCGCCTCGGCGCCGTCGGCTTGGACGCTGTGGTAGATCGCCACCACATCGCCACCGGCGCACAGTCCGCGGTCACCTGCTCCGGCGACGAGCATTGATGTCACCGCGTCATCGTTGGCCCAGGCCGCCAGGGTGGCGTCCATGGTGGTGACCATGGTCTGGGTCAGGGAGTTAATGGCCTTGGGGCGATTGAGCGTCAGGAACCCGACTCCGCGGTCGAGGCGGGTCAGGATTTCGTCGGTATCAGCGCTCATCAGGGGGTCTTTCTCCGAGAAAGGTTGGATATCCTAGTTTTACCAGCAGGATCGCACCTGCCGACCATCGGGACGGCGGGTAAGGTTGGGAAGTGAACGGTCAACTTGGGTGAGTTCTCGGGAACTGATTCGGGATAGTCGTTCGTTGACCCATTGTTTAGTCGGCACACTTTGAGAGGATCCACGGTGCGGGAGAGCAGTAATCCGGTTTTCCGTTCGTTGCCTAAGCAACAGGGCGGATATGCACAGTTCGGTACCGGCATGGCCGGTGCGACCCAGCAGGTCGGCTATCAGACCGAGGCCTACACCACCCGCGCGCCACAAACCGGCGTCTCGCGGCCTTTGACCATCGACGATGTCGTCACCAAGACCGGTATCACGCTCGGCGTGCTGTCCGTGGTCGCGGTCATCTCCTACTTCCTGGTGTCGGCCAACGTTGCGCTGGCAATGCCGTTCACGCTGGTCGGCGCACTGGGCGGGCTCGCCCTGGTGTTGATCGCGACGTTCGGCCGCAAGCAGGACAATCCGGCCATCGTGCTCAGCTACGCCGCCCTCGAGGGCCTGTTCCTGGGCGCCATCTCGTTCCTCATCGCCAACTTCACCGTCTCGGGCATCAGTGCCGGGGCGCTGATCGGCCAGGCCATCCTCGGCACCATCGGTGTCTTCTTCGGCATGCTCGTGGTCTACAAGACCGGCGCGATCCGCGTCACTCCGAAGTTCACCCGGATGCTGGTGGCATCCATGATCGGCGCGCTCGTGCTGATGCTGGGCAACGCCGTCATCTCGATGTTCGGCAGCCACGACGGTGGCCCGCTGCGCAACGGCGGCACGATGGCGATCATCTTCTCGCTCGTCATGATCGTCATTGCGGCGTTCAGCTTCCTGCTCGACTTCGATTCCGCTGATCAGATGATCCGCGCCGGTGCACCGGAGAAGGCCGCCTGGGGCATCGCCCTCGGCCTCACCGTCACGCTGGTGTGGCTCTACCTGGAGATTCTGCGACTGCTCAGCTACTTCCAGCAACGCTAGTCACACGCAGCACAGCATCGACTCTGCGCCCAGATCGCGATTCACTAACAGATCGCGATCTGGGCGCAGACTCGTTTGAGGGCCGGCACTCGATGCTTGCCGCGTGGTCACTCTCAACAGCCCTTTCCTGGGAGGCCCTTTCCTCGGTGTCGAGGCGCTGGGCAACGGTCTGGTCCGCAAGCACCAATTGCGCTCCGACTATTCGGCACTCTTTCCCGGCGTCTACTTCCCGGCCGGCATTGAGCCGACAGTCGCCCAGCGGGCTGAGGCTGCCTGGTTGTGGTCGCACCGCCGAGGCGTGATCGCTGGAATGACCGCCGCGCGCCTCCACGGTGCGCGCTGGCTTGACGACGCGCTTTCCATCGAAATGTTTTGGGCCAATGCCCGAACGCCACCGGGCATCAGGACCTCTGCCGTCGCTCTCGGGACTGGTGAGACCGTGACGCTGGGTGAGCTTGCCGTGACGTCACTGGCTCGCACGGCGTTCGACCTCGCGCGTCGCCGGCCTGTGCACGCCGCCGTCGTACGCCTCGACGCTCTCGCCAATGCGGCCTCCTTCGATTGCGCGGACGTCCTCGGGCTCGCGAAGCGCCACCGGGGCGTGCGGGGTCTGCGTCAGGTCGAGCGCGTCCTCGATCTGCACGACCCCGGCGCACAATCGCCAAAGGAGACATGGCTGCGGCTATTGCTGATGGGGGGCGGCTTTCCGAGACCGCGCACCCAGATCCCTGTTGTCGTCGACGGCTACGTGAAGTACTACCTCGATATGGGGTGGGAGAACGTCAAGGTGGCGGTCGAATACGACGGAGATCAGCACCGCACCGACAGAGCGCAGTTCGCCAAGGACGTCGTGCGCCTCGAGGAATTGGCCGATCTGGGCTGGATGGTTGTCAGAGTGGTCGCCGGAACGTCGCCGGCGGAGGTTGTTCGACGGGTGCGGCGGGCGTGGGACGCCGACAGCTCACCGACTCTGCGGTGAGATCGCAATTTGACGCTGAATCGCGATCTGTACGCAGAGTCGACGCCTTACGACAGTCGCTCGACCACCATCGCCATGCCCTGGCCGCCGCCGACGCACATGGTCTCGATGCCGAACGTCTTGTCGTGGGTCTTGAGGTTGTTCAGCAGGGTGGCCGTGATGCGGGCACCGGTCATGCCGAACGGATGTCCGAGTGCGATCGCGCCGCCGGAGACGTTGAGCTTGTCCTCGTCAATGCCCAGAGCACGGGCCGATCCGAGCACCTGCACCGCGAACGCCTCGTTGATCTCGAACAGGTCGATATCGGAGACCGACATCTTGGCGTAACCCAGCGCCTTCTTGACGGCCTCGATCGGGCCCAGGCCCATGATCTCAGGGGACAGCCCGGACACCCCGGTGGCGACGATGCGGGCCAGCGGGGTCAGCCCCAACGCCTTGGCCTTGGTATCGGACATGATGACCACGGCGGCCGCGCCGTCATTGAGCGGGCATGCGTTACCGGCCGTGACGGTGCCGTCCGGGCGGAACACCGGATTCAGCGCGCTGATCTTTTCGTAGACGGTGCCGGCGCGCGGGCCGTCGTCGGTGCTGACCACCGTTCCGTCCGGCAGTGTCACCGGGGAGATCTCGCGGGCGAAGAACCCGCTGTTGATGGCCTCCTCGGCGCGGTTCTGGCTGCGCACGCCCCAGCGGTCCTGATCCTCGCGGCTGATCCCGGTGTGCAGCGCGACGTTCTCGGCGGTCTCGCCCATCGCGATGTAGACATCGGGAAGTTCGCCGTTGTCGCGAGGATCGGTCCATGCGGTGGCGCCGGACTCCTTGGCGGCGTCGGCGCGTTCCCGAGCCTCATTGAACAGCGGATTGCGGGTATCCGGCCAGGAGTCGGCGTTACCGCTACCGAACCGCGATACCGTCTCAACACCGGCGGAAATGAAGGCGTCGCCCTCGCCGGCCTTGATCGCGTGGAACGCCATCCGGGTGGTCTGCAGCGACGACGAGCAGTACCGGTTGACGGTGACACCGGGCAGGAAGTCGTAGCCGAGTTCCACCGCCACCACGCGGGCGATATTGAACCCGGACTCGCCACCCGGTTGGCCGCACCCCATCATCAAATCGTCGATATCGCGGGGATCCAGGGCGGGCACCTTGTCCAGCGCCGCGCGCACCATCTGGGTGGCCAGGTCATCGGGGCGCATGCTCACCAGCGAGCCCTTGAAGGCACGGCCAATGGGGGAGCGGGCGGTGGAGACGATGACGGCTTCGGGCATGGTGAGCTCCTGTTTCGATGACACGGGGTTGGAAGGAAATCTAGTCCATCCAGGTGGTGTCGACGTCACCCGGGAGCGAACGGACGGCTAGGGATCGATCTTCTGATCAGCGAGCGCCGTGCCCAGCGCGACCAGCAACTGCTCGGCGGCCAACGCGTAACCCACCGCCGACGGGTGGTATCGATCCTCGGAGAACATGAGGTCGGGCGTGGCCAGGAAGTGCGGTGCCATCAAATCGGCGAGTGGCACCGGCACGCCGCCAGCAGCACTGACCGCGACGGATTGGGCGCGTGCGAGCCTCAAGCCCAGCGAGCGGGCAGTCCACCGCAATGGCTGCGGAATCGCGCCGATGACACCGAGATCCGGACAGGTTCCCACGACCGCGGTCGCCCCGACTGAACGCAGTCGTTGCACCGCCGCACCGAGTCGCCGGGCTGAGGGGCCGATGCCGTTGAGTGCGGTGACGTCATTGGCGCCGACCATGATCACCGCAACATCCGGTGGCGGCCCCGCGACCAACATCGCGTCTACTTGTCCGGCCAAGCCTTTTGACGATGCGCCGACGATGGCCTTCGTCGACAATCGCACCAACGAGTCGGACTGCTCGGCCAGGCCGCGAGCGATCCGGACACCGGGCACCTCTTCGGCGTCCTCGCAGCCGTATCCAGTGGCAGTCGAGTCCCCGAAGATCATCAGATGGATGTCGAAGAGTGCGCCGCGCTCCCAACGGCGGACCGGGGCGCCGCCGGGTGAATAGATACCGTCTGCGCGAGGCGGAATGTCCCACGCCTTGGGGATGACACTGCGTGCCTGCTCGGCCTGACCGGTCAGCAAGTTACGGGCGCCGACGACAGCGCCACCGGTCGAGGCGAGCACTCCCGCCACGGCTAGCGCTTTTGAGGACCCGAGCCATCTGGCCACGACAGTCAGTTTGGCTTGTTAACAGGGTTTTTCGGTTACGGACGGGTATCGGATGCGGAAAGAAATAGCTTCATTGGTTGTGGTGTGCATCACAACTGTCAAGCTGAATTCCCCGGTTCGTCGCTTAGCTGATGAGACGGACCCAGCACGCACTGCATGCACGTCACTACAAACGTTGTAGGGAGTGTTCACCATGACCGCACCGAGCAAGGTGTCCCCGTCCAGCGCGCATAAGGTCCCGATCGCGCCCACCCGCCCACGCCGTTACCCGGTCAGTGATGGCGCCCCGGTTGAAATCATCGAGGACGGGCCCGGCATCGCAGCGCGACTGGTCTCGCTGGGCGCGCGCGCCACCATGTGGCCGGCCCTGGCGGTGCTCAGCCATGTTCCGCACTGGCCGTGGCCATTCGGTGTGGTGGACTTCGTTGGCCGGGCGCTGCTCCCTTCACCGGGCACGGTGCGGGCCACGGTCGGACTGCCCAACGCCTCGGCTCAACTCGTCCGGGCACCGGGCGTGCTGCCCGCCGATGGCCGTCGCCGTGTCGTTCTCTACATGCACGGCGGAGCATTCATGACGTGTGGGGTGAACTCCCACAGCCGCCTGGCCGGAGCGCTCTCGAAGTTCGCGGACGCGCCCGTGCTGGTCGTCGATTATCGGCTGATTCCCAAGCACACCATCGGGATGGCCATCGAGGACTGCTACGACGGATACCGCTGGCTTCGACTGCGGGGTTATGAGCCCGATCAGATCGTCTTGGCCGGTGACTCGGCAGGCGGGTACCTCGCCATGGCGTTGGCGCAACGATTACAGGCCGAAGGCGAGACACCCGCCGCGATGGTGGCGCTATCTCCGTTGCTGCAGTTGGAGAAGGACCCCAAGTTGGCGCACCCGAACATCTACAGCGATGCGATGTTCCCGCCCAAGGCTTTTGACGCCCTGGTGGCCCTGGTCGCCCGCGCGGCGGCCCGCAATATCGTCGACGGTGTGCCGGAGGACGTGTACGAGCCGCTGGACAATATCGAGCCGGGACTGCCCCGAACGCTGATCCACGTCTCGGGATCAGAGGTGTTGTTGCACGACGCTCGATTGGCGGCGCGGCGACTCGCGGCCGCCGGGGTGCCAACCGAGGTGCGTGTGTGGCCGGGTCAGATCCACGACTTCCAGATGGCCGCGCCGCTGATTCCGGAAGCGACCCGTTCGCTGCGGCAGATCGGGGAGTACATCCGCGAAGCCACCGGCTAAGCGGCTGCCGCGACGAAGCCCATCTGGGGCGCGAGTTGCCGCCGGTAGGCTTGTCCTCGGTAGCACCGCGAAAAAGGAGCCGGGTATGGCAGGCGGTCTGGTCGGATTGTTGGATGACGTTGCCGCGCTGGCGAAATTGGCTGCGGCCTCGGTGGATGACGTGGGCGCTGCCGCAGCACGGGCCAGTATGAAAGCGGCCGGCGTGGTGATTGACGACACCGCGGTCACCCCCGCCTATGTCAGTGGGCTCGCCGCTGAGCGCGAACTGCCGATCATCCGACGGATCGCGGTCGGGTCGCTCCGCAACAAGTTGTTGATCATCCTGCCGGCGGCGCTGTTGCTCAGCGCCATCGCGCCAGTGGTGGTTGAAGTGATCCTGATGTTCGGCGGGTGCTTTTTGGCCTATGAGGGTGCACACAAGATCATTCACGCACTGCGACATGACGACCACGATCACGATGTGCCCGCGGCGCAGCTCGGTCCGGACGCCGAATCGACGACAATCGCGGGCGCGATCCGAACGGACTTCATCCTCTCCGCCGAGATCATGGTGATCGCGCTCAAAGAGGTCATCGCCGAGCCCGTGGTGTCCCGAGGGGTGATCTTGGCGGTCGTCGCCGTCGGCATCACCGCGGTGGTCTACGGGGTGGTCGCGCTGATCGTGAAGATGGACGATCTGGGTCTGAAGCTGGCCGGGCGGACCTCACCGCGGTCTCAGCGTCTGGGCCTGCTGTTGGTGGCCGGTATGCCCAAGGTTTTGACCTGGCTCTCGGTCATCGGCACCGCTGCCATGCTGTGGGTCGGTGGGCATATTTTGCTGGTCGGATTCGACGAGTTGGGGTGGTCCGCTCCCTACTATCTCGTGCACCAGCTTGAGGAACTCGTCCACGGGGTGCCCGCCGTCGGTGGGGTGCTGGCCTGGACCGTCAACACCGCGGCCTCGGCGCTGGTCGGACTGGTGGTCGGCGCCCTGCTGGTGGTGGTCGTGGAACGGCTGCCGTTTCCTCGGGCGCGGGGAAAACGCGCCGTCCACGGGGGCTGACGCTCGAGCTTTTCTGTTGTTGCGGTCGGGGTCGACCACATCGTCGCGGCGCGGGCTGCCACGATGTAGGTATGCGAATAGCGCAGCATGTCAGCGAGCTGATCGGTAACACGCCACTGGTTCAACTGAACTCGGTGGTTCCCGAGGGTTCCGGGGTGGTCGTGGCGAAAGTCGAGTACCTCAACCCGGGCGGCAGTTCCAAGGACCGCATCGCGATCAAGATGATCGATGCCGCCGAGGCAAGCGGGCAACTCAAGCCGGGCGGCACCATCGTTGAACCCACCTCCGGAAACACCGGAGTCGGTCTGGCCCTGGTGGCCCAACGTCGGGGCTACCGGTGTGTATTCGTCTGCCCGGACAAGGTCAGCGAGGATAAGCGAAATGTGTTGCGCGCCTATGGCGCCGAGGTTGTGGTATGCCCAACGGCGGTACCGCCCGAACATCCGGACAGCTACTACAGCGTCTCGGACCGATTAGTCACCGAGATCAACGGCGCCTGGAAGCCCGATCAGTATTCCAATCCCAATGGTCCGGCGAGCCACTACGAGACCACCGGTCCCGAGATCTGGGCTGACACCGATGGCAAGGTGACCCACTTCGTGGCGGGTGTGGGTACCGGTGGCACCATCACCGGCGCCGGGCGCTACCTGAAGGAGGTGTCCGGCGGACGGGTGCAGATCGTCGGAGCCGACCCGGAGGGTTCGGTGTACTCCGGTGGAACCGGTCGGCCCTATCTGGTGGAGGGTGTCGGCGAGGATTTCTGGCCGACGGCCTACGACCCCGGCGTGGCCGATCAGATCATCGCGGTTTCCGATGCCGATTCCTTCGATATGACGCGGCGGTTGGCCCGCGAGGAGGGTCTGCTGGTCGGTGGTTCCTGCGGGATGGCCGCGGTGGCGGCCCTGCGAGTGGCCGCCGAGGCCGGGCCGGACTCGCTCGTCGTGGTGCTACTGCCCGACGGCGGACGAGGCTACCTATCGAAGATCTTCAACGATTCCTGGATGTCGTCCTACGGATTCCTGCGCACTCCATTGGATGGCACGCTGCCCGAGCCCACAGTCGGTGATGTATTGCGCGGCAAATCCGGGGGTCTGCCCGACCTGGTGCACACCCACCCGTCGGAGACGGTCCGCGACGCCATCGGAATCCTGCGCGAGTACGGGGTGTCCCAGATGCCGGTCGTCGGGGCCGAACCGCCGGTGATGGCCGGTGAGGTCGCCGGCAGCGTGTCCGAGCGCGAACTGCTCTCGGCGGTATTCGAGGGTCGGGCCCAACTGGCCGACGCCGTGGCTCTGCATATGAGCCCGCCACTACCGCTGATCGGCGCCGGTGACCAGGTGAGCGCGGCTGCCACCGCACTGCGCGATGTCGATGCGGTCATGGTGGTCGAGGGCGGCAAACCGGTCGGGGTCATCACCCGCCACGACCTTCTCGGCTACCTCTCGGAAGGGCCTCGGCGGCGCTGACGCGGTAGGGTTGAACCGCATCAATCCTGAACTGGGGAGCCCCGTGACCGAACCGCCCGTACCGCCCAGCAACGTCCCGCCGCCTGGCAGCTATCCGCCGCCGCCGGGGTACGGACCGCCGCCGCCCGGTTACGGACCTCCGCCGCCCGGGTACGGACCGCCGCCGCCCGGCTATGGCTATCCGCCCCCGCCCCCAGGCGCTTATCCGCCTCCGCCCGGTTACGGCCCGCCGCAACCTGGTGCCTATCCGCAGCCAGGGGCATACCCGCCTCCGCCGCCCTTTGAGGGCGGATACTTTCCGCCGCCGCCCGGATACGGGCTCCCGGCGAATCGGTACAGCGTCGGCGAGGGATTGTCCTGGGCCTGGCAGAAGTTCACCAAGAACGCCGGCCCGCTGGTCGTGGCCACCCTGGTTTTCTGGCTAGTCGGTTTCTTGCTCAACTTGTTGAGCGGGCAGCTGCTCCAGGCGGTCTCACCGGAGACCCTCATCGCCATTGACACACCTGACGGCCTTTTCGAGACCACCGCGCGGACCATGTCCGGTGGCGCATTGGCGGTGCTGATCCTGTCGACCATCGTGCAGATCGTCGCGAAAGGCGCAATCGCCTCAGCCGGCTACGGCGGACTGCTCGATATCGCCAACGGCCAACCGGTATCGGTCGGATCGTTCTTCCGGCCCCGCAACATCGTCGCTGTCATCGTGGCATCGCTGATCGTCGACATCGTGACCATCGTCGGATTGTTCGCCTGCATCCTGCCGGGGTTGGCCGTCCTGATCTTCACCTGGTTCACGACCGTCGCGATCGTCGACCGCAATCTGTCACCCATCGACGGGATACGGGCGAGTTTCGACATCGTCAAGAAGAACTTCGGTTCGGTGCTGTTGGCCGGTCTGACCTTCGTTGGACTCATCCTGGTCGGCGCCCTGCTATGCGGTGTGGGTCTGCTGGTCACCGCTCCGGTCGCCTACCTGTTCATGGTGTACACCTACCGCCGTCTCAGCGGCGGGTCGGTGGCTCCGGCGACCGTCTAGCCCGGCACGCCGGTCGGGCAGTTTAGGCTCAACGGCGATGACTGACACACACCGCCGACTCGGCTTCGCCACCAAGGCGATCCACGCCGGCTACCGCCCGGACCCGGCTACGGGGGCCGTCAATGCCCCGATCTACGCCAGCAGCACGTTCGCCCAGGACGGTGTCGGCGGCCTGCGGGGCGGATTCGAGTACGCGCGCACCGGCAATCCGACCCGCGCGGCCCTGGAAGCCGTCCTGGCCGCGGTCGAGGAGGGCCGGTTCGGGCGGGCCTTCAGCGCGGGAATGGCCGCTACCGACTGCGTACTGCGGGCAGTGCTCCGGCCCGGCGACCACATCGTGATCCCCGACGACGCCTACGGCGGCACCTTCCGCCTGATCGACAAGGTGTTTCGGGAGTGGGGGGTTCACCACACCCCGGTGCACCTGCCCGACCTTGCGGCCGTGCGTGCGGCGATCACCGCCGATACCCGGATGATCTGGGTGGAAACGCCGACCAATCCACTGCTGTCGATCGCCGATATCGTTGCGATCAGTGAAATCGGGCACGCCGCCGGCGCAACGGTATTGGTGGACAACACCTTTGCCTCACCCGCGCTACAGCAACCGCTTACCCTGGGCGCCGATATCGTGTTGCACTCGACGACGAAGTATATCGGAGGCCACTCCGATGTGGTGGGTGGTGCGCTGGTCACCAACAGTGCGGAACTCGACGCGAAGTTCGCGTTCCTGCAGAACGGTGCCGGCGCGGTGCCGGGCCCATTCGATGCATACCTGACGATGCGCGGCCTGAAAACACTCGAGTTGCGCATGCATCGTCACTGCGACAACGCTGCGCAGGTTGCCGCGTTCCTCGCCGGACATCCAGCAGTCAGTCAGGTGCTCTATCCCGGCTTGGCCACACATCCTGGACATGCCGTGGCCGCGCGCCAGATGCGTGGATTCGGTGGCATGGTGTCGGTTCGCATGCGCGGAGGAGCCGATGCTGCGCGCAAACTGTGCTCCCGCACAGAGATTTTCATCTTGGCCGAGTCCCTGGGCGGAGTCGAATCACTGATTGAACATCCCGGTGCTATGACACACGCATCGACGGCCGGTTCGCAGCTTGAGGTTCCCGATGATCTGGTGCGGCTGTCGGTGGGCATCGAGGATCCGGTGGATCTTCTCGCCGATCTGCGCGAGGCGCTAGCCTAGCGCCGGAAGCACCAACGCCGCGGTCAGTGCGAGGTTCACCTCTGCGGTCAGTGAACCGTCACCCCAACGACTGCCGGCGATATCGCCGGCCCGGCGCGCTGCCTCGTCGTTGACGGCCAATGCCGCGTTCATGCCACCGACTCGGTGCAACAGGCTGATGACCGCTGCTGTCACAGCATCAGGCCGGCCACCGTTCAACGCAGCCAGGGCCGCCGCCCGAACGGCATCTGCCCGTTCGCGGTTCTTCACGGGCCACGCATAGGTGTTGCGGCGCAACCGATGTGTCGACAGCGTCACCTGATGGATTTGGCCCGTTCGCAGGAGTTGATCGAGTACGTCATCCTCGGCGTGCTTGCGCAACTTGGCGATCGCGGCGGCTGGGGTGATGGGCCCTTGAGTCAGCAGCGTCAACGTCGGCCGCACAGCGGGATCCAGGGGAGCCGGACCTGCCAGGGCGACCAGTAGTCCAGGCGCGACCGGATCCTCCGGTAACGCCGGTCGTACCCGGCAGTCGTAGGCCAGGTCGAGAATCAATGCGGCGGCCAGCACCCGGGTGAGCGGCGAGCGCTCCAATGGGGGCTGTGCCGAGGGATTGTCGAGCAGCAGCAGCGACAGGTCTTCGGCGATCCGCGCCATCAGTTAGGCGTGGTAGGGCTCGGCCTTCAACAGCTTGACCTTCACGGTCTTGCCGCTGGGCACTTTGTACTCACGCACTTCGTCCTTCTTCGCGTTCAACAGTGCGGAGCCCAGGGGAGAGTTCGGCGAGTAGACCTCGAGCTTGTCGTGGCCGGCACCCTCCTGGCGGGTGGCGATCAGGAACTTCTCCTTCTCGGTACTGCCGTCGGCGTAGGTGAATTCGACCTCGACCACCGAACCGGGCAGAGCCACATCCTTCTGCTTGGGCGCCTCGCCGACCTTGGCGGTGTTGAGTAGCTCCTGCAACTGCCGGATGCGAGCTTCTTCCTGGCCCTGCTGATCGCGCGCAGCGTGATAGCCGCCGTTCTCCCGCAGATCGCCCTCTTCGCGCCGGTCGTTGATCTCGGCGGCGATGATCGGACGGTTGGCGATCAACAGGTCGAGCTCAGCTTTTAGCCGATCGTGGGACTCCTGCGTCAGCCAGACCACCTGGGTATCGGTCATCTCGTCGCGCTCCTCATTCGTGTGTCCCGCGATGTCTGCGGTGCAGTCCTGTGTCGCTGCCGGGAGGGTGCGGTCGATCCCGCGTGTATTGCTGTCTCAATAGCGGCGAGTCGAATCTCAAAAACCACGTCCGCGCTAATGCAGCAATACACGGCTCCCAGCAGGAACCGTGTATCGACGAATTATAGCACCGGCCGCACGGCCCCGACTTGCAGTTTTGCGCTGCGGGATTTTTTCCGCTCGCTACCTGGCCAGGAGATATCCGGGCACATCAGTGCCGCATCCGTAGATATCGCCCATGAATGACGGTTTGTATGTCGTGACGGTTGCGGTGACCTGCACCGTTGGTGTCTGAGCAGGTCCAACGAGGATCTCCCGGCGTCCGGTCTCGGCGCCGTCTTTGGAGCGCGCGCGCACGATGCACACCACAGGTGCAGCCGGATCCTTTCGGGTCACGCTGATCGTGACCGCCACCGTCTTGTTGTCCAGCACCTCGTAGCCGGCCATTTTGCCCTCGACGGCATCGCTTTCGAATCGCCGGTATCCGACCACGGCCACGGCTACGCCTGCCACCACAGCCAGCACAGTGAGTGCGATCGTCACCCGGCGCCGGGTAGCGGACGCCATCGGGCGCCGGCCATACCGTGATGACATCAGCGTCTCGCTATCGGACGTCTCGGTCATGATTGCAGTGTGCCCGGCTTGATCGACGGGGATTGCGGGCACCCCCACCGCAGATGGGACTATTGGGGACCGGAACCATGGTCGCCTGTCGGGGCGGCGGCAGCGAACACGCAGAGGAATGATGTGACCCAACGGCGGTTGATGGCGGTGCACGCCCACCCAGACGACGAGTCCAGTAAGGGTGCGGCCACACTGGCCCGCTATGTCGACGAGGGCCACCGCGTGCTGGTGGTGACTCTCACCGGCGGTGAGCGAGGCGACATTCTCAATCCCGCACTGGATCTTCCTGAGGTGCGCGACCGCATCGCCGATGTGCGGCGCGACGAGATGGCCAAGGCCGCCGGGATCCTGGGCGTCGAACACGAGTGGCTGGGATTCATTGACTCGGGGCTGCCGGAGGGTGATCCGCCCCCTCCACTGCCGGATGGCTGTTTTGCGGTGGTGCCACTGGAAGAACCGGTGTCGAAACTCGTGCGATTGATTCGCGAGTTCCGCCCGCATGTGATGACGACCTACGACGAGAACGGCGGCTACCCACACCCCGATCACATTCGCTGCCACCAGGTCTCGGTGGCCGCCTTCGAAGCCGCCGCAGATCGGAGCCTTCACCCGGAGGCCGGGGCGCCGTGGGAGATCAGCAAGCTCTACTACAACCACGGATTCATCCGTCAGCGCATGCAGACGTTGCAGGACGAGTTCGCCAAAAACGGTAACGAGGGACCGTTCGCGCGGTGGTTGGAGAACTGGGATCCCGACCACGATGCACTTGCGGACCGGGTGACCACCCGGGTGCATTGCGCCGAACATTTCATTCGCCGCGATGATGCCTTGCGGGCGCATGCCACCCAGATCGACCCGGACGGTTGGTTTTTCGCCACGCCCCTAGACTGGCAGCATCGGCTCTGGCCGACCGAGGAGTTCGAGCTGGCCCGCTCGCGGGTGCCCGCCGAGTTACCGGAAGACGATCTATTTGCCGGAATTGAGACCTTCGAGTGAATCCACTGATGACTACCCTGCTCGCTGAGGAGCCCTCAATGACCGGGCCGGATTTCGGCAAGGCCAGCCCGGTCGGCCTCCTTGTCGTCGTGCTGCTCCTCATCGGCGTATTCGCTTTGATGTGGTCGATGAATCGCCACCTCAAAAAGATTCCGCAGAGCTTCGATACGTCCGAAACCGATCAGCCTTTTGATAAATCCGAGGTTCGAAGCCAGGCAGAGGGCGCCGTCGTCAAACCCGAGGATGGCCACACCGGAGAGTCCCCGCGTGAGCCCAGCGGGTAACACCCTGGCCGCGGCGACTAGTCCCTATCTGCGCCAGCACGCCGACAATCCGGTGCACTGGCAGCAGTGGGGTCCCGAGGCACTCGCCGAGGCTGTCCGCCGCGATGTGCCCATTCTGTTGTCGATCGGCTATGCGGCCTGTCATTGGTGTCACGTGATGGCTCACGAGTCCTTCGAGGACGATGCGGTTGCGACGGTGATGAACCAGTTCGTCTGCATCAAGGTCGACCGTGAGGAACGCCCGGATATCGACGCGGTCTATATGAACGCCACGGTGGCGCTCACCGGGCACGGTGGTTGGCCGATGACGTGTTTCCTCACCCCGGATGGCCGGCCGTTCTTCTGCGGCACCTACTACCCCAAGCCGCAGTTCCTGCAACTGCTCGGTGCAGTTGCCGAGACCTGGCGCGAGCGTCGCGACGAGGTCGAACAGGCCTCCGACCACATCACCGGGGAGCTGCGCGCGATGGCCTCCGGGCTGCCGGGCGGCGGCCCAGAGATCGCACCCGACCTATGTGATCAGGCCGTCGCCGCTGTGCTCCGCGATGAGGACACCACCCGCGGCGGTTTCGGTGCTGCGCCGAAGTTCCCGCCTTCTGCACTGCTGGAGGCGCTGCTGCGCACCTATGAGCGCACCGGCTCACCGGTGCCGCTCGGTACTGTCCGACGCACGTGCACGGCGATGGCGCGTGGCGGTATCTACGACCAGCTGGCGGGCGGATTTGCCCGCTACAGCGTCGATGCCGACTGGGTGGTTCCACACTTCGAGAAGATGCTTTACGACAACGCCTTGCTGTTGCGCGTATACGCGCACTGGGCCCGACGCACGGGCGATCCGCTGGCCCGCCGCATCACCGCCGAGACAGCGGCGTTCATCCTCGCCGACCTCGCCGAGGGCGAGATGTTCACCTCATCTCTGGATGCTGATGCCGCCGGATCGGAGGGATCTACCTACGTGTGGACTCCCGAGCAACTTCGCGAGGTGCTCGGCGATGATGACGGACGTTGGGCCGCAAAGGTTTTTGCGGTCAGCGATTCCGGATCATTCGAACACGGAAGTTCGGTGCTGCAGTTGCCCGCCGCCAGCGATCCGCTGCCTCATGACGTCGAACGTTTTGAGCGGGTGCGCGCCGCGTTGAAGTCGGTTCGTGACACCCGACCGCAACCTCCGCGCGATGACAAGATCGTCACCGCCTGGAATGGTCTGGTGATCACCGCGTTGGCCGAAGCCGGCGTCGCGCTGGGGGATCACAGCCTTCTCGACGCAGCCGGTCGCTGCGCCACAGCGATCGTCGATCTACATCTGGTTGACGGACGGCTGCGCCGCGCGAGCCTCGGCGGCCGGGTGGGGGACAGCGCGGCGATTCTGGAAGATCACGCGATGCTGGCCACCGGACTGCTGGCGCTCTACCAACTCGACGGTGATCAGTTTTGGCTGTCCAAAGCCACCGAACTGATCGACCTGGCACTTGAGCACTTCGCCGATCCCGATCGACCAGGCCGCTGGTTTGACACCGCTGACGACGCCGAGCAGTTGATGGTCCGGCCGGCCGACCCCATGGACGGCGCTACGCCGTCTGGTGCCTCCTCGATCGCCGAGGCTCTGCTGACGGCCGCTCATCTCGTCGATTCCGACCGCGCCGTCCGCTACCGCGAGGCGGCTGCGACCGCACTGCTGGCGCACTCGCCGTTGTTGGCGCGAGCACCACGCTCAGCTGGTCACTGGCTGGCGGTGGCCGAGGCCGCGGTTCGCGGACCGCTGCAGGTGGCGGTCTCCACCGGCGGAGCGGACTCGGAACTGCTGGCTGCCGCGCGTCTGATCTCCCCGGGTGGCGCGATCGTCATCGGCGGCCCGATGGACTCGATCCCCCTGCTGGACGGCCGCGATCGGATCCGCGGAGCCGATGCCGCCTACATCTGCCGGGGCGCGGTCTGCGATCTGCCGGTGACGACCGCCACGGAACTGTCCGCGGCTCTCGGAGTGCCCGTGTAGCGTGGCGCCATGGTCAGCGCTGAACACATCGCCAAAGCCGTCAATCGCTATCTCGAACTTGTCGCAACCGGTACCGCCGACGAGATCGCGGATCTCTTTGCCGAGGATGCCACCGTCGAGGATCCGGTCGGCGGTGGTGAGGTGCACATCGGCCGCCACGCCATTCACGGTTTTTACAAGAACATCGAGAACATCCCCCGCGCAACGGAATTGCACTCGATGCGGGTGGCCGGTCATGAGGCTGCGTTCATGTTCACCATTACTGTCGGCAGTGAGGGGGGCAAGATGCGTATCCAACCCATCGATGTCATGGAGTTCAACTCCGAGGGCAAGATCGCCTCGATGAAGGCTTACTGGTCACCAGCCGACGTCACGCCGCTGCCGTAGCAGCCGTTTGCCGTCAGAAGACGGCAAACGCTCGTGCCGTTGGTGCTTTGCCGTCAGAAGACGGCAAACCACATGGCCACGTAGTGGCAGGTCGCTGCCACCGCGGTGCAGGCATGAAAGAACTCATGGTGGCCGAACGTCTCCGGCCAGGGGTTGGGCCACTTCAATCCGTAGAGCACCCCGCCCACGCTGTAGAACACGCCGCCCACGATCAGCAGGATCACCGCGGCCAGGCCCGCGCCGTTCATGATCGGCCCGATGAACCAGACGGCGACCCATCCCAGGAGCAGGTACAGCGGAACCCCCACCCAGCGCGGGGCCGACGGCCAACACATCTTCAGCAGCACACCTGCCAGTGCGCCGCCCCAGACGATCCAGAACAGCAACCAACCGTCGTGTTCGGGCAGGGCTAGCAGAGCGAACGGGGTGTAGCTACCGGCGATGAAGATGAAGATCATCGAGTGGTCGAGTCGCTTCATCCATTTGTGTGTGGTCGGCGACTTCCAGTTCACCCGGTGATAGGTGCCGCTGACGGTGAACATGGCCACGATCGTCAGCGTGTAGATCAGGGTGGCGATGCCGGCACGGTTGGACTGCGCCGACCAGGACACCGCGACGAGGGCCGCGCCGGCGATGGTCGCGACGATCGCCGAGTAGACGTGGATCCAGCCCCGGGCCCGGGGTTTTCCCAGGAACTGGCTGACCCCGTCGACCACGGCTTCGGGAAAGTCCTCGGCCTGTTCGATATCGGCGGGATCGGTGTTGACCTGCCCTGATCGGTGCGGGTCGGAGACCTCAGCCCCTGCGGTCATATCCGCCTCCGTCACCCTGCATGGCGCCTGTGCGCGCTCTGATGACCACAGTAGTCTGGGTTGTCGTGGAGCTCATTCCGCCGCGACTCAAGGAGCCGGCATACCGGCTCTACGAGATGCGATTGCGTCAAGAGCTTGCACTCTCCAAATCGGTGTTGCCTCGCCATATCGCGGTGCTGTGCGACGGTAATCGGCGCTGGGCGCGTGACGCCGGTTACGAGGACGTCACCTACGGCTACCGGATGGGCGCGGCAAAGATCGCCGAGATGCTGCGATGGTGCGCCGACGCCGGCATTGAGATGGCGACCGTGTATCTGCTCTCGACGGAGAATCTGCAGCGCGACGCCGATGAGCTCACGTGTCTCATCGAGATCATCACCGAGGTCGTCGAGCAGATCTGCGCCCCGGCCAACCGGTGGACCGTGCGTACGGTCGGTGATCTGGAACTCCTCGGGGAGGACACGGCGCGTCGCCTGCGTGGCGCGGTGGATTCGACCGCTGGTGCGACCGGCGCGTTCCACGTCAATGTCGCTGTTGGTTACGGTGGTCGCCAGGAAATCGTTGACGCCGTAAGAGCCCTGTTGAGCAAAGAACTGGCCAACGGAGCCACCGCCGAGCAGATCGTCGACGCCGTCACCGTCGACGGCATCTCGGAGAACCTCTACACCTCCGGTCAGCCCGATCCAGATCTGGTCATCCGCACATCGGGTGAGCAACGGTTGAGTGGTTTCCTGCTCTGGCAGAGCGCCTACTCAGAGATGTGGTTCACCGAGGCACATTGGCCGGACTTCCGCCGGCTCGATTTCCTTCGGGCGCTTCGCGATTACAGCCGCAGGCATCGTCGATTCGGGGCTTAGCCCGGAGCTCACTGGTGCGCAGTCACAACTTGCGCAGTCGTAGCCGGTTGATCGCGTGATCGGCGTCCTTGCGCAGAACCAGCGTGGCCCGCGGCCGGGTCGGCAGGATGTTCTCGATCAGGTTGGGCCGGTTGATGGTTCGCCAGATCTCCCGGGCGGCGCTCACCGCCTGCTGATCAGTCAGACTGGAGTAGTGGTGGAAGTGTGACGCCGGGTCGGCGAATGCCCCGGCGCGCATCGCCAGGAATCTCTCGACGTACCACTGCTCGATATCCTCGATCCGGGCATCGACGTACACCGAAAAATCGAACAGATCCGAGACCATCAGCCGGGTTCCGGTTTGCAGGACGTTGAGGCCCTCCAGGATCAGGATGTCCGGGTGGGTGACAACATGCTTCTCATCCGGGACGATGTCGTAGATCAGATGCGAGTACACCGGTGCGCAGACCTGGTCTGATCCCGATTTCACCGATGTGACGAACCGCATCAGCGCCCGCCGATCGTAACTTTCTGGAAAGCCTTTGCGGTGCATCAGGTTTCGGCGGTCCAGCTCGGTATTGGGGTACAAGAATCCGTCGGTGGTGACCAGGTCAACCCGGGAATGGTCATCCCAACGCGACAGCAGCGCCTGCAGCACACGTGCGGTGGTCGACTTGCCGACTGCCACGCTGCCGGCGACACCGATCACGAACGGCACCGGCCGGACCGGGCTCTGTGTGGGCTCGCCGAGGAATTCCGACGTTGCGGCGAACAGTCCCTGGCGGGCGGCCACCTGAAGGTGGATCAGCCGGGCCAGCGGGAGGTAGACCTCTTCAACCTCCAGCAGGTCGATCTGCTCACCGAGCCCGCGCAGGCCGAGGAGTTCCTCCTCGGTGAGCTTGAGCGGAGTCGACATCCGCAGTGCCCGCCACGCAGCCCGATCGAACTCCACGTAGGGGCTGGGTTCACTCAGCCGCGCCATGGGCTAAGTGTTGCAGTTAACGTGCACAGTATGGAGCCCGACCGCCTCATTCGCGAATACCTCTTGCTCGGCCTGCGCTTCGACCGCATCGAGGAGGGCTACGTGGACTCCTTCACCGGCGACCCCCGGTTGCGCCGACAGGTCGCCGACGAGCCCGCCCCGGACCCGGCCGCGCTTGCCGTCCGCGCGCAGGCCCTGCTGGGCGAGCTGGCGCAGGTGCCCCGCGACCCGCATCCCGCCACCGGCTTCACCGAGCAACGGGCCGGATTCATTGCCGCGCACCTGCAGGCACTGGCTTGCGCTGCACGCAAGTTCGCCGGGGAGGACATCGGATTCGTCGACGAGGTGCGCCACTACTTCGACGTCGAGATCAGCCCCGGCTCCACGGATCGCTACCGCGCCGCCCATGCGCGCCTCGACGAGGTGCTCGGCGGTACCGGTCCGCTGGACGAGCGGATTGCGGCCCACCGCAAGAGTGAGGAGCTGCCGCCGGAGCGCCTTGAGGAATGCGTCCACGCGTTTTCCAGCGCACTTCGCGATATTGTGCGCGTCACCTACCCGCTGCCGGATGCCGAGCATGTCGTCTACGAGGTGGTGACCGACAAACCGTGGTCGGGATTCAACTACTACGAGGGTGGCTACCGCTCGCGGGTGGCGATCAATGCCGACCTCAAGCAGCAGATGTCCAATCTTCCGCGACTGATCGCCCACGAGTCCTATCCGGGTCACCACACCGAGCACTGCCGCAAAGAGGCCGGACTGGTCGCGGGTCTGGGCCACGCCGAGCAGACGATCTTTCTGGTGAACACGCCGCAATGTCTGATGGCTGAGGGTCTGGCCGATCTGGCGTTGCACGCGGCCCTCGGTCCGGGTTGGGGTCGATGGGCTGCCGAGATCTATGCCGATCTCGGGCTCCGGTTCGACGGTGAGCGCGCCGAGGCGCTGTCGGAGGCTTCGGCGGCGCTGGCCGAGGTCCGCCAGGATGCCGCGCTGATGCTGCACGACGAGCACCGCGACGCCGACGATGTGGTGGCGTTCCTGCAGCGCTGGCTCCTGGTCGACGACACCCGGGCACGCCAGTCGCTGAAGTTCCTGTCCTCGCCGCTCTGGCGCGCCTACACCAGCACCTACGTTGAGGGTTACCGGCTGCTACGAACCTGGCTGGACGACCGGCCCGCCACGGCAGGACTCACCGAGCGGTTCGGTCGGTTGCTTGACGAGCCGCTGATCCCGTCGTCGTTGCGGGCCGAGTTGACCCGGTAATCGAGTCCTGGTCAACCCGAAATCGTGGCCGAGGCCAGTGCTACAGTTACGCCGCTTCAGACGAGCCCGCAGCTCGCCTCAGTCGCCAGTCGGCAGGAGTAACAAGCGATGTCCGACATTGAAATAGCTCAGGCCGCGGACAAGCGGCCCGTTCTGGGCTTGGCCGAGCACCTGTACGGAATCGCCCCCGAACACCTTGAACCGTATGGCCACTTCAAGGCCAAGCTGTCCCTGGAGTACATCGAGAGCCTGCAGGACCGTGCCGACGGCCAGCTCATTCTGGTGACAGCGATGAGCCCGACG